>MTET01002041.1_pt1 | contig 378562 bp, 317 predicted proteins | sample 1042671 | NCBI WGS metagenome assembly MTET01 (sample SAMN06185814, study PRJNA358809) | soil metagenome | isolation source: garden soil control | place: India | collected 2015-05-23
CGTGTTGACGTTTGCTGCAAAAACAAGCAGCAAACGTCAACACGCCCTAGCCATTTGCTGTCTCGGGCTGTGGTCTTTTGGGACGAAAAAAGGCTGGTAAGCAGAGGCGCCTTACCAGCCAAAAGCCATGATGGGAACTCAGGAGGGGATGTTGTTGCCTTTAGTTTGCGCTAAAAGGCAGGGAGGAATGGTGTAACACGATCCGCAACGCACCCTGGTCATCTTTTTTAAAACCCCAGGTTTTGTCGACAGTGGTCACCTCGCCGGCCGCATTGGTCAGCATCACATGCCCCATCGTCAACGCCAGATCGCCGTTAATATGCACCGCAGCATTGCGGAACTGATAACCTTGCCAGCCTTTCAGGGCAAAACCACTGTCATCGGCAAAGGCACTGTTACCGCCGACAAAGTACGCCAGGGCGCCATCGTAGCTGGTGCGGAAAGTCTGCTCACCGCTGGTCAGCGTCGGTTTAAACAATACCGGGCCCAGGTTATAGCCATAAGCCGCATCCAGCACCTCGCGCGCCCGGCTGGTAGCCTGGTCGCGACCACCTTGCTGATAAGCCTGGCTAATACTGATCAGCGCCTCACCCCAGGCCTGCTGTGCGGCCTGCAGTTCAGCTTCGGTAATGACGTTTTTATAACCGGGTGCCGCCTGCACTGCGGCGGCCAGTAAAAAACTGGCAGTAAAGAATGATAATTTTGCTGTTTTCATCGTTTTACCTTTTTAGTCAGGCCCGACTCCGCAGGCACCAAGTTTGTTGTTAACTGCTGTGCATATTAAAGCGCTGCGATGAACAAAACGGTCTGACTAAGATGAAAAAGCCACAGTGTTTAGATTAAATTAACCTGAAAATCCAGCGATGCTTGTGCAAATGAAATCCGGCAAAGGCTGACAACAGCGTAACTGTTAGGATAAAGCGCAAATAAAAAAGCCGCTGCAGTTGCAGCGGCCAAACCCACCAGGAAGTTAGGGTGTTAATTAATGGTCGTGATGATCATCTGCCGGCTCAGCAATACCCAGCCACGTAATGCGGTGTGGTGTAAAGTTTAGCTGTTTGCGGCTTTTGATTTCTGCATCATGCACATCCACCGTAATCAGCTCTTTACGGATTGGATCGGTGATATAAACTTTGTCATCGGCCGCCGAAATCGCTAATTGGAAACGGGCCCCTGCCGGTAACAGGCTCAGATCAGCGTTCGATACTGCAACTTTAGCCGCATAGGTAAAGGCACTTTGGCCGGCATGGGCATGACCATGGTAGTTAAAAATGGTCAGTTGCCCGGTGTTATCCAGCAGGACAAACTTCTCGGCACCGTCTGCAAAGCCATAGCCCCAGATCGCATTAGCAGTACCTGGCTGCCAATCCAGCTTTTCCATTTTGGCATCTTCAGCATCAATCGCGAACACCTGAGCACCCGCTAAACCAATAAAATGCTCTGCCGCTTTGTCGCCGGCCAGGGTGCCAATACGCAGCGTACCGGTAAAGTCAGCGGTATTCGCCAGCTTACTGGCCGTAAAGGTATTGCCATTCTGTTCAATCAGCAGTACACCATCCGAGCAACCAAAGGCCACAAAATCATGATTCTGTGCGCTGCCATGTAAGTTAGGACAGTTTTCGGCAAAGACTTGTTCCTGATCGAAATGATCACCATGACGTTTATACAGTGCCACCTGACTTGGCAGGGTGGTGCTGCTGTTTACATCGCGCAGGGTACTGATTAAAAACTCACCCCGCGCCTGTGCCGCACCATGCTGGTGAGTCGTTAGCGTTAATGTCGGGTAATCAGTGCGATCTTCACCGATATCGGCGTCGGTTAACACCGCGACACTGGCAGGCGCGCCTGTTGCGGCATTACCATCAAAAAACACCGCCAGCTGGCCCGGCCCCTGCTGAAAGTGCGTTGGTCTGACGCCCGTTAACTGAAACGGCATAAAACGTGGCGCTTCCTGATAATCATGTAGATGGTCGACATGATCCTCCTGCCATAAACCACCATCAATAAAGTTCACCAGATCCTGGGTACGTTGTACCACAGCTGCATAGCGGTAATCGCCACTGGCATAAAGATCACTGGGTGTCGCACTGACCATAAAGGTGTTCAGTTCGGTTTTAGCGGGTAACTCTAAGATTTGCACGAAAGGGTTATCAATCGCGGTTAACACTAACCGGCCTACCGGATTCACCTTATCATGGTCATGATCATGCCCCGGCCGCTCAATAACAATCGGCTCCTGCTCGTTAATATTAATTGTCGTATCTCCACAAGCCGCAAGCAAAGCTGCGGCTACGGCCACGGCAACAGTCCGGGTCGGTGTTAGATAACGCATAGTGTCTTCCTCTGATACTCGAGCCCTGTCGCCAGGGCCCCTAATTGTTGATTAAAGTTAGAATGAACCTCTAAGGCCAATAGCAAAGCTACGACCTGGGAGTGGTGTGATGTCACGTAAGAAGGAGGTATGAACCAGCGCCAGCTCATCGGTCAGGTTCTGCGCTTTCAGATACGCAACCAGATCCTGCGAACCTAAGTTAAAGCGATAGCTCACACTGGCATCAACCAGGGTGTACCCCGCAGAAGCCTGCTCGAATTCAGCGGTTTTATCCTGCCGGAAGTAACGGCTGATACTGAGATCAGCATCAAAATGATTACCCTGATACGCTAGCTCGGTCATCAAACGCATTGGTGGTGTGCGTGGTAACTCACCACCAGCGCGCAGCCGGGCCCGAATATAGTCGCCCTGAATGGTCAGCCGATACGGTGCGCTGATTTGCCAGATAAACTGAGCTTCAAAGCCGTGCAAATCAACGTCTTCGTTAACGTACAGATAAACCGGCAATTCACCGCCATGGTCGTGGCCACCATGATCATGATCGCCATGGTCATGACCATCATGCTCATCCTCGTGCTGGTGGCTATATTCGGCAAATAAGCCGGTGTTACGTTGATAGAAGTAATTATCAACCCGGTTGTAGAAGGCATTTAGTACTAAACCAAAATCACCACCAAACTTGCGGAACGTCAGGTCCAGATTGCGTGATTTTTCTAATTCAAAGCCGTCCCGGTTTAACTCAAAGCCATCCCGATCGGCATTGAGACGGAATAACGAGCCGATTTCATAACTACGAGTCCCCAGGTGAGGACCAAAGGAGAACAACTCAGCCGCACTCGGCGCCCGCTCAGCCTGGGATAAGGATAAACCAAGGTTATATCCCTCAGCAAAGTCCCAGACCACACCGGCAGATAAACTGACTGGCGTGTATTTATTCTCGACACCAAACACACGGATGATCTCAACACCGCCATGATCATGGTCATGATCGTGGTCGTGATGGTCATCGTCATGGCCATGAATGTCCAGTTCCGGCAGCAGCACCCGGTCAGCGCTAATCTTTACCCGTTCAGCGCGGGCGCCCAGCTGTAACAATACCGGGCCAAAATGACGCTCAGCCATCCAACCCAAGGCCAACATGGTAGATTCAGATGGTGGCGTAAAGGCCTCGCTGCCAACCGCCTCGAAATCGCTAAATTTATAATGCAGACTCAAGCCGCCTTTCCAGTCGTAAACCGGCTGGTGGAATAACTCGAAACGGGCTTCGTGGCTCTTGTTGCGGAACACCGTACTGACAAAATCATCTTCAATCTCAGCATGCTGATAATCGGTATAGGCCAGACGACTATTCAGCTGACGTAGCCAGGGATTGTCAAAAAACAGCTCGCTTTGTAGCTGCAGCCGATCCTGCTTTTTATCGGCATAGACCAGCTCTTCGTCATGCTCAGCGTGATCTTCTTCGCCACCATGACTATGGCCCGGGATACCATATTCCCGCTCTAAACGACCGTATGACAGCCCGACAAAACCGTTATCTAACAAACGACTGCCACCAACGGTAAAGCCTTTGCTGGTGCTGAAGGTGTTCGCAATGCGACGACCATGTTCACCATGCTCGTCAGCATGATCGTGGTCATGATCGTGATCTTCTTCCTGGCGGTGCATCCAATCATGCGGTGCCTTGTAATTAATGCTGTCGCGCCAGAAACCATCCAGATAAACCGCATAATCCTGATTGCCATTAACCAGTGAGCCGGCAACCAGCTTCGCTGAGTCGACGCTTTGTAGCTCGGTGAGCCACTCAGCACGCGGCGTGCTATCTGTCGGGATCCGATCATCGACCACATTGACTACACCGCCGATGGCGCCACTGCCATAGAACAAGGTCGCCGGGCCGCGCAATACTTCAATTTGGGTTGCGGTACTGGTTTCTGTCGCCACACTGTGGTCCGGGCCGATACGTGAGGCATCACCGGCATCGAGACCATTTTGCATAATCAGTACCCGCGGGCCATCCAGGCCACGGATAATCGGGCTGCTGGTAACACCGCCATGGAAATTCGAATGCACACCAACTTCTTTACTCAGCGTATCGCCCAGCGAGGTAGTTTGTTGCATCTTTAACCGATCACCTGCTAACACGCTGACTGGCAGGGCGGATTCTGTTACTGAGGCATGTAACGGGCTGGCCGTGACATCAATAATTTCAAAGCTGCTTGGCGTCAGCTGCAGTTCCACATCGGTTAACCCAGCTGCCGGAACAGATAATTTCACGTTGCTGTGACCAAAACGACGGGCCGCCAGATGCAACTCTACTTCCCGCACTGGTACATTGCGCAATGTAAAGCGACCAAATTCGTCAGTGCGTGTTTTGGCCGCGGCGCCAATAACATCAACTTCAGCATTGGCAACGGGCTGCCCTTTAGGATCTTTCACTACACCGCTAATGGTATTGGCTTGTGCTGTGGCGCTATGCAAGGCCGCTGCTATGGTTAGGGCTATCGCACTCTGCTTGATCATTGGTCCTTAACTCCAGGATTGGCTCAAAATGTTATATCGTAACAATATACAACTTTTGTGATGATATAACAATGCAGGGGTTTAATGATGTGCGTTTAACAGATGTAAAACCTCGATAAACACCATACCGACTGCTACACAGGAGATTTGCAAACCCAAGACTCTGATATTTACCGGCCGCTGCAATCTGGGCAATAAATCGAATAATGCAATGTAAATAAAGCCCCCGGCCGTAATAGCCAACAAGGTTGCTACCGGCAAAGTTAGGATCTGGCCCAAACTCAACACCAAAGCGGCACCGATAAAAACAGTGCTCGCCGCCAGCAAATTCAAGCCAACTGCCTTTTTCAAACTCGCGCCCGCCGCCACCAAAATGGCGGTATCACTGATTTCCTGGGGCAATTCATGCAGTAGAATCGCCAGCGTCGTCGCCCAACCCAACGCCGGATCTAACAGAAAGCTGGTCGCAATCAGGGCGCCGTCAATCAGATTATGCAGAGCATCAACACTCAGGCTTACCCAGCCAAAACTGGCCATGGCTGGCGGATAAGCGCGGTGAAAAACGCGATGCTGCCAGTTGAGTCCCCGCTCGAAAAGAAAGAATACGCCCAGCCCTACGACCAGCCAGCTTAGAACGGGCCAGACCGTCGCCGAACTGGCAAGGGCTTCGGGTAATAAGTGAAAAAGCGCATCAGCAAGCAATACGCCGATGGCCACCGCTAACAACCAAGGGATAACGCTGTGCAGCAGGCTACCGAACAACCGCAGCAACAAGCCACCACTTAGCGATACCAAACAAACCAGGAAACAGGCAAAGACGATCTGCAGCATAAGACACCAAGTTGTGATAATATAACATTTCACTTGCTAGTGTAGCCGATGCTGCTGCCTGACACAAATCATTAATGATAACTATTTGCATTTACAAAAAGCCGCGCTATACTCTCTGCAACGGATTAAGAGCCGGTCATGGATGGCATCTCTCTGGTCTTTGTGGCTCGTCCTGCATTGTTCGGGCAAGCTTGCTTGCCCGTTTTTTTTGGAGGAAAATTAATTATGCCATTGCTGAAAGCCGGATCCCTGAAAAAAGCGCTTGGTATCCTGGCCGAATGCTGGCCATCTTTACGCAACAACAGCTCACCCGCGCCCTGTCAACAACAGGTGTTATTTCCTCCTGCTGACGGTTGGCAACATTTACGCATTCTTGGCTATCGCTGCCTGGCTGAACATAACGCGGGGTACGAGTTTATGCTGAAACTGGAACCGCTATCAGTCAGGCTTGCACTGCCAACACTATTGGAATTACAACCGCAGAATAGTTATAGTCAGGTAGCACTCTGGTTAACCCGTCTCGGGCTCAGCGGCTGTCAGACAGTACAGTTTGCGCAGCAACGGGTCCCGCTTTGTCAGGCGCTGTCTTGTATTGATCTTAGCGCCGCCAGCCAGATACCGGCATCAGCGCTAAATGACTGGCTGGCCAGACAGCCCAGGCTAACAGCAGGACGTTTTCAGGTGTTAGAATCTTGGGAAACGGACGACAGTCTCAACCTACACTGCGTCACCACAGATTGCATGTCGCGCGCCTGCTATCACTGGCTGCAGCAACAGGCGATTCGGTTTCAATTAATCTATATTCGCTGCGGATGAGATTGGCCTGGCCGAACTGCCCTGATAACTCATCTGCTATTGTTTACTACGTCATATCCATCTAGCCAAACTGACTATCCAGCAATAGCATCAGAATAAAGCCTAGTAACAAGCCCAGCGTTGCCGACAGTTCATGTCCCTGCCGGTGCGACTCCGGAATAATTTCGTGGCTAATCACAAACAACATTGCCCCGGCAGCCAGCGCCAGCCCCCAGGGTAAAAAGACGCTGGCTGTCACCAATACACTAGCTCCCAACACTGCCATAATCGGTTCTGTCAGGCCGGATAAACTCCCCACCAGTACCGCGGTTCGCCGCCGGTAGCCAACCGCCAGCAGTGCCATTGCAATGACTAAACCTTCTGGCAGATCCTGAATAGCGATACCCATGGCCAAGGCTGTGGCGCCCACCGCTTCACCACCGGCATAGGCCGCGCCGATCGCGAGTCCTTCCGGGATGTTGTGTAACATTATCGCCAGCACAAATAACCAGCTACGCTTTACTACCAACGCCTGCTGCCCCTCAGTGCCTTTGATAAAATGTTCGTGTGGGATCAGTCGCTCCAACAGCAGCAGCAATGCCATACCTGAAACTAAGGCCAGCGCCAGATAGTAATGGCCAAAAGCGCTACTGTATTGAGTAAACAGCGTTTGCGCAGGTAGCAATAACGAAAAGATACTGGCGGCGAGCATGACACCACCACCAAATCCCAACATGGCGGCATTACTTCTGGCCGACAGCCTTGCTGAGACTAAAGCAGGCAAAGTCCCCAATGCCGTCGCTGCCGCTGCGATCAACCCGACATAAAAGGCGTAACGCACTGCCGGCTGTTGCTGCAGTAACAGCACGAACTGGCTTAACCCATAAGCCGTGCCAGCCAGCAGGATGGTCCAGCCGCTTAGCCGGCGCAGCACAGAACGGGCGGGAAGTACCTGTTGCATGGCTAATTACTCCGCTAACTCAAAGCGTTTTGCGACTTCTGCCCAGTTCACGACTTCAAAAAAGGCCGCCACATAATCAGATCTTTTATTTTGGTATTTCAGGTAATAGGCATGCTCCCAAACGTCAAGGCCGAGCAGCGGAATTAGCCCTTCCATCAGCGGACTGTCCTGATTCGCGGTACTGGTCACCATTAAGCGCGCTTCTTCTGTCATCACTAGCCAGGCCCAGCCGCTGCCAAAACGACTGATAGCCGCCTGGATGAATTGCTGTTTAAAGGCGGCAAAGCTATCAAAATCACATTGAATGGCTTTGGCCAGTTCACCTTTAGGTTCTCCACCACCATCGGGTGACATAACCTGCCAGAACAAGGCGTGGTTGGCATGCCCGCCACCATGATTTCTTACTGCAGTCTGAATCGATACCGGTAGCATGGCAATATTCAGCAACAACGCATTCAGAGTCCAGTCAGCGTACTCAGTATCGGCAAGCGCCTGATTTAAGCCGTTAACATAGCTCTGATGGTGGCGCTGATGATGAATTTGCATGGTCTGACTATCAATATAAGGCTCCAGTGCATCATAAGCATAGAGCAAAGCAGGTAGTTGGAACGGCATCTTGCACTCCTTTTTGTCGAATTGAAAATCATTATCATTTGCAAAAAGATAAAAGGCAAGCCAAACTGGTGGTTATTACCTGCCATAGGAGGACTACAGATGTGTTGGTTAGAGGATTGGAAAAGATTGCGTTGCCGGCTCAGGCATGAACAGTGCCGGCATGCTTTGGATTGTCACCGCTGCCTGCAACACAGCTCAGCGGTACTATTCGAGATGGCGAGTACTGCTATCCATTAGAGCTGCGATTGCAGATAGTTCTCTAGTCCCAGTAGTTTAATCAGGCGGAGTTGCTGCTCCAGCCAATGCGCGTGATCATTTTCGGTATCGTCCAGCAGCCCCTGCAGGATATTACGCGTTACATAATCCTGTTCCTGTTCACACAAGGCCATGCTTTGTTTCAGCAGCTTTTGCACCGCATACTCAACATTCAGATCATTCTGCAACATCTGCGGCACCGTCTGCCCGACCTGAATGGCATCGCGTTTGCTCATATCCGGCGTGCCGCCGAGAAAGATAATGCGCTCAATCAGCGCCGAAGCGTGACCTTTTTCATCGTCGAACTCGTGATCGATGCGCTCAAACAGCTTGTGCAGGCCCCAGTCGTGATACATTCTGGAGTGAATAAAATATTGATCCATTGCCGCCAGCTCATTAGCGAGCAACAAATTCAGGGCACTGATTACCTTCGGACTACCCTGCATTATTCACCTCCCAGCTGCACTTGCAGATAATTGGCTAATCCCATCACCGTAATTTGATGCTGTTGCGTTTCCAGCCAGTCCAGATGTTCTTCTTCATACTCCAGGATTTCCGTTAACAGATCCCGGCTAACATAGTCCTGCAAACTCTCACACAGTGCTATCGCTGCCTTTAATAACGGTAATTGCTCCAGCTGAAAATCCTGATCGCATTGCAGCATCTCCGGCGTATCTTCACCAATCCTGAGCTTACCCAGCGCCTGCAAATTCGGTAACCCTTCCAGCATCAGAATACGCTCAATCAGTTCGTCGGCTTGCTTCATATCTTTGATAGATTTCTTGTAGCAAACATCATTCAGGGCTTTTAGCCCCCAGTTTTTATAGATCCTGGCGTGCAGAAAATACTGATTAATAGAGGTTAATTCGGCAGTCAGTACTTCATTCAATTTGCTGAGTACCTGTGGATGACCGTGCATAGCAGACTCCGGCTAGATTAAAAGCAGGCTTTAAGCTTAGTTCAAACCGTGCAGTTAAGCAAAATTATGTTTAATATCAGCAATATGCAATTAAGAATGCTTTGCATTTCTACTGTCACCCAGGCTCAGCACTGCCCTCCGTCCTGTAAATCTGCAACCAATCGCAAGTTGCTTCGCAGCGCTGGCATTTAACGTTATGGTAAGCATAAGATTTTCATTATCGACCTTGGACAACATTATGCGACTATCCTGCTACGCCCTGCCCCTTTTGCTGGGTCTGGGTTTAACACTGGGCCCGGCACTACCGGCGCTGGCTACCAACAAAACCGAAGCGATCAGTATCGACGCCGATAGTGTGGTGGTGACCGAACACCGCACGCAGATTAACGGCCAAAGGATCAGCTACAAAGCTTATACCGGTACCCAGCCGGTGTGGGATGACAATGGCCATCCCACTGCTACGCTGTTTTATACCTACTATCAGCGCTCTGATATTAAGGATAACAGCAAGCGGCCACTGCTGATTTCGTTTAACGGTGGTCCGGGCTCGGCGTCGGTTTGGATGCATATCGCCTACACCGGCCCCAAAGCGCTGATTATTGATAGCGAAGGCTATCCTATTCAGCCATACGGCGTAAAAACCAACCCTTACTCGGTACTCGATGTCGCCGATATTGTCTTTGTGAATCCGGTTAATACCGGTTATTCGCGGGTACTGCCCGGACCAGATGGTAAAATGCCATCCCGCGAGCAACAACAGAAAATGTTCTTTGGCGTTAATGCTGACGTTAACTACCTTGCCGGCTGGATCAACAGCTTTGTCACCCGCTACGAGCGCTGGCCGTCTCCTAAATTTCTGATTGGCGAGAGCTATGGCACAACCCGGGTCGCCGGTTTGGCACTGGCACTACAAAACAATCAGTGGATGTATTTAAATGGTGTGATCCTGGTGTCGCCGACCGATATTGGCATTGAACGTCAGGGCCCGGTCAAGGCTGCCAATCGCCTGCCATACTTTGCCGCGACGGCCTGGTATCACCAAGCCCTGCCGGCCGATCTACAACAAAAAGATCTGTATGATATTCTGCCGGAAGTTGAAAACTTTACGCTGAACGAATACCTGCCAGCACTGGCCCGCGGCAATTCGCTGCCGGCACAGGACAAGCAACGTATTGCCGAGCAGGTTAGCCGCTATTCCGGTATCAGCGTGCAGAATGTGCTGCGTTCTAACCTGGATATCAGCACCAGCTACTTTTGGAAAGAGCTATTACGTGACCGTGGTCAAACCGTTGGCCGGCTGGATTCACGTTATCTGGGGATCGATAAAAATGATGTCGGCGCCAGCCCGGACTATTGGGCCGAGCTGACCTCCTGGTTGCATTCTTTTACCCCGGCAATTAATCACTACCTGCGCACCGAGTTAAACTATAAAACCGACATTAAATACAACATGTTTGGTAACGTGCATCCCTGGGATCGCAGCAACGACAATACCGGTGAAAACCTGCGCCAGGCAATGGCACAAAACCCCTATCTGCGGGTGCTGACGCAGGCGGGTTATTACGACGGCGCCACCAACTACTTTGATGCTAAGTACAATATGTGGCAACTGGACCCGAGCGGTAAAATGAAAGATCGCCTCAGCTTCAAAGGCTACCGCAGCGGCCATATGATGTATTTACGCTATGAAGATTTAAAGAAATCAAATGATGATCTGCGCGAGTTTATCCTGCAATCATTACCCGCTGCTGGCCAGCCCGCTAGATACTAAACCGTACTTGATACACTGCCGAGTACAGTCAGTACTTGAAACAAAAGCCCCCGCAACAGCGGGGGGCTTTTTATAGGTCTGAGATCTACGGTAACTCACTTAGTCTGCCAGTTCCTGTTCGGCGCTTTGCTGTTTGGCTAACAGGGTTTGTTGCTCCATCTGCGCCGTCAGCTGCTTCACCCGAGCAGCAAAAGCGGCCTTGGATTCTGCCGGTACCGGCCGCGCCAATGGGATATGCGCGGTCATCGGATTTACCGGTCTGTTATTCACATGCAGCTCATAATGTAAATGTGGTCCGGTGGAGCGCCCGGTATTGCCGGATAAGGCAATACGCTGTCCCCGCGTTACACGTTGCCCACGCTGAACCAAAAAGCGGCTTAAGTGCAGGTAGCGGGTTTTATAGTTACCAAAATGCTGGATCTCAATGTACTTACCAGCAAACGGATGGTTTTCAATCCGGGTAACCACACCATCAGCCGGTGCAATAATCGGCGTCCCGATCGGTAACGGGAAATCGGTACCATTGTGCGGCGACACCCGTTGCGTAATAGGGTGCAGACGGCGTGGATTAAAGTGTGAGCTAACCCGAACCTGGCTGGCCAGAGGTAAGCGCGAAAAAGCCCGCTCCAGACTATCGCCATTGGCATCATAGTACTGGCCGTCGTCATGCATAAAGGCGGTTAACGTCTGACGCCGGTTTAGAATACGGATGCCTTCAATCCGGCTTAAGCCCGTACTTTCTTCACCAACAAAGTTTTCACTGCGCAACACCTGAAACTGGGCTCCGGCTTGCAAGTCGCGGGCGAAATTAATCCGCTCTTTAAATAACTGATTAATATTGTAAATATCAGCATCATTCAAACCAGCTCGCTGGGCTGAAGCGTAAAAGCTGCCAAAGACTTCACCCACCAGAATCGTATTTTGCCACACCCCTTCATCCAGCAGTTCCTGATAACTGAATTCATCGGCGGCTTCACGTTTATACAGCACTTTCTTGCCGGCATGCACATACAACTCCATGCTCTGTAGCTGGCCATTTTCATCCAGCTGCAGGGTCAGACGATTACCGGGGCGCAGTACGTCTAAAGCCAGCAAGGACTCGTCTGCCGCCATCACCTGCTGTACAGTTTGGTAGTTCAGGCCATAGCGGGCAAAGATCCGGCTCAGGCTATCACCGGCACGGATATTATAAACTTTGATAAAGGGATCTTCGGCGGGTGCAGTATGCAACTGGCTTTGCAACCAGGCGGTAAGCTCGGCCACCGGAAATTGCTGCAGCTGCTGGGGCCCATGTTGTAGCCCCATACCCAGCATTAAAGGCATAAAGCCCAGGCTACTCTGTGCTGGCTTAGGCTGCGGCCAGGCGAGCAACACGCTCAAGCCCAGCGCACAGCCCAGCATCAACCGCTGATGCACTACGGGCACACGGTCCCGGAATTGTTGAATTAAACTGTTCGGCATGAATTAAATCGTAATCATTATTCTAATTTTAGTGTGGATGGCGCTGGCGCAACCCGCTATCAACGGCGGCCAGCTCTGGCTACCTATGATAACCGTACCCTCAATAAGTTCATTCTATGACATAGCAACGATAATTGCACCCGCCACCTGGCGGCATAGCACTGCAGGCGCTAGCGCCCGGTTTTATGCCAGATACGAAACTTTTACCAGAAAGCGGTGAAAAATTACACAAAAAATTTGTGTTAAGCACGCTTTTTCGCCATAAAAAAGTTGAACCGCCGCTTTCACTCTCACCTCTGGCACGAGTTTAAAGAGAAAATGCCACCGGTAGACAATTCGGTGTACGATAAAAAAATCAACAATAAGCTATAACAATCAACAGGGTAGAAAAATGTTTAATCGAAAACTACTAACTATATTACTGGGTAGCGGGGTGCTGCTGGGCTGTAATACTGAAACCAAGGTGGTGGAAGTAGAAAAAGAGGTCCTTGTTACACCACCACCGAAAATTGATACCAGTGCTGTGGTTCTTAACGATCTGGATACCGTGTACGGCTATGCCTCAGAAAACGGCGGTACCACCGGCGGCGGCGGCGAAAACCGGGTAGAAGTAGTAGTCTGTACTGGCGAGCAAATGATTAACGCTCTGAAAAACAAAGATCCGAATCGCCCGCTAACGATCTGGGTTAATGGCACCATTACCCTACAAAATGCGAAGGACAGCCGGATTGATATTAAAGATGTGCGCGATGTCTCGATTATTGGTCTCGGCACTCAGGGCGAAATGGCTGGTATCGGCTTTAATATCGTGCGGGCACACAATATTATTATCCGCAATCTGCGTATCCATCATGTTCGCGCCAACCTGGGCGCACCCGGGGATGGTATTAGTATCGAAGGGCCGGCGAGCAATATCTGGATCGATCATAACGAAATTTACAATAGTCTGACCGTTGATGACCCCGGCCTGACACTGGATCAGGTGAAAGACTATTATGATGGCCTGGTCGATGCCAAGGGCGATGCCCGCTATATCACGATTTCTTTCAATAAGTTTCATAATAGCTGGAAGACGTCGCTGGTCGGCTCCTCCGACAGTGATAACTACGAGCGTACCCTGACTTATCATCATAACCACTGGTATAACGTCAACTCACGCTTACCACTGTTCCGTTTTGGTAAAGGCCATATCTACAACAACTTCTATGACGGCGCTGTCGAAAGTGGCATTAATTCACGGATGGGCGCCGTGATCCGGATTGAGCAAAACCACTTTGCCAATATGAAAAACCCGGTGATGTCGATGTACAGCCAGCAAATTGGCTACTGGCAATTGATTGATAATATCTTCGAAAACATCAGTTGGGAGCCGGGCGCACCGGGTTCAGTGATTGCAGATAGCTATCAGTCGACCGGCGAGCTAAATGTGCCTTACAACTATCAGTCCAGTTTGATCCCGGTGCAGCAAGTCAAAGAAACCGTGTTACGTTACGCTGGCGTGGGTAAAATTGAGACGCCGCCAAGTCCGGGTTTATGCCCGGCACCCGAACCAGAAACCACCGCGCCGGAAGAGCCGACCCCACCACCGGTACCGATTGACCCGGTTGAACCGCCGGTTGCGGTGAACTGGAATATCTATGCTGCAGATTTAGAACCCTTCGCCAATGGCGCCGTAACTCTGGCCGATGGCAGCCTGAGTCAGTTTACCGCGCAGCAAAGTGGTGGTGTGGCAGAGCCTAATCTATTCAGCGCTAACGGCAATGGCACCGTTACTTTCGATAGCACCGCCAGTGGCTCAGACCGTAGCCGCGCCAAACTGGATAACGTGGTCGCCGCCGACGGTGTCTATCCCAAATACTTTACCCTGCTGATGGGCTTGAAGGGTAATAGCGATAATCAACGTATTATCGAAACCGAAATCGCACTGGGCGATAGCGGCGCCAGTGCCGGCAGCCGTCTGAAAGTGGTGTTCCGCGGCGATGGTAATAATGCCGGGATCCAACTGGAAAATGCCAACAATGGCTCATCGGTTACCTTTGGCAAGGCCAATGAGGCCGATGCTATCGATATGACACAGTATCGGGTTTATCATTTCACCATCGCACTGAGCTCTCCTACTACCGCTAATGTTGCCGTCTATGTCGAGGGCAATAATACGCCGCTGGGATTACTGGAAGCTGTCACCATGCGCCCGGCCAGCAATGGTAGTGACAACTATCTGCAACTGGGCGATGCCGGTAATAGTAGCTACAAAGGGGATATCGACTGGGTGTTGTGGACTGATTCCGGTGCCTATACCCCAGAGATGTTGAAAGGTTTACTGCCAAACGGCATTGGCGATATTAGTGGTTACCTGAACTAGTAGCACACCTTACTGACAGCCCGGCTTAGTCCGGGCTTTTTTTATCGCAGCGAAAGTGTATCCGGCAGCCTTTGTTGCTATAGTCAGAAAAAAATCAACAACAGGATCCCGTATGCAACTTAAACCCTTGTTATTACTCGCTACGCTGACAAGCTTTGGTCTGTCTGCCGCGCCTGTAGTGCTGAAAAATATTCAGGGCTATGGTTTTGACCAGCAGCGGCAACTGGTGAACTTCCAGACGCTGGTATTTGATGACGAAAGCGGCCAGGTACTGGCTCGCGGCGCAGCCGGCATTGCTGCCAACTATCCAAAGGTCAGGGTGATTGATGGTCAGGGACAAACCCTGCTGCCGGGCTTAATCGATGGCCACGGCCATTTACTGGGGCTGGGTGAATATCTGAAACAAGCCGACTTGCGGGGTCTAAGCAGTGAACAGGCCTCAGCGGCTCAGGTCGCGGAGTTTGCCCGCGCGAACCCGGAGCAGCAATGGGTGATTGGCCGTGGTTGGAATCAGGTGTTATGGGATAGCAATGCTTTTCCGGCGAAAAAGACACTGGATGAACTGTTACCGGATAAGCCGGTATATCTGGTGCGGATCGACGCCCATGCGGCCTGGGTCAATAGCAAAGCGCTGGCCTTTGCCGGTATCAGTAAAGACACCCTTGATCCACCCGGCGGAGAAATTATCCGTGATGCCGCCGGCGAACCAACAGGTGTATTAATTGATAACGCTATGTACCTGGTACAGCAAAAAATCCCGGCCCCCAGCACTGACGATAAAAGAGCGGCTCTGCAAACGGCATTTGCCCATTTGCAGGAACTGGGGATCACTGCCGTGCATGATGCCGGTGTCAGCAGCGAACTGGTCGCGCTCTATCAGCAATTACAGCAGGAGCAGGCGCTGGGCGTCCGGGTATACCCGATGCTATCAGCCAAGGATCCGGCACTGGAGCAGTGGTTTACTAACGGCATCGTTGACGACCCGACTGATTGGCTGGATATCCGCTCGGTAAAAATTTATGGCGATGGAGCCCTGGGTAGCCGCGGTGCGGCATTGTTAGCTGACTATAGCGATCAGGCTGGCCAACGTGGCCTGTTGGTTACCGAACCCGATACTCTGACCGAGATTATGCGGCTGACCATTAACGCCGGCTATCAGGCCAATGTGCACGCCATTGGCGATCGGGCTAACCGTTTGGTATTGGATCGCTTTGAATTGCTAGCCTCCGCCGAGCAGCGCGCTGCCGGCCGCCACCGTATCGAACATGCGCAGATAGTCTCACCGCAGGATATTCCGCGCTTTAAAGCGCTGCACATTCTGCCCTCGATGCAGGCGGTACATGCCACCTCGGATATGAATATGGCCGGTGACCGGCTGGGCATAGCGCGGTTGCGCGGCGCCTATGCCTGGCGCACCTTTGCCGATCAGGGCAGTATTATTGTCGGCGGTTCAGATTTTCCGGTGGAACTGGCCAATCCGTTCCATGGTTTACACGCCTCGGTCACCCGGCAGGATCAGCAAAATCAGCCGGTCGGTGGCTGGTTGCCAGAACAGCGCCTGACCTTAGTTGAAGCACTGCGTTCTTTTACCGTTGATGCCGCCTACGGTGCCTTTCAGGAAGAAAAAATGGGCACCTTGGCACCGGGTAGCTGGGCTGATTTTATTCTGGTCGACCGCGATATTTTTGCGATACCGGCAGAACAACTGTGGCAAACCCGCACCCAGCAAACCTGGATCCACGGTCAGCTACGTTTTAGCCGCTGATCCTGCGCAGATAGCCGTTGGCAGCCATCACGGCCAACGGCTATGCTTAAAGCATCGCCCAGAGTAGGTAGTACTGATGACTGACACGCTGATTGCCAAATGCCGTGGAATGGCTTTTGTACTGCTCGCCAGTTGTTGCTGGCCACCTCTGGTAGTTGCCGATCCGGTCACCATTACCGTTGGTACCACGCAAAGCCCATCAGACCTCAGTACCCGAATTGAGCAGCAGTTAGCTGCGGCTTATGCCAGGCTAGGCTTTAGTACCCGCTTTATCGCTTTACCATCAGAGCGTCGGTTACGGTTATTGACTAATAATGAGCTGGATGCCGACTTGTTTCGGATCTGTCAGTTGGAACAGCAGGAAAATCTGGTAACAGTTCCGGCCAAGCTTGGCGAGCTGATGTTACTGGCCTACAGTCAGTCGGTAGAAACCCTAACGCAATGGCAGCAAAACAGCGAGCTGATTATCGTCCATATCCGCGGCTTGAAGATGGCGGAGCTTACTCTTTTTGCCGGCAGCCGGGTGGAGGTCAGTGATTTGCAACAGGCGTTTGGGATGCTGCTGCAAAAACGCGCGGATATTTTACTGGAAGATCAGCGCTCTGCGATTGCCTATCTGCATCAGGCCGGTTTAACCGATGCCGGACTGGTCGCAACCGATCTATTGCCCTTTGCGATCTGCCATGTTTTAAGCACACAGCTGGGGCATTTAGCGGCGCCGCTAGCCGAGCTGTTGCAGCGCGCGCAGGATTAACAGCGGGCCTAAGCCCGCAGCGGTTAATTCGCTTCGTCTTCTGTTACAAAGTCCGGGCGCTGGCCGTGGCTTTGCTTATCACGTAATTTGCCAATAACCGTACTTAATTTGCGCTGTAGCTTGTCAGCCGCACCGGTAATGGCCTGCCCCACTGTCGGGGCAAACTCGGTTACCGCTACCGGCTCCAGCCCTTGCGGGCGGGCTTCCAGCAAGCAGCGCTTGTCGTTACCTTCGTGTTTGGTGCTACCGTTTTCATCACTCAGGTGTACCTCAACCCGGGTCAGGTGATCAGCAAAACGCTGTAATTTATGCTGTAGCGTATCGCGGACAAATTCGGCCAGGCGCTCATCCGCCTGAATATTGCGGTCACTGTTAATCTGAACTTGCATAGGTCACTCCTGTGGCAATAGGGACTGCAGAGTAAGACGCCGTTTTAGTCGATAGGTTGCGTCGTCTTAACGAATAATTGGCACCGCTTGGCGCTAACTTCAAGGGCTGACGCAGAAAATAAAGCGAGAAAGTCAGACATCTTTGGCAAGACTGGTTAAAATAGCGCTATACCTTACAGCCCAAATATAAGCGCATGATCAGTAATAAGTGGACCAAGCTCATTAAATCGCTGCACCTGAAAAAGCATCGTAAAGCCGAGCAACTGTTCTTCGTCGAAGGTGAGAAAGCGGTGTTGGAGCTGTTACAGTCAGACTGGCCGGTCGTCGCCTTATTTGCCACTGAAAGCTTTCTTTCCGCGCACGGTGTGCACAGTCAACGCGCTGACCTACTACAAAGCTGCAGCAGTAGCGAGCTGGAGCGGGTGGGCACCTTTAGCAGCAATGATGCCGCCTTGGCGGTGGTACGGATACCGCAACGAAGTTTTAGCCCACCGGCACCTCCCGAGTGGGTGCTGGTTTTAGACAGCATTAACGATCCGGGTAATCTGGGGACCATTATTCGGATTGCCGACTGGTACGGCATCCGGCACATTCTCTGCTCCGAGGATACCGCGGATGCCTTTAATCCCAAGGTCATTGCTGCCGCCAAAGGATCATTTTTAAGGGTGCAGTTGCATTATCAGCCGTTAGTACCGCTGCTGGAACACGCCGCGCGTCCGGTATATGGCGCTTACCTGGGCGGAGAGTCGGTGCATCAGTTAGCGCTGGCTGCGCCCGGGGGGTACCTGGTGCTGGGTAATGAAGCCAATGGCATCAGCGCGGCTGTCGGTCAGCATATCAGCCGTAAAGTGACGATTCCGGCCTTTGGTCAGGCGGAATCGCTGAATGTTGGTATTGCCTGCGCTATTATTTGCGATAATCTGCGTCGCTTAAGCGGCGCCTGAACCGGGAACTGGCTATGAACTTTCCGACTATTGAAGCCTATGTGGGCAATACGCCGCTGGTCCGCTTACAACGGCTGGCGAACCATACCAACAGCACGGTACTATGCAAGCTGGAAGGCAATAACCCAGCCGGCTCAGTAAAAGATCGGCCAGCGCTGAATATGATTGTGCAGGCCGAACTGCGTGGCACTATCAAACCCGGTGATCGGATTATTGAAGCCACCAGCGGCAATACCGGTATCGCGCTGGCGATGGCAGCCGCCATTAAAGGTTACCCGATGACGCTGATTATGCCAGCGAACGCCACCGAAGAGCGCAAAGCCTCGATGCGCGCCTATGGTGCCGAGCTGATCCTGGTGAGCAAAGAGCAGGGAATGGAGGGCGCGCGTGATCTGGCGTTACAAATGCAGGCCGAGGGCAAGGGCATAGTACTGGATCAATTTAATAATCTTGATAACCCGGCGGCGCATTATGTCAGTACCGGCCCAGAGTTATGGCAACAAACGAATGGCAGCATTACGCATTTCGTTTCCAGCATGGGCACCACCGGCACCATTATGGGCACCTCCCGCTATCTGAAGCAGCAAAATCCGGCGATTCAGATTATTGGCTTGCAACCGGCAGATGGCGCCAGTATCCCCGGCATCCGCCGCTGGCCCAAAGAATACCTGCCGGGCTTTTTTGAGCCTGAGCGCGTCGATCAAGTAATCGATATCTACCAAAAAGATGCCGAAGAGATGATGCGCCGGCTGGCCCGGGAAGAAGGCATCTGTGCCGGTGTCAGTTCAGGTGGCGCTGTTTATGCGGCGATCAAACTGGCAGAGCAGCTGGATAATGCGGTAATCGTTGCTATTGTTTGTGACCGTGGCGATCGCTACTTGTCGTCCGGCATTTATTAATACCTGCCCAACTTGCATATTCTGGCAGAGCAGCCATGCTTAACACAAAGCCCTGCCAGAAGTGACTTAATATGGCCAAAGCAACGCCGCTCTGCTCCTTAACTCTCATCAGTGTATTGTCGTTCCAGGCTCAGGCCGATTGGTTTGGTAACCTGACCGCCAGCAGTGACTATTTGTTTAATGGCGTCAGCCAAACCCTAAACCGACCGGCGCTGCAGGCGGGGCTGGGCTACGATTTTGGTAATGGCTGGTACACCGGCAGCTGGACCTCTAATGTCGATTATGACGAAGGTACCAAAAGAGAGCTGGATGGCTATCTGGGCTACGTTTGGACGATCAGCGATAGCGTGAGTCTGGATCTGATGTTTTCGCAATATACCTATCATGGCCGCGGTTATAGCTCACAGCTGAATTTTCAGGAGCTGTCAGCTAAGCTCAGTGTCGGCGACTGGGGCTTTAACGCCTGGTATACCTGGGATTATTTTGGTTTTGGCGGTGCGCACTATGTATTGCAGCTGAGCCGGCAAATACCGCTGACCGAACATTGGCAAATCTTTGCCGCTATTGATACCTCTATCACCGGCGATAAGTCGGCTTGGGATTGGGAAGGAAAATCCCACTTCTGGCATGGCCAACTGATGCTGCAAGGCAGCTGGCAAAGCTGGCAGCTGGCCTTTGGCTATCATATGACAACGCTAAAAGAGAAATGGGGTCGCGATACCTTGCTATTGCAACTCGGTTATCAATTTTGACCCCATTCGTTGTTGGTAAAACTAATACTTAAAGCGATTCATCTGCTGGCTGATGGCATCGGCAACCCGCGCCAGCAGACTGCTCTGATTCGCGCCCTCGGTGGCACTATTACTCAGTCCGGTTACTGCGCTGCTGATCTCGACGATATTCTTGCTGATATCTTCGCTGACCACACTTTGTTCTTCAGCAGCACTGGCGATCTGGGTTGCCGCATCTGAGATACTGGCCGCCGCCCGGATCGCCTGCTGTAACTTATCCTGAGCACTAACCACACTGCTCTGACAATCTGAAGTCAGCACCCTATTCTGCTGCATCGCCTGCACCACAGATTGGGTACGCCCGGCCAGATCCGTGATCAACTGCTGAATTTCACCGGTAGATTGCTGGGTGCGGGATGCAAGGTTACGTACCTCATCGGCGACTACGGCAAAGCCCCGGCCCATTTCACCGGCCCGGGCCGCTTCAATTGCCGCATTCAACGCCAGTAAATTGGTTTGCTCCGAGATATTGCGGATCACCTCGACAATATTGTTGATACTCTGGCTGGATTGCTCCAGCTCGGCCATCATAGACGAAGCTTGCTGCATACTCTGATCGAGAGAGCCAACGATACGGCTGGTTTCAGAAACCGCCTGATCACCATAGGTTACGGCATCGGCGGCGCGCTGCGCCAGATCGGCAGTTAACGAAGCCTGGGTTGCCACTTCCGATGCCGTGCTCGACATCTCAGTCACCGCCGTCGCAACCTGCTCGATGGATTTTTGCTGGAAAGCCACATCCTGATGGGTGCGCTCCGCAATACCGGCGCTGGTACGTGCCGATTGCTGCAGTTCCGTCACTAACTTAGCCGTATCCATTACTATGCTGTGCGTTTTGACCAAAAACAGATCCAGAGCCCGTGCCAGCTGACCTATTTCGTCTGCCCGCTCACTCTGTAGCCGCTGCGTTAGATCGCCGTCAGACTGCGCCAGCTTATCGACTGTTGCCGTCAATTGTTGCAACGGCCGCGCCAGCTGGCCGGAGAAGAATGCCAGGATCAGGGTTCCCGCCAGCGCAATGCCTGCGCCAAGCAGGATCTGCCAACGGATACTGGTATTAAACTCGCTGCTAAGACGGTCATTTAACTGGTTGATCTCGGCCAGCGCGACCGCCAGCGGCAGTTGATACTCTAATAACCAGGGTGTGCCAAATTGTTTAAAGCGGATGGGTACGGCGACCTTTAACATCTCGCCTTGTTGTTGTATTTGCCGCTGGCCTGCCTGTACCACAGCCCGCAATGCACTCCAGTCCGACTCGGGCAGCATCTCGCCCACCTGTGCTGGTGCCTGCGTATCAGCCGCAATAAAGCCGTGGTAGGACAACACTCTTAGTTCACCGACGCCATTAAACAGCTGCTGATCGAGTTGCTCCAGCTGTTGCTGCAGAAAAGCCAGCGAGATATCGACGCCGCTAATGCCAGTAAAGCGACTGCCCTGATAGGCCGGCAGTACCACTGAGGTCATTAGAGTTGGTACCCCCTGCACCTGCCAAACCGCCGGATCAACCACACAGGGGCCTTTGCGATCACGTGGACACAGGTACCATTCGCTGCCTCGTAAACCGCGTTGATTACGCGCTTCGTCATAAAGCCCTTCGGTTTCTACCGGCTGCAAATCAATATTGCCTTTGGGATCGCGGGTCCAGTAAGGGCCAAACTGCCCTTGCGGCGTAGAATGTCCGGGGCTTTGCAGGAAGTCGGCGTCACGCCCATCCACCGCATTCGGCTCCCATACCAGATAAGCACCGAGAATTTGTGGATATTGCCGCACTACCGCCTCCACCAGGCTGCTGTAGTGTTCGCGGCTATGCGGTATGGCCATCTGTTGCATGGCCTGGGCCGCAACCGCTATCGCCTCGGCGCGGCTTAAACTCTGGTCAATCAGTTGCTCTAACTGATCCGCCTGCAGCTGCAGCTGATAATCCAGCCGCTGATTGACCTGTTGTAAAAATAGCTCACTGCTTTGTTGCCGGTTCAGGCTAAACAGTTTTTGTGAACTCCAAACGCCAAACACTATGCTGAGCAACACCGCGATAACTAAACAACTCGCTGCGATCAGCGCGATCTGGGTACGCATCGAACGCCACTGCAATACTGCCATAACAACTTCCTCAACTGGCTACTGTTATCAGTATTAGCATGAAAGATGACAGATACAAGTTGGCACTAAGTTAAAACAAAAAAGTCTGAAAATTAGGTAAAATTTGTACTGCGACTACCGGTATAATCAGGTTCCCGCGTTACTCACGGATGCCGTTTTGTCATACGAATATCTGGCGCTATTGGCAGCTGCCTGCTGGGCCTTTGGCAGTTTATTGTCGGCGCAGGCCGCTACCCATTTAGGTGCCTTTGCCTTTACCCGCTATCGGATGCTGATTGCCATGTCATTATTATGGCTAATGAGCCTGGTCAGTGGCAGTTGGCAGACCTTAGCGTCAGCGCAGGTTTTGCTGCTGATCCTATCCGGTGCTATCGGGATCTTTATTGGTGATACAGCCCTCTTTGCCGCGATGAATCGTCTTGGCCCGCGCCGGGCCGGTGTGTTGTTCGCAACCCATGCGTTGTTCTCGGTGCTGTTGGCGTACTTTTTTTTGGGTGAAACCCTGTGGGGACTGACGTTGGTTGGCGGCAGCCTGTTAGTCGGCGGCGTGATGATTGCGATCGCCTTTGGTAAACGTAAAGAAGAGCAACATCAGTGGGAAAGCAGCCAACACGGGCTCAGGACCGGCGTGGCGCTGGCGTTATTATCAGCACTGTGTCAGGCCGTTTCAACCCTGATGCTGAAACCGCTGATGGTACAGGGCCTGGATGCAATAGCCGGCTCTGCCGTGCGGATGAGCACCGGCTTTGCGTTACACCTGCTGGTCTGGTTACTGGGCTGGCGTATTGCGAAAAGCTATTTACCACTGACACCGAAAATCTTTGGCTATGTGTTTATTAACGCCAGCCTGTCGATGGTGCTGGGCATGACGTTAATTCTACAGGCGCTAAAAAGTGGTGATGCCGGTATGGTAGCGCTGTTTTCCTCTGTCAGCCCGGTGTTGATTCTACCTATGCTATGGTTGGTATACCGCCGCCGGCCAGCCTGGGGCGCCTGGGCAGGCGCCGTGCTAACCGTAGCGGGTATCGCCTTATTGATCCGTTAACTGCCGATGATGCCGCCATCATCCTTGGTAATAATTACCGTTGCCGAGCGTGGCCTGCGGGTACCGCGATCCGGCCAGGTACTGCTAAAGCTGTACGGGCCTGACCCCTCCCCCGGATGCTGAATATTGACAAACATAGTACGGCAGTCCGGCGTCATCACTACCCCGGTGATCTCACAGCCCACCGGCCCCACCAGGAAGCGTTTCATCTGATGCGTTGCCACATCAGCGACCAGCATCTGGTTGTTACCAAAGGCCCCGCCACTGAGCTGACTGCCCGACATATCGGTCTGGATCCACAGCAAGCCATTAGGGTCAAACCAAAGCCCGTCCGGCGAGGCGTGGTGATTCTCAGCTGTCAACATAAACTGATGCTGCGGCGTGTAGGTAAAGACGTCGCCACTTAGCATAAAGATATCCCAGTTAAAGCGCTGCTGTGCCTGCTCACGCCAGCGGATAATATGGCCCTGGCTATTGCTGGCTCGCGGATTGGCGGCATTGAGCTGTGAGCTATGCCGTTGATCATTATTAGTCAGCGTAAAATATACTTCGCCGGTTTGCGGGTGCACCGCGCCCCATTCCGGCCGGTCCATTTTGGTAGCTCCTGCGATATCAGCCGCTAACCGGGTATTCAACAACACATCAGCCTGATCACTGAATTCGACCTTGGCCGCCTCGGCCTTGGCCCGGAAGTCGGCATCTGCCAGGTCCAGCGGCAGCCATTCACCGCTGCCATCATCATTGAAGCGGGCGGCATAGAGGGTGCCGTTATCCAGCAGATGCGGACCGGCCGTTGCCGGATCATAGAGCTCTTTAGATACAAATTTATAGATATACTCAAAACGTGAGTCGTCGCCGGAATAGGCGACCAGCGGCTTGCCGGCTTCTGCTTTGGCGAAAATCACGCCTTCATGGGCAAAGCGCCCCATGGCCGTGTGCTTAACCGGTACACTGCTCGGGTTAAAGGGGTCAATCTCAACAATCCAGCCAAAGGTGTTGGGCTCATGCCGAAAATCCTGCTCCGCAGTTTCGGCAACCGCTGATGCATCAAAACGCGCCAGCAGCGGATCCTGCCTGGCCGCCGTTTCCCAATGCATAATGCTATTAAAATCTGACACGCTATAACGGCGATGCTCACGCGGCATCCGCTGATCACGGTTTACAAACAGCAGCGCCCAGTTCTCTTCGCAGGTCAGATAGGTGCCCCAGGGGGTGACACCATGCGAACAATTATTCAGCGTGCCGCGGGTGGCGGTGCCATCCGGGCTGTACTGAGTGCGAACCTTGGCGTGACCGCGCACCGGGCCGGTCAGCTGCATCGGTGTCATGCCAGTGATCCGACGATTGTACTGACTGCCGCTAACCAGTTGCCACTGACCACTGTTATCCCGTTTGATATGCGCCACACTAACGCCGTGTGCTGCCAGCTCCTTATGCACCTCTTCCGCCTGCCGCGGTAAGCCGGCACCAACAAAGGCATGCAGGATCATCGGATCACAGTATTCGTGGTTCATTACCAGTAAACCTTCACCCGAGTCCGTGCCACCATCCTTTAAATCAATCGGGAAGAAGTGCATGCCATCATGGTGCGAGCCAATTTGTTTTTCCTGATCGGCGGCGGTATTAGTGCCATCCGCTTTATAGGGCGCCGCGCCGTCCAGCAGCGGTGTGCCCCAGGGTAAAAATGGCTTAGCAGTGTAACCCGTTGGCACAGTGACACTGTCAAAACGGTTTACCGCCACAGCCTCAAAGCCCATTAAACCCTGTTTGACTGCCGAACTAACGGCGCTAACCTTAGTATCGCAACCTACCAGGCTAGTACCAATAAAACTGCCGACCGCCAGTGCCATGGCACCGCGCAAAAACTGGCGCCGATCTAATCGCTGCGCGACAACCTGCTGAAAACTGGGGTTATCAGAAAAGTTTGCCTGTGGCTCAACGCCAGAAATATCGTAGTTTACTTGCTGAGATTTAGTCATTCACGTTCGCCATCATTATCATTCGGGAAAATAGTCGTAATATGCCAGCAGTTGATTGCAAATTTGTGACGACCAAGGCTATGCTCGGGCTATTTCGCAGCACAGCGGGCTGGTCGCCGGCTAGTCTGCTTTGCTATAGTAAAAAAGAGTAAACCAGAGGAACCCAAATGATGCAATGGCAGGTGTTGACCTTCGACGAGCTGGACACGCGAACCCTGTACTCCCTTTTGCAATTGCGGGTGGATGTATTTGTCGTCGAACAAAACTGTCCCTATCCGGAATTAGATGAAAAGGATTTAGAGCCGCAAAGTCGCCACGTGCTGCTGAGGAAAGGCGACAAGGTGATTGCTTACGCCAGGGTACTGGCCCCCAACGTCAGCTTTGCCGGCTACCCGGGCATTGGCCGGGTTTGTGTGTCACAAACGGCACGCCGCCTGGGGCTTGGCAGGGTGTTAGTAGAGCGTACGCTGGCTGTGGCCAATGAACTGTGGCCGGCAACGGATATTTATATTTCAGCCCAGTGTTATTTGCAGCGGTTTTATGAAGATCTCGGTTTCCGTGCCGCCAGTGAGCCTTACCTGGAAGACGATATTCCTCATTTACAGATGATTAAGTACTTTCAGCAGACTGCGACAGCATAAAGTGCGACGACGGCAGTCTGCACAGACAGCCGTCACCGCAACCCCCCGTTAAGGTAAGCCGACTTCAAAAGTCAGGGTCAGTGTCGCCCGGATCTGATCTGCCAGTTCAGTCTTTTCTGCTGACTGATAGCTGGCCTCGATCAGGTAACGACCGGCTTGCGTCGGGGTAAAAGCCAGTTTGCCCGCCGCATCCGTTTCCAGCATCTGCCGCCCGGCCGCATTACGGTATAACTCATCCTGCTGAGAAAGCTCTACCTTAACACCGGCAGCGGGTTTGCCGTCCATTAGCAGTTGCCATTCAATCTTATCCTCTGCCACATAATCCGCCGGATGGGTAATAAAGTTCAGTTCAAAGCCATCCCCTTTCGGGTCCAGCGCAGTGCGATTCGGTGCCTTTACCGTCACCACCGCCAGGGCTTTACTCTGCCCCCGGCTGGTCGTCACCTTAGTCGCGCCAGCCGGTAGCTCTTTAGCCGCCGCCCGCTTATCCGCCATAATGCGCTTACGCTCGCCGTTCACCTCAAACATAGTGAAGTAGCGCGCCGGGCCACCATTTTCAATCAGGTAAGTGCCTTCCTGCACCAGCTGATGGTCGGCCTGGGATTTGCGTTTGCCCTGATAACTCTGACTAAACTTATGCCGGCTGCCATCAGGAAACACCAGGCTCAGATTGTCAGGCGATACCCCTTTATCGGCGACAAAGGTCATATTGGCGGCAGACACATCGACCGAAATCCAGGTGTCTTCGCCTGATAACACAAAATGACTTGGCATCACCCACAGGGTATGGGCCAGACTCGCCTGGCTAAAAAGTGCCAGCATGGCAGCAGTAAGTAATTTCTTCATCGCTATATCCTTCTTCTGTTTAGTCACTTATTTAAGCGTCAGCGTCAACGGTCCCAGCTCTTCAGCCGCCGCCGCATTGAGTTGTTGTGGTTGACCATTTAACTGAAAATCAATTTTTTGCAGGCTACGCCCCCCCTGCTCCCGCGAGGCTTCAACATAGAGCGTATAAGCACCAGAGGCCAGCGCCTGCCCCTGATCATCGGTGCCGTCCCAGCTTAACCGGTACTGACCGGGGGTGCGGGTGGCACCGGTCATCGCATCAACCAGCGCAGTATCACTACGGCCGATTTTGCGCCAGAAGCGGCGGATATCTTTTAGCCAGTCAGGCTCCTTACGCCACAGGGCAATCAGTTTTACCGGTTGCTGCTGGGCGTCTTCCACCCAGACAGCGACATAAGGCCGGTAGTACTGCGCCGTAGCAATCTCGGGGATCGTCAGCACAATGTCGGCCTGTGCCGCCGACAGCGGCTGGCTGCCCAGGCCGAGCAGCAATGCCAGGGCAAATAGCGGTTTTCTCACAATGTTCTCCTTGTTAATGATCGGCTTTAGTGAAAGGCCAGCAGATAAGCCAGCACGGCCATCACGCCGCCAAGCACAGCCAGGGCGTTACCTAACTGCTTTTTCGATGGCATTTTCAGCAGCAGATAAAAACCAGTCAGCGCAAACAACAGGCAGGCGATAGCGGTAATGTCAATCAGGGCTTTCCACAGGGCACCGCTATCCCGCCCTTTGTGCAGGTCATTTGCCAACGCCAGATAGCCGTTAAACTGTTGTTCCAGCTCTATTTCTGCGGCAGAAAAGTCCACCAGGGCTACGGCAAAACCCGCTGGTCGTTTAAAGCTCAGCTCCAGGGTTTGTTCATCGCTGTCAAAACGGGCTTGCCAGCTGATGCCAGCGACGCCATGAGTGCGTTTCAACCAGTCCACCAGCGTTGTTGCATATTCCTGCTGCTGCGTGGTAAGCGGCCAATGCTGCAGAGGTTCAGGCAGCGGCAACTGCTGCAACTGCTGTCGCGCTCCCCATTTGCTTTGCCAGTCCGGATGGTTAAGGGTGATGCCGGTAACAGAGAAAAACAGCAGTAACAACAACACCCACATTGCACTGTAGGTGTGTAGGGCGCGCATCAGGCGCGCCATGGCTGCTGCCGGCTTCTTACGATTAGAAGCGGACATTCATCCCTACCCAGTAATTGCGACTTTTGTCCTTGTTGTTGTAATCATCAACAAAGGCGGCACTGTAACCGTTCTGGCCACTGCTATCGCGAACACAGCTGGCGGCGGTATCATTACACTCAGTAAACACGATGTTGTATGAGGTAAAGTCTTTATCCAGCAGGTTATTGATGCGGAAATTAAAACTCACCGCATCGCTGGCCTGATAAGCCGCACCCAGATGCAGCACGTTATAGCCTTTAAAGTACAGCGCTTCGTTGTTCACGGTATCCCAGGAGCGGTAGCGCCGGTCGCGGTACTCAGAGGTTAAGAACAGATTTAATGTATCACTGGCCTGCCAGCTTAATGTCAGGTTAGCCATATGTTTGGCGGTATTACCCAGCGGACGGCCTTTTAACGCACCACTTTTCTGTTCGCTATCGGTATAGGTATAGTTTGCACGCAGCGCCAGTTGCGCCAGCAACTCGACCCGGCCCGCCAGCTCAGCGCCCTGAATAGTGACCTTGTCAATATTGACGGTCTTACTGCTGGTGGCATAACCCAGTTCGGCAAATTCACCGGTTTCAGTACAGACAATACTCGTACCCGCACCGCAAGGCTGGGATGCGAGCTTGTCATCAAAATCGTTTTTAAACACTGTGGCGTTAAAGTTGTGTCCGTTTGGATGACTCCAATACACCGCCAGCTCGGTCGATACACTGGTTTCCGGTTTTAAATCCGGGTTACCAAACATCGGCGAGGTGCCCTGACCGCCGAAACCGACTACGCCATCATACAACTGAGTAGTTTTAGGTGTTTTAAAGCCGGTACTGACGCCACCTTTAATGGTCCAGGCATCGCTTAGCGTATAAACACCATAGACTCTCGGACTTAACTGATTACCAAAGATTTGATGATCATCATGCCGCAGGCCAGCAGTTAGCGAGAAAGCGCCGGTCAGATCCCAGGTATCTTCAGCAAATACGGACCACATATTATGTTTCTGCACTGCCCCCGGAGTGCCGCTTTCAATCCCAAAAACGCCATCCTCCAGTTCACCGCGGATCAGCTGCGCGCCCATAACCATGGTATGCCGTCCGGCGGCTTCAAATGGGAAATCGACTTTCAGATCCAGGGTATACTGGTTACTGTTCATTACCCGCTGAGGTCGCGGCAGGAAGGTCGCTTCCGCCAATGCTTTACGCTGCGCTTCGGTTAAACCAGTGTAAGACCCCGTGCCATCAATCATTTGCAGCAGTAACGCCCGCTCTGCCACACTAAAAGGCAGAGTTCGACCGTTGTTATTAGTATCGACATAAGAGAGCGAGATAAAGCTGTTGAGCTGGTCCCACTTACCTTCATGCGTCAGCGACCAGGTATCACGGGTAAACTCCTGGGTTTCACTGTAGCCGACCTGTGGGTTAGCGCGCCGCGCCCAGGTGCCGCCACTTTGTACGCAAGCCGCTTCACGACTACCAACGCCGTTTTTACAGAAAAAGCCAGCGGCCCATATGGTATTGATATTATCTACTGTACCAAGCGGAAATTCGCGCACGCCATTAGCATTAATAAAAGGCGTATTATCATAGTCCTGCGTTGAAGACTCGATATCAAACCAAATCGTTTGCTGCGCGGTCGGGGTCCAGCTTAAACGTCCGCCCAATACCCGGTTTTCGTTATCCACGGTTTTGCCACCACCACCAAAGCCCAGCGAGCGGGTGCGGGTTTCACCATTCGGATAAACGACAGGCGCATACTCTGGCGTCGAACTCAGACGATTATAGACGCTGCCGCGCACTGCCATGCCCAATACACCGGGGATCAGCGGGCCCATTACGTTAAAGTCGGTGGTAATATCATCGCCGTAAGCACTGTCGCTTTGTTTTGAACGGCTATGGGTCACAGAGCCGCTCCAGTTTTCGGTGACCTTTTTGGTAATAATATTGATCACGCCGCCCAGCGCATCGGCGCCATACAGGGTTGACGCCGGGCCGCGGATCACCTCAATCCGATCAATGGCATCCAGCGGTGGAATATGGCCAAACTGATTGCCACCAAAGGCATTAGGATAGATATCACCATGGTTATTCTGCCGCTTACCGTCAACCAGGATCAGGGTATAATCCGCGCCCATACCGCGCAGGCTAATGGTACCCTGGCCGGTTTTATCGCGCGTTTCACCAATGTCGACACCTTCCAGATCTCTTACCGCATCTAACAGTGTGGTATAGGGCCTTGCCCGTAAATCTTGCTGAGTAATCACCGAAATACTGGCCGGTGCATCCACCAGTTTCTGTTCGTAACCCGAGGCTGTTACCACGATCACCTCTATATGGCTACCGGTCGCCTCTTCCGCTTGGGTAACTGGAATACTCAGCGCACTGGCGATAGCCAGTGCCACAGAGCTTTGACGAAGCAGTGACTTTTGAGCAAACAACATTAACCTAACTCCTGTAATGGCGCTACGCCTTAAAAGATGGCGCAAATGATAACCATTATCATTTTTAAGATCAATATTAATAACAAGAATTGTTTTGATTTAGGGAACTTTTTTAAGCCGGATTAACATCAATAGTCGGTCAATAAAAAAGCCCGCACAGAGCGGGCTTAGTCATACCAATGGCAGCTTTAGAAGCGGTAACGGAAACCGGCTTCAAAGGCGCGCTCAGGGCCAACATAAATGCCCTGACGCAGACCTGCGACATACTGCTTATCAGTCAGGTTCTTTACTGAGCCATACACAGTAAAGCCTTCAAAAGCAGTATATTGCGCCAATAAATCATAGACCGTATAAGCCGGTAATAAGCCACCCCAGATACCGCCAGCGGCGTTAGCCGGAATATCGATGCGGTTGCTTGGATCACCGAATTGCTCACCACGGTGGTGTGCGGTCAGGGCGACACTAAAAGCATCAGCGCTGTAGCTTAAGGCTACATTAGCCAGCACCTTAGGCGCATATGGCAGGCGGTTGCCAGCATTGACACCTGTTTTAAACTCAGAAGTCGGCACCCAGGTCGCATTGGTATCTAAGCGGAAACCAGCACCCAGATTATAACCAAACAGGAACTCCATACCGGTATGCTCGGTTTTACCTGCATTGGATTGTGACAGGTTGGGATCACTGTTACCGGTAACGACCTGATTGGCAAAGTCCATATAGAAAGCCGATACTTCGTAGTTAGCCGCACCCATTGTGCCACGTAAGCCCAGCTCATAGTTAACTGAACGTTCACCATCTAACTGCTGATCGGTTAAACCATCCAGTGCTACACCATTTGATGCTGGCGAGAAAGCACGATAGACACCACCATAAAGTTGTGCATTCGCGGTTAACTCGTAGGTTGCGCCTACGCCAGGTAGCAATTCGGTGTTAGAGGTCTTAGCACTATCGCCATTCTGCGTCAGGATGGTACGTTTTTGCTCATAAGACTCAACCCGTAAACCTGGGGTAACGGCAAAATCATCAGTCAGCTGAATACGGCTTTGCGCATAGCCGGCGACACTGTTAGCGGAATCGATAATATGGCGGTCATTGTTACCGGAGCGATCTGCGGCGCGCGTTGCCCGGATCCGGGTATCGTCAGCTTCTTCTTCCATCAGGCGCAGACCAAACTCGGTGGCGGCGGCATAGCCGAACAGTTGCTGATCAAAGCTTAACCGGCTTTCAATCCCCAGACGCTCAAAGCTGCGATTATTCCCGACGATATTATCGGTATAAACCCAACGCCCGGCGGCATTTGAAGCTGCGGTGTTGGCATCATAGCGCCAATAATCACGGGTTGTATTGCTCCAGTAAACCAAGGTATTTAACTTAGCATTATTATCAAATACATACTCATGGTTCAGATCAAAAGCTGTTCTATCGGTCAGATACCAGTCATCCGGTGCCGGGTTATTACGCTCACCGTTCAGATATTGCTGGAGGAAAATTCCACGGTAAGAAATATTGGCCTCATTTTCATGGTAGGCAAACTTAATACCGACTTTTTGCTTATCGCTAATGGCTAAACCGGCTTTAACCATCACATCGGACATATCGTAACCCTTGTCCATAAAGCCATCACTCTTGGCTTTAGTGGCCACCACGCCTAAGAAGGCATCTTCGGCCTGGTTTTTAGCACCGGCTTCCAGCGTCATTTCCCGCAGATTAAAAGAACCGGCACGGGCAGACAGCTGTACGCCATCGGTAGGGGTTTTGGTGATATAGTTCACCACGCCACCGATAGTCGAAGGGCCATAACGTAAAGAGGCCGAACCTTTTAACACTTCAACCGACTCCACCCGCTGAATACGGGTGTTAAAGTAGCGATCATTACCGATAAATAAGCCTGGTGCTACCGGTACGCCATCTTCCAGTAATAAGGATTTGGATTCACTGGCAGACAAGCCACGAATACCGAAATTCGCAACAATGGAGGTCTCTTCTTCACCTTTAATATTGATACCTGGTACCCGGCGCAAAACATCCTCTGTCGACAGTGGCTGCACCTGCTCAATCTGGGCGCGGTCGATCAGGATCACCGACCCGGTTTCATCAAAACGATGCAGCTGCTGATCACCCTTGACCCGGATCACCTCAATAGAGGGCATCACTTTTTCTGCACTACTTTCTGCGGCAGCTTCTTCCGCAGCTGCAGCCATGCTCACCACACCTAAAGATAGCGCCACGGCTAAAGCCACGGGCTGACGCTTAGTCGACAACATAAAACCTCACCTGGATAAATTAATGCTGTTTGAAATTGCCGCGCATCTTAGCAATTAATAACTCAAACAGCAATTATTATCATTTGGCTTTATGATTGTTTTACTGTCACTATTACTTTGTGGGTAGCCCGTACAGGGTTTCGGCCCGCTGCAGTAAAATCCAGCTGGTCAGTATGTACTTGTCACCGGATACCGGGATACAGCCGCGATGAGTGTGGGTAAAATAGGCCGGCGCTATTACCATGCGGCCAGCTTTCGGTTGAATACGCTGCTGCTGATAATAAAACTCGGTCTCGCCGCCTTCGGCTACATCATTCAGATAGAACATAAACAGCAAGCTGCGGTGCAACGGTTCATTGTCCGGCAGCTGGGGGTAAACCTCGCAATGCCAGTAGTTGTAGTTGCCCTTACCGGCGGCATATTTTTGCGCCTGAATAGGCCCCAGCCGGTACAGGGTACGCATAAAATCAAAGGTTTGTTGCTCACTAAACTGGCTGAAATTTTCATGGGTGACCGGCAAGGGGGCGCCACTGACCGGATCCTGGGTGGTGATGCCCACAGGCGCAATCAAGGCAAAATGGTACTTCTGAAAATACTGATGTGCATAGTGGGTGGTAACCTGAATAATCTGCTGTAACAAAGCCTGATACTCAGCATGCTCATTCAGATACAGATCGGTACTGATTTTTTTGCTGGTATCAACGCCTGCGCCGGTACGGCCGGTTTGCGTATGCGGGCTTTGCTCAAAGGTGCTAATCAGCTGTTGGCAAAGTGCCGGGCTTAACGCATTATCATACACTTCAATAAAATTGGTCATTACAAGGTCCTACTGATGTTTACCGAGGTTATCCAGCCCCGTTTTTCTGATACTGATGCCTTAGGGCATATTAATAACACGGTGTTTGCCGTCTGGTTTGAAAGCGCCCGCCAGCCGGTGTTCCGAATCTTTACCCCAGATCTGGACGTTAAAAAATGGGCTTTGATTATTGCCGGTATTCAACTGAATTACCATGCCCAGACCCATTATGGCGAGCCGGTAGAAATTCGAACCTGGATCAGTGAAGTGGGTAATCGCTCGTTTAAGGTGTATCAGGAAGCCTGGCAAAACGGCCAGAAAACGGTATCGGGCACTGCCGCCATGGTGAAATTTGATTATCAACAGCAACAGGCGGCGTTGTTAACCGAACAGGAACGCCAACAGCTAAGTGCCCACCCGCTTAACGCCGAAAACTAACCACTGAGCGAAAGCCGCTGGTATGCGTATTAACAACTGCTTAAGTTTAACCAAAACCACAGGGGATAAAATTTATGCAGCAAACACTGTTAACGCTGGCGCTGGGGCTTGGTATCACCGCCTCGCCGCTGGTACAGGCTTTCGATCGCATTACCGGTAAAGACTTTGCCAGCCGCTCCGAAGTGATCGCAACAGAAGCTATGGCGGCCACCAGCCACCCACTGGCAACCCAGATTGCATTGGATATTATGAAACAAGGCGGCAACGCAATTGATGCCGCCATTGCCGCCAATGCGGCCCTAGGTTTAATGGAGCCGACCGGTAATGGCATTGGTGGTGATCTCTATGCGATGATCTGGGATGCCAAAACCGGCAAGCTCTATGGGCTAAATGCCTCTGGCCGCTCGCCGCTGGGATTAAGTTATAACACCTTAAAGGCCGAGCTGGATAAACTGGGCCGCAGCGATTTACCACCCCATGGCATGCTGCCGATTAGCGTGCCCGGCACTATCGATGGCTGGTTTGAAATGCACCAGAAATTCGGCAAGCTGCCAATGCCACAGCTGCTACAACCCACTATCGATTACGCCGAAAAAGGTTTCCCGGTTACTGAACTAATCGCCTACTATTGGGATCGCAGTGTGCCAGTGTTAAGCCCACAACCCGGCGATTTTAAAGGCAGCTTTACCATTAATGGCAAGGCGCCAGCTAAGGGCCAGATTTTTAAGAACCCGGGCCTGGCGTACACGCTACGCACCGTCGCCAAAGACGGTCGTGATGCTTTTTACCGGGGCGAAATTACCCGCAAAATCGATAAATTTATGACGGAAAACGGTGGCTATCTGCGCTTTGCCGACTTTGCGAATCACCGTTCAGACTGGGTAGAGCCGGTGGGCGTCGACTATAAAGGTTATACCCTTTGGGAGCTGCCGCCAAACGGCCAGGGTATTGCTGCCTTACAAATGCTGCAAATACTCAAGAACTTTGATCTGGCCGCCCTCGGTTTTAACAGCCCGGAAAGCATCCACCTGATGGTGGAAGCAAAAAAACTGGCGTTTGAAGATCGCGCCAAGTTTTATGCCGATATGGACTTTTACAAAACACCAATCAGCAAACTGATTTCTGAGGAATACGGCCGCGAGCGCGCCAAGCTGATTAGCCAACGTGCCGCCCAGCGCGTCGATGCCGGCAACCCGCATCTGTATGAAGGCGATACCATCTATATGACCACCGCCGATAAAGACGGCAATATGGTGTCATTAATTCAGAGCAACTACCGTGGCATGGGCTCTGGCGTGGTGGTGCCAGGCTTAGGCTTTGTGTTCCAGGATCGTGGCCAGTTGTTCTCGATGGATAAAAATCACGCCAACGTCTATGAGCCTGGTAAGCGCGCTTTTAATACCATTATTCCGGCCTTTGTCACCAAGGACGGCAAGCCGCTGATCAGCTATGGCGTAATGGGCGGCGCCATGCAGCCGCAGGGCCATGTGCAAATTCTGGTCAATATGGTGGATTTTGGTATGAACCTGCAGGAAGCCGGTGATGCCGCCCGTTGGCAGCATCTGGGCAGCACTGAACCTACGGACGGCCAGGATGCCTATCTGAAAAACGGTGGCTATATTGAAGTGGAGCGTGGTATTCCGTTTGAAACGGTGCGTGAATTACAAAAACGTGGTCACGACGTACGTTATGGCTTAGGTGGCTATGGTGGCTATCAGGCGATTATGAAAGACCATGTCAATGGTGTTTGGATCGGCGCCTCCGAATCCCGTAAAGATGGTCAGGCCGCGGGTTACTAACGCCGGCACCTGCTGTGGTTTTCTGCAAATCAGGGCGGCTCATGGCCGCCCTTTTTTATCAGTTAAATCACCAATTCTACTCTGGCATCATGATGTTGGCGGATTTCGCAGACTGCCTGCTCCAGACAGCCGGCAAAGGGTTCCGCCGATGCCGGCTTTTGCTTGCGCAGTTCAATGCGCTCGGCCGCTTTCAGGTACCGCATCACTTCTTCCTTGCTACGCAGGATCAAGCGTGGCACCGCCACCGGCTTGCCGGTATCCGCGTCCTTGGCAATCATCGTAAAGTACGACGAGTTACAATGCTTTATCTGGCCGGTTTGAATATTCTGCGCTTCAACCCGGATCCCGACCACCATTGAGCTGGTACCGACATAGTTCACCGAAGCATTCAGTGTCACCAACTCCCCGACTTCGATCGGACTGAGAAAATCCACCCGATCTACCGACGCCGTGACACAGTATTTACCACTAAATTTAGAGCCACAGGCAAAGGCGATCTGGTCCATCAGCGATAGCAGATAGCCACCGTGGATCTTACCGCTAAAGTTGGAGTGGGAGGGTAACATCAACTGCGACAGCGTAATGTGAGAACAGGCAACGGTTTTATAGTCCAGGCTCATAACAGGCTCCTGCGCAGGTAGGGGTTAATTTAACTGTTGCGGTAATGGCTTATCCTGCACCAGAACCCAGGGTGAAATGACCACGGCCCACAGTTCGGCCTGTTGCTGATACCACTGCTGCGCTTGCTGTTCGCTGGTACGAACCACCTGAGCACTTTGCAGCCACTGCGCAACCTGCTGCTTATCATCGCGGCTAAATGCAAAGGCCACGTCAATTAAATCCAGCTCGGCGGCGACGCTAATCACACTGCCGGCGGCATAAAACTTTTGCAGCTCCAGCCAGCTGATCCGCGCTGTCTCGCTAACGATTTTTGCCCGGACCAGCGCCGGACTTTCCGCTTCTTCGGCCAGCCAGGCATCAGACGGAGTAGGTTTATTCATCTTTGTTTCTTCCTTCGCAGTGCCCTATTCCAGCTCATCACCCTGTTCGGCGACCTGCTGGGCACTGAGTTCATGTTTCTTCAGCAACTTATAAAAGTCGGTGCGATTGCGTCCCGCCAGTTCGGCGGCCCGGGTGACATTGCCTTCGGTCATTTGCAATACCCGGATCAGATACTGGCGTTCAAACTGGTCGCGCGCTTCGATTAGCGTCGGCCAATAACTGCTATTCTGCGATAACGCCTGCTCTACTAAGGACGCTGAAATCACCGGGCTCTGGGTTAAGGCGACACATTGTTCAATCACATTGACCAGTTGCCGCACATTACCCGGCCATTTTGCGGTAGCCAGCAGCTGCAGGGCATCATCGGAGAAGCGGGTCACCTTTACATGATGCCGCTCGGCACTTTGCTGCAACACATGGCGCGCCAATAGCGGGATATCTTCTGCCCGTTGCTCTAATGTGGGTAGCGGCAGATTTACCACATTTAACCGATAGTACAGGTCTTCGCGGAAACTGCCGTCGGCCATCGCCTGTTGTAAATCCCGGTGCGTGGCAGACAACACCCGCACATTGATCGGAATCGTCTTGGCACTGCCTACCGGCCGGATCTGCCGCTCCTGCAGCGCACGCAGTAATTTTACCTGCAAAGCCACCGGCATATCGCCAATTTCATCCAAAAACAGGGTTCCACCATCTGCTTCGCGAAATAAACCAGCATGCTCGGTTACTGCGCCGGTAAAGGCCCCTTTACTGTGACCAAATAACTCAGACTCCAGCAAATGCTCGGGCAAGGCGCCGCAGTTAATCGCGACAAAAGGCTTAGCAGCACGCGGGCTGGCGTTGTGAATGGCTTTGGCCAGCAATTCCTTACCGGTACCACTGGCACCGGTGATCAGTACGCTGACATCCCGCTGTGCCACCCGATACGCTTGCTCCAGCACATTTTGCATCAGCGGGCTGCGGGTAATAATGGCCTCGCGCCATTGCTCCTGCTCCGGTAAGGATTGATTCAGCGCGCGTTGCAATACTTCGCGCAGCTCAGCCGGGTTCAGAGGCTTGGTCAGGAAGCCAAATACGCCGCGCTGCGTGGCAGCGACCGCCTCCGGAATAGAGCCATGCGCCGTCATCAGGATCACCGGTACGCCTTTGTAGCGTTTAGCAATTTCATCAAACAGGCTCATACCATCCAGTCCAGGCATCCGCAGATCACTTAACACTACGTCGACACTCTGTTTCGCCAGCAGCGTCAGCGCCGTTTCAGCGCTGTCGGCGTTAATCACCTGATAGCCTTCGCCTTCCAGACGCAGGGTTAACAGCCGCAGTAAACTCGGATCATCATCGACCAACAATAAGCGAGGATTATCCCGGGCCATTATTGCCTCCGTTATTCTCCACCGGTTGCTGGTTTAACTCGGCCTCGATTTGGGTCAGGGCATCAATTTTCTTCTGCAATTCCCGGTTGGTTTTTTGTAGCCGTTCTAACTGGTCCAGTTGCTGGGCATTTAAACGGGTAACTGCACTGACTGCCGATTCGGCTTCCAATAGCTTCTGATTATAGGTTAGCTCCCAGCTAAAGATCGCAGCCAGACGCGGCGGGAAGCTCAGCAGCATCTCAGCCAATTGCGTTTGCACCTTAAAGCGGCTGACATAGGGCATATCCGGGTGCAGCGACAATAGCGCGAACTGGAATTGCGCTATCTCGTCCGGTTCCGTCAGTTGCAGTAAACGTTGGCGCTCTGCCTCCGGCTCAGCCAGAATGCTTTGTTTATAATCCAGCCAGGCTTGCAGCGTTGCCGGCTCATCGGTAAATTTTAGCAGATCAAGCAACTGCGGCTCTTCCTGCGGCGCTGGCTCTGGCTGTTCAGGCACCACTTCAAGTAGCGGTTCGGCTGGCGGCGGTGCCGGCGGCGGCGTAACCTGACAAGCTGATAACAGCGCCAGTGACGCTACCCAGACTAAATTCTTCATACCATTTTTTCTCCTGAAAGCGGCAACCTGACCCGGATACAGACATCGGCATAGACGACGTCAACAATATCCGCATGACCGCCAAGCAAGCGGGCGCAGTCTGCCACAATGGACAGCCCCAGCCCCGAACCCTGCACTGCATCAAAACGTGGGGTCGTGCCCCGCTGGAAAGGTTCAAATAATTTCTCACGCAGTGCCACTGGGATCGGGGTGCCATTATTGGCCACCTCCAATACCACGGATTCGTCCTGTCGGTATAATTTCACCCAAACCGGACTGCCTTCGGCGCCATAGGCCTGGGCGTTATTAATCAGATTATCCAGAATGCGCCGAAACAAGGTGGCATCAGTACAAAGTGAACTGAGCTGACAATCAAGCTTCACCTGTTGCTGGCGTTGCTGTAGCGATAACGCATGGTCACTAAAACACTCCTGCATCAGTTGCTGTGGCACCACCTGGCTCCAATTCGGCTGGGCTTGTTGTAGCAGGCGGTTATAGTCAAGGAGCTGCTCGGTTAACACGCTGAGCCGATCGGCACTGCCATTTAGCAGGCTAACGACCTCCTGCTGCTGCGCATTAAGCGGACCAACCAACTGCTCGGTTAACAGGGCGCAACCTTCGCGAATGCTGGAAAGTGGCGTTTTTAGCTCGTGTGAAGCATGGCGCAGCAACACCAGCCGTAAGGCTTCTAATTGCTGCAGACGGGAACTCAGCCAGCGTAATTGTTCACCCAGCTCCGCCAGTTCACGCGGCCCGCGCAGTTTTTCGTCCGGAAACTGATGCTTGGGCTGCGCAATGGCCCGGATCATCCGGTCCAACTTCTGTACCGGCGCCGTGATCCGGCCGGAGGCCCATAACACCAATAATAAGGTGAGTAACACCAGAGCAAAGGTTTCCCAGGCCAGCTGTTGCTGGGTTTTCGCGACCTGCTGTTGCTGATTCTCCAATTGCCGCTCTAACAGATCCCAGATTTCTTTAGTGATTTGCTGTTGCTGGGTACGCACTTGCAGCAGTAAGGCTTCAGGTACTTCGCTGGTCGGTTCGATAAATTTTAATCTGAGGCTTTGCAAAGCATCGCGCTGACTTTGGCATAACGCCAATTCGGGTAAACTGCGACAGAGCTGAGCTAACAGCTGTAGCTGATTGTCGATATGGTTTAAAGCCAGCCGCTGCAGCGCCTCAGTGCGCACCACCGCATACTGGCGCACCGCCCGCTCGATATCGACCACCAGGCTTTGCATACTTTCTGCCTGGCGCACGGTAGACACCGCCTGCTCGGCCGAGGTAATAGCATAATTACTGACACCACTTAAGGATTTATTACTCTGCCACAATAAAACCCCGACCGGGATCAGGGCCAGAAAAAAGCTAAGTAGTACTAACTGTCGCAATGACGCCGTTTGAATGGAAAAGCGCATGGGCTCCACCCTCAGAGAATTCTGACTTTAGTTTACTGAAAATTCAGAGCCTTGTATTGCCGTTAGCCGCATAAATTAGCTGCTGCAGGTAAAAAAAAGGCCAGTACTAAGACTGGCCAAGGCAGATTCAGCTCGACAGCTGATCTATGGGATAGGTTACTGGGCTAACTCGGTGTTCATACCCTGAGCATAAACTGCTTGCGTAGCCTGAGTTGAATGCGCCAGTTGCTGCTGTTCCCAGGCCTGGACGCTGGCATTATTCAGGTCAACCCGACGCAGTAAGGTAAAAACGATAGCCATATTGGCAACTAAAAACAGCGTGATAAAACTTAAGAACATATCCATGGTACTTCTCCGGCTATGGGCTCCCGCAGTGGAGCAACTTTGCTGTCTCAGGAGAATCGCGTAAAAGTAATACTGCATTGCTTTTACGCTATTCCCCTGCAGCGTTACCATAGTTAATGCATGCTGCGTGCCAACATTTAATTTAAATTTAGATTCAAAAACTTAGGTGATTTCTGACAGGGTAATGCGGATAGGGGTGTCGCTAACTGTTGCTAATTAGCGACACTTAAAACGGGGTAAAAAAATTTCCATTTAAAATCAACAGCTTAAACTGTATGCAAAAAGCGACACTACCGCAGACAGCAGAAATAGCTAGCAGCTAAATAAAGGCCAGCCAACAGTAAGCTTTTGATTTCAATCAAATAAAGCCATAGCGCTGGGCAACACGGTCAAAATACTCCAGGCACTGTTTAGCATACTGACGTTTCTCGACATAGCTGCCTGGGAAAAAGCTTTTCTTAAAGCCATAGGCCACCATATCTTTTAACCGTTTTAACGGCACGTCGAAGTTATCCAGCGCCAGCTGGTATTCCTTACTGACTGTGGTATTCGATACCAGGCGGTTATCGGTACAAATGACTGTAGCAATACGATGCTCCAGCATATCTTTAAACTTATGCTGGCGGATATCGGTAATCGCCGGGTTGGTTTGCAGGTTGCTGGTTAAACAGACTTCAATCGCAATACGCTTATCGGCGATATAAGAAGCCAGGTTATTGATATATTTTGTTTTATCGGAAATAGCCGGATCCTGAATCATCTCCGGTATAAACATTGAGTAGCCATGCCCCAGACGATCTGCATAGCACTCGGTAATGGCTTCAAACACACTCTCGGCACCGTAGGCTTCACCGGCATGCAGGGTTTTTAGCAAAAAGTGCTGGTGAGCGTATTCGTATACTTCTTTAAATTTACCGGCCGGATAGCCTGCTTCCTGCCCGGCTAAATCCAGACCAACAATTGGTATGCCTTCTTCATCACGCAGCCGGACACTGGCGCGCACCAGCTCCATCGCCGCCAGCTTAATCACATCCATTGGCGCAAAGTCACGCATTAATTGAAACAGGTTGGTGTAATAAGGTGAGAAACCTTTATTACCAAACATTCGCATCGCACAGTTAATAATGCCATAGTAGAACGGCGGCTTCTGACCGCTCAGCACTGCTTCAGTGGCATTATATTCCTGCATTGCCTGCTTTAGCCCGTTGTTAACTGCATGCATAATCTGGTCAAAATCAATACCACGCGTCAGGTCAATCAACAACTGCGGCGCGAAACGTACTTCAATATAGTTGACCCCTTCCGCCTGATTATCCAGTGCCAGCTCGTAAGCGGCCTGCTGCAGGTTTTCCGGGTCGCGTAACACGGCACAGGTATATTGGAAGCAATGCAGATACTCCCCCAGATTCTGATAGCGGTCTTTAAATACCAACTCTTTTAAACCACTGACGCTCTCTGACGGCAAGGTCACCTGACTGCGTTTCGCCATCTCGATTAAGCTGTCCAGACGCAAACTGCCATCCAGGTGTAAATGCAGATCGGATTTAGGCATCATTTTAATAAAATCGGCGGAGTAGCGGGCCATAGTCATTCCTCTGTTAACACAGCTATAGCATACCACAGACTCACCAGCGCAGCGGCTGAACCGATAACCGGACCAACTGAAAAATACCTGCTAACGCCCTTAGCAGATTGGATTAATTCGGCTTATGCTATCTACAGGAGCCCTCCTGTTCACCTTAGGTAATGCTATGCAGTTAAATACTATCTCTATCAAAAGCCGGTTAATTATTATCGCCACGCTAGCCATTGTCGCCCTGGCATTGATGCTAGTACTGATGCAGCATCAGGCGAAAGTGCTAAATAACCTGTCCGGTGCCAGCCGTTTAGTTGCCGAACTGAATAGCGAAATGCTACAGCTACGGCGTCATGAAAAAGACTTTTTACTGCGACAAGAACTGCGGTATTTAGAACGCCACCAGAATACCCAGCAGAGTCTGCAAACTAAGCTGAGTACATTACAAAGCTTGCTACAAACTCTTGGATTGGATGACAGTAAAAGCCAGCAGTTTGCCACCCAGGTGCGTGCCTATGTAGCAGAGTTCGCTGCTCTGGTGCAGGCGCAGCAGAAAATTGGCCTAACCGTAGACGAAGGTCTCATCGGCTCCATGCGCCAGGCTGCTCAACGCCTGGCACAACAAATTGATAATGAGCCAACATTAATGGTGCACTATCTGCAGTTACGGCGATTGGAGAAAGACTATCTGCTGCGTCGCGATAATAAATTTCTGGCAGAGCAACAGCCGTTTTTTGCCGCTTTAGAGGCCGCACCAGAATTCAATGCCAACACAATTTTGAACGAATACCGGCAAAGCTTAGCCGCGCTGGATAGTGCGATGGCAGAACGGGGCTATAACGAAAGCCAGGGCAATGAAGGCAAGATGCGGCGTGAAATTCAAGCCACCGAGGCATTGTTAAAGCAATTATCCGAAGAGCTGGATCTGGCGTTAACCGCTGCCAGCACCCAAATCAACCGGCTGAGCCTGGGTATTTTCGCCGTTATTCTGGTGCTGGTGGTGGTGCTGGTCAGCCTGATCGCCCGCAGCATTCATCGCCCTATCCAGCAGGCATCTGCTGATTTGGCCCGGATCCGCTCTGACAAAGATTTTACCCATCGCCTGGTGTTAAAAGGCAAAGATGAAATCAGCAATCTTGGCTCTGATATGAATGCGGTACTGTCTGATGTACAAGGCCTGATCCAAACCGTAAATCAATCGTTGACCACGCTGGACAAAGTGACTGATGAACTGGCTGCGGCTGCGCAAAGCACCAATCAGGTCATGCGTAGCCAGCAATTGGAAACCGATATGGTGGCCACGGCAGTGACAGAAATGGGCGCGACCATAGAGGAAATTGCCGCCAGTACCGAGAATACCGCCAATACCGCTGAAGCCAGCAACCAAAGCGCTCAGGCTGGCCAGCAGCAGGTAAATGACACAGTCAGTCATATCAAAGCCCTGGCCAGCCGGTTACAGCAAGCCAGTACCGCCACCGCCGAGCTGGAACGCGACAGCGTGAGCATAGGGTCAGTATTGGATGTGATCCGCGCCATTGCCGAGCAAACCAATTTACTGGCACTGAATGCGGCTATTGAAGCAGCCAGAGCCGGTGAACAAGGTCGCGGCTTTGCCGTGGTTGCTGATGAGGTCCGCACCTTAGCACAGCGCACCCAACAATCTACCCGGGAAATTGAGGGTATTATCCAGAGCTTACAGGGCAGAACCAAGGATATTGCCAAAGTGATGCTTCAGTGTCGTGATGATGGTATGCAAAGCGCCGAACAAGCCGGTTCAGCCAGCCAGCTGCTGCAACAAATCACCAGCGATATCACCCGCATTATGGATATGACGACCCAGATCGCCACTGCCATAGAAGAACAAAGTTCGGTAGCAGCAGAGGTAAACCGCAATGTGGTGAAAATCCGTGATATGTCAGAGGATACGCTGCGTAGCGCTGACAACAATAGCCAACTGAGTGAACAGGTGGCGAGGCAGGCTCGCGGTTTACGGGCTGAGGTGATTAAGTTCCGCGCTTAAACCCAGGCAGCCGATACACTCTGCAACATACGACAACGGATGTTTTAGACCGCAAAAATAACAAGGGCGCCAAATGGCGCCCTTTTCAACCTGACTAAGGCTTAAACTTTAAAGCGATTAACCAGTTCATTTAACTGAATCGCCAGGCGCGACAACTCAGTGGCACTGGCCGACGTTTGCTGTGAACCGGCAGAGGTCTGATTGGCCAGATCGCTAATCGTAATAATATTACGGTCAATTTCGCGTGCCACTTTAGATTGCTCTTCAGCAGCACTGGCAATCACATGGTTCTGATCACTGATGCTGGTAATATTCTCGGCAATCCGACTTAACGCAGCCGCGGCTTCTTCTGCCACATTTTGGGCATCACCGGCATTCTGACTAATCAGCCCCATGGCTCCCACCGCCTCACGCACTGAGCCTTGCACCTGCTGGATCATTTGCTCAATTTCACCGGTAGAGGTTTGGGTGCGGTGCGCCAAACTGCGCACCTCATCAGCAACCACGGCAAAACCGCGACCGGCATCGCCCGCCCGCGCTGCTTCAATAGCTGCATTCAGTGCCAGCAGGTTGGTTTGCTCGGCCACACTGCGAATCACTTCCAGCACCTGGTTAATCGACGATACTTTCTCGGCCAGTACGTTTATCACAGTAACGCTTTGCTGCACTTCGGTATTCATCTTACCGATCACAGCACGGGTTTGCGTAACCTTGTGACTGCCATCTTTTGCCAGATTAGCCGATTGCGCCGAGGCATCAGAGGTTTTCATCGCTGTCGCCGCAACTTCATCTACCGCTGAACTCATCTCAGTGATCGCAGTTGCGGCCTGCTGTACTTCATCATTTTGTTGCTGAATAGCCCGTGCGGACTCATCGGTTACGGCATTTAGCTCTTCAGCTGCCGAGGCCAACTGGCTGGCTGAGCTGGCAATATGGCCAATGGCATCACGCAGTTTTTGCTGCATTTGTTGTAAGGCTTCAGCCAGGCGGGTTAATTCATCGTCACCGTCTTTGTTGATACGCTGTGTCAGATCACCTTCCGCAATTTGCCGCGCAGAGGCGACCGCCTGCTCCAGCGGCTGATTGATACCGCGTGAAATCACCAGTGCAATCACTATAGCAACCGCCACTACTAACACTATTAGTACAATCACAATAATACGGGCGGCCTGATAAGCACTGACGGATTCGGTACGCGCGGTATTGGCGGCTTGCTGGTTGATACGGGTGAGATCGAGCAAATCCGTTGTCATCTGTGCCGTAATTGGGTTAATTTGCTGCAGCAAATCCAGCGCCATGCCGGTCTCATCCTGCTTCAGAAATTCGAGCGCTTCTTGCTGTAACTGCAAATATTGCTGTAATCTTTTTTCGAAGTCAGCAAAAACTTTTCTCTCTTCATCCAGATACATGTTAGCAGCAAATGCCTGCTCATTACGCCGTACCTCTGTCCGTAACTGCTCTACTTCGTTCAGTGTGGCACCTTCCTGCGTAATGTCGGTTGTTAACATTAAGCGTAAGGTTAAGACCCTCAGGCGGGTAACATTCAGATTTAAGTCCGCCAGGCTCATCAGTGACGGTAAGATATTGGTTTCGACCAAATTCGCCCGTTCACGAATCTGCGACATAGTATTCAGGTTATAAAGCCCCAACGCGGCCAGCATAAAAGCCAGCGCGCCAAAGGCTGCCAGTAAACGTTTTTGAATGGATATTGTTCTAAACATAGGTTAAACCTTGCGTTAAGTTAACGGCGTAACTAACTTGATCCGTAATGAATGTTTCGCGGGTGAGTTTCACTACTTTAGCAGTTCTATCAAGCCTTAACAGTCCTGTCGACAGAAAAGCCCAACTTTTTTTCTGAATCGTGCGCTCAACGCCCACTAAATTCTTTTAATTAGTTCGCAGTCATACCTGCAAATTATGTTGATCTGGATCAAGCAACAAGCGTATTATTGTTTCAGAAATTTCTGAAAGTTCAGTAATGAGGCGCGCATATGCAAATGACTCCAATGATTGAATCCTTTGTTTACCACTTTGGCGAAATGGGCAGCCGTTGGGGCTTTAACCGTACCGTTGGCCAAATTTACGCCCTGCTGGTGATTAGCGAGCAACCGCTCTGTGCCAATGAAATTGGTGAGCTGCTGGGGATTTCGCGCGGCAATGTCAGTATGGGGTTAAAAGAGTTGGGTAGCTGGCAGCTGGTGCAGGTTAGCCATAAACCCGGCGAGCGGCGCGAGTTTTATCATAGCCGCGGTAGTATCTGGGATATGGCCAACCGGGTGTTTGAAGAGCGGCGCAAACGGGAAATGGATCCGACACTTAGCTTACTGCGCGACATTATGATGGACGAAGCCGCTAATCCGGAAGAAGCCTTTGCCCAAAAGCGCATCGCCGAAATTCACGATCTGCTGGAAAACATTACCGAATGGACGCAAAGCCTGCAGTCCTTGTCGCCAGAGAAGCTGAATACCTTAATGAAGTTAGGCTCTGGCGTTGGCAAGGTACTGGAGTTTACCGACAAGTTTTTAGGTAAAAAAGATCCGGCAAAAGAAGCCTAGCTGTTTTTGCCAGCTGTTGTTCTATTGTAGTGAGGTTGCCATGTTAGACACCCTGTTGCTGTCACGCATTCAGTTTGCGGCCAATATCAGTTTTCATATCCTGTTTCCCACCATTACCATCGCCCTGGGTTGGTTGCTGGTGTACTTTAAAATCCGCTTTGACCTGTCACAGCATCCGGTGTGGATGCGCGCCTACCGCTTTTGGGTCAAAGTCTTTGCGCTGACCTTTGCACTGGGCGTGGTCAGTGGCATTACCATGTCGTTCCAGTTTGGCACCAACTGGCCGGGCTTTATGGAAACCGTCGGTAATATTGCCGGCCCGTTACTGGCCTATGAGATTCTGACCGCCTTTTTCCTCGAAGCGACCATGCTGGGCATTATGCTGTTTGGCTTTAATAAGGTACCGCGCTGGCTGCATACGCTGGCCACCTTACTGGTGGCAATAGGCACTACGCTGTCGGCATTCTGGATCCTGGTGCTCAATTCCTGGATGCAAACTCCGGTTGGCTTTGAAATGCGTGATGGCGTGGCGCATGCCACTGACTGGCTGGCGATTATTTTTAACCCCTCCTTCCCGTATCGCTTTACGCATATGCTGCTGGCATCAGCACTGACGGTCTGTTTTTTGGTGGCGGGCATTTCTGCTTACCGGCTGTATCGCGGGGATAATAAAAAAGCACCGCGCCTGACATTAAAAACCGCCTTGTTCACCGCTGCAGTGCTGGCACCGACCCAGGCCTTTGTTGGCGACCTGCATGGTTTAAATACGCTGGAACATCAGCCGCAAAAGATCGCGGCGATGGAGGGGATCTGGCATACCCAGCAAGGCGCGCCACTGGTGCTGTTTGCGATCCCTGATGCTGAAACTCAAACTAACCGCTTTGCGCTGGAAGTTCCAAAACTGGCCAGTTTAATACTGACCCATGATTTAAACGGTGAGCTAAAAGGCATTAACGAATTTCCGGGCGCACACCCGCCGGTGGCCCCGGTATTCTACAGTTTCCGGGTAATGGTGGGTATCGGCGTATTAATGCTGGCCGTTGCCTGGTGGTGTAGCCTGCGGTTGTACCGAAAAGGCGAATTATCACCGCTGCAATATAAGGTATTAATCGGCATGTCGTTCTCTGGCTGGATCGCCACCCTGGCCGGTTGGTATGTGACCGAAATCGGCCGCCAGCCATATCTGGTATATGGTGTGCTAAAAACCAGTGACGCCGTAACCACCGTGGCCAGTGAGCAGGTAGCCTTAACGCTCATCATGTATCTGGCGCTTTATGTGGTGTTACTACTGGCCTATATCAAAACCTTATTCTGGTTGGCAAAACGGGCGATTGAGGTTGAGGAATATGACCTGTCGCTGCCTGGCTTACCGGAACAGAAAGCCAAAGTCGCCAATGAAGGAGTCGAAGCATGAATTTCCTGACTGCAGAAAATCTGGCACTGGTGTTCGCTGGCCTGACGGCGCTGGCGGTACTGCTGTATGCCATCCTGGATGGTTATGACTTGGGCGTGGGCATAACGCTGCCGATGCAGCAAGAAGCCTGGCGCGATACCGCCATTGCCTCTATTGGTCCGTTCTGGGATGCCAATGAAACCTGGCTGGTGCTGGCCGTCGGCTTGCTGCTGGTGGCTTTTCCGGCGGCGCACAGTGCGATTCTGCATGCGCTGTATTTGCCCGCCGCCTTGTTGCTGATTGGCTTGATCTTACGCGGTGTCGCCTTTGATTTTCGCGCCAAAGTAAAACCGGAGCGGAAAATCCGCTGGGACTGGACCTTTAAATTTGGCTCCTTGCTGGCAACCTTTAGCCAGGGCTTTATGCTGGGTATCTATGTGATGGGTTTGCAATACAGCGTTGGCAGTGTAGTGTTTGCCAGCTTTAGCGGCCTCTGTGTTACCGCCGCCTATGCGATGATTGGCAATGCCTGGCTGATCGGCAAAACGACGGGCGATTTACAGCGGCATGCCATCCGGCAGTGTAAATTGGCCGGGGTTTGGACGCTGGCCGGTATTTTGGCTGTCAGCGCTATCAATCCGCTGGTAAATGCCAATGTGTATCAGGTTTGGACCGAGCCGCCACTGGCCTATTTATTTGCCGCCATTCCGCTGCTGTGTTTTGCGATGTTTGCGCTGGGTTATCTGGCTTTAAAACGGCTGCCGCTACCCGATGACCGCGGCGCCTGGTTGCCGTTCTTTATCTGTAAGGTGATCTTTGTCTGCAGCTTTGTCGGCTTAGCACTAAGCTTCTACCCCTTTGTGGTGCCGAACCAAATGACGCTCTATGAAGCGGCCAGCTCCAAAGAGTCACTGACCATTATTTTCTTCGGCGCTGTCGTGGTCATTCCGATTATCGCCGCCTATACCGCGGTCGCCTATTATGCGTTTCGCGGTAAGGCGGATGGTTTGAAGTATTACTAAACTTTAAACTGCGCCAGTTGTTGTTGCAGGGTAGTGGCCGCGCTATCCTGCTGCAGCCCTAACTGCCGTAACGCACTGGCAGAGCCCGCCGTGTCGGCAGCAGAGCTGGCAATCTGGGCAATATTTTTATTTACATCCTCACAAACCGCACTTTGTTGTTCAGTCGCGGTCGCAATTTGAAAGTTCATTTCACTAATCAGCGAAATCGATTCTTTTATTTGCGCCAAGGCCCCTTCCGCCTGGCGGGTCAATTTAACACTCTCCTGCACCCGCTCGGTACTGGTTTGCATCATCTGCGCGGCTTTGCGGCTCCCCTCCTGCAAAGTACCTAACATTACCCGGATATCGTCGGTTGCAACCCGGGTGCGCCCGGCCAGGGCTCTGACTTCATCAGCGACCACCGCAAAACCACGTCCCTGCTCACCCGCTCTGGCGGCTTCAATAGCCGCATTCAGCGCCAGCAGGTTAGTTTGCTCGGCAATGCCCTGGATCACCGCCAGAATACCGATAATCTCATTACTATTGCTTTCCAATTGTTGCATGGCTTCCCGGGCCTGCCCTGAACTGCTCTCAACATTGGAGACTGCCTGCACAGTTTGTAAAACCACTTGATTACCATTATCTGCCGCCTGATCCGCTTTTTGTACCGCCTCAGCCGCCTGTGCCGCACTACGCGCGACATCCTGTGCCGTGGCCGACATCTGCGTAATAGCGGTCACCACCTGCTCAATTAGCTGCTGCTGTTCCGATACTTGTTGATCCGTTTGTTGGCTGATGCTGTTGCCATCGGCTGCCAATTGGCGCACCTGCTTACCCACCGTGACCAGTTCGCTGATCATCCTTTGCAGCCGGGTAATAAAGCTATTAACGTAGGAAGCCAGTTCACCCACTTCATCCTGGCGGCTGATTTGCAGCCGCTGCGTCAGATCGCCCTCGCCTTCGGCAATGGCGGCAACCATCTTAGTCATGCCTTTTACCGGCGCAATACTGCTGCTGGATACTAACCAGATAATGCCGACACCTGCAGCGGCCAGGATCAGACCAACGACAATTAGCACCCGGGTAAACTGCGCGCCGGCATCAGCCAGCATTTGCTGCTGTGTTGCTACCTCGGCTAAGACTACCGCTGCCGGCAAGGCGATATAGAGCACCCAGGGTTGCGGATCCTGGTCGACCAGGAAGGGCGCCACTATGATAAAGCTTTCGCTGTTGTAATTAGTGCTCACCTGCTTGCTGGACATCGTGGCCCGGATTTGCTGTTGCTCCTGGCTACTAAGGGCGTTGATATTCTTGCCAACCAGCTCGCTTTTGCTGCTATGGCCGGCGACAGTGCCAGACGGACTCAGCAGTATCGCAGCGCCCTGCCCCTGATATAAGCGGGCTTCCGTTTCCTGAGTCAGCTGCTGGATAAAAGCGGCCGACATATCAAAACCCGTCACGCCAACCAACTGACCATTTACCAGAATGGGCGCCGATAAGCTGGCCAACAATACCTCTTTGCCATCTACCGGGTAAAGGTAGGGCCCAACCACACAACGACGCAGGCTCTCTTTCGAGCAAAGGTAATAATCACCAGCGCGCAGGCCATTTTCGTCACGGCTTTGATCTTCCAGCCCCTCCAGCGTGTCTAACACTAATTGACTGCCAGAGCGGGCCAGGTAGGGTTGAAAGCGGCCACTACTATCCTGTGCCAGCTGGCCCTGAAAATCACTATCCTTGCCATCCAGTGCATTGGGCTCGAATGCAATATATTTGCCTAGATAGTCAGTGCTGCTTTGCAGCACATCACGCTGCAGCGCCAACAATAACGGTCTTTTATCAACCGTGTCAGTTTGCGCTACGCGGCTGATTACCGCGGCTGAAGTTGCGGCAGCCCGCAGCGCCTGCTCAAAGCGGCTGGCAACCCGTTGCGATTCCTGTGCCGAGATCGCTCTGAGATAGCTGTCGGCCTGCGCTTTCAGTGTTTGCTCACTTTGCTCCGCGAGTTGCCCGCTGATCCGGGAAAATTGCCATAAGCCTACGCCAGCACACACCAAGATAGTGATAACCAGGCAAATACCTGCCCAAAACGCAAAGCGCTGTTGAATCGTTAGTTGGAGCATCTCACATCCTTACTGCCTTACGGCTGAATATTAAACGACAGAATGCTATCCATGTACCCGGGTAGGTTAAGCATCAAGTTGGCAGGTGGGCCACTTAATTTATTGTTATATATGGTTAGGTAATATAAGCCGACAGGGGCCAAATGCTGTTATTCGGCCATATAGCAGGCTGTCGCTAACCTTGAGCAAGTATTGACGAGATTGCCAGGCTTTGCCAACCTGACGCAAAGTTTTAGTGCCGCTAAGGAGCACCTTACGACGAAATGCATGGTAGTTTTCAATAGGGTATAGCTAACACCCAATACCTCCCGGAATTACAGCAACCAGCTTGGCATAGGTAGTTTCGATGTCCGAAACTTTAAAATACAACACAGAGTTCGCCCCAACGGTACCGGCGCGTTGAAAACCGTCTAACTGCCCGTTCCCAGCTTTCGTTTTGCCATATAGGCAGCCAAACCCATGGCGGCAGGATCCGTACAATGCTGCAACCGGCTATAAACGGCAGCTTGATCCGCAGCAGCCCGGTGTTGGCCTAGCTTTTCTTTTGCCTGAATATCATCAAGGATAATTTTAAACCCTACCACGCCATGCCTAAGCTTTGCCTGATAGTCGTCTGGCATAATATCGGGTTGATTCAACAGTTCAGGCTCGTATTTCGCCACCAGCCTTGTCATCACCTGTTGATTTTCGCTATCAGTTAACAATTGCAGATAGCCATAGCAGTGCACTGCGACATAGTTCCAGGTCGGTACTGCAGGTTTAGACTGATACCAACTGGGCGAGATATAGGCATGCGGCCCCTGAAAAATAACCAGAACCTTTTGCTTGTCTGCCTGCTGCCATTGCTTGTTGGCTTTTGCAAAGTGGCCAAACAGACAACCAAGTTGGCCATCACCCGGCTCGTAGAGCAGCGGTAAATGCGTCGCTTCCAGATCGCTACTGAGCAAGATACCAAAACCATAATCCGCGATAAGACTTTTAATCACCGCAGGCTCGTCAGTGGCGAAGTGTTTGGGGATATACAAAGTCTGTCCTTATCTTAAATCATGGCGCTGTTGGCGACGATGATGGAGTGAATATGCGCCTGATTGTTACTTCACTAGCATTCGAAGCAATACGCTAAAGAATAACCTGAGTTTACGCAATATCTTTGTTGGTGCTTGCATCTTGGGAGGATTACCAGAAACGAGAGGTTGAAAATTGAGCTTGGTGGGTATTTAAGGCGATTGATTCAGCTTCAGGAGCCAATTGTGTCAATATACTTTACAACATAAATCACATCTAATTTAGCTGCAGTCGTTACAATTTGACTTTTAGTCTATTTTTCAGCTGGCACGATTCATGCTATAAAAAATAATACTTTATTACTACTCGTCAATTTACAAACTAAGGACATTTAATTAATGTTAAAGAAAATTTTGCTGGCCTCCTGTTTGCTCATTACTGCGATGGCCTCACAAGCAAGCGTAATTTCTCACCACGGATATGAACGGGATAGCAGCTCAAACATAGTCAAAGGTGGCGGGCTAGAGTGGTTAATGTGGGATGTAACGAAAGGCATGTCCGTTAACCAAGCGCTCGCGGCTTACGCAGATGCCGGCTGGCAACTTGCAACAAATGATATGATGGCCTCTCTATTCAATACCTTTGTGTTTGGTAAAGATAACTGGTCAGCAAACACCAATATAGTTCAATCAGCACAAGTCTCTTGGACTGCTGGGGGCGAAACACACCACGCTGAATTGTCTGATCATAATAAATTTATGTCTTTATTTGGGCTCACTCAGGAATTGCATAGTGGCTATCGTGCAAATGATCATTATCGCTCAGCTTCTGCACTTTTCCTTACCGAGAACAGCACTTTAGGTACTGCATTGTTGGTAGATGACTATGCTAGAGACATGTATCAACCTGGTTATTGTACCGGGAGTATTTTTAATCGGCGTTGTTATAATGGCTACTGGTATGCTCAATATTACGCGCACAATGCCGGAATGTGGGCAACATCAGCTTCGTTTGATACTGTCGGTAGTAATTTGGGTGTGGCTTTAGTAAGAAGTTTGGCGGTCGAACAACCGTCGGCCGTTCCCGCTCCTGCTACTCTTTGCTTACTTGTATTGGGCTTGTTTGTCTTAGCAACCCGTCGCCAAGCGCTAAGCCGTTAAATCCCGCAATTTGCCACAAAGCAGCGCGTAAAATAGCTAATGTCATGAAGCGGAGCGCTGCCGTAGCCAGGGTCAGTTACATTTAGATATCGCAGATGGCGTCTCCGGTACCGCAGCATACCGGAAACGGGAAGCGGTGCGCGGTTAGCGTCAGAAAGCAAAAAGCCGCTTTCAAAGCGGCTTTTTCGGAATTTGGAGCGAGTTACGAGGTTCGAACTCGTGACCTCGACCTTGGCAAGGTCGCGCTCTACCAGCTGAGCTAAACTCGCATTATGTTGCACATCTTCTACACATCGCAATCTGGTATTGCCTGTGGTTCTTACCGCTGCCTGATTAAAAATCTATTTAGAATCAGCAGCTTTAAATGGTGCCCGGGGCCGGACTTGAACCGGCACGGGGTTTCCCCCGAGGGATTTTAAATCCCTTGTGTCTACCGATTTCACCACCCGGGCATACTGTGCGTGGGCACCGACAGAACGGCGCGCATCTTAATTAAGGCCGCGCCATTATGCAAGTTATTTCTGTGGGTTATCAGTTAGCATTATTTAGCGTCGGGTTTGTCACGCAGAATTTTATCCAGATAACCCATGCCAAAGGCCGATAGCACAAAGGTAATGTGGATTAGCAGGTACCACATAATTTTATCATTCGCGATTTGCTCAGTATTCATAAACACCTTCAACAGGTGAATAGACGAGATGGCTACAATAGAAGCGGCGACCTTATTTTTCAGGGAATTGGAGTCGAGCTTACCCAGCCAGCCCAACTTATCGTCGTGACCATGTAAGTCTAAACGCGAGACAAAGTTTTCATAGCCGGAAAACATCACCATCACAATCAGGCCGCCAACCAGGGCGATATCGATCAGGCTTAACGTAATCAGGATTAATTCCACTTCTTTCATACTAAAAATCAGCGGAATAAAGTGAAACACTTCCTGGAAAAATTTAATACCCAGCGCCAGCAGGCACAGACTTAAGCCAAGGTAAATTGGCGCCATAATCCAGCGCGTGGCATACATTAAACGTTCAAAATAACGTTCCATAACGATTCCTGTTAAAACTTCTTGCGTAATAATGGGGGCGCGCCGCCTGCCTTCAAGCCCGACGCGGCCGCGTTTTTACTCTGTTACCAGTCTAATGAAGATGGCAGTTTCGGCGTCGATAATAAGCTAATAAAACGCTGCCAACGCTCATCTTCGCTGCTGGCCTGCTCAACATACTGTTTCACCAAATCTTTGCCCCAGTTGTAGTTAATTACATAGGCGCCGTAACTTCTGACAAAACGCAGCCGCTGCCGCGCTTCGGCCTCGCTTTGCAGCAAATATTGCTGCTGTAGCGCAACAAATTGCTCTTCGTCAATCTCGCCATTTAGCAATAAGCGGGCGGTTTCATTACCGGCATAGCTAAGCCGCGCCATCAGTTTTAAAAAGCGGTCGTAGCTTGCGGCCTGCGATGGATCCAGCCCGGCCAACGGGTACAGGACGTCGCGTTCAAACGCCAGTTTTTGCTCACCGGGAAAGGCGATATCAATACCATAGTTGGCGGTGCCTTCCGCGATTAACGACTGCGGGCTGAAAAGCGCATAAACACTAAACTCGACCCAGTTGCGCTGTTGTTTAAGCTCGGTTTCCAGTAGCGCATTATAGGTGTGATGGCCGGGGTAGCCCTCGTGACAGCCCAGATCGACGGCGCGGGAGATATCAATCGGCCGCTCGGTATTAATCTGGATCAGGCTATAAGCCTTGCCCTGATACCAGTTATAGCCGCTCCAGGGTTTATCGGTAACAAACTCCAGCGTAAAATTCTCCTGCGCCGGCAGGCTGATGCGCTGCAGCGTGCGGTCGCGGCATTCCGCAATCGCCCGTTCAAACACCAGCTGTAATTTATCCGCCGGAATAACAAAATTTTTGCGATAGGCTACTACCCGCTCGGTCAGGCTGCCCTCGCCGGGTACCAGTTGCTCCAGCTCAGCCAACACAGGGGCAAAGCTGCTAAGGTCCTGTTGCGGTGGCTGGGTATCGTAGAGTTCGCTAGCTTGTTGTTCAAAGCTGGCCGCAGTGCCGTTTTGCAGCGTATCGGCATGGCTAATCAGCGCCGTTAGCTGTCGCTGTAAATAATGCAGCCGCAACTTTAACATCGCATCCGTTTCGCTGTGCGCCTGTAACGCATCGCGCAACAGCTGAGCTTCAGCAAGTAGCTCTGGCAGTGGTTGCGGCTGCTGTTTTACCGCCTCGGCCCATTCAGCCGGGCCATAATAGGCATCCACATAGTTGCTATCATATTGGCCGAGCGCCAGCACCAGTTTCACATAGTGCTCAGCGGCTTCATCCAACACGGCAACACTGACCGCCGCGGCTGACTCACTGTTTACAGGTGCGGCGGGTTTATCACAGGCCGCAAGCAATAGGGTGCTGCACAACAACGCTGTTAAAGGTTTGAATAGGGTTTTCATTCGCAATCCTGCAATGGGAAGAATGTTGGCTAATCTAGCGGTGAGTCAAAGGTTACGCAATATGCGTTGCCTTGTGCGACTAAAGTTTCTGCAAAAATTTATCCATTTAGCCATCTATACTGTTGCAGATAAAAAATAACCATGGTATTACTAATGGCGTTCTGCAACTTCGACTTTCAAGGCAGTAAATGATTTCTTCGGTATTAGTGCGTTTCAATAGCCTCCTCCTCGTGCTCCTCTGCGCTGCGCGGGGCCGTGCTTATTGGTGAAAAACCCTTACCGATAAACCTAAAACCCCGTGCCCAAGGCCGGGGTTTTTTGTTTTTATCCCGGCAAGCAGTACGCCACGATTTGATAACATAGGATTGCGTAATGAGTGCTGATAACAAAATCTGGATCTTCGATACCACCCTGCGTGATGGCGAGCAGGCACTGCGTGCCAGTTTAAGCCAGAAGCAAAAAATCCAGCTGGCGCATGCCATTGCCCGCTTAAATGTCGATGTGATGGAAGTGGGCTTCCCGGTGTCCAGCCCCGGTGATTTTGACTCGGTACAGCGTATCGCGAGTGAAGTGAAAGGCCCGATTATTTGCGGCCTGGCGCGGGCTGTGGCAGCCGATATTGAAGCCTGTGGCGCCGCGTTAAAAGATGCGGAACGCCGTCGTATTCATACCTTTATTGCCACCTCGCCGCTGCATTTGCAGTACAAGCTGCGCAAAACCCTGGCCGAAGCCTCAGATCAGGCGGTCGCCGCCATTAAACTGGCCAGCCGCTATACCGATGATATCGAATTCTCCTGCGAAGATGCCGGCCGCACCCCGATTGATGATTTATGCTGGATTGTCGAACGGGCCATTGCTGCCGGCGCCACCACCATTAATATTCCGGATACGGTCGGCTATACCATTCCCAATGAGTTTGCCGCCATCATTCATGCGCTGCGGTCTAAGGTGCCAAATATCGATAAGGCGCGCTTAAGTGTGCATTGCCATAATGACCTGGGGCTGGCGGTGGCGAACAGTATCAGCGCCATTCAGGCCGGCGCGCGGCAAATTGAATGTACCGTCAATGGTATTGGTGAGCGGGCCGGTAACTGCTCGCTGGAAGAAGTGGCGATGATTATCAATACCCGCAAGGATATTTTAGCGCCGCTGTATACCGACATTAAAACCACCGAGATTTACCGCAGCAGCCATCTGGTCAGCCAGATCTGCAATATGCCCATCCAGCCAAACAAAGCCATCGTTGGCGAAAATGCCTTTGCCCACAGCTCAGGCATTCACCAGGATGGCGTGTTAAAAGCGCAAAGCACCTATGAGATTATCTCGCCTGAACAGGTCGGCATCCGCCAGAACGAATTAAACCTGACCTCACGCTCGGGCCGTCATGTTATTCAGCACCGCTTAGCTGAGTTGGGTTACACCAAAGACGACTACGATCTGGAAGCGGTGTACAGCAGCTTTGTCGCACTGGCCGATCAGAAAGGCCGGGTGTTTGATTACGATTTAGAAGCCCTGGTGTTCTTCCAGAATTTGCAGGAGCAGGACGAGTTCTACAAGTTGGAGTTTTTAAGCTCCTCGACCCATACCGGCCATGTCGCCAGCGCCACAGTAGGCTTAAGTTGCGGCGGCAAGATCTTTACCGAGGCCGCCACCGGCAATGGCCCGGTCGAAGCCGCGTTTCAGGCGGTACAGCGCATTAGCAAATTACAGATCCGGATGGTCGATTTTAACCTGTCGGCGAAAGGCAGCGGCGAAGACGCCCTGGGTCAGGTCGATATTATTGCCGAACATGAAGGGCGACGCTTCCACGGTGCCGGTTTGGCTACCGATATCGTCCGCGCCTCAGTGCTGGCCTATGTGCATGTGCTGAATATGATCCAACGTGCCCAAACCATCGATGCCCATAAACAGGCCAAAGCGAACGAATCCCAAATTAAACAAGCAGCAGGTGAGATATGAGTAAGCATTACAAGATCGCGGTATTGCCCGGTGACGGTATCGGCCCGGAGGTCATGGCCGAGGCGATTAAGGTACTGCAGGTAGTGGCTGATAAATTTCAGTTCCAATTAACGTTAACCGAAGCACTGGTTGGCGGTGCCGCCCTGGATGCCACCGGCGTACCACTGCCGCCGGAAACGCTGGCACTGTGTAAAGCCAGCGATGCCATTTTATTTGGCTCCGTCGGCGGTCCGAAGTGGACTGGCCTGGCACCGGATATGCAACCTGAGCGCGGCTCTTTGCTGCCACTGCGTAAAACCTTCGACTTATTCTGCAATATGCGTCCGGGGCAAATTTATCCGGCCTTTGCCGACTTATCGCCACTGCATCCAAGGGTCAGCAGCAAAGGCATGGATGTGCTGTGTATCCGCGAACTCACCGGCGGCATTTATTTTGGCGAAAAGGGTCGTAGCGGCGACACTGCCTTTGATACCCAGCGCTACAGCGTGGCAGAAGTGACCCGCATTGCCGAGGTAGCCTTTCAGGCGGCGCAAAAGCGCGGCAAAAAAGTCACCTCTATTGATAAAGCCAATGTGCTGCAAACCAGTATTTTATGGCGCGAAACCGTGGAACAGGTGGCCAAAAACTACCCGGATGTCACACTGGAGCATATGTATATCGACAATGCGGCGATGCAGCTGATCCGCAGCCCACAGCAGTTCGACGTGATGCTGTGCGATAACCTGTTCGGCGATATTTTATCCGATGAAATTGCCGCCATCGCTGGCTCCTTGGGCCTGTTACCATCAGCCAGTTTAAATGGCAGCGGCTTTGGTTTGTACGAGCCCGCCGGTGGCAGTGCGCCGGATATCGCCGGCCAGGGTATCGCCAACCCTATCGCGCAAATATTAAGTGCCGCCCTGATGCTGCGTTACAGCTTTGGCGAAGAAGCCGCTGCGCAGGCAATTGAGCGCGCGGTGCAGCAGTGTTTAGAGCAGCATATCGTCACCCGTGATATCGACCCGAAATCTACTTATGGCACCGCCGCCGTTGGCGCGGCCATTGTCGCCACCTTACAGCAGGAGACACACTGATGGGCCAGACCCTGTATCAGAAAATTTACCACAGCCATGTGGTTGGCAAATTAAACGCCAGCACCGACTTATTATTTGTCGACCGGCATTTAATTCATGAGGTGACGTCACCGCAGGCCTTCTCCGGCTTAAAACTGGCTGGCCGTGCGGTGCGCCGCCCGGATCTGACCTTTGCTACCATGGACCATAATGTTTCTACGCAGCGCCGCAGCCTGGATGCGGCCGGTGAAACCTCGCGCAAGCAATTAGAAGCCCTGGCCGCCAACTGTGATGAGCACCGTATTCCCCTGCTGGATCTGACCCACCCTGATCAGGGCATAGTGCACGTGATTGGCCCGGAGCAAGGCTTAACCCAGCCGGGGATGATTATTGTCTGTGGTGATTCGCATACCTCGACGCATGGTGCTTTCGGCGCTCTGGCCTTTGGTATCGGCACCTCGGAAGTTGAGCACGTGTTGGCCACCCAGACTCTGCCACAGCAGCAAGCGAAAACCCTGAAAGTGGAAATTAACGGTGACCTGCCGGCCCATGTTACGCCCAAAGATGTGATCCTGGCGGTAATTGGCAAATTAGGTACGGCTGGCGGTAATGGCTATGTCGCCGAGTTTTGCGGTAGCGCCATTCGCGGCATGAGTATGGAAGGCCGCATGACACTGTGCAATATGAGTATTGAAATGGGTGCCAAAGCCGGTTTAATTGCGCCGGATGACACTACCTTTGCCTATTTAAAAGGCAAAGCCAATGCGCCACAGGCTGAGCATTGGGACGCTGCCGTTAGCTATTGGCAGAGCCTGCATTCTGATGCCGATGCCGTATTTGATAAAACTATCAGCCTGGATGCCAGCAGCATCAGCCCGCAAATTACCTGGGGCACTAACCCTGAGCAGGTGATTGCCGTTGATGAACCCATTCCGGCACCGGAAAGCTTTAGCGACGACACCAAGCGTCAGGCCGCCGAACGCGCCCTGCAGTATATGGGCTTAAGCGCCGGCCAGAAACTGACCGACTGTGCTGTTGATGTGGTCTTTATCGGTAGCTGCACCAATAGCCGGATTGAAGACTTACGTGCCGCTGCCAGCGTCGTGCGGGATCGCAAGGTCGCGCCCGGCGTGCGGGCATTGGTCGTGCCGGGCTCTGGCGTAGTCAAGCGGCAGGCCGAGCAGGAAGGTTTAGCCGAGATCTTTAAACAAGCGGGCTTTGAATGGCGGGAACCGGGCTGCTCAATGTGTCTGGGCATGAATGACGATCGGGTTGAAGCCGGTCAGCGCTGCGCTTCCACCAGTAACCGTAACTTTGAAGGCCGTCAGGGCCGCGGCGCCCGTACGCACTTAGTGAGCCCGGCGATGGCTGCCGCAGCCGCTATCGCCGGTAAGTTTGTTAATGTCGCCCGTTTAGAAGGAGCCGCCCAATGAGCCAGATTTTTAAACAAGGCCTGGTGTGTCCGCTGGATAAAAATAACGTTGATACCGACCAGATTATTCCCAAGCAGTTTTTAACCTCGGTGAGCCGCGATGGCTTTGCTGAAGCGCTGTTTTATGACTGGCGTTATCTGGCTGATGGCGCAGCCAACCCGGAGTTTGTGCTGAATTATCCGCAATATCAGGGCGCGTCAATTTTATTAACCCGCGCCAACTTTGGCTGTGGTTCCAGCCGCGAGCATGCGCCCTGGGCGCTGCAGCAATACGGCTTTAATGTGATTATTGCCGAAAGTTTTGCCGATATTTTCTTCAATAACAGTGTAAATAACGGCATGCTATTAATTACCTTAAGCAAAACCAATATCGAGCTGTTGTTTAACCGCTGTGCCCAGGGGCCGCAGCAGTGGCAGATCGATCTGGCAAGTCAGGAGATCCTGTTCGGCAATAATGCAGCGATGGGCTTTAATATCGACCCGGATATTAAACAGCGCTTACTCTCCGGGCTGGATTTTATCGGCTCCAGCGAGCAGTTAAATCCGCAAATCGCCGCCTTCGAGGCGCAGCGGCGTAGTAACTTACCCTGGTTGGGTTAGCGTTAGCCGTGTCGCAGCGAAGCCAGAATTAGTTGGCTTCGACCAGTAAACCGGTAAAGGCCACCCACTGTTCGGGGGTGGTCAGCTCCTCTGCCAGCTCACCGCTTTGCAGCTGCTGCCAGGTCAGCGGCCGCTGCAAATTAAAGCTCAGCTTCAGGCGCTGTGGTTCATGCAAAAACAGCAGCAGATTCTCGCGAATGCGCTCGGTCACCAACTCTGTGCTTTGCACATAGACTTCCAGTTGCGGCTTTAGCTCTGCCAGCTGCGCCGTAGCCGGCTGCGCTAACAGCACGGGCTGCAGTTGCTGCAAATAGCCGTTATTTTCCAGCGTCAGTTCACCACTGACCAATTGCAGCCCCGCCAGCGCCTGCTGCACTCTCGGCTGCTGCTTACCCTGCTGATAAGCCTGCTGCTGTTCCAGATCCATCGCCGCCAACTCACTGCCTAACTGCCATAACGCCTGTACCGCTGTCAGTTGCAGTTGCAGCTCTAACCGCATGGCATCGCCAACCCGCAGTTGCTGCTGCAAGGTCAACAGATCCTGCGTCGGTTGGTATTGATACCGGTAATCCAGCCATAGCGGCGATGCAGCCAGCAATTTTCCGACCTCCGGCGGCAGCATCTGCTGTAGCAGATTACTCAGCTGCAATTGCTGGATCCGTAATTCACCCTGCTGCGACAACTTGCCGGGTTTAAAACCGCGGATACTTAAACGGCCAATTTCAGCCACGGTACCAACACCGGCGATTTGCAGCTGTAAACCGCTTAAGCGGTAATGATCGCGCCAGTAGTTCGCGCGGATTTTGCTGTAATTTAGCTGTACTGCCGGCATCAGCCCCTGACTCGCCATCTCGGCATAGGAGCTGTTAATCAATTCAATCTGGCCGGCGATCAAACGCTCAGCTTTATAATTGCCATAGTAAAACCCCGCGGTTGCCAACAGCAGCGCGCCGAGCGAAATAATCAGTGTTTTTTTCATCAGTTCTACAACATCTTCCGCGAAATTGTGCAGACTACCATAGCCTTATCGTCGCAATAAAGTTTTGACAGTGTTATTTTAAGGTGTAGCTAGGGCGTGTTGACGTTTGGCTGCAAAAACAAGCAGCAAACGTCAGCACGCCCTAAAAGCAGACTGTTACAATTGACCGAAGTTCGCCATGGAATACAGAAGATGCCGGAATATTTTTTATGGTTTGATTTACTGGGGATAGCGGTATTTGCCATTTCTGGCACCCTGGCGGCCTGGCGTAACCATATGGATGGCTTTGGCGTTATCGTGCTGGCCAGTGTTACCGCAATTGGCGGCGGTACCCTGCGCGACCTGATCCTGGATGTACCGGTGATCTGGATGAATAATAATGCCTACTTTTATGCCATCTTTGTTGCCGCTATCGGCACTATCCTGCTGGTACGTAACCGGCTGACCATTCCCAATAATACCCTGCAAATTGCCGACGCCTTTGGTTTGGCGTTCTTTGTCATTATGGGTACCCAGAAGGCGCTGGATCATGGTACCTCCAGCATGGTGGCCATTATGCTCGGCACCATGAGTGGCGTCTGTGGCGGCATGATCCGCGATGTGCTGTGCCGCGAAGTACCGATGGTGTTTCGCGGCGAACTTTATGCGGTAACCTGTATTTTCGGCGGCATTATCTATACCTCGCTACTGGCACTGGCGGTACCGCAGCTGTACGCGATGCTGGCCGGTATGCTGGGCTTGTTATTGTTGCGGCTGGCGGCGATCCGCTGGCACATTACCATTCCGGTATTCGGCAAGCATCATCAGGAGCTGAACGAACCCTGAACAGAGTACTAAAATGGCGGCCGATACTTTAATCTACCGCAACAATCCGGCCGGCCCTTTTCGCTACACTTAGCCGCAGTTAATGGTTAAGGAGAGCTACTATGGCCAGCCACAATCCGCATCGTGTTTATATCAGTACCACAGCCCGTTCTAATCAGTATTTACTGGCAGAATTTAAGCCCGACGCGGCGTTCTACCAGCAGTTCAGCAGTCATGAAGCCTGCTACCAGCAGTTAGCCCAACAACTGTTTGCGCTACTGCCGCAATATGATTTGCGCAATGTGCAATTAATTGCCAATGACAAACTGCCGGTGGTCCGTTTCCATCAGGAGGCCTATACCTTACAAACTGAAAAGCAGATCCTGTTTTTCTATAACCCTAAATACCATGAAGGTCAGGGTATCTTCAGCCAACCTGATTATCAGGCACGCAAGATCCGGGTGGTATTTCTGGCCACCGGCGAAGAGCTGCGATCCCAGGCTGCGGCCTTTCACAGCAAAGTAGTACAGTGTCTGCAGGCCTGGCAGCAACAGTTACCTGGTACGCCGGCACTGAAACTGCGCGACCATCAGCAGCTGTCTTATGATCTGTTTGCAAAAACTAAAGGTCATAAAGAAAGTTATGGCTATAAACTGCGCGGCCTCTACCCACGCTACAAGGCCCGGCACTGTGCACTACCGGACGAACACAGCGAGTTGACTTACGTCACTGTTACCCTGCCCCTTACCCGGCAGCTAAAACAGCAGTGGCTTGCAGCGGGTGCAATCGACTTTAGCCCGCTGTATCAGCAGCTGCAACAACGCTTTGTCGAAGCCTGTGCCGGTAAAAAGCTGGACCGGCTGGCCATCGTTGCCAATGGTCTGACACCGGTAGTGCGCAGCAGCAAGTGGGACCAAATAGAGCAGAACCGCGAGCTGCAGAAAATTAGTTTTAACCCGGATTGTACTGAGTCCCAGCTGCTCACCTTCTGGCAGGCTGATAAGCTGGTTGAGAGCGCACACTTTATTATTGTGGCCGATAAAGACGACAACACCGAGTTTGGCTATGGCCGCTTTATGAACCAGGTCGAAGACGCGCTACGCAGCTTCGCCCGGCAACTGGAGATTCCGGCAGAGCGCCAGGATCTGATTGTACGTTTTTATCAACATATCAGTTATATCCTGCCTGCGGCCTAATCCCCGGCATCGCAACGGCAGCTGGTCTGCCGTTGTTGATTATCGATAGCTTGACTTTTGGTTAATGATAACTATTATCATTTAATCGCAAGCAAGAACTATCGGAATATGCAAAACCTGTGGTCAAGCTGGTCGCGCCTGGAGTACCAGTTGTTTAAACCCTTTGATGCAAAACAACAATATGGCCGTCTGGTATCGGACTATGTTGCCTGTAGTTGCCGCCTGGCCAGTCAGCTGGCGTTCAATGCTAACCCGTTATTGCAGGAATGGTGTCTACGCCAGGGCCTGTTTAATCTGGCTCAAGCCGCTATGCGGCATAAAGGCAATCCTGCCGCACAACAACCGTGCTTGGATCAGCTGTACCTGTTATTGCTGGCGTTAAACCGGTTTTATCAACAACAGCACGACGGCAAAAGCCGGCAACTGGCACTACAAGCCAGTTTAAACCAGATTTTTTATCAGGGGGTGTAACATGAGTTTTCGGATTGAGCATGATTCGATGGGAGAGCTGCAAGTACCTGCGCAAGCCTTGTATCAGGCACAAACTCAGCGTGCCGTACAAAACTTTCAGATTAGCCGCAAGCCAATGCCAGTGGGTTTTATCAAAGCCTTACTGCAGATTAAAAAAGCCGCGGCCCTCACCAATGCCGAACTTGGCTTACTGACCGCGCCACAGGCCCAGGCAATCAGTCAGGCAGCAGAGCAACTACTGCACGACACCGACTTAAGTCAATTTCCGGTGCCGGTGCTACAAACCGGCTCGGGTACCAGCAGCAATATGAATGTGAATGAGGTGCTGGCGACGTTGGCCAGCCAGCTCAGCGGTGCCAAAATTCACCCTAATGATCAGGTAAATCTGGGGCAAAGCAGCAACGATACGATACCAACCGCGATCCAGCTCAGCAGCTTGCTGGCGTTACAGCAGCAGTTACTACCGGCGATTCAGGGCTTGCAGCAGACGATCAGCGAAAAATCTGCCACTGTCGGCCATATTGTTAAAACCGGTCGCACCCATTTAATGGATGCGATGCCCGTGACCTTCGCGCAGGTACTGGGTGGCTGGCACAGTCAGTTGCAACATGCCACACAACAACTACAGCAGCAGATACCGCTGTTAAGCCAACTGGCGCAGGGCGGCACCGCGGTAGGAACCGGCATTAACGCCCACCCCGGGTTTGCGGCGAGGTTCGCCCAACAGCTCAGTAAGCAAACCGGTCTGAGGCTGAGCGTCAGCCCGGATTTTTTCTTTAACCTCAGCTCGCAGGACGGCGCCCTGGCGTTATCAGGTTGCCTGAAAACGCTGGCCGCCGCCTTACTAAAGATCGCTAACGACTTGCGTTGGATGAATTCCGGCCCCCTAGCGGGTTTAGCGGAAATCAGCCTGCCCGCTTTGCAGCCAGGCTCGTCAATTATGCCCGGCAAAGTGAACCCGGTTATTCCGGAAGCCGTTGCTATGGCCTGTGCTCAGGTATTTGGCTGTGATACGGCGATTAGCATCGCTGCCCAATCCGGCAATTTTGAACTTAACGTGATGTTGCCGCTGGTGGCCGATAACTTACTTCACGCCATAGCTTTACTCAGTGGCAGTTGTGACGCACTGGCTAAACAGGCCATCGCCGGCTTTACCGTCAACGAGCCACATATTGCTGCCAGTCTGGCGCAAAACCCGATCCTGGTCACAGCCCTTAACAGCCGTATTGGCTATGAACAGGCAGCGCGTATTGCCAAGCAAGCCTACCAACAACAACGCCCTATTCTGGATGTCGCCGCCGAGCAAACCGGGATCGATCGCGAGGAGTTGGCCAGCTTGTTGGATCCAGCGCATCTGGCCGCGGCTACAACTATTACCAATCAATCGCTCTGACCACAGTAGCGCTGATACTAACCATGGAGCACCTATCAACTCCATATGTTCTATACATATTGGAAATATAAATTGATAACTTATTCACAATTTGATATACAAAGTCCACAGGGAGTTTTGTCTGGAATGACAGTGGAGAAAACGCAGTGATGCCTTATAACCAACTATTAATCTTATCGGATGTCAGTATCAGCTGTAATTTGGTGCTGCTAGCGAAATCGCTGGGCATACCTGTAAAGCAGTTATCAGCAACCGAATTCCAGGCGCAGCAAGATCTGCCGCAAAACACCTTGATCGGTATACAGTTAAAAAATATCAGTGTGGGTAAGAACAGCTTCAATACCTTATTACAGTCTGTTCGGAAATGCGGCTCAGTTTTTTTATTCAATGCCGAGCGTGATGTTATCAATAGCGCTCTGGCAATTAAAACCGGTATCCGGGGCGTAATTTATCGTGATGAGCAATTAGATAAAGTCTTGTCTGCTCTGAGTAATATGATGAAAGGTCAGTTGTACTATTCAAGAGCAGAGCTCTCTGCCTTTGTTGACCAAACACTTATGCCGGAGGAAAGCAGTGATGTGTTGTTCAGCTCAGAAAAATTTCTGATCCTGACCAAACAGGAAAAACGGATCACTAAACTTATTGCTGAGGGTGCCCGCAATAAGGAAATTGCCGACCAACTCAACATTAGTACTCACACGGTAAAAGCTCATGTTTCCACTATTTTGCGCAAAACCCAAGCCCGCAACAGAGTAGAATTAATTAAGATTGCCCAAGGAGAGCCAGCTGCACGCTCCCCCTCTTATATCTAGGCCTTGACTAGGCTTCTGGCCGCCAGAAGCCTTTCGCAACACCTTGCTCCACCAATTCCATCACTGCTAACTCGATTGCTTGCTTAACCGAAAACATCACCGGCTCGTTGGTTGTATAACCGGCTTCGGCTTCAACCAAACGATTGAGAGAGACAAAGCGGAATAATCCAGCTCTCAACTCTTGAGAGAACACTTTTTTAGTCGTTGATACCGAGAGTAAAACCTGGCCGGTGAACACATCAACAGCACGCAAATAAACCGTAACCTGGTCCTCTCGATAGAGTTCTGAGGCACCAATACCGAAGTATTCAGCACCGATACCACCGGTAGTTAGATTGGTTTCATAACCAATAATGCCGCCTTCAAGCAACAACCGGGCTTCTTTCATCGGTGGCAGTTCAGGAGCGCCTTTGTTTGAAGTGTAGATCCGCCTTTCTGTAAGCAGATTTTGCAATCCTTCCCGCTCTAACGGGGAAAACCAGCCACTCTCAATCAGCGTTTGGGTCAGAATAGAGGTCGCGCCCTGAGTCACAGCCGTTGAGAAACTCGACACATTAGCCTGGGGCTTATACTGTCCTGTTTGATCGCGAAACGCATAAACAGAAACCGGGATAGGATGTCGCGGCTGCTTATCTGATTTGAGGCTCAACATAGCGGCAGACGTCGGATTGATTTCAGCCGGCGTCAGATTTAAGGTGGGTTTAGGTACAAAAGCGCAACTACTCAATACGCTGAATAACAAAACAATGCTAAATCGCATACTTACCTCGGTAAAACGGGAATACGAATAATGGTGGTATCACCAGTGTTTTGATTGGTTATCGTGACCAGGACACTGCCGTCAGTATCCTGAATCACTTCGATGCGATATTCACCAGTGTCGTATACACCTTCAACCAGCTCACCATCTGCAATGCGTCTGGTCAGCGAATTGATAATATTGCGCTCCAGAGCTTCCCGGAATTTATCGACAAACGATAATGCAGGCCTTTGTAAGGAATGCGCATTTTGACTTTGCGCCTTTTGCAGCAAAAAATTGCCATTTAGTGGATTACCACCAAAGCTGGGATTTATCGGCGTGTACACCAGTTCAGTCGCCAGCGCCTGGCTAACAGGCATTAAGGTCCCGCTGCACACTAGCAGAGTCAGAAAACATGCTTGCTTAGAAAGTCGATTCAGCACCGAACCACTCCTCTGTTTTAATTTTTACCAATTCATCCACCGCGATTAAGATCGCTTGCTCAGCCATCTGCTTGACGTCATTTTGCCGGCGACCAAAATAGTTTTGATAGATCCGTCTTTGGTCCAACTCAACCCAAAGAAAGGTTCCTGCCTGAGGATAGATTTGCTCGTACACGACGATAGTAACGCCGTCTGTAGACGGCACTTCACGCCAATAGGAAGAGAAGTAAAAGACAAAGTCTTTGCCAAAGCGGGAAATCGTTCTATCCAGCACCATGCCGCTCAACTCAATCTCTGCTTTCGCAGGCGAGAGGCAACAAATAAGGATAATAAGTGCGAAAAATCCATTTCTCATAATTAGCAGAGCGGCTTGCACCGCTCCGTTCTATACATTCAAAACATCTTATCGCACTATATTAAACATCTGATCAACAAACAACCCAAATATTTAATTTGGTGCGTTTTGGTTCACAATAGCAGTGTTGAATGAGCCAATCTGTACCACTTGCAGCACATTATCAACGCCACCCTGAGCACCCAGTACCAGGTTGTCGCTACCTTGCTGAGTAATTAACACTGTGCCGTTATCACCGGCAACCCGGAACGACGGCGCATTATCACCGCCAACCCAGTTTTGGCTGCCACTTTGCAATACATTTAATGTATTGCCATTACCTTCAAGTAACACGTCTACCAGGTTCAGATCGCCGTTACGCTGATTAACAGTAACATTGTTGTTATTGACCGATTCACCGGTGACGATAACTTCGTTGGCATTACCAGCTTGATTCACATTTAAACGGTTACGATCACCTGCCACATCAAGCAGCGCGAAGTTATCACTACCATTCTGGCTGATTCGACCATTGTTGGCATTACCAACCAGGCCGATGCCGGCATAGTTGTTATCTCCGGTTGTTTCGATAGTACCAACGTTAGCATTACCAACCAGAATCATCTCGCCATTATTGTTATTGCCGGTTTGCGAAATCATCAGATCGTGGCCTGATCCTACACTGGCAAAGAAAATGTAATTATCGTCACCGGCCTGCACGAAGTCGTAGGTATTGTTATCACCACTAATTCCGATCGGTGCTTCAATTAGGTTGTTCGCACCAACCTGATCAACAAACACCACATTATCATTGCCATTTAACGGATTAATCTGGAACTCGTTGCCAGAACCATCCTGAAAAATATTTAATTCGTTGTTGTTACCCGAGAAATTACGGGCAATAAATACGTTTTCATCACCAAATTGCTGAATGGCAATATCATTATTGTTACCCCGCAGCCCAACAATACCGCCAACGTTGGCAAAACCGTCCTGCTCAATAGCAACAGTGTTGTCATTGCCCAGGCCACCGATAACTGCCGATTCGTTGAACACACCGTCCTGCAGAGCTTCATAGCTGTTGCCGTTGCCTCTGAATTCGGCCAGAGTCCAGTTCAAACCGCCGTCCTGAACAATAGAGATCTGATTGTCATCACCCTGCACTAATGCTGTTGCTTCTTGAGCAACGCCCATCTGATTGACTTCGACCAGGTTATTGTTACCCTCAACCTCAACCAGCATTAAATGACTGGATCCATCTTGTGTTAACAGCACTGAGTTGGCGTCACCACCGCTGTAAGTGTCGATCTCATTAGCTGTGCCGCTCTGCTGAATGTCTGTCTCATTCCCACTGCCGACCTGCTGAGCGATAATAAAGTTATCTGAAGTGGCAGTGCCGGTTTGCACCAGTTGTACCAGATTCTCCTGATTACCAGTGTTCGTTTGCAATACTATTGCTGTATCGTTGGCAACTGCCTGACCTGATAAACAAGCGGCGACAGATAAAGCTAGTAGTGTTTTACGTGACGTGAACTTAAACATTGGTTCTTCCTTTCTCGATTTAATTAGTATTGGACGATAGATATTTCAATGCCGTTGCCAATCTGGGTCAGGTCGAAACTTTGCCCTCCCCGTTGCTCCAGCGAAATAGCGTTAGCATTTCCCAGCTGTGCGAGATTGGCCTGATTACCAAATCCTACTTGCCGGACACTTGCCTGATTCCCCACCCCGACTTGTTGTAATGCAATCTCATTCAACATGCCGATTTGTTGTAACTCAGCAACATTAGCTAGACCGCTTTGCGTGACATCAATGCTGTTTGCTGTGCCGCGCTGTAAAATGACCAGAGCATTACTGTTACCATGCCGGTCCAACAACTGTGCCAGCGAGATAGAGGCGTCGTTTGCACTAACCTCAGCGACGCCCGCTAAGAGAGCCGATACCAGTAGCAGCCCTTGCCAGCACCTTGTAATTACAAACTGCATGCCCTCCCCCTTTTTTACTATTGGTTAACCAAGACTAATGCAGTGACGCAAACAGACAATCGGAAGAACGGCCTAATTAACGGAAATTTTCCTTAACACGAAAAATAATATTAACATTAAAAAACAATGACTTATATCGTTTCATTAGCATGGACACCTGCCTCAGAGCTAGCTCTTCCGGCCTATAAATTGCGCATCCTCTCCCGCGCAGAAGCTTTTGTGATATTTATCCTTTGTGCAATCTGTTAGCACCATTCACAAACTTATAAAATAAAACAGGTACGTTTATGATAAAAAAATCTCTCATTGCCCTGGCTGTGGGTACTGCGCTAATCAGCGGTAGCGCCTTCGCCAAAGAGCAGGCTCCAGCCGCAGATGACTCAATACTGGTAATGTTCAAGCCAGGTGTTAATAAACAACAACGGGAAACACTGATCCGCAGAACAGGCGCCAGCCTGCGTCAATTAGATGCTCAAGGTCGTGATCTGGCATTTCAACACGTTGCGGATGGCCGGATCGTAAAAGTTCGGGTTCCGAAAGGCGTGAATAAAGACTTCGTTATGAAGCAACTGGCCCGAAATCCTGCTGTTGAGGTCGCAGAACCAAACTACCTGGTCCAGAGTACCCGTGCAGCTGTTACCCCGCCAAACGACCCACGCTTTGGTGATTTATGGGGTTTACATAATACGGGACAAGCCGGTGGCCGTGCCGGTGCAGATATTAAAGCTCTGGATGCCTGGCAAACGACGACAGGCGACCATAGTGTCATTATCGGGGTAATCGACTCTGGTATGGACTACAACCATCCGGATCTTATCGCTAACCGCTGGGTCAACCCAGGCAATCTGCCAGGCCATCCATATGGTTATTCATCATTAAATCCAAATCGTGATCCAATGGATACCGACTCTCACGGTACTCATGTCGCCGGAACTATCGGTGCTGCAGGTGACAATGGTATTGGCGTTGTTGGTGTAAACTGGAATGTCACATTACTGCCATGTTCATTCCTTGGACCTCAGGGCGGCTCAACCGCTGGTGCCATTGAATGTATCGACTACTACACTAACCTTAAGCTAAACCATGGTGTAGATATTAAAGCGACCAATAACTCCTGGGGTGGTGGTGGTTTCTCTGAAACATTGCGCGCCGCCATTCAGTCAGGTGGCGATGCAGGTATTCTGTTTATCGCCGCGGCAGGTAATGCCGGTCGTGATGCTGATGTTAACCCCATGTACCCTGCCGCATACGACCTGGACGTTATCGTATCAGTTGCCTCAACTGATCGTAACGACAACCTGTCAGTCTTTACCAGTGGCGCATCAAACTATGGTTTAACCAGTGTAGATTTAGGTGCACCAGGTTCAGCAATCTTGTCGACCATTCCGAATAACGGCTATGCGGCATACTCAGGTACTTCCATGGCATCACCGCATGTTGCCGGTGCAGCAGCCCTGCTGTGGTCAGTCAACCCGGATATTACACCGTTAGAAATGAAAGCCATTCTGATGGAGACAGGTGACAGCCTGCCTGCTCTTGAGGGTAAGACCGTCTCTGGTAAGCGTTTAAACTTAGCCAGAGCGCTTGAGGAAGCAGATCCTGCTCCGGGCTTCCGTCTGGCACTTACGCCACGTAACCAGAATATTGTCGCCGGCGACACTGCGACCTTTACGCTGGACATCAGCAGCGTAGCCGACTGGATGCAAGTCGTTAACCTGTCACTGGACGCATCTCCTGCTCTGTCAGGCGCGACGCTGTCTGCAAACAGTGCTATGCCTGGTGATGTAGTAGTGCTCACAGTTAATACCGACACCGCCACGGCCTGGGGTGATTATAATCTGGCGATCACCGCAACAGACTCATCTGGCGAACTGCAGCGTACTGTTAATGCCAGCTTAAATATTACGCCGGCATTCTTACAGGATTACAGCTATATCAACGATACACCTGTTGCTATTCCTGATAATAATGCGGCAGGTATTACCAGCGTTATTTCAGTACCGGATGACGGCACCATTTTCAGTGCATCTGTGGACCTGAATATTACCCACACCTGGCGTGGTGATCTGCTTGTTCGCTTAACCTCACCAACGGGCACCCAGCATGTTCTGCATAACCGCACCGGGGGCAGCGCACGGGATCTGATCGGTAACTATCCAATCAGCAGCTTTAACGGCGAACAGATGAGTGGCGATTGGGTGCTTTTCGTATCGGATAATGCAAGTCTGGATACCGGTACTCTGAACAGCTGGCGTCTGAATCTGTCGGCATTAAACGATGGCCCGGTAGATCCGATTGCACCGGTAGCTGCGTTTAGCTACAGCATCTCCGGTTTAACTGCCAGCTTTACTGACTTATCAACAGATGAAGATAGCAGTATCGTAGCCTGGGATTGGAGTTTTGGTGATGGCGCAACCTCATCACAGCAAAACCCAAGCCATACCTTCGCTGCGGCTGGTGACTACACTGTATCGCTGACCGTAACAGATGATACCGGTTTAACCAGTACCAGTTCACAACAGGTTTCTGTTGCTGACATCAACTTTAACCTGAGTTTGCTGCGTGCTACCCGCGCCAGAACAGGCTCAACTATTGTTGATTTACGGATGAACGATATTGGTGCGGCTGTAGATGTGTATCGTGATGGTACGCTAATCGACACAGTGGAAGGTGATCGTTACCGCGACCGCTTTACCTCAACGGCGCCAACCAGTACCTATAAACTGTGTTTAGCTGGTACTCAGGTATGTTCAGGCGAATTAGTCGTTAACTTCTAATTTTGCAACACCCTAAATCCCCGCATCTGCGGGGATTTTTTTATGCTGATTAATTAGATGGTTGAATCATTGGCCAATATAGAGACACTGAGCAAATCACTAACCAGTTTCATTTCTGTTGCAAATAATAAACAACAATCCTATTGTATCCAACTGAAATAAAGAAACTAATTTGTTTCATATTACAGCCAGACAAGGAAACACAATGAAAGGATTTTTACTCAGTCTCGTACTTTATATTCCAACTTTAACGTTCGCGCAGGACACATTCAATCTGGACTTTTCAGACATCGATAATCAGCAACCTAAAGGCTGGTATATCGAAGGCAGTGAACCCGGGATGCTAAGTACAGAGCATCCGACTAACAACGGACAAAGTTTGCGTTTAAGCCGGAACGCTGATACCGGCGGTGACTCTGCTTTTGCGATACAAATGCCCCCTTTTCAGCATCAGGGCAAGGAACTAACGCTAACTGGCTGGATTAAAACCCGGGAGGTTACAGGTGACGGGGCAAGTCTCTGGCTTGCTATCAATGCGGGTTCATCCGAGCTTGCACATGACAATATGAAAGATAGGCAGATCAGTGGCAGCCAGGATTGGCAGCAGGTTCAGGTCAGCGTTCAGCTTACCGACACAGTGGATTCCTATACATTCGGGGTGGTGTTAGCGGGTACTGGCGAAGCATTCTTCGCAGATCTCAGCATTAAACTTGATGGCGTCCCTATAACAGAGGTGCCTAAAGTCAGCTTTGCCGCTGCTGCCGCCCACCCATTTGAACAAGACTCCGGTATCAGGATTACTGAACTTAACGCCACACAGCAACAAAACTTATTGCTACTGGGCAAAGTCTGGGGCTTTATCAAATATTATCACCCGGCTTCAGCTCGTGGCGAAATCAGCATGGACGCCGAGCTGTTCCGGCTTTTACCCGCCATCCTTAACGCCGATAACACCAAACGCGACCAATTGTTGGCGAACTGGATCAACGCTCTGGGGGAGCTGCCCCCTTGTCAGCGCTGTAAGAGCACTGCTGAGGCAGCCTTGGTGCTACCAGACCAATTCTGGCACAGTTGGGGGCTGTCTGCTGAGCTATCACAATTACTTGCCAGAGTTTTTAACAGTGAACTGCCATCACGCCACTACTGGGTAAGACCAGAACCCAATGTTGGCAACCCGTTTTTTAATGAAAAATCTTACACTAACGTAAAACACGAAGACTCTGGGTTTCGCTTACTGGCACTGTTCCGGCTCTGGAATATCATCCAGTATTATTCACCTTACCGTGACCTGGTCGAGCAACCCTGGGAACAGGTGCTGGAACATGGTATCGCTGCCGTCATTAATGCCAAATCAAAGCTTGAGTACCAATTGGCACTGGCTGCTGTGATCTATGCAATCAATGATACTCACAGCCAATTCAGCGCAACAGATAATCAGATCCAGAAAAGCTATGTTGGCGAAAAAATGCCACCACTCGAAGTCCGTTTTGTTGAAAATCAGGCTGTGGTGTTTCAGGTTTATCAGGAAAACTTACCGATCCAGGTAGGCGATGTCATCACCCACATTAACGATCAGACCATCAGCGACCGTCTGGCATATTTAAAACCCGTAGCAGCCGCCTCTAATGAACCCACCCGCTTACGGCAGTTTGCCGAGATATTATTAGCGACCAACAGTAACCAAACTAAAATTCAGTTACAACGGGACGCAGCATCGCTGGAGGTGCAATTAGACACCATCAAAATAAAGGATCTAAAACGCCAGTATTATTATCAGCTACACGGGGATACAGCCTATCATCACATTACACCTGATATTGGTTACATCAGGCTAGATAAAATTGCCGGGGTAAATATCGACAATATGATGCAACAACTGGCCGATACCAGGGGCCTGGTACTCGATATTCGCAATTATCCGGGCGATTTTGTTGTGTTCAGCCTTGGACAACATTTGTATCCGGAAGCCCATGAGTTTGTCCGTTTTAGTGCCATGGCGGTTGAACACCCGGGTAAGTTCGTCTGGACACCGGCACTGAGTATCGGTAGCAGCAACCCGAATCACTATAAGGGTAAGATCGCCATCTTGATCAACGAACAAACGCAAAGTATGGCGGAATATACCACTATGGCATTTCGCGGTGCGCCTAAAGCGAAAGTGTTTGGTAGCACCACAGCCGGTGCGGATGGCAACCTCTCGTATATCGTCTTGCCTGGTGGCTATTGGACTGGGTTATCCGGTATCGGGGTGTTTTATCCGGATAAGACACCGACACAGCGGGTTGGCATAGTGCCCGATGTTGTCGTTACCCCAACGGTAGCAGGTATCAAAGCCGGGCGTGATGAAGTCTTGGAACAGGCGCTACAGTATCTGCAAGCCGATTAATCCACTAACACGCTTTAACATAACCGGCAGCCTGACTGCCGGTTTTTTTCGGCCTATAATAGCGACCTGGTTTCAGATAACACAGGCCAGCGATGAGCCATTACAGTATTCTGGCTGCCGCCGTTGAACACAGGCTGCTGGAGAAAAACAGCGAGTTTATTACCTTCTTGCAACCGGTAAGCGATCGTGAACAAGCGCTGCACTGGCTGCAGCACTACCGCGAGCACTATAAAGACGCGGCCCATGTCTGTTGGGCCTACATTATTGGCAATACCCGCCAGCCACAGACTCAGGCCTTTAGTGATGATGGCGAACCCAGTGGTACAGCGGGTAAACCGATGCTGCATGTGCTAACCGAGCGCGAACTGGGAAATTGTCTGGCGGTGGTGGTACGCTATTTTGGTGGTATTAAGCTCGGCGCCGGCGGCCTGGTCCGCGCTTATTCCGCAGCAGTATCGCAGGCAGCACAACAAGCCAGCCTGCAAACTGTCAGCCCAAAAGCCCGGCTACAACTGCAGCTTGATTTCGCGCTGGAAGCGCGGGTGCGGCAGCTAATGGCACAGTATCAGGCGGAACTACTGACAGCAGATTATCAACAACAAGTTATGCTGCAAGTGCAGCTCCCGCTGGAACAGCATGACGCACTGTGCCTGCAACTGCAAAATATCAGTGCCGGTGCCATAGTGGTAAAAGAATTGGCCGACTAGCAATTCCTGTCATTCCATGGATAATAACCGCCAAAATCAGAAGATAGCGGCGCTGCGATTCTGCGCCGCCGATAGGATGCGCTATGTCTCAATTACTTCGTATTGTGCTGATCCATACCCACCTGCCGGGTGTGGTGGAATTACAACTGGATCAGCATACTAATATTTGCGGTACCAACGCCTCGGGTAAAACCACCCTGCAGCGGCTGGTACCGGTATTTTACGGTGAACAGCCGAACCGGGTGGTGCCAAAAACCCGCAAAAAATTCGATGAATTTTACCTGCCTTATACCAACAGCTATCTGATCTATGAATACCGGCGCGAAGGCGGCGAAATTTGCCAGGTAGTGCTAACCCGGAAAAGCGACGGTGGTGTTGATTACCGCTTTGTCGGCGCGCCCTACCAGAGCGACTTTTATCTGCAGCACAGCAGCGAAGGCGCCAAAGGTATGAGCTACAGTGACTGGGCAGCGGCAATGCGCGCCCGCCCGGATGTACAGGTGTCGCCAAAAATCAGTGCCACCAGCGAGTATCGCAGCATTATTCAGAACGATGCCGCCGCGCTGCGCGGCAACAATGCCGATAGTCTTAAACTGCGCCGCCTGGCCAGCAGTTACAGCCTGGTTGCCAGTGGCCATAAACTGCGGCATATCGAAAAGCTGGTCAGCGCCGTGCATGCCAAAGAAGGCAAAATGGATACGCTCAAAGCGATGCTGGCAGCGATCTTTGAAGAAGACGGCGTCACCCTGCCCACCACCAAGGTTAAAAACACTAAGGCGCGGGAATGGATCCAGCAGATGCGGCAGTCGATGCGACTGGACCGGCTGCAACAGGATTTTGAGCGGCTAAAGCAACTGGCGCAGCAACTCGACGGCAGCGAAGCCTTGTTAGCGGCGCTGCTACCGCTGCTACAACATGATGAGCAGCAGCAAAAACAACGTAAAGCCGATGCTGAACAGCAACTGCATCTGCTGCGGGGGCAGCTGCAAACCGCCAAAGACGTGTTTAGCGCCCAACAGCTGGAGCTGAGCAGCAAGCTGGCCCAGGCCGAAGCCGGTTTACATGAAACCAGCGCCCGGCTGGACCAATTGCAGCAGCGCTATGACGACTACGACAGCAAGGATATGCCAAAACTGCAGCGGGATACCGATGCCTTGCCACTGTGGCGTGAAACCCTGCAGGAGCTGGCCGAGCAGTATCAACTGATGGTGGAGCAGCATGGCGATTTAGAGCGCCAGCTGGAGCAACGCAAAGCCAAACTGGCCGAAGCCTTTAACCGCTTAAGTGAGCAACACCGCGCCAAGGCGCGCACCTTACAACAACAAAAAGATCAGACCCGCGAGCAGCAGGAACACAAGCTGGCGACACTGGAGCAAGGCTTCCAGGGCCGCCTGCAAGAGGCCCAGCAGCAATATGCCGACCAGCTAACCCAGCTAAGCAGCCAGATCGCCGTATTACAAAGCCAGCTTAACAGCCCGGCTTTAACCGAAGAGGAGCTGGAAGCGCAGCGCGTTGCCGAGCTGCGGCTGGAGCAAGCGCAGCAACAGGCACAGCAGCAGGCCCGGCAACTGCAGCAATTACAGCAGCAGTATCAAAAGGCCCGCGAAGCACGCGAACAGGCCGACCAGCAACTGGAGCAAGGCCGCAAAGCGCTGCACAGTGCCGAGCAACAACTACAGCAACTGCACCGCCAGCTCAGCCCGGAACAAGGCAGTCTGCGGCATTTCCTGCGTCTGCACTACAATGGCTGGGAGCAAAAACTCGGTAAGGTGCTGGACGAGCGCCTGCTGGACCGGCAGGACTTACAGCCGCATCTGAGTGAGCTTAGCGACAACCTCTATGGCCTGACGCTGGAGCTGACTGCCATTGATACCCCGGATTATGCCCAGGATGAAGCCGCGATCCGCCACCGTATTCAAGCCGCCGAACAGCAGGTGCAACAACTGCAAAGCCAGAAACAGCAGGCCGAAAAGCTGTTAAAAGAGCGCTTTGAACAGGCCGAGCTATTGCGGGCTCAGGTCGAGCAGGCTGAGTGGCAGTTTACCCAGTACGAGCAGAATATCGAGTACGCCCGCGATGCCCGTAACCGCCTGCAAGCACAGCAGCGTGAGCTGGTGACCCAGCGCCAGGCCAAAGTTAAAGCCGAGCTGTCTGCCCAGCAGCAGCTGCTGGAAAAAACTAAGCAGCAACAGCAGCAGGATCTGCAGGCGCTAAAAGACGATCATCACAGCCAGCGCATGGAGCTAAAAGCCGACTGGCAGGCTGAGCTACAGGTGTTTGACGAGCAGATCGACGAGCTGGAACGGCAACTTGAACGCAAGCGCGATGATAACCAACAGCAAATTAAAGAGCTGCAACAAGCCTTTAATGAAGAACTGTCGGCGAAAGGCATCGACCCGCGCCGCCTGACCGAACTAAAACAGAAACAGGATCAGCTACGCAGCGAGATCAAAGCCGTTGAGAGCCGCCAGGATGAACTAACCGCCTGGCAAAGCTTTATGGCGCTGGACTGGCAGAAACTGCGGCCGCAGCTACTGGAGCAGGAAACCGGCTTAAAGCAGCAGCTGCGTAGCAGCAAGCAGGCACTGGAGCAGTTAAAAACCGAATACAGCGCCAACAGCAAACAGCTGGAAGAACAAAAGCGCAGCGTACAGGAGCAGATGCAGCAAGCCGAGCACTTACTGGCGCAGTTAAAGCCCGTGCTCTACAAGCTGCAGGAACTGCAGCTGGCCAGCATTAGCCCGGCCGCGGCGAACCCGAGTGCGGATATCATTGAACGTTTGGCCCGGGCTAATGAAGCACTGGAGCAGCGTAACAAACTGGAAAGCCTGCTGAAACAAGCACTGGCGCAGTTTGAGGGCATGCTTAGTAAAGACGCCGGCCCGGAGTTCCTCGACCGGCTGGAGCATGAAAAACGTAAGTTGCCCGACTATGCGAAAGAACGAGACCAGCTGCCGATTCTGCAAAACCTGCTGCAAATTCTGAAAGATGCCCAGCAACAGCTGCTGGAAATGGGTGAGAATATCGGCGGCGATCTGAAAAAATTCTTTACCGTCTTTAGCGATATTAACCGCCGCATTGCGCTGCAAAGCCGCCGCTTAAGCGAAGCCGTGGCCGACGATCTGGTACTGGAAGGGATCAGCAAATCGGAAGTACGAATTTTATCGACCATCGACGAGCTGGGTTTCTGGCAGCCGCTGAAGCACTTTGCCAAGCTGTATGATGACTGGGGCGCCTCCGGTAAAGCCTTACCGTCGGAGCAGTATCTGAATGCGCTGGCCGATGTGGTGGAGCTGCTACGCGCCGATGAGCAGTACAGTATAGAATCGCTGTTACGCCTTGAGCTGCATTTAAGCGAAGGCGGCTCCGAGCTGGTAATTAAAAACGACCGTCAGCTACTGGAATCCTCCAGCCATGGTATGGCTTATCTGATTCTGTGTAAGTACCTGCTGGCCTTTACCCGCTTATTGCGCGGTGCAGCTAAGGTCACCATCCATTGGCCGATTGATGAAATCGGTACCCTGGCCTATCACAACGTCGAAAAGCTGTTTAAGGCCTGTAGCAGCAATCAGATCGTGATAGTCGGCGCCTTCCCGAACCCGGAATCCGATGTGTTAATGTTATTCCAGCACCGCTATTTAATTGAGCCGGACCAGCAGAATAGCAGCCTGCGCCGCCTGAAACGTATTCAACCCAAAATCAGCCGCTTAGCCGAGCGCTTAGCCAGTAAACAGCAGGAGGCCAACTAATGCTGCAACACGGACCCTTACTGGAACGCCTGCTGGCAGGCGATTTTATCTGCCGCATTACCGATGAAGATGCCTACCGACATCTGAGTAACGAGCAAACCCAGCAGGACATCAATCATTACCTGCGGCCGCTGAACCGCCGGCTGGTCAGTAATGATGACCAGAGCGTTTATTTTCTTGGCTACTACGAGCTGAGCAAAGAGGCACGCGAGCAGCTGAGTCAGCAATTTGCGCAAACGGTGCAGTCACTGCTACCGCTGCTGGAATGGTTGCAACTGGTACAGGAAACCCTGGGCCGGGATTGCGCCCTGACTGCCGGCGATACCATCAAGTTGCAGGAGTTTGTGCTACGTACAGAAGATAACCAGAGCCTGCGCCAACGCCTGAATACACTCGCCAGCGACCGCTTTTTTAATAGCCAGAGCGAGCAACTGGATAGTCAGGTAAAACTGATTTTCCGTCGCTTAAAAGAACATGGCTATCTGCTGCAGCCGCATGCCGACCGCCAGTACTATATCGTTACCGGTAAAATTGATTATCTGATTGATGTGATTCGCTTTATCCGCGATGAAGAACATCTGCCGGTAGAAGATACCCCGCAGCAGGAGGCATTACTCTAATGGCGCCGCTGGATCCGACCCCGGGCATCGCCTCCAACCTGTTTAATACCGGTGCTGAGCGGCTGGCTTTACTCGGCAAGTATCATAAGCAACTGATGCAGGGTTATCTGGATGGCTATGTCGATGAAACGGCCTTTAGCGAAGGGGCGCTGAAAAAGCTGATTGCCGCCCGTATTTTGTGGCGGCCAGACGAACAGCAACCGCTGGCACTGCGGCCTTTAGTCAGCGAGCTGATCGCCAGTATGGTCGCCGATGAAAACCGCCGCCAGATCAACGCCGATGTGGCCGAAAAACTGGAGCAAATCCGCAACCGGGTGCAGGCTTACCGCGATGCGCAGTACAAAGGCGACTATGCAGTGGCCGAGTTACAGCTGCAGCGGTTAACTGAGCATGTACATGACTTAAGCGGCCAGTTTGAAGAGGCGATCGACAGCCTGTGGCACCGGCTGAACAGTGACTTTGGCTTTGTCAGTAGTCTGGACGATAAAATTCGCGAAAACGAGCGCGCGCAAAAACAACTGCGCCGCTTGCTCGATGGCCTGGATCTGCTCGACTTTACCGAGCTGATTGAGCTATCGGAAGGCAATAACCATCTGCGCAAGTTGCTGGTTAGCCAGCTGCAAAGCCAGCTGAGCTCGCATCATAGTAGCTTGCTGGAAGTGCAAAAACGCCTGGTCGAACTGCTGGCCAAGTTCCGCCAGCAACAATCGCGATCCTTGCTGATTAGCAATATGGTGGCGTTTTTACGCCAGCATCCAAAATATCAGCCGGCCGATTATCCCAACCGCAGCGAGCTACCGGATCTGTTTAACCAGGCCAGTGCCATCCGGCCACAGGCCGCTATCGCGCTGGATAAAGCCAGTGAACGGCAAATTCTGGCCGAACTGGTACGCGCCCTGCCACGGCAGGTTTCGGTAACGCTGTCTGATACGCCAAGCGCCAGCTTTAGTGAGCTGCTGCAGGATGAAGAAATCGCAGCCCGCCAGTTGGCACTAAAAACCGATGTCGAAAATTTCTATTTGCGGGTGATCGACCGCGGCGGCAGTTTAAGTGCACTGGAGTATCTGACAGAACAACAACTGCCCTGGGACAGCGAGATCTGGCTTTATCAGATCCTGGCCGAGTATCAGGCATTACCGGTGGCAGAAAAGCAGATGTTCCAGCTTCAACGCGAAGAAAGCCCGGCCAGCGCCGTTAACAGCCTGTACCTGATCCGCGATATCAGTATTGGTTTGCAGGCAGCCTGATGCATAAGGCTCTGGGGTTACAGGCGCTAAACTGGCTGTTAAAGCTGGAGCAACGCCTGCAACGCGACAGCAGTGCGGCTATCAAAACGGACAGTAAGATCGCTGCCCAGGTTATGGCCTGGTGTATTGAACAGCAATTATTACCGGCACATAGTGTGCGCTTACCAACAGTGCCATTTAACCGGGCGCTGTTACAGCAAATTGCAGAGGCCCAGCAAGCGTTAGGGCAAGCGTGTTTCCGGCAACCCTTAAGCAGCCAGGATCGACTGCAACAAAGCTTACACAGCCAGCAAGAGCTAAAAAGTGCAGGCGCCAGCCCGCGCCAACATAGAGTTTTAGTCAGGCTTAATACCCCGCTTTTTGCTCAAGGCTTGCCAGCACTGCAGTTTAGCGATCTCGACTGGCAGGAAATACTGCTCAGCGCCTATGACGCCCTACTAGTAGTAGAAAACCTGGATTGCTTCTATCAATTGGAGCGATTTACGTTCACGATGCCGTACCCGCAGCTACTGATCATCTATCGTGGCGATAACCAGTATAGTAGCGGTGGTAAGGCACTGTCTGCTGCCTGGCAGCAAACCGGTAAACCCTGTGTCTATTTTGGCGATGCCGATTTAGCGGGGTTAAGCATCGCCATCAGTTTAGGTTGCAGCAGTATGCTCTTACCCGAGCTAAGCCAATTTCAACATGCTGCCAGCCCGGCGATGCTGGATGACAAGCAGTTAAAATTCAAACCCGGCTTAGTAGCCATGGCTATGCACCCGGCTTTTACCCCCTATCAGCAACTAATCTGCCAACAACTAAAAGGCCTGCGCCAGCAACAAATGCAGGCGATGCCACTTACGCCGGTGCCGCTACTAGCGCCATCCTACACACGCGCACTTGCCGAACAAAAGTCATAACCTGATGCTGCCTCGCACCCCGACTCCGGTATGCTTGCGTACCGGAGTCGCAATCTGCGATAGTGAGAGAGAAACCATCGCCCTCATGATCAATCAAAGCTTTAGCGAAGAATAATGACTTTTTACCAAACGCTAAACCGCTCTCCCTAAAAGCACCAAACCACGACTCCGGTATGCTTGCCGTACCGGAGTCGCAATCTGCGATAGCTGGTTAGGCCGCTTTGGTTAGGTATGCACGAATTACTTTAACGAAGAACGGCCGCTTTGTGCTAAAAGCGGATATTGGAGCTGTATGAACATCCTTTAGCATCTGAACATAGCCAACGCTTTTAGACGGATTAATCCGTATTTGCAGTAAATGCCAATACCAGCTGTACCTGTAACCTATTGTGCGCTATAAAAAACCAATGTAATGTTCTACACATTAATTTTACAAAAAGCGGAAAAGTCCGTATTTAAATACGGATCTTTCCGTCGAATAAGCGTTATGTGCTCAGGAGACTCTTCAGTTATGGATGATAAATTTTGGGAAGTAGTTAATAGATACATCGATAAGGCTAATGAGATTAAGGAAGAGACGTCAATGCCTCAAGCAAGCTCATCTTTGCTTTATGCCGCTGCTCGATACAATGCCTTAAATATCATTAGTCGCTTTCCAAAAAACCAAAGCGAAGCTCAAATAAAAAGGCATATTGATATCTACGAAGAGTTTTTAAGAAATGCGTTTAATCATTTCAATGAACAAGATCGCACATAACAAATAAATTTTATCGCCGGCAAAAAGCGCCGGCTGCGACGTCAACCCGCTGCGCGGCTTTCCGCGCTAAATTTAGGCGTTATATGAAGTATTTCGTATTAATCTTTGCTTCCATTTTCAGTTGCCTGGTTTACGCTGGTAATTGTACGGGTGAAATTGAAAAAGCAACGTCAGAAATAACTTTTAAAGAACTCATAGAGCTTGTTGAGAAAGAAGGCGGAAGTTACAGCACCGTTACACAGGCACTGCAGTCTATTGGAAGCATAGTCGATTTTAGGAGAGGTAATCAGTTCTATCTCTCAAACATCCAGTTCAACCGAATAACCGCATATTTCCATGGTGGTGTTTTAGAGGGTGAATTTATCGGCACATACTTTAGCGGCACATCAGGACTGGGTTCACCTTTTGGTTTGTTTATCGGTTTCGACAACAAGAGTTGTAAGCTGAGGTCGGTATCGTATGACGTGCCATTGTAATATATCGCAGATCGCGACTCCGGTACGGCAAGCATACCGGAGTCGAAGTCAGACCTGACCTGCAATTACTATATATTTGATTTCTTGTTTGCCGCTGTTCGATCTTTAGCAAGCTCAATGACCGCATGCCCCAGTTGTACGAGAGTGCCAAAGTTTGGCGTGGTTTCAGGCTTTAAAGAACGGTAAGCGCTGGTGCGACTTTTTATGCCGGCCTTAGCAATAACCTGTCCATGACCAAACTGCTCCACATAAGCGCGAATAGCGGCTTGCAGGATATCGGGACGCCCCTCCATCATTGACTCCCAGGAAGCTTGCTTGATTACAGTTTCCATCTCCTGAACGTCAAAACTTAACTCTGTCGGCTTATAAGAGCCCTGCGTAATATCACGCAATGTCGCAGCTGACAGTTCATTACCACTCCAATTTAAAGCGCCGTCACTGGTCAATGAAAAGCGTTTAAAGTCTTTAATTTCGGAGAATGGCAACTTTTTAAAGTATACCGACAAATCGGCATGCCCCTGGTAACCGTCATTGAAGGTCAGCTCTAATGTGTGGTCTGAAACAAAATCAACATCTATGACTTTCAAAATACATCACCTAACTTCCCGGGATTTTCACCGTTCACCGCTTTATTCCACATCACCAGCAACTGTTCACGATGTTCGTAAATGTGGCTTTCAGCTCGTTTTCGTTGTTTATTGGGTCGGTTTATCGTGCTGTATAAACTGTAGCACTGTATCCTAGAAGAGACAAGCGCCATCAATATCTAAACGCATGGCATACCGCAAGACAGGAACCACAGCAACTAAAGGTGCTTATTTCACTATCGCAGATTGCGACTCCGGTACGACAAGCATACCGGAGTCGGAGTCAGGTGTAATTTGCGGGGGTGGGTTTAGGGCTCAAAGTTGTCTTTCTCCGCTACAAATCAGTCGTCACATCAACTAAAAGTGCCAATCCCACTATCGCAGATCGCGACTCCGGTACGGCAAGCATACCGGAGTCGAAGTCAGGCTTGCTCTGCAATGACTATAAGATTGTTGCTAATTCATGCCAACACGCAGAGGGTGGCCGTTAGATCACTTGGCTTCGCTGTCTTGTGCCATCTCGCCTTCAGTCTACGCCTCATATGAGGTTTTTGCTCATCAGCTCGCAGTTTTGCTAGCGGCTTCCTCCAGACAAAACCTCACGATTTTTGCCCTTGTCATTTGTTAGGGCGTGTTGGTTCAACATGGTAAAGGGCGATCTTCCTACAGAGGACTTTCACATCATAAGTTCATGCCCATGCTGAGCGTACAAAACAGGTTCAAATCGTTCGCTTCGCTCACTGGGACGGGCTAAAGCCCGCTCCTTCACCAAACGTTAAATTGCTATACGAGCCCTTCTTGACTACAATGTATTACAGTGTTTTGGTTGAGAGAGGTATCAGCATGAGTGTTACCACAGTTCGCTTACAGGCAGAGGTTGAGCATCAGTTGGAAGCTATTGCGAGCAGGCTTCATCGGAGCAAAGGATGGGTGATCAATCAAGCCTTATCGGAATACATTGATAAGCAGAATTTACAGCAAGAACGTTGGAAACAAACTTTGGCTGCGATGGAGTCAGCTGCTCAAGGAAAAGTGGTTGACGCTAGTGAAGTACACAACTGGTTAAGCAGTTGGGGTACAGAAAAAGAACAGGATGCGCCGGGGTCTGGTAAGTGAAGCTAGTCTATACCAATGATGCAATCGAAGATTTAAAGCGTTTGCGGGAGTTTATTGCAGTTCATAATCCAACTGCAGCTAGCAAAATAGCGGCAGAATTGATCGCAAAAATGGAGTTGTTGCCAGCATTCCCAAGGATGGGAACGCCGGTTCAGATGGCTCCAGTCCCAGATATCATCCGTGATATGGTTTTTGGAAAATATGTTGTTCGCTATTCTGTTCACGCCAGTGCAGTCATTGTCCTTCGAGTATGGCATGAGCTTGAAAATGAGCGATAGTCAGTTAACAAGTTGTTCACTCAAAGCGACCTATCTCCGCCACAATCTAGCGTCACAGCAACCAAAAGTGCCAATCCCACTATCGCAGATTGCGACTCCGGTACGACAAGCATACCGGAGTCGGAGTCAGGTGTAATTTGCGGGGGTGGGTCTAGGGCTCAAAGTTGTCTTTCTCCGCTACAAATCAGTCGTCACATCAACTAAAAGTGCCAATCCCACTATCGCAGGTTGCGACTCCGGTACGACAAGCATACCGGAGTCGGAGCTCGGTTATGGTTAACCTGGATGATGTTCTGCCACTAACACTGGCAAATGCAGTTACTTCACAGCAATACTGCCATGTTTGCTTTGGGAATAGAGGGTATAGGGTAAGGTCACGGTATCGGCGACTAGCGAGAAACTGCCATTAGTCGGCAGCAAAAAACCAGACCTGGCTAATCAGGCCTGCCTGGACCTCATAGACCACTGCCACTTCATAAGGTTCGTCCCGTAGCCCGGTCACCCGTTCATGGTCGATGACTTTATTGCCAACAACCTGCCGGCTTAGTACTGCCGCCTGTAACTTTGGCAGGGTAAAACGCTCGGTAGCATAGAAGTGTGCCAGCGCTTCGCGCCCCTGCAAACTGGGCTCAATAGCCGGCATGCGGTAAATCCGTACATCCGGTGCATAACAGGCAATAAACTCGGCCAGATTATGCTGATTGTAAGCGGCGAGTTGCCGCGCCACCGGCTCAACGACTGACATAGAGCACCAATATCGCCAGCGCGCTAAGTAACAACACGCTAAAGGTCAGTGCCATGCCGATAACCCGGAATTTAAGCGGTTCAGGATCCTGACTCACCCCATAAGCATGGCTTAAGCGACCGAGCAGTAATAATGCGCCCAACAGGTGCAACCAAAGCCCGGCCAAACCGCTATATTCGGCCAGAAATAACAGCAACAGCGCAAAAGGCGTGTACTCGGCAAAATTGGCCTGCACCCGCATCGCCCTTTGCAGTGCACTATGGCCTCCCGAGCCTAATGCCACCTGTAAGCGACGGCGCTGCCGGATCACCGCCACACTTAATACCACAAACAGCACCGCCAGTAAGGCGGCATAGACTGCTGTAATCATAATTTCGCGACTCCCGCAAAGTAGAGGTTATTCAGCATAGAACTCTGCTGCCAGTTGTTGTTTAAATTCGGCGCTTTGTTGCTGACAATAGGCAAAGGTTTGCTCCAGAATGGCGGTTTCCAGCTGGCCTTGCTGTTTTAAATTAAAGGCCTGCACAATTAACCGGGTAATTGCCGGCTTTTGTTCCTCACCTATAATCACCGCTTTAAAGTTACTCAGGGTCAGCGGTTGGCCATCCAACAGCGCAAAGCTTTGCACTACGGTGGTAGTCATATCACCACAGGCGGTAAGGTGCGTTGGGGTATTCCCCTCTTCTTCGAAAAACGAATACTCGCGATTCAGCTCAGCCGCACTAAAGCTGGCACAGCGCTGACTTACCTGCGCCATAACGGCGGTTTCGCTGACACCTTGTTGCCATAAACCAAAAGCCTGCTCCGCCATTTGATACAGGGCGCTGCCCGGCAATAAGCCCAGATTATTGGCCGTCAGGTTAAACGGATAACCCATTTGATACCACACAGAGGTACCGTGCACTGCCGCCGGCACCTGTAATTGACATTGTAACTCTGCCGAAACAGCCTGCACCTTACCCACAGCACAGAATAGTCCGGCACTTAACAAGGCCAGTACCACAGCTTTACTCATAACGCGCCCCTGAATGTTGAAAAGCTGTTAACCACTATACAACAGCTAATAGGCATTGCAAGATACTAGCGCTGATCCAAACTGACGCTGGCGAGTACCGTCGCCGGCTGGGTTAGCGGTAAGGCTAAAATGGCACCGGCTGCCGATTGTGGGAAAATACCGGTCAGCGCGGTAAAGTTGACCTGATGGCTAACCAGTACCAGCGGCATCTCGCTGGCCTTGGCAAAGTAGTCCAGCAGGGCCTGAGTTTGCTGTTGGCCATCACCGCGCCCGGCAAAAAATGAATTCAGCGCCGGCAGCGGTTGCACCGGCGCTATCGCCATCAACTGCGCCGTTTCCAGGCAACGGCACCACTGGCTGCTATAAAGCCGGATGTCACCACTGTACTGCTGGCGTAATTTTTGCCCCCAGGCTTTAGCTTGCTGCCGCCCCTGTTGATTCAAATTGCGCTGTGTCTGACAGTCCTGTAACTGAAAACCGGCCGGATCACCGGTACCCGGCGCCAGGGCATGCCGTAGCATTAGTACCGCCTTGCCCTCACGCCAGGCCTGCCAGGCCGCATCATCGGCCATAGCAGCGGTCGAGAGCAGCAATAACCAGCAACAGAATAATGATCGCATCGCAAAATCCCGCTATAAATTATTTAGCTGGTACGACAAAGCTCGGGGGAGAGATTGCTGACATGCGACGAAAAGTATGGCTAAGTTTGCTGGGCGCTATCCTGGTGCTCGCTTATTACTTCTGGCCCAGCAGCCACTATCCGGCACACTTTATCGAGCCGCACCCGGTTCTGGCGCTGCCGCCGCACTCGTCGGGCGAGCTACTGCAGGTCAGCGATTTTATTGCCACTACCCCACGCCCGGCCGATCCCTATCCTTATCCGATCGCGCTCGGTGCCGTTGGCCCGGTAACACCGCTGTATTCCGGCAGCCTGCAGTATCCGTTTTATTGCGGCTTTTCGCAGCAAGGCCTGGAACCACCACAAGTTGATAATCAGCAAGGCTATGGTATTGCCGTGGTGCAGGATAAGCAGCAGCTGGGTTACAGCCAGGATTGTCTGCACCCCAGCCGTATGCTCTGGTATCGGCTTACGGCTGATAATCAGGTGCTGCCTTATCAGGGCGAGCCCCTAGGCGACGATGAGCAGCTGATCCGGGTCGAGTTAGGTACCCTGCTGCGCTTTTTTTACTTTGTGGTGATGCCGGTTAATGCCGCTGAATACGGCGAGCGCGACAGTGCAGAGCGTTGGAATCAGCAGCTGATTTATCAGTTTCATGGCGGTGTAGGTATCGGTTTCCGGCAAGGCAGCATTAATCTGGAGCGGATGATTGCCAACCGCGCCGCCCAACTGCGGCAGGGTTATGCGGTACTAAGCAGCAGCGCCAACCGTACCAGCCACACCTATCATTTTTTGCGCGCCGAAGAGGTGGCGGTCAGGCTGAAACGCCATTTTGAAAGTTTATATGGCAAACCGCGGTTTACCATTGGCATCGGTGGCTCTGGTGGCGGCATTGCACAATATTTACTGGCACAGAACGCGCCCGGCTTGCTCGACGCCGCTATTGCGCAATACAGCTATCCGGATATGCTGAGCCAGGTCGTCTATGCCCTCGACTGCGACCTGCTGCATAACTATTACTACTTTACCGCCAGTGATAAGGCCAGCTGGCAAAGTATGGCGCAGCGCCAGCTAATAGAAGGGCTTAGCACCAGTGAACAGCAAAGCGTAAGGTTTCGCTGGCAAATCAGCGCCGCACAGCTACTGGCCGGACAATGGCCCACCCCGGCACGAGGCGCCAGCCAATGTATTAACGCCTGGTTTGGTTTATCTTCGATGGTGCATAACCCGCATCAGGGCCGCTTAAAACCCTTTACCAGCCCCGAGTTGCGGCAACAAACCCATTGGAGTTACTGGCAGGATCTGGTTGAAATTTATGGCCGGGATCAGCACGGTTTCGCGCATAGCCTGTGGGATAATAGCGGCGTGCAGTATGGTTTGCTGCCGCTGCGTAACGGCCAACTGAGCGCCCGGCAATTTCTGGAGCTTAATGCCCGTATCGGTAGTTGGCTGCCTGCCACGTATAAACAGCCTGAGGCCGTGCGCTTTATCCGCCAGCTGGATCTGCCACTTTGGCTTAGCAGCTTTGGCCGGCATAATATTAGTCCGCCGCAGTCTGGCGCGGCAGATCTTCTGGTGGCGCCCCGCTATCGTGCCGATACCGCCGCCATTAACCGCGCTTATCGCTATGGCCAGCTGTTTCTCGGTAAGGCGCAGATCCCAATTATCGATTTGCGCCACTATCTGGATCCGGTACTGGATATGCATCATCTGGAACCGTCCTTTATGGCCAGACAACGCCTGGCGATGCAGGGTAATGACGGTTGGCAACGGATCTGGGTCAGCCACCCGGACTATACGCCGGTGGCCGCAGCTTTTGCCGCCTTAGAGCAGTGGCTGCAACAAGGTATTGCGCCGGACAGTGCCAGTGACCGCTGCTTTGCTGCCGATGGCAGCCTGATTGCCGCAGGTGCGGCGGTATGGCAGCCCAATGGCAGCTGTTCCAGGCACTATCCGCCGCTCAGTAATAGTCGACGCCAGGCCGGGGCACCGACACATGGCTTACTACTGCAATGCCGGTTAATACCGGTTGCCGACTTTATTGCCGCCGGGCACTATCACCCGGTTGATATGACGCCATATTTATCGGAATTACAGCAAACTTTTCCAGATGGCGTATGTGATTATCAGCAAGGCGACAACGGCTGGCCGGCGGATTGGCCGGCACTGGCAGAATAAATTTCCAACATTAATTGGCAGTTCAGGTCAGATGTACCACACTGATAACTAAGCTTTATTGCACAAGGACGTTCAATGCAAAGACGCACCGCTGCTGTTACAACTGTCTCACTGTTCTTACTGCTGTTACTTGGCTTGTATCAACTGGCGTCATCACGGCAGTATCAGCTGTTTGGCGAGCTGATCGCCCGGGTAGAAACAGAACAGCCGTTAATTGCCCTCACCTTTGACGATGGCCCCTCTGAGCGTTACACCGCCGAAGTGGTTGAATTGCTGGCTCGCTATCAGGTGCCGGCTACTTTTTTTGTCACCGGCCATGAACTCGCGCGCCATCCGGAGCAAGGCCGCTTACTGGTGCAGGCCGGGCATCAGTTAGGCAATCATAGTTACACCCATAAGCGTATGCTACTGGTATCACCGGCTACCGTAGCGTCAGAAGTGGAGCGCACCGATCAGCAAATCCGGCAGGCCGGTTTTACCGACGAGATCCTGTTTCGGCCACCTTACGGCAAAAAACTGTTTACCCTGCCCTGGTATCTTAGCCAGCAACAACGCAAAACCATAATGTGGGATTTAGAGCCAGAGTCCGAGCCAAAGCTGGCAGCGGATCCCCAAGCGCTGGCGGCGGCGGTGATTGCCAACGCCCGCCCCGGTAGTATTATCCTGTTACATGTAATGTACCAAAGCCGGCAAAGTTCGCGCGAGGCACTGCCGCTCATTATCGAGGGACTGCAGGCGAAAGGTTATCGCTTTGTTACTGTCAGTGAGCTATTGCAAAGCCGCAATCTGCAATAACCGCCACGGTTAACCCATAAGTTATAGTGACTAGGCAAAGCCATAAAGTCGCGTTAAACTCAATTTACTAATGTTTTCGTAGGGATGCGGCTATGCCGTCAGTTGGACGCATCAGTTCTCAGCTCGGTTTACAACTGGCGCTGATGCTAGCTTGGGTACTGCTTTATCAGAGTGCGGAGTTGCTGGAGTACAGCCCCCATGCCAGCTTATGGTATCCGCCGGCTGCGTTGAGTTTTGCCGCCTTAACCCTATTTGGTTTAAGAGCCTTCCCGGCTTTGTTACTGGTTTGCTTCCTGATGAGCGTCTGGCATTTTCAGCGCTATCATCCTGCCGAGCAGATCCCTTACACCGCTGCCATCTTGCCAGCGATGGCGCATAGTCTGAGCTACCTGCTGGGCGCCCTATTGTTGCGCATCCTGATCCAAAGTGGCCGGGTTAATTACTCCGGCACTCTGGTTGCTTATTTGATCCTGGCGGCGATTGCCGCCTTGCTTGCCGCTTACAGCGGTGCCTGGTCTTTACAGCTGGCCGGTGTCATTGAACAGAGCGAGCGCCTGGCGATCTGGCTGGGTTGGTGGATTGGCGATCTGGTAGCCATTTTGTCACTGAGCCCGTTTCTCGTACTGCTACTTGATCGCTTTACCGGTAAAACTATTGCTGCGCAGGCGCCCTGGTTGCTGCAACATGGTCATGGCCCCCGACACAGCTTCCTGCTAAAACTCGTCCTGTGTCTGTTGCTACTCACCTTTAGCATGTTGCTGGCCCATCAGGTTCGGGCGCAGGAAATTACCTTTCTGATCCTGTTCTTAAGTTTACCGGCGATGTGGCTGGTTTATACCGAATCGATTTGGCGCAGCTTTAGCGGCCTGGCGGTGATCAGTCTGGCGATTGTGTTACTAACGGCCTTACTGGAGCTGGATAGTTATGCCGCCATTTATCAATTTACCATTGCGATGATCGCAGTTGCCATGTTGTATGGCACTGCAGTGCCCTTATTGCAGAATACCAATCAACAGTTACAACGCAGCCTGCATACCGATCCGCTAACCGGCGTGCTAAGTCGGCAAGGCTTTATCGAGCAGGCCAATTTACTGTTAGGCCGGGCCGGGCGTCGCAAAGATAAAGTCTGTTTAGCGGTGCTGGATCTGGACCATTTTAAACAGGTGAATGATTTACTGGGGCACCAGATCGGTGACGAAGTGCTACAGCAGGTATGCCAAACCTTACAGCGCCAGTTGCGACAGCAGGATCTGCTGGGGCGTTTCGGCGGGGATGAGCTGATGCTATTGTTACCCGATACCGATACCCGCGAAGCCAGCAAAATCTGTGAACGTTTGCGCCTTAGTATCGAACAGTTGCATATCGCAGCCGCCGGACAACAGGTTACTGCCAGCTTCGGTATCTGTGAACAGCAAAGCGATGAAAGCTTTAACCAATTGTTCGCCCGGGCTGACAAAACCTTAATGCAGGCAAAACAACGTGGCCGTAACCGCATTGAAACCATTTTGGCGGATCAGTCCGCTACTGATTAAAGGAAATCCCGCTATGTCCTATGCAAAAACCTACCCACTCTGGCTTGCTGCCCTGGTGTTAAGCGGCTGTAGTAGTCTGGATCAGGCCGGCTGCGTCAATGCGGACTGGCGCACCCTGGGTTTTGAAGATGGCATTAAAGGTCGCAACGAAAGTCAGATCCGGCAATACCGGCAAGACTGTGCCAAACATGGTGTCACGCCGGATCTGGATGCCTATCGGGCCGGCCATTTCGAGGGTTCAGCACAGTTTTGTACCGCCAAAAATGGCTTTGCCCAGGGCAGTGGCAATCACAGTTATCAGAACAGTTGTCCGGCCGAATTTGCCAGTGCCTTTATGGCCGGATACCGCGATGGTCAGACCCTCTATCAGGCCAGAAGCCAGTTAGATGGCGCGCGCAGCGAATTACGCAAAGTGCAGCAGGAACTGCAACAACTGGAAAAAACCATTAGTCAGTTAAATGAGCAGTTGGTTGCCGATGGCCTGAGCCGTGAGCAACGGATTAAGATCCGCGATGAGTTAGCCAAACTAAATGAAAGCCTGGGACAGGCCAATCTGGTGAGAGATGAGCTGGCGGCGGCTATCATCGTCTATCAGAACGAATTTAGCCGCCTGCAACAACACTTTAGTTACTGAAACCTTTTGAAAATCTAGTACTCACGCACCACCCGGGCAGCCAAACTGGCATTTTCCAGCTTTAGCTGTACCGGCTGACGCAGGATAATTTTCCCTTCCACACGCGAGTCGGCACTGATGGTCAGAGTCGGCTGGTTGCTGTCATCTTTACCAAACCAACCGCTTTGACGTTTGCGCTCAGCATAGATCAGGTCGCCCTTTACCACTGTCCCTGCCAGCAAACTGATATTACCGTTTACGGTTTGCAGCTTGCCACCGACTTCGCTGCCGCTAAGACGGATACTGCCATTGACCGTACTAATATCGGCTTTAATGGTCGAGCCAGCCGCCGTTTCAATACTGCCGTTCACTGTGCTTAAACCGCGTTGTACCGTTAAATTTTGCGCCGCTTTAATACTGCCATTCACTGTTTCGGCACTGTCAATCTGTACCTGCTCCGCCAGACGGATGCTGCCATTAACGGTGGAGACTTTGCCCGCCCGGCTTTGTTCATTCAGGCTGATACTGCCATTTACCCGTGAAACATCGCCTTGCTGCGCCGTGCCCTGATAGCTACCGTTGGTTTTTTCCGCGGCGTCGACCACGACAATGCAGCCACTTAACAGGCCGCTTAACACTAACACCGGCACTAACCATAATTTTCTATTCGTTACGCTGTGCATTTTATTATTCGCCTCTGTTTTAACCTTGTTGATTGCTGTCGACCGGTTAATGCAAATTTACGGCCAAAATTTATTGCAAATAAAAACAGTCACTTACACCACATTAATTCAGCAAGCTGCCAGGTCAAAACCACTATTTAGTAAAAATCACCAAGTTTTAGCCAGCTTATAACCACTCCAGCCGCCGCTCTGGCCAATACATCACGGCACTGCGGCTTTGCAGCAGCGGCAATAATGCCGGTTCCTGTTCGGCAATCACTGTTTTAGCAAACTGACAAAAAAACGCGGCCTTTAACTCAGCGCGGCGCCGGTCAATACCGGCCTGTTGATAAGGTACCGAGGCCAGCAGTAAGACGCCGTCTGCCGGGATCCGCTGCTGCTTGATATTATTGAGGATGATCGCGGCGGCCTTTTTCACCGGCTGCGACAGGTCCGGGCTAAAGGGGCCGATAATGAGGGCAATATTAGGCACATGCAAAAAATCAAAGCCACGCCCCAGACAGAGCATCCACTCCCGATGCTCAATATCCAGCTGCCGCCGTTGTTGCCGCTGCAAGGCGCTGTGCCGCAAATTACCAAGCAACAGCGGCAGTAAATCACGCTGCATCGCCGCGGGCAATAACGGGCAGAGTTGTTGCAACAAGGCCGGTAACTGCGGGCTCAGGTCCGGACTGTACTGGCTTAAATCCAGCATCCGGCCAGTACTGCCATGCAATACCAGCGCGTCGCTATCGGTTTCAAAACCAACCACCAGCGCATAACACTGCTCACTGGCGGCAAAAATGCTCTGTAGCTGATCGCGGATCTGCAGCGCCTGCGCCAGTGCGGCATCACGATCATGTTGAAAGCCGGCACAGCCGCGCTCTCTGGCACCAGCTGAAAAATGGTAGCTAATCAGTACCAGCACCGGTCGGCCCTGCGCCAGCGCCTGATTGATATCATCACACAGCAAATCGCCCAGATAAGGCCAGCCAAGGTTAAAAATGCCACCCAAATTGCGGTAGGGCTGAATAATCCCCAGCGGCGTTTGGGTAGCATGCGGCAGATGGATCCGGCCATCCATGCATTTTAGCGCAATAATTTTGGTTGGATGCTGCGCCAGATAAGCCTCGCGGGCAGCGGTGCCGGCAATAAAGGCCGCACTATGCCGGCTGGCTAACTGCTCCAGCCAGCTTAGCCGGTCTGTAAAGGGTTGTTGATGCAGCTCTGGGGTAGCGTCTGACATAGGGCATCCGTTAAGTTAAGCTGCATTAACCATAACAGAAAAATTGCAGGGCTTGTTGGCGCTTGCTGCTGCAACTTTAGTCGAGGTACTGCGTGTGTCACTACCCGTTTTGGCTAACTGGGCAATAGCCAGATTTTATGGCAGGCTAAGGCATATTGATGTTTGCGGATTCAGCTTAAAAAAGGAACGGAGTAATGCGCTGTGGTTTGTTGTTAGGAGCAGTATTGGGTTTAGCGGCCTGCGGTAAGCCCGCCCCCGAGCCGGAGCTAGCGGCACGTTTCACGCCGGAACAGCAGCAATTGCTGCAGCAGGGCAGCCTGCGTGCCCGCAGTTGCGCCGCGTGCCATGGCGCTAATGGTATCTCGCGCCAGGCGTTATATCCCAGTCTGGCTGGCTTGCCAGAGGCACAGCTGGCTGAGGCATTGCAGCAATATCGCGATGGCAGTCGCAAACATGCGTTAATGAGCCCGCAGGCGCGCGGCCTGACCGATGACGATATTGCGCTGCTCGCCGCTTATTATGCGCTGTTGCCCAGCCCTAGTCAGCCATAAACAGCGCCAGCAAGTCCTCGGCATTCCCCTGCCATAGCTGGCCCTTGCCGCTGCTAAGCAGTTGATCGGCCAGTCCCTGCTTGTATTGCTGCAGTTGTTGGACTTTTTCTTCTACCGTATTGCGGGCAATCAGTTTGTACACAAAGACCGCTTTATCCTGGCCGATGCGGTGGGCGCGGTCGGTGGCCTGATTTTCTGCCGCCGGGTTCCACCAGGGATCATAATGGATCACGGTGTCGGCAGCCGTCAGGTTCAGGCCGGTACCACCGGCTTTTAAACTGATTAAAAAGACTTCTGTTTCACCCCGTTGAAAGGCATCAATTTGTTGCTGCCGGTTTTTGGTCTGGCCGGTTAACTTACTGTAACTGATGCCGAGAAATTGCAGCTCTTGCTCAATCAGGTGCAGCATGCTGGCAAACTGGCTGAATAACAGTACCCGCCGGCCTTCTTCAATCATTTCCGGCAGATTCTCCCGCAACCAACTGAGCTTGGCGTTATGCCGCACCAGCTGCGCCTGCTCGATCGGTACCAGACGGGCATCACAGCAGGCCTGACGCAGTTTCAGCAAGGCATCCAGAAATTCGATCTGGCTGGCGGCAACGCCTTTACGCAGAAACAGCTCCCGCACCTTGGTTTCCATAATCAAGCGGATACTTTCATACAGGTTGCGCTGATCGGCTTCCAGCTCCAGCAGCTGGACAATTTCGGTCTTCTCGGGCAACTCCGCGGCTACCTGACGTTTGGTGCGGCGCAGCATAAAAGGAGCCACTTTTTGTTTTAATGCCTGTGCCCGCTCGGTATCGGCATGTTTCTCAATCGGTTTGCGATATACCTGGGTAAAGTGGGCTTCGGTGCCAAGCAGCCCCGGCAATACAAAGTCAAACAGTGACTTTAATTCTCCCAGATGATTTTCCAGCGGCGTGCCCGACAAGGCCAGGCTAAAGTCGCGTTTTAACGCCCGCACGCTCTGCGCGGCCTGACTGCCGGCATTTTTAATATGCTGGGCTTCATCCAGCACCACCACACTAAAAGCGTGCTGCCGGTACAGCGGCAGATCCCGCACCAGCAGCGGATAGCTGGTCACCAGCACATCGAACTCTGCCAGTTGCTCAAACAAAGACCGGCGTTTGGCACCGTAAATTTGCAGGACCCGCAGCGCCGGGGTAAAACGCGCCGCTTCATTCTGCCAGTTGCCGAGTAATGAGGTCGGACAAACGATCAGCGCCGGCTGGGTTAAACGCCCCTGCTGCTTTTCGTGCAACAAGAAACTTAAGGTTTGCAGGGTTTTACCCAGGCCCATATCATCGGCCAGAATGCCGCCCAGGCCAAAGTGGCGTAAAAACACCAGCCAGTTTAAGCCCTGCTGCTGATAGCTGCGCAGTGTCGCCTGCAAACCTGTTGGCAGCGGCACTTCACTGATACCCTGAAAATTGTGTAACTGCTCGTTCAGACGCTGCAGGCGGTTGGCATTCAGATACTGAATCTCCGCCGCGCCGGGTGGCGGCAGGATCGCGGCTTTATAGTCTGGTAACTCTAGCGTTAGCGGCGATTTCTGTAAGTTCAGCAGCTCAACGATGGTATCAATCAGCGGCTGAATTAACGCCATCGGGATCGCCAGTTTGCCCTGCGGCAGACTCAGCCAGATGGTTTCACCGGCGGTGGGCAGGCCATAATGCCGCAGATACTGGCTAATTAACGGTAATAACGGCACCTGCTGACCACTGACATCGACCTGGATCGCAAGCTCAAAACCGCTGTGTTTACCGTCACTGACCTGTAAATAGGGCTTGGCATCCAGAATTTGCAGATTAAAGTCACTGTCCTGCTCAATGCGCCAGCCTTGTTGCCGCAGTTCGGGCAAGGCTTCCAGCAACGGTTGCCATAGCTCTGGATTATCCGGCCCTTCCCCTATTGAGAAGGCGCTTAGCGTATTCGCCGGTGCCGGCAGTTCACAACTGACCAGCCCCAGTGCCAGCAACTGCTCTAAAGCGGCCACTTCCACGCCACGCTGGCGTAGCACAAAGATACTCTGCGCCGCCGTTACGATCTCGGTTTGCCGCTGCTGTAAATTCAGCGGCAGCCGGTGGGCACCATAATCAAAGGCCAGAATAGCGACGGGTCTGGCCGGCATTTTCGGTTGTTGCACCCGCATTTGCAGTGCCAACACCGGTACCGGTGCCACATCCAGCTGACTGGCGGCTGCGCCCTCCGGCAGCGGTAAGGTGACTGCCGGGAATAGCTTTTGCAGCTGGCCCAGCCGCTGGGTTAGCTGTGCCGGCGGGATCAGTGGCATCTTACTCAGTAGCTTTAACTCGCGCCCCGTTAATGCCGTATCCAGCGGGCCCAGTTCATAATGATCGGTATTGATAAAACAGGGGGGGTCAGTAAAGATTGGCTGGTTCGCCTCGTCTTCTGCGATCTGACACTGCAGCCGTTGTCCACCACTGCTGGCCTGCCAGCTCAGTTGCAGCGGTCGCGCCTCCTGCCAGCTTAAGGGTTGCCGGGCCTCGCCAAAATAGCAGCGGCCGGTTGCCAGAAACGCCTGTAACAACTCATAACCCCAGCGGCCCTCAAGCAAATGCTGATCCTGTTGATTGTGGGAGCGGAATAACGTCAACAGGCGGTAGTCTTCTTCGGCCAGCCAGCTTGGCGGCTGTGGCGCGACCAGATCGTACTTACCCAAAGGCTGGCCTTTACTGTAGCCGCCTTTTTTCAGCACCTTGACCCGTCGCGGATAGAGCTGCAAACCACTTTGGCCATAACTCAGTAAATACAGGATACTCTCTTCGCTGCTGGCAGCATCAGGTTCACGTACTCTGGCCACTTCAGCAAACCAGTTATCCAGCTGCAACAACGGCATTTGTTTGATCCGCAGTTGCTGCTGCGCATAATCGCGCTTTAAGCGCAGCAGCACGGCCAGCACATGCTTACAGCGGCCGCCGACCGGGCAACTGCAGCTATCTTCTAACTGCCAATGCCCTTGTTGTTCACGCAGACTGATTTTTTGCCGGTAAGGGGCAAAACCGGCGCCCCACACCTGGGCGCTGATTTGACTCAGATCGTCGTTGTATTCCAGTTTCAGCACTTTACCGGCCTGCAGATAAGCGCGGGCACGATGGACCGTCGCCGGATCAAACCACTGCAGCAGTTTGGCATCCGACAATGGAAAATTGGTATCAACAGGATCTTGCTCAGACACGTTTTTCTCGGCGTAACACAACAGGCAAAAGACCTATGCTACCGTAAAGGCAGCACAGACCAAAGCCTAAATAACCAGAAATCAGAAAAAGTAGGTCAGTTGCAGCGCAAGATAATCATCACGACGCAACCAGAACAGCGCATCTTGCGGGTTATTACTCTGAAATAGCCAACCGTTCAGGCTTAACCGCAGGCTGTCAGTCAGGCGCAGGGCGCCCTCCAGCTTGATGCTGCGGCTTTGCCGCTGATCCAAGTCCTGCAGCACACCAAATAAAAACTCGGTGCCGGCAATATCATTCAGCGCCAGCCGCCAACCGAAGAACAGATCATTCTGCCCCGGCAGGGTCGCGGCCTTGCCGCGACTATCGTACTGATATTCGGCAATCCAGCCCAGATCCCAGCTTTGCCCAAAGACGCCGACCCGGGTGTATTCAAAACCACCGGTGGCGGCAACATAGTCAAAAGGCCCGCTACGGCGGTAAATCGACTCCAGCTTCCAGAGCCAGTCACCCTGCACCCACGACAAATCCAGCCCGTACTGCTCCATCTGGTAATAAAGTGGTCGTAACTCGGCGTTTGCGCTAGGTACTAATACCGGCTCGCGGTTATTACCACTAAAAAAACTCAGCCCCAGATCCAAGCCGGCAAAGCGCTGGCTATAGCGCAGGGCAAAGTCCAGATTGTGTTTACCGGAGCTGGATTCATACCAGGCCAGGTCATGGTTTACCGGCAGCGGCGGACTAAGCCGCCCCTGTGGTGAGGGAAATAAGCGTTCGCGAAAATACGGCAGTACAAATAAGTCCAGGGTGCCAGCATTACCACTGCGTCTGAGTTGCAGCATCGGCTGCCCCAGTTTAGCTTCCAGCTCAACGCCGGCGACTAAATCGCTTTGATTCAGTACATCCACCAGATGTTGTGATTCGGTTACCCCCCAGAACAGCGTATCGATACCGGCTTTAAATTCCCAGCCAGCACCGATATAGCGCCAGTAAGCCTGCTGCAGATCGACCAGATTGCTGTCACTGTCAGCTCTGTGCCAGCGCAAATACGGCTCCAGATTAAGCTGATGCTTGCGACTGGCATCCTCATACGACCACAGTGCGCGATAACTTAATAGCTGCTGCGAGCGCTCGGCTGCCGCCAGGCCCCGGCTTGCAAAAAAACGTTGTTCAAAACCTAACTCCTGCTGTAAACGGCTGGTGCTGCTGGCAACTTGTGGTGCCTGAGCGGGTGTTACTGCAGGAGACGGTGCAGGACGGGGTGCTGTTGCCACAGGTTTAGCCGGTTGTGCCGCAGGGCGGATTGGCTGCAGTACTGCCACGGCTGCCTCAGGCTCTGGCGCAGTGGCAACGGGTTCAGGCTTAGCCGGTTGAGCAGTGGCTAAGCGGGTTGGTAATTGTTGCTTCGCCAGTTCGCCGTAATACCATTGATGCGCCTGTTCCACCGGTGTGGCCAGCATTTGCTCGCGGCTTGGCACCTTTAACTGAGCGCCTTTTAATAAATAATGCAAATTCTGGTCGCGAAACGCGGCCGGATTATGTTGCCACAGCGCGTAGATCACCTGTGGCATCGTTACCTGCTCATCGGGGCGCGCCGCCAGCGCCAGCCGCCAGAGTGTCGTATTGGCATCGACCGGCCCCAAGGTGGCAGCCTGGGCCGGCTGTTGTAATGCCCACGCCAGCAAAGCAATACAGCTAGTGCGACCTAACATCATCACTCCCTAGCGTGCCCGCTCTAAGGCAGCGACATCAAAGTCTGCTGCACTGCGGCCAGTATTAAAGCGGATGCTCTCCAGCAACAAGTCGGTACTTTTGCCGGTTTGCTGGTTTTGCATACTTAGCTTGTGCGCCCGCCAGAACTTATCCAGATACTGCCGGTAATCACTCAGCTCCAGAATTTTCAGCAGACTTTGTTTCTTATCGTAATACTCTGCACGCATCACGCGGTAATGTTGCTGATCTACCCAGACCAGAATTTTGCTGTAGCCAGAAAAACTGTCGGTTGGCGTTTGTTCAACCACATAGCAGGTCAGCTCAGCGCAGGGCTCATCCCGCAAATAGTTAAAACTGAATTTCTCCAGCTCAAAGGACGTCATATCTTCATAAGCAAACTCACTGGCCATAAAGGGCCCGGATTTATTGCGGCTGGCAATCCGCCGTGTCCGTTTTACACTGGGCAAGTATAACCATTGGTCATCTTCAGCAGTGGGATGGGAATGGGTTAGAAAAGCCGAACCGCGCACATCCAGCGGCTCATCAAAAATAGTCAGGCTTTTATCACCATCGCCCTGCACTTCCAACGCCAGGGTGCGCATCCGGCGCACACTTTCCCGGCCCTGAGCAGTGCGCAGCACCATCTGCAGTTCGCTTTCACTGTCACCCCAACCGCGGTCACGCGCCTTTTGCTCGGTGGCGATCGCCAGGCCTTTTTCAGCATCTGCCTGCGCCAGCGGGATACACAGCAGGCTAGCGGCCAGCAGCCAGCCTGTGACGCTGGCAAAACGACCTGGCTGTCGGCTGGCGTCAGATTGATTTTGTTGTGGCCGGACTAACATCGGCAGTTCTCCCTGATTTGTCGAGCTTGAGTAAACAAGCGGGTAAAAAGAATAGATCAACCAGCAGGGCGATCAAAATAATCCCTGAGGTCAGCAGGCCCATATCGGAGTTAAGCCGGAAACCGGAAAACATCAGCACTGAAAAACCAGCTACCAGTACCAGCGTGGTAATACAGAGCGCCCGGCCAACACTGTGAAAAGCATAGCGCACTGCCTGCTCGCTGTCCCGCCCCTCTTCCCGCGCATGGCGGTACTTACTGAGAAAATGTACGGTATCATCGACAATGATCCCCAGGCTCATGCTGGCCACGACCGACAATGCCAGGTTAATTTCCCCCACCAACAGCCCCCATAAACCAAAACCAATAACTGCCGGCACCAGATTTGGAATAATGCTGATCAGGCCGAGACGCCAGGAACGCAAGCTAACCAGCAATAGCGCTGAAATCAGCAGTAAGGCTAACGGCAAGGTGGTTAACATTGACGCCATATTGCGCTCGCCGATATAGGCAAACATCAGGGCGGCACTGGCAGCGGACAGCTGATAGTCCGGCCAGTTAGCGGCAAAATAAGCCAGCGCCCGCTGCTCCAGCGCAATTAATTCTTTGCTACCAAGGTTATACAGTGTTGCGGTTAAACGGGTAGCGCTTTTATCGATATTCAATTGATTGTTCAGATCCAGGCCAAACGGCAAGGACATTTCATATAACAGTAAGTACTGCGCCGCCTCTGCTGCTGTTTCCGGCAGACGATAAAAGGCCGGGTCATCCTGATGCATATTTTTATTCAGGCGCTTCAGCACATCACTGAGCGTATTGACATGCATCACTTCCGGCTGCTCTGCTAACCAGTTGCTGAAGCTTTCCAGTGCCTGCAATAATTCCGGCTGATTAACAGCGCCGGCAACGCCACCATTAAGCGCAAAATCAATGCTGGTAAAGCCACTGAGGTTTTGTTCCATAAAGTCATTCGCCTGCCGGAAGCTGGTGCTGCTGGCAAAGTACTTATTCGGTTCGTCGTTAATTTTGTTCAGGCTAAGCAGCGCGGAGCAAAGCAGCGTCAGCAGCACAAAACCCCACAATACCGGGCGCTGACGCCGGATCACTAACTCTGCCAGGCGGTCCAGCATCGCCGAGCCTTGCCGTACCTTGGCGGCTTTAAGCGGCAATACACTCATCATAATCGGCAATAGGGTCAGGCTGAATACACATGCCAGCATCACGCCAAGTGCGGTCAAGTTGCCCAGATCGCGCAAAATAGGCACTTCGGAGAAATTCAGTGTTAAGAAACCAATGGCGGTGGTGACACTGGTAATCACTACAGGTTGCCAGTTACGCTGCAAACTATAGTGGATCGCCTGGGTTTTCGTTTTGCCCTCGCCGAGCGCAAACTGCATTGATGCTAGCAGGTGCACTGAATCGGCAACTGCCAGCGTCATCAGGATGGTTGGCACATTGACAGTCGCAGTGCTCATAAAGATCCCAAGCCAGCCGGCAATGCCCAGCGTGCTGGTTACCGTGACCAGAATAATCAGCAAGGTCGCCAGTGCCGCTGCAACTGAGCGTAATAACAAGGCCAATAACAGCACTATTGCCAGTAACATAATCGGTACCAGGCTGCGGACATCCTGCTCAGCCTCAGAGGCAAAGGCATAATTCAGCGCCACGATACCGGTATGATAAAACTCAACCTGCGGGTAGCGCTCTGCGAACTGCGCAGATAACTGGCTGACAAAACTCCAGATCTCGGTAACCTGTTGCTGCTGCGTCGGCTCAGGTAATTGCACCGTGATATTGATGGCCGTTACGGCACCGTTGGGTGCAATCAGCCGCTTGACCAGGGTCGGTTCAGTAATGGCAACCTGACGGATCGCCGCCAGGTCGCTGGCAGAAAGTGGCTCGGCAGGTACCAGATCGGCCACGACCAGATCATCGGCCTCGGCTGTGGTGTGCTGAAAATTACTCAGCGAGTCTACCCGGATCGAATAGGGCGTTTGCCAGGCAGCCTCGGTATATTCCTGTACTAACTGCAGTATCTCTGGTGTAAAGACGTCACCGCTGCGCGGCGCTATACCGATCAGAATATTGTCGCTTTTGTTAAATTCCAGCTGCATCTGTTCAAAGGCTTGCAGCTGTGGATTATCTTTGGCAAAAAAGATCCGATAATCGCCGCGGAAATACAACTGGCCCAGCCCGATGCTGCTTAATACGATAAAACAAAGCGATAGCACCAGAATTAACCAGCGGCCGCGCAGGATCAGAGGCTGAGCTGAAGCCATAGGGCGTACTCCATTACCGCTTACTCCATCTTTAAGAATGTGGTTAAAGTGTATATCGGAATTATCGGCCTGCCGCTGAAAAACTACAAAATTTCCGTTTGTTGAATGGCTTGCCACGGCTGGCCGGCAGCAACCGCCATTGCACGCCCTAAAAACTTGCATTTATTTAACATTAAAATAAACTTTAACCAGGTGTAGCTTGCAGGGAGCAACGATGTCACTGGCGATTATCTACAGCCGGGCCCGCTATGGTCTGGCCGCCCCCTTGGTCACAGTTGAGGTGCACCTGAGTAATGGCTTACCGGCCTTTCAACTGGTCGGCCTGCCGGAAACCTCGGTAAAAGAAGCCCGGGACCGGGTGCGCAGCGCCCTGCTAAACAGTGGGTTTCAGTTTCCGGATAAACGTATTACCGTTAATCTGGCACCGGCAGACTTGCCGAAAGAAGGTGGCCGCTTTGACCTGGCGATTGCCCTGGGAATTATCGTCGCGTCTGGCCAACTCCCGGAAAAATGCACCGTTCACTTCGAATTCTGTGGCGAACTGGCGCTATCCGGCGAGATAAGGCCGATCCTTGGCGAGATCCCGCTGGCGATTGCCAGCCGCGACGCCGGCCGTGCCGCCATCCTGCCAATGAGCAATGCGCAGCAAGCACAGCTGATCCCGGATGCGGCGGTGCATGGCGCTACCCATCTGCTACAGGTACATAGCTTTTTATTGGCGCAGCAAGCCCTGCCACCGATACCGCCATTACCAGCACGACAACATCATGCGCTGCCGGATCTGGCCGATGTTAAAGGCCAGCAGCAGGCGAAACGGGTGCTGGAGCTGGCCGCTGCCGGTGAGCATAATTTACTGATGTTTGGCCCGCCCGGTACCGGTAAATCAATGCTGGCACAGCGCTTGGCGGGGATCTTACCGCCCTTAACCGAGCAGGAAGCCCTGGCCGCGGCTGCCGTGTATTCCATCGCCGGTATTGGCCGTGATCAGCAGGATTGGCAACAAAGGCCTTTTCGGGCGCCGCATCATACCGCCTCGGCTGTAGCTCTGGTTGGGGGTGGCTCGGTACCAAGGCCCGGCGAAATTTCGTTGGCGCAGCACGGCGTGCTGTTTCTCGACGAACTGACCGAATTTCCGCGCAAGGTGCTGGATGTCTTAAGAGAGCCACTGGAAACCGGCAAAATTCACGTGTCGCGGGCGGCGCGCCAGGCGGAGTTTCCGGCACAGTTTCAACTGGTGGCGGCACTGAATCCCAGTCCGACCGGTCATCACGAAGATGGCCGCGCTAATCATGGCGAAATCCTGCGCTATCTGAACCGCCTGTCAGGCCCATTTTTAGAGCGTATTGAATTGCAAATCGAGGTACCATTATTGCCGGCTGGCAGCCTGAGTCAACCGCAGGCCGAAGAGAGCAGCAAGGTAGTGCAACAGCGGGTGCTGGCGGCGCGAACCCTACAGCTGAACCGCCAGGGTAAAGCCAATGCCCGTTTGCAGGGTCAGGAGCTGGATCAGTTTTGCCGCCTTGGCCAAAGCGATGCCGATTTCCTCGAGCACACCCTGTTAAAGCTGAAACTTTCGGCCCGTACCTACCACAAGCTGTTAAAAGTCAGCCGTACTATCGCCGATTTACAGCACAGTAACAGGATCGAACGCCCCCATTTGCTGGAGGCGCTCAGTTACCGGGCACTGGACCGCTTATTACAATATCTAAAACAATAAGCCCTGCACCGCGGGCTTATTGAATACCGCGCTGTAATTTCCATTTCAGAGTCTGTCCACCGAAAAATGGCACTATCGGATGACCGTTTGGCAGCATAATTTCGGCCGGCACCTGCCATTCCTGTTGTACCAGCGTAATGGTACCGCTGTTGCGCGGTAAACCATAGAAATCCGCACCATAATGGCTGGCAAAGGCTTCCAGCTTATCGAGGCAGCCCAGCTCATCAAATACCTGCGCATATAACTCGATCGCGCTATGCGCGCTGTAGCAGCCGGCACAGCCGCAGGCTGATTCTTTGCGGTGCTTTTCATGCGGCGCCGAGTCGGTACCGAGGAAAAACTTGGCTGAACCGCTGGCCACCGCAGCCCGCAGCGCTTCCTGATGGGTGCGGCGTTTTAATACCGGCAAGCAGTAGTTATGCGGCCGGATGCCGCCGACTAACATATCGTTGCGGTTTAACAGTAAATGCTGTGGTGTAATGGTCGCCGCCACATTAGCTGAGGCTTCGGCGACAAAGCTGGCGGCGTCAGCAGTAGTAATATGCTCAAACACCACCTTTAGTGACGGCAAGCGGGCAACGATATGCTGCAAATAGCGATCAATAAATACTTTCTCACGGTCAAAAATATCAATCTCGTGATCGGTCACTTCGCCATGGATCAGCAGCAACATGCCCGCTTCGGCCATTGCCTCAAACACCGGGTATAAGGCATCCAGTGCCGCGACACCTGAGCTGGAGTTTGTCGTCGCACCGGCCGGGTATAATTTAGCCGCTACGACCCCTGCCGCTTTGGCTTGCTGAATATCGGCTTTGCTGGTTTTGTCGGTTAAATATAAGGTGACCAGCGGCTCAAAGCGGCTACCGGCCGGCCGTGCCGCCAGAATACGTTCACGGTAAGCGACTGCCATCTCGGCCGTAGTGACCGGCGGCACTAAATTGGGCATCACGATAGCGCGTTGAAACACCCGTGCCGTGGCCGGTACGGTTTCCAGTAACATATCGCCATCACGAAAATGCAGGTGCCAATCATCAGGGGTTTGCAGCGTTAAAGTCGTCATCGGTAAGCTCCGGCCGGCTGGAAAAGTTGCGCTATGATAGCAGGGATAGTGCAGCGACGAAATTACTGCCCGGGCTTTTTCAGCGGCAGCCGGGTCTGCTACACTGACTGACAGTATGCGCCACAAGATAAACCCAAATATAAGCCAGGTTGCGATGGCAGCCGATGAGGAAAACCGACCATGTCTGATTTTGACCTTGATTTAGATCACCTGGATTTTGACGCTGCCGAAGACTCGGTCGCCGCTCAGCTGGCGGCCGCTGCCGCAGCGCCGGCCGAACCACAATTTGGCGATGACGACGACGAGTGCAGCGGCGGCGCCTGTAAAATTTAACGGCGTAACGCCCTGGCCCAGAGTAACGACGCCAGAATACAGAGAGTACCGGCCAGCATCAGCAGCGAGAATGGCAATGCCGTGCCGGTATACAGTAAGCCCAGCAGAGGGCCGGCCAGCGCGCCACTACCAAAACGCAGGGTGCCAATTACTGCCGTCGCCGTGCCGCTGTGCTGTGGAAACTGCATCAGGATCAGCGCATCGGCATTGGTCGCGATCAGGCCTAAACTGGCCATTAAGGGTGCAATACTGGCGACGGTATACCACAGCCCCAGCCCGGCGGCATTGACGCCGCTAAGCGTGGTCGCCGCCAACAGCGCCAGCACTAATCCCAGTGTCAGCATCCGCTGTGGCCCGAGGCGGGTCACCAGGCGACTATTAATAAAATTCGCCAACATCAGCGACGACACATTCAGGCCAAACAACAGCGCGAATAACTGTTCGCTGACACCAAAATAGCTGATATAGACAAAAGACACGGCCGTGAGAAAGGTAAAAAAGCTAAAGGACGCAAACATCGAAATGGCGATAAAGGGCCAGGCTGAGCGGTTAGCAAACACCTGCTGATAGCCACTGAAAAATGCCGGCCGGATGCTATTGCCACTTTGTTGCTTAATCTCTGGTAAAAAGTGCCAGCACAGCAACAGCATAATGGCGGCATACAATGCCAGCAACGAAAAGATATGCTGCCAGTGGGTGACATACATCACGCCGCTGCCAATTGCAGGTGCAATCAGCGGCGCCAGCATCATAATCATCGACACATAAGACATACCCTTAGCAGTATGCTGTTGGTAAAGATGCCGCACTATACCGGGGATCACCACTGTGGCTGCCGCACCACAAAATGCCTGTAACGCACGCCAAAGCAAGAAACCTTCAATACTGCTTACCAGACTCAGCGCCACACTGGCGCCCAGAAAGCCGGTTAAGCCAAACAGCGCCAGCGGACGGCGCCCAAGCATATCGGCCAAGGGCCCAAATAACAGCATCCCCAGCGCATAGGCAGCCAGATAGATACTCAGCGACTGCTGCACCAGAGCATTAGTCGTCTGCAGTGCTTTTGCCATTAACGGCAGCGCCGGCAGATACATGTCAATCGCCAGCGGCGTGATTGCGATCACCGCAGCCAGCAACATCACGATCCGCAGCGAAGGTAAAGCAGTGTTCATCAGAACCCGTACCCCAAAAAGTGCCATCATAACCAATACCGGCTCAGGCCGGTAATTTTTGCGGCTTTTCACATGGCTTTTGCGTTAAGAGCATAGCCAAAATGTCAGAACTGCGGTAAAACCTTGTCTGAATACTCTGTGATCCGTTGTGGAATAGCACCATGAAAAAAAATAATATTATTACTACTGATGAAATTTTGCTGACACTATGTCGCTCGGTTGAGCGGGTACTGGCCGCCGCTGGTAATCCCGGTGTCAATCATTCCCCGATGGTACAAAAAATTCAGAAAACCTGTTTGCGCCCGGACCTGGGCTGTTTTGTGTTGTTCGACGGCGGTTTTTCCGGCCTGGTGGTAATTAACTTTACCGCTCAGGCGGCGATGGAAATTTACCGCCGCTATCTGCTTAGTATGGGTATGCCGGAGTCTGAACTGGCTTCTTTCCACACCTCGGATGAAGTCGGTAACGTAATGGGTGAGCTGATGAACCAGATTGTCGGTGACTTTACCGGTCAGGTGCGCTTAGAGCTGCAAACCTCAATCAATCAAAGCCAGCCGAAAATGATGGCCATCAATAAACAGGTGCAGATCCTGATCAACACCCAACTGGATCAACCGCAGGCGCGACGGGTAACCTTTAGCACGCCGGATCATAATATTTTCTATATGGAACTGGCGATGGATAAAACCGAGTTTATCCAGCTCGGCGAATTTGAAAAAGCGGTACAGAATAGCCCGGATGATATTCTGCAGCAGGCACTGCAAGACCAGGCGCAAGAGCAGTCAAATGCCGCCGCTCAGCAAGCCGATGATGACTTTTTGCGTGATCTCGGGCTGTAAAGCTAACATAGAATAGCCAGGCCAGACAGCCGGAGCAGCCAGCTGGCCTTGACAGAGATTTTGGGTAAACAGCAGGAAAAGATGAAGGATAAAGCGACCTCTTTTGATATTGCCTATTTGGCTGGCGTGTCGCAGTCGACGGTGTCACGGGCATTACGCGACAGCCCCCAGGTAAACAAAGAAACCCGCGAAAAAGTGCAGGCGATTGCCCGCCAGCTGAACTATAAGGTGGATAAAAATGCCAGTAATCTGCGCAAGCAGCGCAGCAGCACGCTGGCATTACTGCTGTTTGAAGATCCCACTACCGATGAGTCGCTGATCAATCCGTTCTTTTTATCGATGCTTGGCAGCATTACCCGCGCCTGCGCCCGTAACGGTCAGGATCTGCTGGTATCGTTTCAGCAACTCAGTGACGACTGGCATGCCGACTATGAAGACAGTAAAAAGGCCGATGGCATTATCCTGCTGGGCTATGGCGACTATGTTGATTACGAGGAAAAGCTGGCCAAATTACTGGCGCAGCAAACTCACTTTGTCTGCTGGGGGGCCGAAGTATTAGGCCATCCGGAATTTACTATTCGCAGCAATAACTGGCAGGGCGGCTATCTGGCCGGCGAGCATTTACTGCATACCGGCCACCGCCATTTTGCCTTTATTGGCAATGCCTCACAGGGCAGCCCGGAATTCAGCGCCCGCTATCAGGGCTTTATTGATGCGCTGGCCAAAGCCGGCATTACACCACAACAGGTACCGCACTTTGATGCGATCTCAACTGAAAGTGCCGGCGATCAGGCCACCGCTACCTTGCTGGACAGTGGTGTCAGTATCGATGCGATTTTCTGTGCCAGTGACTTGATTGCGATTGGCGTGATGCGCTGTCTGAAACGTCGTGGTATTAACGTGCCAGAGCAGATCGCTGTGATGGGCTTTGATGATATCCCCGCCGCCTCTTTCGCCTCACCGGGCTTAAGTACTATTCAGCAGGATACCAGCAAAGCCGGTGAGCTATTAGTGAATAACCTGCTGAAACTGATCAACAACCAGCCCATTACCGACAACCTGATTGAGCCTAAGCTGGTGGTGCGGCAATCCTGTGGCGCTGCCGGCAATAGCGCTAACTAGCCCATTAACTTGCCGGTAATACCGCAGCTTCGGGCGTAGTTGGCGTAGTTGGCGTGGTTGGCACAGCTTGCCGGCCGGCAAGCTGCTCCAGCGCCTCACGCAGGGTCGGGTAAAAGGTCAGCTGCCCCGGCTCTGGTTTAACGCCGGCCTTAGCCAGGGTTTTTAGCGGCTGAAACTGTAAGTCCGCGATCAGTAATTCCACCCCTTGCTTACGACTGTTATGTAGCAGTTTATCCAGTGCCGCCAGACCTCCGGCATCTAGCAGTGGCACCCCATCCATATAGAGTACCAGCCCACGTTGTTGCTGGCTGAGCAACGCCACTTCGGCAAAAATCCGATCGGCCGCGGCAAAAAACAGCGGGCCGCTGATTTTTAATACCTTCCAACCTTCGGGTAATGCCTGTTCAACTTGCTTGCGGTTACTGCTGATATCGGTGACCTTAGTCATCGCAGCAATATCTTTCATAAACAGCATGGTCGCCAGCAAAATACCGGCGGTAATGGCGATCACCATATCAAATACTACCGTCAGTAACAGACAGACTAAAAACACCAGCACATCGCCACGTGGCGCGGTTTTCAGTAAGTGCCAGGCTTTCGGCGCTTCACTCATGCCCCAGGCCACCATAACCAACAGCGCAGCTAAAGCCGCCATTGGCAGATAGGCCAATACCGGTGTTAGCAGTAATAAAGCTAATAGCACCACCACTGCATGCACCATAGCGGCGATGGGCGACTGGGCGCCGGCTTTAAAATTCGCCGATGAGCGCGCCAGCGCCGCGGTGGCCGTAATGCCACCAAAGAACGGCGTAATAATATTACCGATACCCTGCCCCAGTAATTCGCTATTCGCACTATGGCGCCGACCGCTGGCATTATCCAGCACCACCGCACAGAGTAGCGATTCAATGGCCCCTAACATGGCAATAGCAAAGGCGGCAGCCAATAAATCTTTCGCCAGCTGCCAGCTAAAACTCAGTGGCTCACCTGCGGGGCCGGGGCGGTTCCAGGGCCAGTCAAAATAGGGCAAGTAAGGCGGCACCCCGGCAGCCAGGCTGCCATCAGCAGCGGTATAACTAAAACGCGAGGCCACCGTCGGTAAATCAATACCAAATTGCAGTAATAACAACCCCAGTAAGGTACCGACCAAGAGCGCTGGCAGATGCGGCGGAATAGCAGTATTTAAGCGACGCCAGCCAATCATTACCGCCAATGTGACAGCAGCGACCAACAGGCTTGGCCAGGCAAAGTGTGGTAATTGCTGGCCAAGTAACCAGATTTTATCGCCAAAATGCTCAGGTAACGCCGCCAATGGCAAACCAAAGAAGTCTTTGATTTGCAGAATAACGATTACTATCGCAATACCTGAGGTAAAGCCGAGGGTTACTGACTCCGGGATATATTCAATTAAACGGCCCAACCGAAACAGCGCCATCGCCACCAGCATCACCCCGGCCAGCACTGAGGCGAGCAGTAAACCACTTAAACCGTACTTTAACGCTATCGGATACAGGATCACGACAAAGGCCGCGGTCGGCCCGGAGATACTAAAACGCGAGCCGCCGGTTAGCGCAATCACAAAGCCGGCGATAATGGCTGTATAAAGCCCATACTGCGGCGGTACACCGGATGCAATCGCCAGCGCCATCGCCAGCGGTATCGCAATAATGCCGACCGTAACACCGGCCAGTAAGTCTTTGACCAGCTTGTGCCGGTTATAACCCTCGGCCAGACTCTCACGCAAAGCATGGCAAATCCGTAACGAAAATAAATGGGCGCGATGCGACATCCGGCATTCTCTTAGCTAAGGATAATATAGTAAGTGTAGCGCGGACTTAGGCTGGGGACTATCGGCTTTTAGTCGCAAAAGATCTGCACAGAGAAGCGCCCGGCTACAACAACTTCGTGCAGCCGGGGTCCGGGAGAGTTTATTGGCTTTGCAGCACCACTAAACCATAGGGAGCCAGCTGACAGGCATTAAGATCAAAGCCCCAGCTGGCATTGAGCTTGCTTTCCAGAGAGGCACTGATATCTAACGGCTGCTCGCTTAGGTTCAGTACGAAGCGGGTATGGCTGCCGTTAAGCTCGCGGTCAATCTGCAGCAGGCCGGCGGCAGGCTCTGTCACCTGATAGCTGCCTGCCAGTTTTAGCTCGGGCCGCTGCTTTTTCTGCGCGATTAAGAACTGATACAGGCGCCACAGTGAATCTGGCTGGGCTTGCTGCTCTGCTACGGTATTACCACCGGCGCTTAACTGCTGCTGTAAAAAGTCCGGCCACCAATCGGCAAACTGCACGGTAAACTGCTCTTTTTGCTCTACCCAGCTAAGCGGCGCTGCGGTAAAGCCAGCCTGGGCCTCAGTGTTCCACAGCATAGGTGCGCGTTTGTATACATCGTGGCCACTTTGTGCCTGCGTTAAGCCAATCTCTTCACCGTAGTAAAGATACTTAGTACCGGGCGAGCTAAACAGCATGGCTGCGGCCAGTTTGGATTTTTGCAGTACCGTCGCGCGGTCACCGCTTAACTGAAAGGCGACGCGGTCCTGATCATGGTTGGTTAAAAACGGCGTGAAGAATGCCAGTGGCGCGGACGAGTCCAGACGACGTTGCAGGTTTTCCTGTAGCGGGTGTAATTCGCCACTTTGCGTACCGCTAATAGTACCAAACTGCGCAGCATTGCCAGCATTTTGCTGCAGCTGACCAATAATTTTATAACCCACTTCAAAGTCAAAGCCCTGATCCAGCCCCTCACCGTTGCCCCAATATTTGGCGGCAATCGGGATATCTACCCAAGCCTCGCCAACTAAATAAGCTTCCGGGTTCACACTTTTTACAAAGGCATTAAAATCGCGCCAGTAATCAATGGTCGCCGGCAAATCGGCCTGACCATCCGGGCCACTTTCCATCACAAAGCGCACCGCATCTAAGCGGAAACCGGCCACACCCTTGTCCAGCCAGAATTTCGCCATCTTCTTCATTTCGGCCACCACATCCGGATGTTCCAAATTCAGATCCGGCTGGGTCGCACCAAAGGCGGCGTAATAATATTCACCGCGCCGTTCATCAAAGTGCCAAACTGCGTCCGGCTGATCATTATCAGCCCAGGCGTGGCCCCAGCCTTCGCCTTTGGCTGGTAAATCCTTACGCCAGACAAAATAATCTTTATAGGGCGCGATGCCTTCGGCCGATTTACGAAACCACTCGTGCTCACGCGAGATATGGTTAATTACTAAATCCAGAATCACCTTAATGCCTTTGGCATCGGCCGCCTGAATAAAGGCTTCAAATTCTGCCATGCTGCCGTAGTCACGCTCCACCTGATAAAACTCAGTAAAGTCGTAACCGTGATAGGAGGGCGCTTCAAACATCGGCGTTAACCAGATGGCGTTAATACCCAGCTCCTGTAAATACGGCAGCTTGGCGGTCATACCATTGAAATCGCCATGGCCATCGCCGCTAGTATCGTAAAAGCTACGCGGCCAGATCTGATAAAACACCGCATCCTGCCACCAGGGGCCAGACTCAGCTGCTGCGCTAGCCGCCAGTGGTGCGGCAACAGTTTCAGTTTGCTGTGGCGCCGGCTTGCAGGCGCTAAGTGCCAGCGCCAGCGTCAGCGCGGTTAATGAGGTTCTTAACATGGTTTATCCCTTTACTGTTTCGGTTTTTACCCGCAACACATAAAGTGCCGCTATCACATAACTGACGCCACCAATCGCCAGCGCATAAATGGCCTGCCCCTGGAACAGATAACCCACCAGACTGCCCAGAATGGCTGCTGCCAGCAGCTGTGGCAACACGATAAAGATGTTAAACATGCCCATATACACCCCCATTTTATGGGCCGGTAAACAGTTAGATAACAGCGCGTAAGGCAGTGACAAAATCGAGGCCCAGGCAATACCAATTGCAATCATAGGTAACCATAACAGCGCTGGATCTTTAATCAGGAAGAAGGAGAATAAACCCAGAGCGCCGAATAGCAGGTTAATGCAGTGCGCTTTTTGCGTACTGGTGGCTTTAACCAGTAGCGGGATCAGCAAGGCAGCAATGGCGGCGAAACCGTTATACACCGCAAACAATACCCCAACCCAGTCAGCGCCATTGTTATAGGCTACCGAAGTCGTATCGGTGGTGCCATAGTGGTAGCTGGTGACGGCGGCGGTGGTGTAGATCCACATCGCGAATAACGGAAACCAGGAGAAAAACTGCACCACGGCCAGTTGGCGCATGGTTTTCGGCATGGTAAATAAATCATCGGTCAGCTGTACCAGCATATTGCGGTTTTGCTGTTGCTTAAACCAGCTGGCCGCCCATTGCAGTAAACCAAAGGCGGCAACTAAGGCGCCAAGTAAATACAGTTGCTTATCCAGCTGCCAGAACCCAACCGCAGCAAAGGCTGCCACGCCAATCACCACAGCGGCGGCGCCACTGCGCCAGTAATCCTGAGCCGGGGTTGCCATAGGCGCACTGGGGTGTTCTGCCTGCTCAGCGGCATCAAAAGCAGCCAGTTGCTCCGGGCTATATTCTTTACTGAAAATAATGGTCCAGCCCACCGCTAAAAACAGTACCACACCACCGGCATAGAAAGAGTACACCACCGAATCCGGGATCAGCCCTTCAGCAGCAGTATTGGCGACGCCAAACCAGTTGGTCATAATCCAGGGTAAGGCAGACGCGACCACGGCACCGACACCGATAAAAAAGGATTGCATGGCAAAGCCGGTCGGCCGCTGCTGTTTATTCAGGTTATCACCGACAAAGGCGCGAAACGGCTCCATCGTCACGTTAATGGCGGCGTCTAAAATCCACAGCATACCGGCGGCGATCCACAAGGTCGGCGAGTTTGGCATAATCACCAGCGCCGCGGTGGTGGCTAAAGCGCCGTATAAAAAGAACGGCCGGCGCCGGCCCAGCTTAGTCCAGGTTTTATCACTAAAGTGGCCAATGATCGGCTGAACCAGTAAACCGGTTAGCGGGGCGGCGATCCACAGGATCGGAATTTGCTCCATGTCGGCGCCCAGGGTTTGGAAGATCCGGCTGACGTTGCCATTTTGCAGGGCAAAGCCAAACTGAATACCAAAAAACCCAAAGCACATATTCCAAATCTGCCAAAAGCTGAGGTTTGGTTTGGTTTGCATAATGCTGTTCTCTTTTGCGGTTTTATAATTATTTACCTGTCAGGCTGTTTGATACCTGCATTTACCGGCAAGGACAAGATGAATACGTATTCAGCAAGCACCGGTGCCACTGCGGCGCCGGTGCTGTGAGGTTTTAGAGTCCGGCAAACACAAACGGCTGGGCCGGCTTAAACTGGACCAGCGCATCGCCGGCATACACCTGATGCTCTGCCAGCCGCAACTTGCGCACCGGTTGTCCGGCACTAAAATCGACCTGACGGATATCAACCCAGAATACGTTAGGCGTTAGCGCCGTTTCAAAGTAGTAGGTCAGGTTTTTATGATCCGCCAGACTGCGCCAGCGGGTCGAGGAAATATTGGGTTCGGCTTCGGAGGAAATACCAAAGGGCACCGAGGCATTGCGAATCACGCTAAAGACACTGGCCACCGCCAGTTTCGCATCGCTGGTTTGCGGTATCGCATTTAAGTAAAACGATGCCCGGACAAAGCGGTCAGCGGCCCGGTTAGTACCGGGTAACATCACGGTGCCACCAATTTGCTGCCAGTATTCATTAATCGCCAGCTGTTTTTCAAAAATCGGTGAATTGGTCATCACGGTATAGTCAGGGCTATGGTGGATCACCAGTTTGCCATCCAGATACTCAAATACCGCATTATCCCCACTGGCATCCGACAGCGACAGATGCAGGGTCGCAAACTTACTGGTGCCCGGAATATCGGCCGAAACAATAACAAAAGGCTCTTGCCGCATAAAGGCCACCGCTTCGGCCACGCTGGCAAAATTATCCAGCATATACTGCACCCAGGCGGCGATAGACAACCCCGGCGCCTTGCCGTCGTAATCGGCATAGCGTGACTCGACCAGCCACAATAAATTCGCTACCAGACCTTTTTCATTCATGCCATCAGCGCTGGCAATATCAAAGGCGCTGGCCACCACACTGCCATATTTGGCGGTCCAGCGTACCGAGTTAGCGCCGACTTCGCCCTGGCGCTCGATACCGCGCGGGAATAACCAAAGATTCGCCGGAATTTCATCTTTCCAGTCCATCGAGCGGGCGGTAATAATGGTTTGCTCCGGCCCTTTATAGACAGCGCGGGTACAGGCATCACTTACTGCCAATGGCAGTAGCGCGGCCAAGCAGGTCACAGCAAGCAGTTTTCTAATTCGCATTGGAAAGTCCCTGTTAAACAATGAAAAATTCACTGCTAACTATGGCAGAACAGTCGCAGTTTAGCGAATATCTAATACCAATACGCCCCGCGCCGGCACGGTTAGCTGTTGTTGCAGCAGCAATTTTGCACCAGTTAGCACCTCTGTGGCTTGCACCTTGGCTGGCAGCACCTGTCTAAAACGTGCCAGCTCCAGTGTTACCGGATGCGGTTGCTTATTCATCACCACCATCACAGTTTGCTGCTCGTTATAGCGGAAATAGGTATAGGTGCCGCGATCCGGGGCAAAGTGCAGTAGCTTACCCTGATGGATTGCGCTGGCAGTTTTACGCCAGTTTAGCAGCCGGCTCACCAGTTGCTGCGCCATGCGCTGGGTATCCGTTAACCCCACGCCGGTAAAGGCATTGACCTTGTCACCCGCCCAACCGCCGGGAAAATCAGCCCGTACCTTGCCATCATCGCGCTGTGGCGGGCTGGTCAGCGCCAGCTCAGTGCCATAAAACAGTTGTGGAATACCGCGCATGGTAAAGAGGTAGCTCAGCGCCATCCGGAACAAGTCTTGATCTTCGCCCAGCACAGAGAACAAGCGGGCGGTGTCATGATTACCCTCAAAGATCACCAGATTAAAGGGGTTGGCATAGACATGGTCATTGCTCAGCATTTCATACAGGCGGATCCAGCCGCTATTCCAGCTCTCTGGCTCTGCCAGTGATTTTAGCAGGGCGTCATACAGCGGGAAGTCGAGCATCCCCGGAGTATGCGAAACATAGCCATCTTTATTCTGCTTGCCGGCCTGCCAGTACGAGACGATAAGCGGATTCGGGCTCCACTCTTCACCGACAATATTAAACTGAGGATATTCCTGCATAATGCGCCGGCCCCACTCGCTTAAAAAGGCTTTATCAGCGTAAGAATAGGTATCTTCCCGAATACCGGACAACCCCGCATATTCCACCCACCAGATGCTATTCTGAATAAGATAGGTCGCTAATCTGGGGTTACGCTGATTTAAGTCCGGCATGGTGTCAACAAACCAGCCATCGGTAAATAGCTCGCGATCAATATCGGCCGCATAAGGGTCCTGAATGGTGCTGCGGTTATGATTGGTTGGCACAAAGTTGCCATTGCCATCGCCGTTGGGGAAGTTCAGCCAGTCTTTAGCCGGTAAGTCCGGCAGCCACCAGTGATTACTGCCAATATGATTAACGATAATATCCTGAATCACCTTAATACCGAGCGAATTGGCGGCCGCAACAAAATCGCGGAACTGCGCATTGCTGCCAAAGCGGGGATCCACCCGGTAAAAGTCGGTGGCGGAATAGCCGTGATAGGAATAAGCCGGTTGATTATTTTCGGTTAGCGGCGTTGGCCAAACCGCGGTGACACCCAGCTGCTGCAAATACGGCAGCGCTTGTTGCATCCCGGCCAGATCGCCGCCATGACGACCATTATCATCCTGCCGGTTCGCCTGCTCCAGCATCTCGGGTACGCTGTCGTTACTGGGGTCGCCATTTACAAAGCGATCCGGCGTAATCAGATAAATCGCATCGGCTGGTGAGAAGCCCTGGCGCTGTGCTGAACCTTCACTTCGCGCCAATAACGGGTAATCGACTTGCTGTACGGCCTTTGCGCCGCGCCAAAGCTGCAGTGGCAAGGTGCCCGCTGCCGCATCAGCAGACAGTGTCAGCTCAACAAACAGATAATTCGGGTTATCGGTACGATGCACAGCACTGATGCTAACCCCGGGATAGCTGAGCTTAGGTGTTAACTCCGCTAACTTATCCCCGTACAGCATCAGCTCAACAGTCGGATGCTGCATACCAACCCACCAGTTCAGTGGCTCAACCCGCTGTACCCTAGACGCGTATTCACTAGCCGCCTGCAAACCAAAACTCAGGCCATAGATAGCTAATAAGCCAAATAACTTTAATTGCAAAAAATTACGCATTAGTTTTGCTCCTGCGTTGGCTTAGTCAGTAAAAAGCGCAGTGGTGTTGCTAACCGGGCCGCCCAGGCCTGTTCACTGTGATCGGTACCGGCAAACAGCTCGCTGTGCCACAAGGGCGCGCTAAAACCTTTGCGCCGGAATAAGCGATCGACCTCCTGCTGTAACGGCGGATAGAGCGCATCCAACGTTTGGTCACCATAATCAAAGTACCACTTATGCTGGCCGGCAGCGGGGAGCTGCTGCTCCAGATAGCTTAGAAAGGCCTGCGGGATCGGGTTATTCTCTACGCTAAAGGTGCCGGGCCAGTGGGTGGATAAGGCAGCGGCACCACCAAATACCTGCGGATAGCGGCTTTGCGCATACCAGGAAATCAGGCCGCCCATACTGGAGCCCATAATAAAGGTCGCTTCGCGTGCCGGATCAGTAGCAAAATGCTGATCGATATAGGGTTTTAGTTCTGTTACTAAAAAGCGCAGATAGTTATCGCTGTAAACGGCACCGGCAAATAACGGCACACCGGGCGCGCGCTCCAGTTGATACAGCTGTTGCTGCACCGCTTCCGGTAAACTTAAAAAGGGCTGCTGCGGAAAATACTCGCTGTGCCGCGCCGCACCAATATTGTGAATGCCCACCACAATAAAGGGCCGCACCTGCCCCTGTTGCTGTAACTGCTGCGCCGTTTCGGCTACCTGCCAGCTTTGGCCATTCCAGGTGGTACGGGCATCAAATAACATCTGACCATCGTGCATATAGAGCACCGCATAGCGCTGTGCACTGCTATAGCCCTCCGGTAACCAGACATCGATCGGGCGGCTGGGCACATAGACTGACGCGATCTGCGCTAACCTGACAAGTTGGCCAACCTTAACGCCTGGCAAAGTTGCCGTATTATCGTCTGCTGCCAACACAGTACTACTTAACATTAACCCGCAAAATAAACCACTTAGCCATCCCCGCCGCCAATATTTTCTAAGCGCCGTCATCTTTGCCTCCGGTACTATGTCTCCGGTACTATGCCCCCGCCAAACATGACAGCATTTAAAACTGTCACCTTTGGCGTTTGGGTTTAGCCTCGACGTTTAATAGTGAAGCTGTAATTGTTTAGTTGCAGCCTTAAGAGGCAACTTAATATGCAATTGCTTATTCGCTTTGTCATACCAGGCGATATTTTCACCGCGGGCAAAGCGCTGCGGCTGGGCAACAATCGGGATATAACGGCCATCCAGATAGATTTTACGCGCCTTGCCACGTTGGTTATGCAGCACCAGTGTTAAATCGCGGCTGGCCGGCTTGCCCTGATACTCCCCGCCTTCGCGGCTAAAGTTCAGCGTTAGCCTGTTGCCTTCCGTCGTGGCCGCGAAATGCAGCAGCTCATATTGGCCTTTCGCAACCGAATCCGGCGTTACGCCATCATCTTCAAACAGGCTGTACTGGCTGGTAGCGACACTCTGATCGGCGTAATAGTGCAGCGTTAAAGCCTTGCCCTGATAATCCGCGGTGCGTTGCAAGCTGTCGGTCATCGGAATAAAGCTACCGGCTTTTACCAGCACCGGAATGGTATCGATCGTCACCGGGCGCTGTAGCACCTGACCACCTTCCAGCCGCTCGCCGCTAAAGAAATCAAACCAGATGCCTTGCGGCAGATTTACCGGCCAGCTTGTTACGCCTGGTTCCGTTACCGGCGCCACTAAAAAGGCATCACCCCATAAATAACTGTTGGCTTCATCGCGTAGCGCCGGGTTTTGCTCATCGAGGAAGAACAACGGCCGCATCAGCGGTATACCACTTTGGCTATGCTGATAGGCCAGCGTATAGTTGTATGGCAATAAGCGGTAGCGTAACTCCAGCCAGGGGCGCAGGGTGTTAATCACTTCCTGGCTATGGAATACCGGCTCAGGGGCAATATGCTCCTGAGCATGTGGCCGGTACACCGGCTGAAATACGCCATATTGCAGCCAGCGGATATAAAGCTCAGGATCAAAGACTTCGCCACCGGCAAAGCCACCTAAGTCAGAGTGGATCCAGCCAAAGCCAAATAGGCCCATTTGCAGCGCCAGTTCAACCTGAGGCTTTAGCCCGCCCCAGCTGCGGTCAACATCACCAGTCCAGGGCACCATACCAAAGCGCTGCGAACCTAAGCTGCCGGCGCGCATCATTATAAAGGGCCGCTGTGCCGGGAAATCACGGCGATAGCCCTGATGCACCAACTCAGCCCAGCGATGGCCATAGGCATTATGCACTGCATCGGCAGGCTGTAAGCCAATGCCCGGCAGATAATGATAGGTATCGGCCGGGTGCACTTCAGGCTCGCCCAGATCGCCCCAAATACCACCAACACCTTGCGTCAGTAACTGATGGTAACGCTGCCAGAACCAATCGGCGGCTTTGGGATTAAACACATCAACCAGACCAGTATTGCCAAAGTAAAAATCAAAGGTCTTTGGCTGACCATCCGGCCCCGGCGCAATAGCACTCGCCGCGACCGCTTCATCCCAGCGCTTGGAGGTTGTCAGAATAAAGGGCTCCGTCACCAGGATCGTTTTAACACCATCGGCGGCAAAATCGGCCAGCATTTGCTCTGGATTTGGGAATGCTTCACGATCCCAGTCCAGATTACCCATATGGCCCTGAATATCCGGTCCAAACCAGTATAGATCGATCACAATGGCATCTAGTGGCAGCTTAAGATCGCGGAATTTTTGCACCACCGCCCGCGCCTCTGCCTCGGTGCGATAACCAAAGCGCGAGGCATAGTTGCCTAAGGTCCAGCGCGCGGGTAATGGCGGTTTGCCACTGACCGCCAGATACTGCTGGATCAACTCAGGCGTCGTATCGGCGGCGACCAGCAGATAGCTGCTGCGGCCGCCCTGGGCACGGAAACGTAACTGATCTGCCTGGCTATGGCCCAGATCCAGCTCACCAGTGGCGCCATTATCAAACAGCAGCAGATAGTTTTTATCGGATAAAATACCGGCCAGACTAAAGTACATCTGGCTCGACTCGGTACTGTAACCATAATGCGCCTTGTTATAGAGCGGTAACTTATGACCGCGGCGATCCATACCCAGCACTCGCTGCCCGGCACCGGCCAGTTTTTCCTGCTCGGCAAGGCTAAAATCAAAACCCAGCTGACCATCCGCCTGAATCAGGCCGGCCTGATCGCGGGTTAACAGCTCGCCATCGCGGTAAAAGGCAATACTTAACGGGCTTTTGTTGATCACCAGTTGCAAGGCATCACTTTGCAAGGTCAGTTGTTGCTCATCAAGCGCCAATTGCAAGGCTACCGGCTGTGGTGCTGTGCCGATCAACAAGGAGTCTTGTTGCAGCACAGCGCTTCGCTGATACCAGACAGCGACACTGTGGGCGTTGTAAAAGGCGATGCTCACTTCACCCTGATCCGTGGTCAGGATCAGGCCCTGCGCGGTTTGGCGGTGACTTTGATAATGTTCGACGGCCTGACTGCTGTTAAACAGCAGCCCCAGCAATAACAGCAGACCAGCGATCCGCATTATAACAAGCTGCATAGTGGCTCCTTAACGCACCAGTTGATACACAACCGAGCCCAGCGGGGCCAGTTGCACCGGGATCTGCCCCAGACCATTGCTCACCTGCAGCTGATTCTGTTGCCCGGATAATTGATCCTGCAACTGATAGGTACCATCTGCCAGCTGCCAGGCACTGATCAGACTGGCCGGTAACTGTAACGTAAATTCAACAGCCTGCTGCGGATTAAAATGGCTGACCACCACCAGTTGCTGTCGCTCGACATAGCGGGCAAACGCCAGTTGCTGTTCCGAGTAAACGCTACCAGCGGCCAAATTGTGCGTATGTAACTCCTGATAAGCGCCATTCAGTGCCGGGGCGTTGCGGCTAAATTGCATTAAGGCTTCATAGAATTGCCGCAGCTCACGCTCTGCCGGGCTTAGGGCACCGCCATCAAATTTGCCACCATTCATCCAGCGTTGGTGATGCGGTACGCCCCAGTAATCAAAGATGGTGGTGCGGCTGGCCTTACCAAACCCCGCGTCAGCCGCACCCGGTTCGCCCACGTCCTGGCCGAAATACAGCATAGTAGGTGAGGTACTGATCAGCGTGGATACCACCATCGCCGGCATCCCTTTGCGGGCATCACCGGCAAATTCCGGGGCCGCAATACGCTGCTCGTCATGGTTTTCCAGAAAGTGCAGCATATGATGTTCAATATCAGCCATCCGCTGTTGAATGCTCACCAGCTCAGACGTCGGGCCTTTACCCTGCATCACCAGCTTCAGGCTGTCGTAAAACTCGACTTTATCGTACAGGTAATCCATTAAACCGAGCTTGATATAGTCGCGGTATAAATGCGGCTGATACACCTCGGCCAGTAAAAAGGCGTCCGGGTTTTGTTGTTTAATATGCGAGTTTAAATAGCTCCAGAACTCTACCGGCACCATCTCGGCCATATCGTAACGAAAGCCATCGACGCCCATTGCAGTCCAATACAGCACGATGTCACGGAATTTAATCCAGGTATCAGGCACTTCTTTGCCTTGCCAGAACTGATAGTGTGCCTGCCAGTCCTTTTCAGCGTAGTCGGCCGGTAGTTTGTCAAAGTCGTAACTACCATCCGGACGCACACCAAAGTTAATTTTTACCGTTTCATACCAATCATCAAAGGCCGGCTGCACCGAGCGGGCGCCATTGCCGGTCCATTTCGCCGGTACTTCGGCAAATTTGCCATCGGCCAGTGGATGAGCATCACCGCCCAGCACCTGATAATCGGCCGGCCAGGTCGGTACCTGAAAGGCGGAACCGGGGATATAGTAGAAATTATTATCGCGGGCATATTCCACACTTGTATCGTCATCCGCACCAAAATCGCGCACCCCTTCCGGTTTGGCCAGTGACTCATAACGCCGCGCCACGTGGTTAGGAACGATATCGATCAACACTTTCATGCCATGCTGATGAGTACGGGCGATCAGCGCCTGGAATTCTTCCAGCCGTTTGGCCGGGTCGTCGGCCAGATCCGGATTCACACTGTAATAGTCTTTCACTGCATAGGGTGAACCGGCGCGGCCCTTTACCACATCAGGATCGTCGTTGCTAATGCCATAGGCGGTATAGTCGCGGATCACCGCATGGTGTGGCACCCCGGTGTACCAGATATGGGTAGTACCCAGCGCTTTGATGCCTTGCAGGGCATCATCAGTAAAGTCGCTAAACTTACCAACACCATTTTCTTCCAACGTACCCCAAGGCTTGTTGGTGGTTTGGGTGTTGCCGAATAAGCGGGTAAATACCTGATACACCACAGCCTTACCTTCAGCATCAAATTGGCTGGCTTGTTGTGGTGCGCTCGCTGCTGCGCTGTGATTGGCTGGCGGTTTATTGTCACAGGCCACCAATACGGTCAGTACCAGTGCACTGAGTCCGGCCGCGATCTTCGCTTGCATATCTAATCCCCTTGTCTTGCTGTTTTTTTGCTAAGTTACCGCAGAACGCCGGGCAGGTTATGCCTTTTTTTGGTGCATACGTATGCAAAGCGGCAACGTCAGGCCCAAGCGATACCACAGATACAGAAATATTGAGTGCACACCGCAGCTGACATATAGTTAAGAAAAACCTGAGGTAATAATGCAGACGCCAACAGATATCCAGCAGCTCATTGCGTTTTTAATGCTTTTATTGGTGGTTTCTGGCGCAGGCTGGGCGGTGATGGCCTGGTTGGTAAAGATTTGCCCGAAAGCCAGTAAGTTTTTTGCCTTGGCGCATATTCAGGTCTTACTCGGCATGCTGTTGCTGCAGCAGCGAACTGAAGCAGCAGCATTCTGGTACTGGCAGTTATCTGACCTATTGATCCTAAGTGGCTTTTTCTCGCTGTATCTTGGCATCGCCAAGCTCTATACCAAAGCGATACAGTTGCAGTTTGAAGTGTTACTGGCGGCCAGCTGTCTGCTGGCGTACTTGCTGCTGATTGACGGTCCGGCCAGCCTGCGTTTGGGCGGCGTAGTGTTTTCACTGGTCAGTATGGCGATCTTTGCCCGCTGTGCTCAGGTGGAATGGCAAACCATTCGTCAGAGCTTTGGCCAGTTCTACGCTGGCTTGTTCGCCGCACCACTGTGCCTGTTTAGCCTGTTTTTTCTATGGCGTAGCCTTGATACGCTGCTACAACCCAATCCCAGCATCGCTACGCTATCGCTGCAAAGTAGTGCATCGGCGAAACAACTGTGGTTTTTTATCGTGCTGATTCTGATCATGAATCTGAATCTGGTTGGTTACGCGATCAGTCGCTTAGTCAGCAAAATTCGCCAGTTGGCGGATAAGGACTTATTAACCGGCGTCTGGAGCCGGCGGATCATTATGCAGCAGCTGGAATATTACTTGCGGGATAGTAAACGTAATCAGCGCCCCTTTACGGTATTGCTGCTGGATTTAGACCATTTTAAACAGCTTAATGACCAATACGGTCACGCTTGTGGTGATCAGGCGTTGCAAGCTGCCACCCAGGTTTTGCAACAACAGCTGCGGCAGGGCGATTGGCTGGGGCGCTTCGGTGGTGAAGAGTTTGTCGTAATTCTACCCGACACAGTGCAGGCGCAAGCGCTGGAAATCGCCGAACGGCTACGTCTTAGGCTGGCAGAAACAGCAATGCCAGCACCTATTGCCAGGGCGCTGACCGTCAGTATTGGGGTCGCCGAGCATCAAAGTGGACAGAACGTAACAGAACTCATCGAACAGGCCGACCGGGCCATGTACCGTGCTAAAGATAGTGGTCGGAACGCTGTCTACAGCGCCCACACTAACGATACCAGCTCACACACTAATTAAAAGTGATCCGAATTGGAATCTTAAGTGTACAACACCGCAAAATAAAAGAATTAAGTTTTTTCTTAAGCACTTAATCTGGGATGATGTCTGTTATGCTAACTGCCTTACCGATTAACTAATCGACAAGTCAGGTTCAAGCCTAACCATCAGAAAAGTTCGCGTCTGCTTTTTCTGATTTGATGTTTAATCGGATTATTACCCCGCCATGGATAGCAAAGCCACCTATCGCCCATATTTGTTGTTCATTAAGGTAGTAAAATGAAAATTATTAATCGGTTATATTCCGGATACGCAGCGCTCTTGGTGTTAATGATAGCGCTATCTTTATTTGGCCAATATAAAATTAGTATTGCAGACGCCAATCTGACTCAGTTGTCCGAGCAAACCGCCGTAGAACAGCGACAAGCTATAAACTTTCGCGGCTCTGTGCATGACAGAGCAATATCACTGCGCGATGCGGTGCTTGTCAATAATGTGCAACAGTCACAGACACATCTGTCCGACGTTGCGCGTTTAAACGAGTTTTATCAACAGTCAGCCATTATTTTGGATCGGATGTATCAGGCTGAAAGCCATAGTCCGGATGAAATTCGCCTGTTAGGTGATATCAAAAATATTGAACGCTCGACTCTGGCGCTTACTGAGCGCTTAGTCACACAAATTAATCGGGGGCAATTTCAGGAAGCCAATAGCTTCCTGTTGTCAGATATCTCTCCGGCCTACTCTGCCTGGTTAGCAAGTATCAACAGACTTATCGACTACCAAGAAAACTTAATCCAACAACAAGTTGCCAGCGCTAAAGATCAAACCAATAGTTTTCAAAGCGTTATGCTATTTTTAACACTGCTTGGAGTGGTGATTGGCAGCACCATTGCATACCGGGCAGTGCGTCGACTACGCCTAACAATCGGCGGTGAACCCGAGTATGCCGCTCAAGTCATTACCGAAATTTCTAAAGGTAATCTGACAAGCAATATCCACTCTAATCACGAAAGCAGTATCCTTGCCGCGCTTAAATTATTAAGTGTGCATTTAAATGACATTACGCTTAGCTCAAAGAAAGCTGCTAACGAATTGTTGACCGCATCAGAGCAGCTGCTAAAAACAGCAAATTTAAACGAACAACTGATTAGTCAACAAAAATCTTCTACCGAACAAGGTGCTACCTCTATTCAGCAAATGACAGATACAGTGCATGATGTCGCTTCTCACACTACAGATGCCGCCGATATGGCACAACTTGCTATTGCCGAGTTTAAAGCAGGTCAGGCCGAAGTTCTGAAAACGCAAAATAGTATTAATGCACTGGCCGCCAAAGTAGCCGACGCCTCGGTAGTGATCAACAATCTGTCTGAAGATAGCCGGCAGATTGGTTCAGTATTAGAAGTGATTCAGGGGATAGCGGAACAAACTAACTTATTGGCACTTAATGCAGCGATTGAAGCTGCGCGGGCGGGTGAACAGGGTAGAGGTTTTGCGGTAGTTGCCGACGAGGTAAGAAACCTTGCCCGTAGAACCCAGGATTCAACCCGTCAGATTCAGACGGTAATTGAGAAAATGCAAACCAGCACCAATAAAGCGGTAAGTGTGATGGATGAGGGGCAAGCACAGGCTCAGGTCAGCGTCGAACAGGCGCGTAGCGCTGGTGAGTCACTGAATGCGATTAATCTGTCGGTTACCCGCATTAGTGATATGAATACACAAATTGCCACCGCCGCTGAAGAGCAGGCTGTGGTCGCGAACGAAATTAACCAGAATTTTAATCAGATCACCAGTTCAGCCAGCCGTGCCGAACAGGAAGCGTTAAAGATAACCACGGCGAGCAAACAACTCGAAAGCCTGGCCAAAGTGCTGGAGAAAAACGTGAGTCAGTTTAAAACATTCTGATTTGCGAACTATGGTGCCGGCACTTTGGCCGGCATCACCGTTCGGGCAGCAAAAATACAATTCTCATACCTGCCGCAAAATACTTTCTGCCCAGGCGACGGCTTCCAGATATATCGGTGCCAGCTCTGCGCCTTCAGGCAACGACTGCAGTAAATCATCAGTCAGTGGCCAGTCGGCTTGTTCCAGCGCTTCGGTGAGTTTTAAAAAGTGCCCGAACTGCCCTTCGCGTTTTAGCAGCGCCAGCTTAACTTCAGGCACTAATGGCAGCTGAGCAAGTAACTCGTCCTGCGGTTGCTCGACTATCAGGTGCACATTAGAGAATAACCCGGTTAAAAAGCTGCTGGGTGGATTTTTAATTAACTTAACATGGTTAGCCAAAGCATCGCAGAAGCGCGCCCTGACCAGTGACTGTCGCAGCAACTCGTCAGGTGCGCCATCCTGTAAATTGGCCAGTACCAGCAGCGCCAGAAACTTCTTCAGCTCGGCTTCGCCCATATAGACCATTGCATGTTTAACCGAGGTAATCGCCTGGCTCTGACCACTGTGATTAATAAAGCGTAATAGTTTATAAGACAGCCCCAAATCACGCTGGCAAATATCGGCCAGCCGCTCGAAGTCCAGTGTGCGGGCGGAGGCTTCCGCCATCAACGCCAGCAAGTTCGCTTTATTGGAACTCAGTTGCTTATGCTTTAGCATTTCCGGGCGGGCAAAAAAGTAGCCCTGAAATAACTGAAAGCCCATCAATTTTAATTTTTCAAACTGCTCGGCTGTTTCCACCCGTTCGGCCAGCAGCGTAAAAGGATAATCCGCTACCCGGCGCAGATGGCGACTGATCTGCAATAAATTAAATTGCTGCACATCGACCTTCAGATAGCTGATAAAAGGTAAGAACGGGTCCCATTTTGGGTCAAAATCATGATCGTCCAGTGCCAGCTGGTAGCCAAGCTCCTTAAGATACTTCAGGGTAGCTAACAGCTCAGGCGTTGGCGGTACCGTCTCTAACACCTCGATCACCATTGATTCCGGTTTAATCGAGGTCGGGAAATGATGCAGTAGGGTTTCTTCAGAAAAGTTGATAAAGGCCAGTTTATTTGAGGTGACTCTCTCCACCCCCATTAGCAGGTGATGCTGCATAATCAGCTTCGAGGTTGCTTCATCGGCGTCTATATTTGGAAAGGCGTTTGCTTCACCATCGCGGAAAAGCAGTTCATAACCGATGGTTTCTTTAGCTTTGTTAAAGATTGGCTGACGCGCTATATACCCATACATCCCGGCTAACTCCAAAGTACGACGCCTTTAGTTCAGTATATGCCGATATAGCGGGGATACAAGAGCGCGACAGCAATTATCTCAGCTGCCGCGCACGTCGTTCTGAGACTAGGCAGGCACCCGGCTAGCCGTTCTAGATTGGGTGAACACTCTGGGTTTTTTCGGCTTCTTGGGTTTCGCCGGTGCGCTACTTAGCACTGTCTCGGCTAACGGCTGCTGTGGAACAAAGCCAGCTATTTCTTTGCGTGGCAACTGCAGCTTGATTAGCTTTTCAATGCCTTTCAGTTCTTTTAACTCTTCAGCGCAAACCAGTGATACCGCCAAACCAGCGGCACCGGCGCGACCGGTGCGGCCAATACGGTGCACATAGTCTTCGGCAACATTTGGCAGCTCATAATTAACAACCTGCGGTAATTGCTCGATATCCAGACCACGGGCGGCAATATCCGTTGCCACTAAAACCCGGATGCCGCCGGCTTTAAACTCAGCCAGTGCCTTAGTACGGGCATTCTGGCTTTTATTGCCATGGATAGCCATGGCGCTGATGCCGGCTTTTTCCAGCAATAAGGTCAGTTTATTGGCGCCATGTTTGGTTTTGGTAAACACCAGCACCTGCTGCCAGTTGTGCTGTTTAATTTGCTGGATCAATAAATTGGCTTTCTGGCCTTTATCAACCGGGTATAACCACTGCTCAATCCGCTCTACCGTGCTATTGGGCGGCGTTACCGTCACTTCCAGCGGTTCATGCAGCAGGCCTTTGGCCAGGGTGCGGATCTCTTCAGAAAAGGTGGCCGAAAACAACAGGTTCTGCCGCTTCGGCGGTAACAGCGCCAGAATTTTCTTAATATCGCGGATAAAGCCCATATCCAGCATCCGGTCAGCTTCATCCAGCACCAGAATTTCCAGCTGATTAAAGCGCACCGCGTTTTGCTGGTATAAATCCAGCAACCGGCCCGGCGTGGCAATCAAAATATCGACACCTTTACGCAGCGCCATCATCTGCGGGTTAATTTTAACGCCACCAAATACCAGCGTACTGCGTAGCGGTAAATGCTTACCATACAGCTGCACACTTTCTGCAACTTGCGCGGCCAGTTCACGGGTTGGGGTTAAGATCAGTGCCCGTACCTGATTCGGCTGTACTTTACGGCCTTGCTCGCGACTGTCATTCAACCGCTGCAGTAACGGTAAGGTAAAGCCGGCAGTTTTGCCGGTACCGGTTTGGGCGGCGGCCATCAGGTCCCGCCCCGCCAGTACCGCAGGGATAGCTTGTTGTTGAATAGGTGACGGCGTGGTGTAGCCTTTTTCAGCTACAGCTTTGAGCAGCTCAGCCGCTAACGGTAAATCAGTAAATTGCATGCGTATTCCCGCAATGGTGCTGCGAAAATCTCTGCCCGCAGCTGCAGTGCCCTTCAAAAGGAAGGGCGCGCAGCTTACCCTAAACTGGCTGAGGGTGCGAGTTTTCTCTAAATTTTGTTACCGGCGACGCTTTTATGCAATGCCACTCAATGTTATTTTGAGCGGTGGCAATGACTTTCCGATATGGAGCCTGTTTTGAATCTGGCGGCAGCGAGCAAAAGTGTATTTTTGCGTAACCTTGAGCAGTCCCTGACCCTGTTATACAACCCCGGGCACGGCTGTTTTTATAGTTTGGTAAAACGGTTTTTTACGCAAAATCAGGCGCAGCAGCTGGAATTGTCTGGTGCCGAGCAGCGCTGGCAGCAGGCTATGCAACAAAAAGAGGCGACAGAGGTTATTCAGCAGTGTCGCAAACGCTATACCGATTTGCAGTTTGAATACGAAAAGCAACGCCTGCAGTGCTGGAGCGCTCTAATGGCGGCGGCAGAAAATCTGCTGCAACAGAGCGAGGGCCAGACAGGTCCGGAAACACTAAACCTGAGTGCCCGCCTGCTGGGTAGCCTGTTTATCACCGCGAATGGCAAGAAAAACAAACCCTTGCTGCTGGAGTTTGCTTATAAGCCCCTCTACCGGGCAGTGCTGCTGTTGCGCTTACTCGACCATCTACTGGCCGAGAAGTTTTTTACCGAACCACAGTGGCAGGAATGGTATCAGCAGCGTACGCCTGACACTCCGGATCACTGCCCGTACCGACAGCAACTGCAGTTGCCAATGGTGATGGCTTGCTTGCTGGAACACTTTGGTAAGCTGGATACCCAGGCGCAAAACCTGTTAACGGATAATGGGCAGCAATCAGCAGATCGGGTGCTAAGCAGTGAAGAGCGAGCTCAGTTTCTGACGCTATGCCGCCTTGGCAGTACCACCTTACTGGCGCAGGGACTAGGCGATCTGCCTTATCGCGGCAGCAAAAGAGAAGAGCGGGAACAACATCAGCAGCAACATCAGCAATTGCTGTACAAACTGCAGCTTTTTATCAGCACCCGCCCTGACAGCGCGCTTGGCAGTTTATTTAAAGTCAGTCAGGCGTACTCGGCTATCGTATTACCGGGCCGCGGCCGTTATAAATACGATACCCTGCCCAAAGCGGCGCTAATGATGCGCGATGCGGTACAGCGGGGCGAGTACAGCGGTCTGATTGTCGACCGCTTGTTCCGCTTAGTTGGGATCTTCCCGCAAGGTTTTGGGCTGGTGTATATCCCGCTGAATGACGATGGCAAACCACAGCCTCGCTATGAATTCGCTATCGTCAACAGCTTCTATCCGGAAAAGCCGGACCGGCCGTTATGTCGGATTGTCAGCCGCAGCCAGGAGCTGAAAAATACCACCTTTAACATGAGCCTGAGCCCGGAATATAACCTGTATTTTAAGCCGGCACGTGACCGACTGAAAAGCAATGTGCCAGAACAAAAACTGAAGGAGTTACTGCAACTGCTATATAAAGACGCCGAGGCGCAATATCTGCGCCATCTGCTGCCGCAGTGCTGGGAGCCGGATAACTTCTTTAGCCTGGGCGCTAACCAGAACCTCTGGAATAACGCCCATTTACGTCTGAATTAAGCGGTATTCATCGCGTCACTCTGACAGAACTGCTTTAAAAACTCATCGTGTTGCGGCAGCTTGGTGGCGGTTGCCGAGTAAATCGTTTTCAGATAGCTCAACAGCTCTGACAGCTGCTCGGCGGGTAAGGCGTTGACTATCGGATGATAATCCTGCGGTACCATGCCCTGACCCAGCATCACCTGGATCCAGGCAATTGGCGAAAATAACTCATCCTGTTCACGATATACCTTACCGGTGGCCTGGAATAGTTCCATTTTGCGCGCCAGCCGTTCCGGGATCTCCATCTGCTGGCAATCACGCCAGAACTTGCTGTCCGTGCGCTGCGTTAACTTATAGTGCAGAATGATAAAGTCTCGGATATGTTCAAATTCCAACTGCGATTGGCGATTGTATTCCGCGACTTCTGCCGCCTTGATCCCAAGGTGAGGGAAGTTTTTCACCAGCCGGATAATGCCGGACTGGATCAGATGGATACTGGTCGATTCCAGTGGCTCCAAAAAGCCACTCGATAAGCCAATACTCACCACATTTCGATGCCACTGTTTTAAACGCCGCCCGGTGCGGAATTTAATTAGCCTTGGTTCGGCCAATGCCGGCGCATCCAGGTTAGCCAGTAGGTGGGCCCTGGCATCCTCCTCAGACCAATATTTACTGGAGAATACTAAACCATTGCCGGTACGGTGCTGCAGCGGGATCCGCCACTGCCAGCCAGCCTGATGTGCAATAGACCGGGTGTACGGCACTATCGGCTTCACACTTTCAGTGGGTACCGCCCAGGCGCGATCACAGGGTAGCCAATGGCTCCAGTCTTCGTAGCCGGTATTCAGCGTTTTCTCAATCAGTAGCGCATGCATACCGCTGCAATCGATAAAGAGATCGCCTTTAATCTGCTCGCCGCTTTGCAGTTGCACGGCACTGATAAAACCGTCGTCAGGCCGGGTATGGACCTGCTCAATTTTGCCTTCAACCCGCACTACGCCCAGTTTTTCACACCAGCGGCGTAAAAACTGTGCATAGAGCGCGGCATCAAAATGATAGGCATACACCAGCCCCTGTAAATTCACATTTGGAATGCTATCCAGTTTGGTAAAGCGGTTTTGCAGTGCTGCCTGATAGTTAAAGGAGTAGTCCCAGAAATTATCACTTAAACCTAACTGCTTGGCTTTTAACCAAAAATGATGGAAGGTACAGAAAGGGTAATCTTTACCAAAGTTACCAAAGGCATGCATATAGCTATCACCCTGCTGTCCCCAGTTTTCAAACTGAATACCCAGTTTAATGCTGCCAAAGGTTTCTTTTAAAAAGGTAGCCTCATCAAGACCTAAACCCTCGTTAAAATGGATCACCGGCGGAATAGTGGCTTCACCAACCCCAACGATACCGATTTCCTCAGACTCCACCAGGGTGATTTTCAGCGACTTACCCAGCATCTTCACCAACAAGGCTGCGCTGATCCAACCGGCAGTTCCCCCACCAACAATAACGACTTCTTTGACCAACTGCTGTTCTGTCATGATCTGCACCAAAAAAAAGCCCCTAAGACACAGCGTATCTCAGGGGCAAGCATTACACCAGTAACAATACCTTAGGCTTTCGCTTAGAACTTATAGGAGAAACCCAGTAAGTAGGTTCTGCCATAATCCTGATAATCGCGCACTGCACCACTACCATGGCGGGTGGTGAACGGTTGATTGCTCAGGTTTTGCCCTTGCAGGAACACACTTAAGCCTTCCAGTTGAGTGAAACCGGCAGCACCGAAGTCATAGCCGACTTGCGCATCCCAAATCCGCTCACCGTCGATATCCACCTGTGCGGTGTTAAAGCCGATATTGTAGATATCGCCTTTAAAGTCTGAACGCTTACGCATTGAGACCCGCGCCGAGAAACCTTCCTTATCATAGTAGAAAGTAAAGGTTTGGATCTTGTCAGATAAGCCCGGCAGCATAAACTTATTACCACCCGGATCTTTAATGTCCGAGGTAATCTTAGTATGACTGGCGAAAATACCGAAGCCATCCAGGCCTTCATGGAACACGCTCAACGGGATAGAGGCTGACAGCTCTAAACCAGACAAACTACCAGAGCCACCATTCACCTTACCATTGGCTACCGCTAACTTGTTCACTGGTACTGAACCATCAGGAGCAGTGATATCGTCAAATTCAAAGCGGGTTGAACCGTCAAAGATCCAGTCTTTTAGCTCCTTATGGAACACGGTAACGGCCCAGTAACCTTCCGGATGGAAATAGTTTTCATAACCCAGATCGAAACCAACCGCAGTTTTCGGCTCCAGGGTCGGGTTACCGCCGCTGACACTCCAGGCTTCAGCCGTGGTCGCATTCTGGTTGTAGTTGATGCTCATGGATGCGTTCATATCATCCAGCCGCGGCCGTGACATGGTTTTCGCCGCACCAAAACGCACACTTTGCTGTTCATCCAATGCCAGCTTCAGGTTTAAGCTGGGTAGCAGGATGCCAAAATCATGTGACAGATCGGTAGGTACAGCCTGAACCCGGCCATCGACGATATAGTTACCAAAGCCCTGTGAATCCTGTTCGGTTTTCACATAACGTAAGCCGGCATTACCGGTCAGGGCATAGCCACCCACTTCAGTATCCAGATTCGCCTGAGTAAAGACAGCCGTAACTTTCTCATTAACCGTCCAGCTACGCGCCAGGTGGCTTGGGTCATTCAGACTTTCCGGTGTCGCATTGTAGAAACCATCACGTACTAAGCCGCGAGAGTCATAGGCAATCATATTACCAAAACCGAGGAAGCTCAGATCAGTGAAACCAATCCGGTATTGCTCCGGTACCGGCGCCAATGCCGCAGGGTAGGTTTTCAGCGTCAGGTAATAGCCTTCAGAGCGCTTGGTTTTAGAGCGATCTTTGTGAGAAATACCGTATTCAATACTGCTGATTGGGCCGGCATTTTCCAGGGCATGGCTAGCAGCTAACCGTAAGGTGGTCAGATCGCCGTCGATTTCAGGCGTATTGATAAAACCGTCCTGTGCATCACTTGGAATAGTCACACCATTACCCCAGCTTAACGGCGCGCCTAACAGGATCAGATTCCAGTCGGCGTAATTCAGCGTCGGGGTAAAGGTTGCCCCTGTACCATTCGGGTTTAGCACATATTGGATAGTATCGGTCGCACCAACGCCATCACCACGGCCGGTGCCCGAGTAGTTTTCCATACTCCAGATCTGGCGTTTTACCGTAGAGCGGCTGATATCGAAATCAATAGTGGTATAGTCAGTCAGTTCGTATTTAGCGTTAAAACCAAATGCCTTTAACTCGGCATCACGAACTTCATAATCGTTACGCACCACAGCGCGGTTGGTAATAGTACCCTGAGAGACCACACCGTCTTTAATCTCACGGATCAGTGTATTACCGCCAGCCCAGATACCTGGCACTTCAATACCACGTAAAATCTTTTCATCAGAAAAATCGACGTACAGAGCATCGGCAACCAGTTTTAACTTATCGTTTGGTGCATACTCTACCACTGCCAGGATTGAATCCCGCTCCAGAGTTGACGAACGGGCAAATGGCTTGGCACCACCCAGGATCACATAGTCATTACTCAGGGCAAAGTTACCTGGATTAATACCTGCACCCCAATCTACTGCTTGCTGCGCACCATCATAACCCCAGGCATTCCAGCGTTTTTCCTGGTTTGGCGACTTCATTGTCGTCGCCGCAATAGCAACACCAATAGTGTTATCGGCAAATTGGTCGATATAAGCAAAGGTACCACGGGCACCGGCATTATTGCCGTCCGGATTCAGTTTATCAAAGCTGGTACGCTCATACAGACCATTTACCTGCATTACGCGCTCACCGCGAGACAATGGGCTCACAGTACGCAGGTCAATCACACCGGCAATACCTTCAGCTTCCAACTTGGCATCCGGCGTTTTATACACCACCACCTGGCTCATAATTTCTGACGGGTATAAATCAAACTCAACGCCACGGTTATCACTGATTGAAACCTGTTCCCGGCCGTTAAAGGTGGTCGCACTTTCGTTTTCACCAAAACCACGGATCGTGATCCGGCTGGCACGACCATCCAGACGCTGGGCAGCTAAACCCGGCATCCGCGCCAGAGATTCAGCAATACTGGAATCGGGGAGTTTGCCGATATCTTCTGCCGAAATCGCCTCAACGAAGGAACTATTGAACATTTTCAGGTTCTGAGATTCCTGCAGGCTGCGGCGGAAACCGCGAACCGAGATCACCTCAACCGCTTCTTCCTGTGCTTTGGCTTCTGCATCCGCTGCCTGAGCCAGCACGATGGAACTGTTGCCAGCTGCGGCTAAAGCCAGCGTTAGCATACTGAGTTTAAATTTTGTCATAATCCTATCTACCCCGGTGTGTTGTTGTTTTATTACTGCGAAACTGAAAGCCATGCTGAAATTCGTCAGCTGCAGTTTTGCCATGCTCATTTATTAAACTTATTCGGTCGCCAGCTCAATATGAATACGTATTCATAGTGCAAAAGATGCCCCAGGCGGGTGCAACTGCCAATAAGCTGCACTATCGTTGTGCAGCAGGCTGGCTGCCAACTGCCATTAAGTATGAACACGCCGGCAGCCGTTGCCAGAAAAAGCCAATATTGAAACGCTTAGCGCTGTAAAGCACTGCATACGTATGCAGGTTGTTTCTTCTTCAGCCGCCACTGTTTATGCTTGGCAAAAATCACCACTCCCTTAATTCAGGTGGTCTATGGGACAAGTTACGCAACTCGCCGCGCTGGCGGGTTTACAAGACAGCTATGTGCATGCCAATGGGCAGTTAGAGCATATTGATGCAGAAGTACAAGCCAGCATTTTGCAGGCTATGGGCTTTGATTTAAGCAGCGAGCAAGCTATTGCCAACCAGATTGCGCAACTGCAACAAGCCCGCTGGCTGGAACCTTTAGCCGCAGTAACGGTTACTGAACAGCAGCAACCCTTTAGCGTCAGATTGCAGCTGGAAACAACCAAGGCGTCGAGTCAGTGGCATTGGCAGATCACGCTGGAAGACGGCGACGAGCTAAGTGGTGAATTATTGCTGCAGGCCAAAGATATTGCGGAACGCGCTGAAATCAATGCCGTTGCGATGCTGGCTTTTAATTTGCCGTTTCAGCTGGATTTACCGCTCGGCTACCATCAGTTGACGCTAAAAGATGGCAAGCAGACCTTGAGCCAACAACTGATTGTAACGCCGGCCCGCTGTTTTCAGCTGCATGACAGCGCCATCCTGCATAAAACTATGGGCCCGGCCTTACAGCTGTACGCGGTGCGCTCTGCCCGCAACTGGGGTATGGGTGACTTTGCCGATCTGAAAGCTATGGTTGCCCCATTAGCAGCGGCAGGTAACGATTTTATCGGTTTAAATCCGTTGCATGCGCTCTATCCGATGCTGCCACAGGATTGCAGCCCATACAGCCCCAGCAGCCGTTTATGGTTAAACACGCTTTATGTCGCGCTGGATGAAACCCCGGACTATCAAGCCTGCACCGCGGCCCAGCAATTAGTTACCAGTGCGGCTTTTCAGCAACAGCTCGCCGCCTGTCGTGCCACAGCGAATGTCGATTATCCGGCAGTTGCCGCTTTAAAGCAGCAGGTCGCGGCCTTGCTATTTCAGCATTTTCAGCAACACGAACTGGCGCAGCAAAGTGAACGAGCCAAGGCGTTTCAGGTTTTCGTGGCAGAGGCCGGCATCAGTCTGTATCAATGGGCGGTATTTTCGGTATTACAGGGCCAATTGTTCTGGCAAGATCTGCAAACCGCCGCCTGGCAGCAATTTCCGCCAGAACTACAAAACCCGCATAGCCCCGCCGTTGCGGCCTTTGCCAAACAACATGCCAGCGCTATCGAACAGCAGCTGTATTTACAGTGGTTAGCACAGCTGCAGCTGGCAGAGGTGAAAGCCGAGTGTCGCAAGCAAGGTATGGCCATCGGTTTATACTGTGATGTCGCTGTCGGCACCAGCCGTAGCAGTGCCGAGAGCTGGGGCGCGCCAGATGATTTTTTATTAGATTTAAGTGTAGGTGCACCGCCGGATATTATGGCACCAAAAGGCCAGAATTGGGGCTTGCTGGCGTACAACCCGGTGACGCTGCGGCAAAAAGCCTATCAACCATTTATTGAACTGATCCGCGCAAATATGCGCTATGCCGGCGCCCTACGGCTGGACCATGTGATGGCATTATTGCGGCTTTGGTGTTGCCCGCTCGGCGCCGATGCTACAGCCGGGTGTTATTTACGGATGCCGGCGCAAGAGCTGTTTGCCATTTTAGCGCTGGAAAGCCAACGTAATCACTGCGTCGTCATTGGAGAAGATCTGGGCACGGTACCGGCGGAAATCAGTGAGCTGATGCAGCATTATCAGGTGCTGTCTTACCGGGTATTTATGCTGGAGCAAAAGGCTGGCAGTTATCAGCATCGGGATCTGACCTATCCACCGCAGGCTCTGGCAACAGTGACCACGCACGATATGCCTACGCTGGTCGGCTTCTGGCAGGAACTGGATTTAGCGCTGCGTCATCAATTGGATTTATTCCCCAGTCCAGCTGTGGCCGACAGCCTGCACCAACTGCGAGAGAGCGAAAAGCAGATCCTGCAACAGCAGCTCGGCATTGCGCAGCCGGATGCGGCAACTCTGGTTCGTGCCTGTCATCTGTATACCGCAGCGACGCCGGCGCGTTTATTCGCCTATCAGTTGGAAGACCTGGTATTGCTGGAAACTCCGGTCAATATACCGGGTACCAGCACTGAATATGCGAACTGGCAGCGTAAATTACCGCAGCATATCGAGACGATTCTGAGCGATAACAAGGTACTGCAGCTGATGCAAGAAATTAAGCAGGCGCGCAGCTAGTTGCTAATAGCAGTTTAAGATTAAACGCGGGCTTAATGTATCGTGCAGCGGCCAGCAGAACGCCACGCCACCCCAAACGGTGGCGTTTTTCTAACAATAAATGAGAGAACATGATGTTAAGAAAAACCCTGGCTCTAATGCTGGCAAGCGCCTTCACTGGCGTTATGTTGTGTTATCCGCAACCTGCCCAGGCTTACTGCCCGCAAACATCCGATGCCACTCCCAGAGGTCCGATCGCATTAAACGAACAAGGTGAATTCGTGCCAGACTGGGCAAAGAGTGCAGTTTGGTATCAGGTGTTTCCGGAGCGCTTTCGCGATGGCGACCCCAGCAATAATCCGACCGTACAGGATATTGCCGGTGCTGATCCGGCCGAGCCCCCCAAAGTCTGGCAGGTCCATCCATGGGGCAGCGACTGGTACAAACGTCAACCCTATGAAGTGGCCAACGGTGAACCTGAGTTATGGCAGCATCTGTTACGCCGCCGCTACGGTGGTGATCTGCAGGGGGTTATTGACAAGCTCGACTATATTCAAGATATGGGTTTCAATGCGATCTATTTAAACCCGGTTTTTACTGCCCCCTCACTGCATAAATACGATGCGGCCAGCTTTCACCATATCGACCCAAATTTCGGTCCGGATCCGGCGGGTGATAGGGTACTGATTGCCACCGAGAATCCATTAGATCCCAGCACCTGGGTTTGGACCAAAGCCGATGAACTGGCGCTGGAACTGATCAAACAAGCGAAGCAGCGCGGTATCCGGGTGATTTTTGATGGTGTGTTTAACCATATGGGCATCAACAGCTTTGCTTTTCAGCATCTACTAGAGCATCAGCAGCAGTCACCCTACAAAGACTGGTTTACTGTACATAGCTTTCGGGATGAAAAAACCGGCAGTGAATTCCGGTATGAGGGCTGGTTTGGTGTCGCCTCATTACCCGAGTTTAAAGAGGATGCTCAGGGTCTGGTGGCCGGGCCAAGGGATTATGTATTTGCCGCCACTGCGCGCTGGATGAACCCGAAAGGTCAGGGCCGCGAATTCGGTATTGATGGCTGGCGATTAGATGTCGCTTTCTGTGTCGCCCATGGCTTTTGGAAAGACTGGCGGCAGCATGTCAAAACACTGAACCCTGACGCTTATATCACCGCCGAACTGGTCATGCCGCCGGAGTTGGTAAAGCCTTATTTTCAGGGCGATGAGTTTGACGGTGAAATGAACTATAACTTTGCCTTCACCGCCGCTGAGTTTATGTTTAACCCAGCGCCACAACGAATTAAGGCAAGCGAATTTGACGCCAAGCTGGCCGAAATGCGCGCGCTGTACCCCAAGGGCGTGGCTTACGTCACCCAGAATTTATTTGGCAGTCACGATTCGAACCGGATTGGCTCCCATATTGTGAACCGAGGCATCGGTAACTTCCGCGACTGGGGCACCTATTTTCAGTTGTCACAAGTCAGCCAGAATCCAGCGTATCAGGTGCGCAAACCTAACGCTGAGGAACTGCGGTTACAAAAGCTGTTTGTTATTTTTCAAATGACCTATGTCGGCGCACCGATGGTCTACTATGGCGATGAAGTCGGGATGTGGGGCGCTAACGACCCTGATGATCGTAAGCCAATGATCTGGGACGATATTCGTTACGAAGACGAAATCACTAACCCGGATGGGAGTTTACGGCCTGCTGACAAGGTTACGGTAAATCGTCAGTTACAGCAGCATTACCGGCAATTGATTCAACTGCGCCAGCAACTGCCGGCTTTGCGACTGGGGGATTATCAGACCTTGCTAGTCGATGACCAGCGCGAGCTATATGGCTTTGAGCGCCGTTACCAACAACAACGGGTACGGGTACTGTTAAACAATAGCGAGCAGCCACAGCAGATCACCCTGCCAAAAGCGCAGGCTAACTGGCAGGATGCGCTAAGCCAACTAGCAATCAGCCACAATGGCGATACCATGCAACTAACGATTCCAGCCAAATGGGGCGCTGTACTGGTTGCTAACTAACGGCCAGACAAGATCTGCGTTTTTGACCCGCTCTGAAAAGTGCGCACTTTATGCAGAGCTCTGCATGATTGAAAGAACGCATTTGTGTTGTCTACAGATTGAGGTAATGGAATACCAAACCGATCAACCAGGTAATGATACCGCAGTAAAGAGCCTGCTTATTTTCATCTGGTTTAGGCTCTTTGTTCTGCAGCGCACAAGCAAACTTATAGCCAAAACCAGCCCCCACTGATGTAAAACTCAGCTGTAATAACAGATCAATTGTCATTCTTTTTATGTTGCGATGATGGCTGGCCTATTTTCCGATAGCGGTCTGCGAGCTTAACAAGCGCGAATATCAGACCACTATACAATAAGCCCAACGGCAAAATTGCCGGGATTAAATAGTCAACACTAATCAGCACCTGACCAGTATTTAGCTTATCGAAAATATTCCATAATCCAAGTCCGCCAAAAAATAGCAGTAGTAATATCATGGGGATATATGGCCGCATGCTCTCTCCTTATTTAGCCTCGCAGCGTTGATAAACTCAGTACCAAACACCTCACTTATGAGCTGCGACGATGCGCTAAAACAATGTCGGAAATCTCTGTTCGCGCTTTTGCGCAGATCTCGTGCCCTAGTCGCAGCAAAAGAAAAAGCGCTGGGTTTAGCAGCGCTTTTTATTATAGATTAACTTTATTGCAACACAACTTACTCGGCAGTATCGGCCTTAGCGTTTTTAACAAACTCATCCAGCCAGGCCGTGGTTTCCCACAGCATATGTAGCACAGACTCACGGGCGCGGTAGCCGTGTGATTCCAGTGGCAACATCACTAAGCGGGTGGTGCCGCCGTTGCCTTTAATCGCCTGATATAAGCGCTCGCTCTGCATGGGGAAGGTGCCGGCGTTATTATCATCACTACCATGGATCAGCAGTATGGGGGTCTTAATTTTTTCGGCATGGAAGAACGGCGACATCCGCACATATAACTCCGGATCATCCCACAGGGTACGCTGCTCCATCTGGAAACCGAACGGCGTTAAGCTACGGTTGTAGGCGCCGCTGCGGGCAATACCGGCTTTAAACAAATTAGAGTGCGCCAGTAGATTTGCTGTCATAAAGGCACCATAAGAATGGCCGCCAATCGCCACCCGGTTCGGGTCCGTTACGCCGCGCTCTACGCCTGCAGCAATCGCCGCTTCCGCATTTAGGATCAGTTGCTCGATAAAGGTATCATTCGGCTCCTGCGTGCCTTCGCCAACGATCGGCATGGTGGCATTATCCAATACCGCATAGCCCTGAGTTGCCAGGAACTGCGGTGTCCAGTAACTGATGCGGTTAAAACGGTACGGCGAATCACTAACCTGACCGGCAGCGTCAGCACTGCGGAACTCGCGCGGATAAGCCCAAATCACGGTCGGCAGCGCGCCATCGCTGGCTTTATCGTAGCCGGCAGGTAGCAGCAGTGTCGCCGACATCGGAATACCATCCGCACGCTGATAATTAATCAGCTCGCGGCTAATACCCTGGGTATGCGGCATCGGGTGCGGTGTTTTGGTCAGGGCAGTCAGTTCGCCGCTGCTGAGATCGCGCAGGTAGAAATCCGGCGGCAGATCCGGCGCCTCACGCTGGGTTAACAGCTTGCCTGATGGTAACAGCGTATAAGGGAACTCATAGAAAGGGGCTTCCGAACGCCATAAACGGCGGGTTTCGCCAGTAGCCAGCTGACGTTGATCGATAAAGGGTCTGTTACCCTCTGGTGACGCGCCTACGCCCGTTAAGTAAATAGCACCATCCGCTACCCGCAATAAGCGCTGGCCGTTAGCGGCCGTGGTTAATAACGGACTGCCCGGATCATTATAACGATCTTCAGAGGAGCGCTCCCAGAATAACCGGGCTTGCTGCGCCGGATCCAGATACCAGACTTTTTCATTGCGATCCTGCCACCAGCGCTCCCAGACCAACAGGCTGCCATCGGCTGCCGCTAACAGGTAGGAGAAACGGAAGCTTAAATCCAGCAGCTTTTCTGGCTCGGCGTTAAAAGGCGCTGCCAGTTGGAACAGCTGATCCCGTACCGTCACTTTATTCGCCGGATCGCCACCATCCGCCGCTTCAGCCCAGTATAGCGTTGCCGCCTGATCCGGGCGCCAGCCCACACTTCGGCGGCCGGTGATAACCGCATCAAAGGCTATCGGTAAATTATCTGCTACCGGTTGCTGCACCACCTGATATTGCAGCTTGCCGCTGGCATCCCACACCTCGGTGGTATAAGCAAAGCGCGATACCGGTACCGCATAGGAAAACGGCTGCTCAATACGGCTGACCAGAATAAAGTTATTGTCCGGCGATAACTCGGCACCACGCAGCAGTTGTGGCTTGCCCAGGGTATTCACCTTATTGTTCAGGCCGACTTTTACCAGCTGACTGGTAAAGTAGTAGCTAAACAGGGCTTCATCATATTTGTTTTTTAACAAATCCTGATAGGTGCGCGCTGGTGCAGTGCGGCCACGGGCTTCAGTAATTACCGGCCCAGTTGGCACCTTGCTTTGCACCGGTTCAGCACCCCGTTTGGCAGGAATACTGGCGGCAAAAATCGCTTTGCTATCAGCAGTCCATTGCAGCGAGCCCCCCCAGATGGCATTTAACCGGATATTGCTCCAGCGGCTGGCCCGCAGTTTTTGCAGATCCACCTGCCACAGTTGGGCTTCGTTATCTTCCAGTTGAATAAACGCCAGATAACGGCTGTCCGGGGAGAAATTCAGATTGACCGCTTTCAGATCCTTCGGCAAACCTTTGATCGTTTTTGTCTGCTGCGTATCCAGCTCGATCAATTGTAATGACGAGACATAGCGTGGTTGTGACGGACCATTATTCGCCGGATTAAACCTTACGCCAGCCAGCCGGTATTCTGGCGCCGCCAGATCGGCAATATCTGGTAAGGCAGAAAAACCGGTACTTAGCATCAGCTTGCCATTCGGGCTTAACATCGCCCCCGGTGCCGGTGCCGCATCGACGATAGCTACAATCTCTTTTACCGGCTGCTGATAGCCAATATCCACAGCCGTTGCCAGTGCCTGTTGGCTGCAACTGAGCAAGGTGCCCAGTAAGGCAGCGCGAAGGATCATCTTCATTGTTGGATTCCCTGTCTTTTTGTTAGCCCTTTGTTATAACAGCTTTTGCCGGCAATACCAGCTTGCTTTCGACCATGTTGAGAAAAACTGAGATAAGCGCCAGTAAGACTGCGCGGGGAGTTACAAGTTGTTACATTGTCTTAGCAAACATAACGCAAAGGTTCGGCGCTATTAAGGTGCAATTCAGCGGGCGGGTTGCAGTATCGATAACGTTACCCCAACTAAGAGGACGCTGTTATGTTAAAACCCTTTGTCGCGCTTTTCGTGATCAGTGGTCTGGCTGCACCAGCTCTGGCTATGGATTCGCCCTTCTATGTCGGTGGCCAGGTCAGCGCCACTAAACTAAAAGAAACGGACAGTAGTGAGAGTATTTCCTTCGACTTTACCACCTTATCAGTACTGGCTGGCTACCAGTTTAACCCTTACGTCGCCGCCGAAGTCCGCTTTGGTACCGGTGTCAAAGGCGAGCGTTACCGCGAGCCGGGTTATCTGGAGGAGCTGACCGTTGAGCAACAAAGTATGCTGCTGTTAAAGGCCGGCGTCCCGCTTTCCAATAGCTTATCGCTGTACGGTTTAGCCGGTTATGGTGCCAGTAAATTTAAATATGAGGTGCAGGACGAGGGTTTTCGTTTTACCGATAGCGAGACCCTGGATGGCTTTGCCTGGGGCGTCGGCGCTGGTCTGAAATTTACCCCCAGACTCACCGCGACCCTGGAATATTTACAGCTACCGCAGGAGCGCTTCCGTGACGGCAGTGACAGCTACAAGTTAAAAGCCAATAATCTGAGCCTGGGTATTAATTACCAGTTCTGATTAAGCGCCATTAAAAACAAACCCCGGCCAACTGCCGGGGTTTGCATTGTTATGCGACCTTACCAGATCTTGACCCGCACATCTTCGCTGCGGTACATACCATCACCCTCTTTAACATCAAAGGCTTGATAAAACTCTGGCATATTCGACAACACACCCAGTACCCGGTACATGCCCGGTGAGTGCGGCCCGGTAATCACTTGCTGACGCAAAGCTTCATCACGGAACTTAATACGCCAAACCTGAGCCCAGCCGATAAAGAAACGCTGCTCCGGGGTAAAGCCGGCGATAGTCTGCCGCGGTTGATCTTTAATCGAGTTTTGATAGGCACGGAACGCCACCGTTAAACCACCCAGATCGGCAATATTTTCACCCAGACCCAAAGCGCCCTGCAGATGCAGGTTATCGATCGGATTAAAGGCATTGTATTGATCGATCATACGCTGTGCGCGCTCGCGGAACTGCCGCTCATCTTCCGGTGTCCACCAGTCGCGCAGGTTACCATCACCGTCAGAGCGCCGGCCCTGATCATCAAAGCCATGGGTAAATTCATGGCCAATAACGCCACCGATAGCACCATAGTTCACCGCATCATCGGCATCGACATTAAAGAACGGCGGCTGCAGGATCGCGGCCGGGAACACAATTTCGTTCATCGTCGAGCTGTAGTAGGCATTCACCGTCTGCGGTGTCATACCCCATTCATCCCGGTTTACCGGCTGACCTAAACGGTTAACCATCCGCTGATACTCACACTCGCTGCTGCGGCGCAGGTTACCGATTAAATCGTTGGCATCAATGGTTAAACAGTCGTAGTCACGCCAGACATCCGGGTAGCCGATTTTGGTATTAAACTTCGCCAGCTTGGCCTGAGCCTCGACCTTGGTCGTCTCGCTCATCCATTCCAGTTCGTTAATGGCTTCTTTAAAGGCGCCACGCAGATTTTCAATCATTTCATCCATCCGCGCCTTGGCTTCGGGTTTGAAATGCCGGGCGACATACTCTTTACCGACCATAAAACCGAGGTTGCTATCGACCAGACTCACGGCGCGTTTTTCCCGGCTGCGCTGCTCCTGCAAGCCGCTTAAGGTTTTGCCGTAGAAATCAAAACTGGCCTGGACAAAGGGCTCGCTCAGATTAGCGGCATTGGCACGCAGCAGGTGAAACTTCAGATACGTCTGCCACTGGCTTACCGGTAATTGCGCCTGCAGCTTGGCAAAAGCCGTAAAGTACGAAGGCTGACGGATCACCAGTTCCTGCACCTGACCCAACTCGGCAGCTTGTAAAAACGCCGGCCAGTCAAAACCCGGCGCCAGTTTACTCAGCTCAGCGACACTGAGCTTGTTGTAGGTGGCGTTACGGTCCCGGTTCTGGATCCGGCTCCACTGCGCCTTGGCCAGTTGGGTTTCCAGCGCAATCACCTGTTCAGCCGCTTGTTCTGGCTGCTCCCAGCCAGCCAGTTGCCATAATTTGGCGATAAAGTCACGGTATTGACCGAGTAACTGAACTGAACGCTCATCATCTTTCAGGTAATAATCGCGGTCCGGTAAACCCAAGCCGCCCTGACTGGCACCGGTAATATATTGATCAGATTGCCGCTGGTCCTGACCGACAAACACGGCAACCGGGGTACCGAAACGGTAGCGCTGTAACTCGCCCCATAGCACAGCGAGCTGTTGATGGTTGCGAACCTGTTCGATACGGGCAATATCGCCACGCAGTGGATTCAGGCCCAGCGTATTAATCAGCGGCTCGTTTAAAAATGACTTGTAGAGATCGGCCATTTTCTGAGCGTCAGAGTTTTTCGGATGCTCAGTGGCTGCCAGCTCCTGAATAATTTCCAGCACTTGCTTTTCGGCGTTTTCACGCAGCTCGTCAAAACTGCCCCAACGCGCCTTGTCGGCCGGGATCTCAGTGTTGCCCAGCCAGTTACCGTTTACAAAACGAAAAAAGTCTTGCTGCGGCGCGACACTCTTATCAAAGTTGTTCAGCTCAAAGCCAGCACGCTGGCTGTCAGCCTGAGTGAGCTGAGTTTGTTCTGAAGCCGGCTGACTGCTGCAACCTGCAATGCCCAGAGCCAAAGCCACCCCAAGTGCTAACGCGGAAAGTTTTGTCATACGAAGTTCCTTATTATGTTTTATCGTGGCGAGTGTAGAAAATCTGCTCTGCTACCGCTGCCGAAACAGGATATGAGCCCCGCCAGATGCGATAAATGCCGGTCGTAACCTGTGCTGCCGCCAGTAGGTACGGTTTTTCTTGTAATTGGCAGCAATTTTTCGCAGGATCAACACAGTTCTTATTGCAGGAGTTTTATCATGCTTGATACCGCTTTAACTTCACTGGCGGGCTTACCGTCTTTTCTGGCCTACTTTGCCCTGGCGGTGGTGTCAGTGCTGGTCTTTGTCCGGCTGTACAGCTGGGTAACGCCCCATGACGAATTTGGTCTGATCCGCGACAATAATCCGGCTGCGGCCGTCGCCTTTGCCGGTGCCCTGATTGGCTTTGCGCTACCGCTGTCCAGTGCCATTACCCACTCTATGTCGTTACTCGATTGCGCTATCTGGGGTCTGGTTGCCCTGCTGGTGCAAGTGCTGACCTTTTTTGTCAGCCAATTGGCCCTGAAAAACCTGTCACAACGTATCACTCAGGGCGATATCGCCGCCGGTATTTTCTCCGCTGGCTGCTCAATCAGTGTTGGTATGCTCAATGCTGCCTGTATGACCTACTAGCGCATTATTTAAGGAGCCTGAGATGCAGAAAAAAGTCTTTAAGCGCAGCCGCAAAGCGGCGCTGATCTTTATGGTGCCGGCCGCAACTCTGGTGTTGCAGGGCTGTGGCAGCGAACAAGCGGTCGAAGCCCAGGTATTTAATACCCCGGATGAATGTGCGGCCTTCTATAATCCACCGGCTCAGTGCCAGGCGGCCTTCGCCGAAGCCCAGGCATTACACCCACAGGTAGCACCTAAGTATGCCAATAAGCAGGAATGTGAAGCGGACTTTGGCGTAGGTCGCTGTGAAACCGCGCCCGAGCAGCATGCCCAGGGCAGCTTTTTTATGCCGATGATGATGGGCTTTTTAGCCGGACAGATGCTAAACCGTGGCGGTATGGCACCACAGCAGCAACAAAGTGCAGCCGCAGCCGGTGGCCGTAATACGGTACCGAACCAACCGCTATATAAAGCACGGGATGACCAGAGTACTTTCCGCACCGCCGGCAATACACCGGTGGCCAGTCAGCCAGGCCCAACTCAGGTCAGGCCTTCGGCGGTACAACCCAAACCTGCCACCCTGGCCCGTCGTGGTGGCTTTGGTGCTCAGGCACAGCAACGCGCTGCAGCTGCGCCGCGGCAAACCACCTATGGCGGCTAAACAATGAAAAAGGTTCCGATCGCACCTCGCCCGGGCTGGCAGGCTTTTGCTGAAAGTGTTGGCTTTCAGTTTCATACCATTGATAACGAGCCTTACTGGGATGAGTCGGCTTATTATCAGTTCAGTCTGGCGCAGATTGAAGATGATCTGGAAGCGCCGACTGAACAGCTGCATCAGATGGCCTTAGACCTGATCCCGGATATCGTCAGCAGTGAACAACAGCTTAGCCAACTCGGGATCCCGCAGCAGTTCTGGGATGCGGTGAAAGAGAGCTGGCAGCGTGCCGAGCCGCACCTGTATGGCCGGATGGATTTTGCCTATGACGGCAAGGGCCCGGCGAAATTGCTGGAGCTGAACTACGACACGCCAACTTCGTTATACGAGACTGGCTTTTTTCAGTGGGTTTGGCTGGAAGATCAGCAAATGCGTGGTGTGTTGCCTGAGGGCGCCGATCAGTTTAATTCGTTGCAGGACAAACTGGAGCAGGCCTTTGCCGAGCTGCCTTTACCACGCCCTTTCTATTTCAGTAGCGTCACCGAAAGTCAGGAAGACAAGGGCACTGTTGATTATCTGATGGATATTGCGCTGCAAAGTGGCCTGGACAGCCGCTATATCCAGCTGGAGCAGATTGGTGATATCGACGGCCAGCTGGTCGATCTGGAAGGCTATCCGATCCTGGGGCTGTTTAAACTCTATCCGTGGGAGTTTATGCTGCAGGAAGAATTCGCCAGCACCATTTTAAGCTCCGACACCCGCTTTTTAGAGCCGTTATGGAAGTTACTGCTCTCCAATAAAGGGATTCTGCCGTTATTGTGGCAAAAGTATCAGGGCCATCCGAATCTGCTACCCGCCTTTTTTGATGATGGCAAAACACCACTTAGTCCGGGCTGGGTTCGCAAACCCCTGTTCTCGCGGGAGGGCGCCAATGTTGAGTTGGTTACCCCACAAGGAGAACGGTTACAGCAGGGCGGCCCTTATACCGACAGCGGCTATATCCGGCAGGCCTTTGCGCCGCTGCCACGCTTTGGTGACAGCTATACGCTGATTGGCAGCTGGGTGGTCGGTGATCTGGCGGCAGGTATCGGTATTCGCGAAGATAACAGCCTGATCACCAAAGACAGTTCACGTTTCTTACCGCATATTATTCTGGATTAAACAGGAATATTTATGCAGCAATATTGGATATAAAACCACTTTATTGCTAAAATTGCGCAACTTTTTGTGCTGGTCTGGCAGTTTTCCCGGAATGCTGCCAGACTTATCTTATCTGTATACCGTGCAAGGAAAATATTCGCCCGTGCGTACAACTGAACTCGTCAGCGGTTTCCGCCAGTCAGCCCCCTATGTCAACGCCCACCGTGGCAAAACCTTTGTGGTGATGCTGGGTGGCGAAGCCATTATGCAACCCGGCATTCGCAGCATTATTAACGATGTTGCCCTGCTAAATAGCTTGGGGATTAAAGTCGTGCTGGTGTATGGCGCCCGACCGCAGATCAACCAGGCGCTGCTTAACGCCGGGTTGGAGCCACAATACCATAACCGGATCCGGGTCACCGACGATGACTCCTTCCGCTTGATTAAACAGGTTGCCGGTGCTTTACAGCTGGATATTACCGCCCGCTTATCGATGAGTTTAAGCAATACCCCGATGCAGGGTGCACAAATTAACGTGGTCAGCGGTAACTTTGTCATTGCCCAGCCGCTTGGTGTTGATGAAGGTATCGATTATTTTCACAGCGGTAAGGTGCGCCGTATCGATACCGCCGGTATCCGCCGGCAGCTTGATAATAACGGCATAGTGCTGATGGGGCCGATCGCCGCCTCCGTCACCGGCGAGAGTTTTAATCTAACGGCCGAAGAAATTGCCACCCAGGTCGCGATCCGGCTGAAAGCCGATAAGATGATTGGCTTTAACGAAGTAGGCGGCATCGTCGGCGAAAATGGGGACATTACAGCAGAATTGATGCCAAATATGGCAGAAACCATGCTGTATGAAATGGAGCAACAGGACGATCACTGTATTGGTACGGCGGCGTTCTTACGGGCTGCAGTAACGGCTTGTCGTGCTGGTGTGCCGCGTTGTCACCTGGTGAGTTACAGTGAAGATGGCTCACTGTTACAGGAGCTGTTCTCGCGCGATGGTATCGGGACCCAGATCGTCACCGAATCGGCAGAAAAATTGCGCCGTGCAGTGATCAGCGATATCGGCGGTATTCTGGATCTGATCCGGCCGCTGGAGCAGCAAGGCTTGTTGGTACGCCGCTCGCGCGAGCAACTGGAAATGGAAATCGACTACTTTACGCTGATTGAACGCGATGGTCTGGTGATCGGCTGTGCCGCGCTCTATCCGTTTCCGGAAGAGAATGTTGGCGAATTTGCCTGTTTGGCGGTACACCCGGATTACCGCGATGCCGATCGTGGTACTACCCTGCTAAAAAGTGTGATCCAGCAGGCCCGGCAACGCAAATACAGCCGGCTGTTCGCTCTGACCACGCGCAGTATTCACTGGTTCCTGGAGCAAGGCTTTGAGCTGGTGACCGTCGATGATCTGCCGGCCCAGAAAAAGCAGCTATATAACTATCAGCGCCGCTCGAAAATCCTGGCGCTGGAGCTGTAAAGGCTATAACTGGCGGTTGACCTCTGCCGCCAGTTGTTGACCCAATGCCCGTGCTGTGGTCCATTTGCCGCCACTGACGGTCAAAATCTTCCCCTGCCAGCTAAACTGATACTCCCGACTGGCGCGACTGGCATCTTCACTGCCAGCCAGCAAAGGCCTGACGCCGGCAAAACTCCCCAACAGCTGCTCTGGCGTGGCCGCTGGCGTAAAGTAATGTGCGTAAACATCGAGTAAATAATCACGTTCTGCCGGTGAGCACTGCACCGGCTCATCCAGTTGCTGCCGCACCTCGGTCGTGCCCAGCAGACACTGCTGTTGATAAGGCAAAGCAAACACGATACGCCGCTCGCCCGGCACTTCCAGCATATGGCCATAACGGCTAATCGCAGGCAGTAACAAATGGCTGCCACGCACCAGATCCAGGGGCGCCGCCATCAGGCCGGATTGTTGTAACAGGGCACTGCTCCAGGGGCCAGCGACATTAATAATGCTGGCGAATTTCAACTTGCCAGTGGCCAGCTGCAGTTCACCATCTGGCTGAATTTTTAATACCGGGCTGTGCTCTACAATATTGACGCCAGCCTTGCGGCACTGCTCTGCCATCCAGAGGCCAAGCTTTTGATCATCCATCTGGCCATCAAAAAACAAATAGGCACCCAATAAACCGTCGGCTTTTAGCTGCGGTGAGCAGCGTAGCGTCTGTGCCGCCGTTAACCAGCGATGCCGGCCAATGCCCTTTTTACCGGCAAAGCTATCGTATAACCAGAGTCCGATTTTCAGCTGCCAGCGGGCACGCTGAGAATGCTGATAGAGTGGATAAAGGATGGGTAAGCGACGGGTTAACTGTGGTGCCTTTTTTAACCACCAGCGCCGCTCCTGTAAGGCTTCGCGCACCAGCCGGAACTCACCTTGCTCCAGATAGCGTAAGCCGCCATGTAACAGTTTGGAAGAGGCAGCACTGGTGGCTTGCATTAACTGGTCGCGTTCAAACAAGGTAACCTGATGGCCAGCCAGCGCCAGCTGCCAGGCACTGCACAGGCCATTAATACCACCACCGACTACCGCAATCTGCATTATATTCCCCAACGATTGCTTACGACATCCTTAGTGTAGCCTAGTTAAGCAGCACCAGATCATCGCGGTGAATGGCAACTTCACTGGAGCAATAGCCAAGGATGGTATCAATTTGCTGGCTTTTTACGCCACGGATCTTACTAAGCTCCAGCGCACTATACTGGCTAATACCCTGTGCCAGCGTCTGACCGGCCAGATTAAGTACCAGTACCGCATCGCCTTTATCAAAGTCACCACTGACCGCACTGATGCCGGAAGGCAATAACGAAGCCCCCCGGGCCAGCAGTGCCTGCGCGGCACCGTCGTCAATCACCAATTGACCGTGCGGCTTCAGGCTATGTCGCAGCCAGTGCTTTTTCGCACTTAGCCGCTCCTGTTGCCGTTGGAACAAGGTACCACATTGGCGGTTGGCCAGTAATTCATCAAAGGTTGCCGCTTTCTGACCATTGATAATCAGCGTATCAATACCGGCACGGGTTGCTTTATCGGCGGCCTGAATTTTCGTCTGCATGCCGCCGGTACCAATGGCATGGTGGCTGCCACCGGCCATCGCATAAATCTGCGGGGTAATTTGGCTAACCTGTGGCACCAGCACAGCGTCAGGTTCAGTACGTGGGTTGGCGGTATAGAGGCCGTCGATATCCGAGCAGATTAATAAGGCATCAGCATCAGCCAGAATCGCCACCATCGCCGCCAGATTATCGTTATCGCCTACCTTTAACTCGGCCGTGGCAACGGTATCATTCTCGTTAACAATGGGTAGCACCTGATTCGCCAGCAAAGTGCGCAGGGTATTATCGATATTCAGATAACGGCGGCGATCTTTTAAATCGTCATGGGTCAGCAGGATCTGTGCACAGTCAAAATCAAATAGCTGTGCCCAGCTTGCCATCATCCGACTCTGCCCCACTGCCGCCATTGCCTGTTTCACGTTAATTGGCAACGGCAACTGCTTATAGCTAATGGCATTGCGACCTGCGGCGACACTGCCTGACGACACCAGCACCACCTCAGTACCGGCCGCCCGGCACTCGGCAATAAAGCGGGCGATAGATAACAAATACCGGGTAGAGCAGCCGGCTGCATTAGGCGCAATCAGCGCACTGCCTACTTTTAAAACGATCCTTTTCCAGCCACATACCGCCATCTTCGCTACCTGCTTACCAACATCTGCTTTGGGTTATTCTGCTGGTCCAAAGCTTAATCTTTGGCAGTCTATATGTCTAACGCTATTTCTTTCAGCGAATCCGCAAATTCAGCAATCATTCATACCCTTAACCTAAACTGCTATATACTTAGCGCCAATTGCGTAATGGAGAAACAAGATGAAAGCAAAAGTTGCACTAGTAGCCGTGATGTCTGGCAGCCTGGTATTGGCCGGCTGTGCCACTACCGATAACCAAAATACCACCCGCGGTGCGGCCATCGGTGCGGTAGCCGGTGCTATAGCAGGTAAAGCAACTGGCAACCATAAAAACAAAAGGGTTGTTATTGGTGCCGCGGTTGGCGCTTTGGCCGGTGCGGCCGTTGGCAGTTATATGGATAACCAGGAAAAGGCGCTGCGCGAAGAGCTAAAAGGTTCAGGTGTGGGCGTACAACGCGACGGTGACCGTTTAGTGCTGGATATTCCGGCGCAACTGACTTTTGATATTAACCGCTCGGACATTCGCCCCAGCCTGTATCCGGCGTTAAACGATATCGCCAAGGTCTTACGTGACTACCCGAAAACTATGGTGGTGGTCGCCGGTCATACTGATGATACCGGTCCGTATCAGTTTAATATGAACCTGTCACGCGCCCGGGCTGAATCAGTACAAAGTTATCTGGTAGCGCAGGGTGTGCAACCGATCCGTATTGAAACCATCGGTTATGGCCCGGATCGCCCTGCGTTCCCGAACAATTCAGAAGCCAATCGCGCGAAAAACCGTCGGGTAGAAGTGCATATCGAGCCGATCGTCGAGTAATTTGTTGTGCTAAAGGCAAAACGCCCGGCTAAGCCGGGCGTTGTGTTTTACAGCTGTCTATTTTACCGCTGACTATTCAGCAAAGGCCTTTTTCACAAAATTTGGCAGGGCGCCGGCCGCCTGATGCACCTCGACATTGTAGTACTCGGTACTAAAGGGCGCAGCCGCCGCATCAGCTTCGCGGAAACCGTTAAATGCACCGCTTTTCTTCGCCAGCGTACAGGTCCACCAACCTGATGGATACACCATCTGCGGGAAGTTTAGTGTTTGCAGGCTGGCAAAGCCGGCATCGCTCATTGCCTGACGCATCGCTTTTAACAGCGGCATATGGATCAGCGGTGACTCACTCTGCTGTACCAGAATACCGTCGTTAGCTAAGGCCGCGACACAGCTGGCATAAAAGGCGCGGTTAAACAGGCCTTCGCCCGGACCAATAGGATCAGTCGAATCGACAATAATCACATCGATAGAACCCGGCGCAGCTTCGCGCATAAATTTAATACCATCTTCAAACTTAAGTGTCGCGCGCGAGTCATTGTTTGACGCGCACAGCTCCGGGAAGTACTTTTCTGCCATCCGGGTCACTTGCTCGTCGATATCGATTTGCGTCACGCGCTCTACGCCAGGATGCTTTAACACCTCGCGCAGGGTACCGCAGTCACCGCCGCCGATAATCACCACATTCTTCGGATTCGGATGGGTAAACAGCACCGGATGACTGAGCATTTCGTGATACAGGAAGTTATCCCGGCTGCTAAGCATGATCACATCATCAATCACCATCAGATTGCCAAAATGGGTGGTTTCATACATGGCAATTTTCTGAAAGGGTGACTGAACTTCGTCCAGTTTCCTGGTAATGGCTAAACCAAACACACTACCGCTGTCGGCAAACACCTCGGTTAGCCACTTTTTGTCATCAAATACTGACATTTTTACCCCCTGCAACGTATAAGGCGCGTATTTTGCCTGCGACAGCGCTGACATACAAATTTTTCGGCTTTTTTGCTGCACCTTGCGGCTAATGGCTTTAAACTATAGCAGTTAATTTTTTTGAGGAAAGACAATGGCAGACTGGGGTTTTGAGAAGGCACGTTCCATCTATAACGTAGCCGTGTGGAGTGAAGGCTATTTTGATGTGAACAAGGCTGGTGATCTGATTGCCTACCCGGATCAGGATCACAGTAAACCAGGTATTAGCTTTCCGGAGCTGACGCAACGCTTTAAGGAAGAGGGCCTGACGCTGCCGGTATTGGTGCGGTTTACCGATATTCTGCAACACCGGGTCGACACCTTAATTAAGTCTTTCCAACGCGCCAAAGCTGAAAAAGAGTATCAGGGTAACTATACCGCGGTTTATCCGATCAAGGTAAACCAGCAATTCTCAGTAGTTAAACGCCTGATTAGCCATGATAGCGGCAAAGTTGGCCTGGAAGCCGGTAGTAAGCCGGAGCTGATGGCAATCCTTGGCGTAACCGAGCAGCCACTGCAAATCGTCTGTAACGGCTATAAAGATAGCGAATTCCTGCGCCTGGCGACTATTGGTCAGATGATGGGCCATACGGTCTATGTGGTTGTTGAAAAGCTGTCAGAGCTGAAAACCTTGCTACGCGAAATCGATAATCTGGGTGCGGCGCCACGGATCGGGATCCGTATTCGCTTAAACTCGGTCGGCAAAGGCAAATGGCAAAATACCGGTGGTGAAAAAGGTAAATTTGGCCTCACCGCTACCCAGGTACTGCAAGCCATCGATATTCTGCGTGATGCCGGCAAGTTAGACCTGCTGCAACTGGTGCACTTCCATATCGGCTCGCAAATTGCCAATATCCGCGATATCCACAATGCGATCCGCGAATGTGCCCGTCATTACGCTGAACTGCGTACCCTCGGCGTGCCTATTACCACGGTAGACGTCGGCGGCGGTTTAGGAGTCGATTACGAAGGCTCGAAATCACGCTCAGCCTGCTCGATGAACTACACCATGTATGAATATGCCCGTAACGTGGTTAATGGTTTAAAAGAAGTTTGTGACGAGTACGACTTACCACATCCAAATATTATTACCGAATCTGGCCGGGCAATGACCGCACACCATGCAGTGCTGGTAACCGATGCCATCGATATCGAGCGCGCACCGGGTCTGGTCAATCTGCCAGAGCCGAGCGAAGACGCCCCGACGGTCATTTTAGGGATGTGGGACGCCTACAACAATGTTACGCCACGCAGTGCCGTCGAATCCTACCATGATGCGGTGCACTACTTTACCGATGCCCATGCCCAGTATGTGCATGGCCTGCTGACGTTGCAGGATTGGTCACTGTTAGAGCAGCTATACTTTGCCACCATTAATAAGGTGAGGGCGAATCTGGATCTGAATGCCCGCTCACACCGGGCGATTCACGATGAGTTAAATGAAAAACTAGCCGATAAGCTGTTCGTTAACTTCTCGCTGTTCCAGTCCATGCCGGATGCCTGGGGTATTGATCAACTGTTCCCGGTAATGCCACTGGAACGGATGACAGAGCCACTGAATCACCGCGCCATTATTCAGGACATTACCTGTGACTCTGACGGCATGCTGAAAAGCTACGCGGATGGCAATGGTATCGAATCCAGCCTGCCACTGCCGGAATATAAAGACGATCAGCAATATCTGCTTGGCATGTTTATGGTTGGCGCCTATCAGGAAATTCTGGGTGATCTGCACAACCTGTTTGGTGATACCGATTCAGTGCATGTCGAACTGACCGAAGATGGCAGTTATAAGCTGACCAATATTATCAAGGGTGATACGGTGGCCGATGTGCTGCGCTATGTACAGTTTGATGCCAAGAAGCTGATTGCCTCTTACACCAAACAACTGGCTAAACTGGATTTGCAGGACGAACGTAAAGATGAACTGCTGGATGAACTGAAAGCCGGCGTTTATGGTTACACCTACTTCGAAGATTAAGCTAGAATAGGCACTGATCGGAGGTGTAACCACTTACACCTCCCCATTTAGCCGGTGGTATTGCCACCTGAAAATGAGATAAGTGCCTTATGTTAAATTGGTTACCGCACCCGATAAAGGGGTCGCTTTCCTTTCTGCTGTATGTCGTCAATACCTTATTTTGGTTTGTACCCATTATGTTATTGGCGATTCTAAAACTCCTGCCGATCCAACGCTGGCAAGCCTGGATGACCTATCTGCTGGATGCGATGGCAGTAGCCTGGATCAGTGTTAATAACCTGACGACCCGTATTTTTACCTCGATCAAGTGGCGGGTTGAAGGACTGGAAAAGCTGTCGCGTAAAGACTGGTATTTGATTATCGCCAACCATCAATCCTGGGCCGACATTTTAATTCTGCAGAATATTTTTAACCGCAAGATCCCCTTTATTAAATTCTTCCTGAAAAAAGAACTGCTGTATGTGCCCTTTATGGGCCTGGCCTGGTGGGCACTGGACTTCCCCTTTATGAAGCGCTACAGCAAACAATTACTGCAAAAACGTCCGGAACTACAGGGCAAAGATATCGAAACCACGCGCAAAGCCTGTGCTAAATTCCGCTTTAAGCCAGTGTCGATTATGAACTTTGTTGAAGGCACCCGCTTTACCCGTGATAAGCATGATCGCCAGCAATCGCCGTTCCGGCATTTGTTAAAACCCAAGGCTGGCGGTACCGCCTTTGTGCTGGGCGCAATGGGTGAGCAGCTACACAAACTGCTGGATGTGACCATTCACTATCCCGGTGGCATTCCGACATTTTGGGATTATATTTCCGGCAAGGTTCATGCTATAACAGTCAATATTAGGGTACTACCTATTGCGAAAGAGTTAATAGGCGACTACCACGATCAGGCGTATCGTGAGCGCTTTCAGCAGTGGCTTAACCAGTTATGGTTAGAGAAAGACCAGCAACTGGCCAGGCTAGAGACAGGCGCAGGCAAATAACGGAGTGTGTCAGCGATGCTAAGCTTTTTACCCGGATTTTTACTGTTACCGATCAGCTTTAGTTTATTTGCGTTAAATCTGGCATTCTGGGGCATAGTGGTTACCCCGCTTGGCATCCTGAAACTGCTGTTACCTTTTAAAGCTGCGCACCGGCTGATTGCCGCTCTGGGCCGGCGCTGCTACCGCGGCTGGACGGCGGTGAACACCTTTTTAATTAACCTGTTTAATAATGTCGACTGGCAAATCAGTGGTCAGCAGCAGTTGGATAAAGACAGCTGGTATTTGCTGATCGCCAACCATAAGAGCTGGGTTGACATTCCGGTGGTCAGTACCTTTGCTTATCACCTGATCCCGGAGCCAAAATTCTTTTTAAAAGATGAGTTAAAGTGGGTGCCCTTCCTTGGCACCGGCTGCTGGGCGCTGGATATGCCCTATATGAAACGCTATAGCGCCGCGACTTTGGCCAAACATCCTGAACTTAAAGGCAAGGACATCGAAACTACCCGTAACAGCTGTGCTAAGTTTGTGCATACACCGACGACTATTATCAACTTTGTGGAAGGCAGCCGTTGTACACCAGAAAAACAGCGCGCGAAAAACAGCCCCTTTACCCATTTACTGCCACCCAAAGCCGGTGGTATCGCCTTTACACTGGCCAGTATGGGCGAGCAGTTTAATGCTATCCTGGACGTCACGCTGATTTACCCGGATAACAGCCAGCATATTGCCATGGATATGTTGATGGGACGGTTAAAACGGGTGGTGATCCAGGCCGAGATCCTGCCGGTTGATGCCGCAGTCATTGGTGATTATTTTAATGATCCGGTATTTCGCGATAACTTCCAGCAGTGGCTGAATCAGCGCTGGCAGCATAAAGATCAGCAAATCAGTGCCTATTATCAACAAGCGCATCAGGCCGTTGTAACCAATACGCCGCTACTTAGCCGGCACGACTAACGGGATCACCACACTAAAACAGCTGCCTTCCCCTGGTGTGCTGTGCAGGCTGATATGGCCCTTCAAAATCCCGTTAACCATATTATGTACCAGGCTCAGGCCTAGCCCTGAGCCTCCTTGCCCCAATCGGGTAGTGAAAAAGGGCTCAAAGACTTTGCTTTGAATCGTGTCAGGAATACCTTTGCCGTTATCCGATACCTTCAGCAGTAATCGGCTATCTTGTTGTTCAGCGCTGAGAATCACTGTCCCCCCCGGCGAATCGAAGGCATGCAACAACGCATTCTGAATTAAATTGATTAATACCTGCTCCAAGGGTCCCGGGTAAGTATTGAGAAGAATGGTATGCCGCGGTAATTCGAGCTGAACCTGATGTCCGCTTTTGCGAATAGTGGGTTGCAGCATCAACATCACGTCTTGCACAATATCAGCCAGCGCTGCCTCCCGGCGCTGCAATGATGTTTGATCGACCGCAACCTGTTTAAAGCTACTAATTAAACCTGCGGCCCTTAGTAAGTTGCGCTCCATAATGTCGCTGCTGGTCGCACCCTGGCTAATAAAATTCTGTAAGTCTTTTTTGGTCAAACCGTTATTCAGTTGTTGATTTAACAACCGGATATCCGCCTTCAACTTAGAGGCTGCCATCACCGAATTGCCAACCGGTGTATTTAACTCATGCGCAATGCCCGCTACCAGATTTCCCAAAGCGGCCAGTTTTTCTGAATGAATCAGCTCCTGTTGGGTGCGAGCCAGGGTGTTGATAGTATCTGTTAATTGCCCGGTGCGCTCAGCTACCCGTTGCTCCAGTAACTCATTGCTTTGTAGTAATTGCCGTTGTAACTGATAGTGACTGGTCACATCCTCATACACCATAATCAGTAATGGCTGCGTCTCAGCACTAAGCAGTGCCGCCGAAACTTCGGCCAGAAATTCACTCCCATCCTGCCGTACCAGCCAACTTAAAAAGGCATTTACTTCGCCTTCCTGCTGTAATTGCGTCATTAAGCGCTGCTGATCGGCGGCCGAGCTCCAGATTTTCTCATGTGCTGCAAGTGCCACGGCTTGTTCGGCACTCTGAAAGCCGAATTGCTGCAGCCAGGCCTGATTCACCTTACTTAAAGTAAATCCCAGAGTAGCAGGATAAGCTACCGCAATAGGTGTCGGTGCCGCCAATAGGATCGAAGCCAGTTCCGCCTGACTCTGGCTTAGCAGGCTTTCCCGCCGGTGCAAGTAGCGCAGCGCAATTACCAAAGTAATCAGGATTAGCAGGCCAAAGCTAAGGATCAGAAACACCATATTGCGGACACTTAACCGGGTTAATTGCTGCTGTACCTGATTAAATTCTTGCATCAATAGCTGTTGTGGGATCAGCAGTAACATTTGCCATTGCTGATTTAAAATAGGCAATTGCAGGCGCTCTACCCGAAAACTCTGCTCCCCTTGCAGAAACAAGCTGCTGCCGGTGTCGCCAGCCAACTCTGCGATATCTGGCGCTATTTGCGTTAGGTATTCTCCACTACGTCCGGGGTAATCATTACTAGCCAGCAAACGTTGGCTGCCAGATAGCAGATAATAGCGAACATTACCGCCATATAGTGGCCGGATTAAATCATTAATAGTAGCAACAAAATCTGGCATCTCCAGATCGACGCCTGCCACACCAAGAAAGCGTTCACCCGCTTTTACCGGTAAGGTGAGTGACATCAGTTGTATCTTTACATCCGGCTCCAACTCCCACCAGAAAGGCTCGGTGATACAGCTCTTGCCGGTATCGCGTGGGCAGAGAAACCAGGCCGATTCAGCCTGTCCATATGCATCGACGGCCGTTTGATATTTAAAACTGGCATCGCCGATTGGATAAAATTTTAAATCTTGCCGCTGTCGCACCCAGTAGATCTCTAAGGTCCCGGTATCTGAGCTATGGTCATAGTCCCCCAGATACTGTTGGTCGGCGTTATCGTAAGCGTTGGGTTCAAAATGCATATAAGCGGCATTGATCACTGGATTGGCACGTAGTGCTTCTTCCACCAACGTTTTCAGCTGATTGCGGGAAAGTTGCTCATTTTTTTCGACGGTGCGGCTGGCCATTAATGCCAGTAGAGCCGGCGTCTCAATCGCTCTTTTGATATGGCTCTGGATATTACTGCTGATGGTTTCTGCATTCAGAAACAATTGAAATTCTATCGAACTGAGCAACTGCTCTCTGGCATCCTGATGGCTTTGCTCGGCCGCTTGTCGCAATAAAAAAACCGCAACCAATAACATACTGCCAAACGAAATCAGTAGGAAGAGCGAGGATACCAATAAGCTGCGCTTCAGCTGTCTGGCCATTATTTTGCCCTAGGTCGGTGACAGACGTTGCTGTAATGCCGGAAATTGTAATAATGCACTCAGTGGCATAGGCTTGGCCAGCAAGTAACCTTGCCCTTCGTCGCAACCCATGGCTTTTAATTCGTTGAGCTGGCTCTGATACTCAATACCCTCGGCCAAGACCCGCATTTTCAGCCGCTGCCCAAGAGCCAGGATAGTTTGCACAATCCGTAAACCAGACTCCGACTCAGTCAGCTTATTGGTAAAGCTTCTGTCAATTTTCAGACAATTCGCCTGCAGTTGTTCCAGATAGGCCAGAGACGAAAAGCCGGTACCAAAATCATCTATCGCTAACGTAATACCTGCCGCTCTTAAGGCGGCCAGCTTTTGTTCGGTTTCTGCCGAAAAATCCATCGCAGCCGATTCGGTTAATTCAATTTCTATTTGCTGCGCCGGTACTCCCGATTCAGCAATAGTGTGCAATACCAGATCCAGAAAATCAGGGTGCTTAAATTGTACAGATGATACATTTACTGCCAGTCTGAAGTCGGGTAGGGCCTGACAGATCGGCGCACAATCACGCAGTGCTTTTTGTAACACCAGCAGACCCAAGCGGTGGATCAATCCTGCCTGCTCTGCCAGCTCAATAAAGATCGCCGGCGAGACATGGCGCCCGGTCTCATCAACCCAGCGGGCAAGAGCTTCCACCCCCACTATCTGGCCAGTATTAAGATCAAACTGCGGTTGGTACACCACATATAGCTGGTCATGCTCCAGGCCTTTATTTAACGATGATAACAGATCCACTCTCTGCCTTAACGCCTCGATCATCGCCTCATTAAAGACCACGGTTTGACCAATCCCGGTCTGTTTAGCTTTTTTTAATGCCATATAGGCATGGGACAAGGTTTCGGAAGGACTGATATCAGCATGTGTTGTAGCAATACCCAGACAGCAGCTAATTTCTTGTTTTACACCGGCAAGCTCGATAGCTCGCTGTGACAACTGCTGCCTTAATAGTTGCTCGCTCAAGCTTACCGGCGCCTCACTTAGAAGGGCAAACTTATCAGCAGCCAGCCTGGCGACCGTGACCAGTGAAGGAACTTGCAGCAGACGCTGTGCCACCTGTTGCAGATACTGATCTGCCAGCTCATTGCCAAAGGTGTCATTCAGAACAGAGAAATGATCCAGGTCTATCAGCTGTAATGTGTGGATCTTGCCTCCGGCGGCGGCAATTGCCATCGCATTCAGCAAACCATTGCGGTTATGCAGGCCGGTAAGATGATCATCAAAAGCCAGCCGTTCCAACTGCGCTAACTGCAAATAACTGCGCGCTGCCGCCATTAAACAGGTAAATAGCCGCTCGCGGGTCAGTTCAGTCTTGGTTTTATAGTCGTTGATATCGTAGTTTACAATGGTTTCCAGTTCGGGGGCGTAACCAGGCTGGCCCGTGCGCAGGATAATCCGCACCTTGCGACGATTTAGCGTATCTCGGATCCGTTTTACCAGTTTCAGACCAGCGTCATCAGACTCCATCACCACATCAAGTAAAATAATGGCGATTTCTTCATCTTGCTGCAAAATGGCAAAGGCTTCCTGACTGTTGTAAGCGTGCAACATCTGAAGCCGGTAGCCGTCAAATTCCAGATCGCGTAACAACAACTCCGAGACGTTATGCACGTCCTGATCATCATCAACAATCAATAATTTCAACACCTGCAGTTCTGGTTTGACGATAGCAGTGTTGGCAGACTCCTCCGCAAACTGAAACAACTCGTCCTGCATGCTGACACCTGTTGATACTGCGATTGTAGATTATTTCAACATAGCATACTTTATTTAGAAAAGTGTAATTGGCACAGCGAACTTTAGCGGTTTTTGCCATCCGGCTAGTGGCTTAGTCTACGCGCCTGTAGCAGGAAGTTACGCGGAGTAATAGTATAATCGCAGAGCAGACTGAGCTGTACCTGATAGCCATGCTGCTGTAAATACATTGCCCTGTCTAACACCAGATACAGCTCTAGCGGCCGGCGAAACAGATGCCGCACCGCATCAATACGTTGCAGTTGCAGATAAGCTTCGTCAGCCTTCGCCAGCAAAGCGTTATTATCGATAACCGCCGGTAATAACAGTTGTTGCAGCTGCGCTGCATAGGCCAGAAAAGCGCTAAAGTCACCGCTAAACCAGTGTTTAGGTAAAGATGGCAGCGGCTGATAGCTGGCATCAGCCGTCAGTTCAGTCCGTAATAACTGATACGCCAGCCGCCAGCTGACTTCGGTTTGCCGCAGCCGCGCGACCCGTTCACCGCCGGTAACCTGAGCCTGCACCGCCAGTTTCAGATCCTGTCGGCTCAGCTGCAGATTATGCTGCTGCGCCAGCGTCGATAACGGCTGATAATGTTCAGCGGCAATCAGATGGTAACAACAAGGCGCCAGCTGTAAGGCGTGCGTGCCGACGGCAACGGCATGTTTGATTAACTGCAAATGTAAATCACCACAGGCATGTAAAGCGACCAGCTGTTGCTGCGGCGACAGCACTGCCCGTCCCGCCGGCGTCAACACATCGGCACAGACAAAGCGCTGCGGCAACTGAAATTGTGCTGCCAGTGCCTCGCCCTGCCGGCACAGTTCGGCCTGCCATTCAATACTGGTCACCTGCCGGCCCTGCGCCGCCAGTAGCCGCCCCAGATGGCCTTTGCCGGCACACCATTCCAACAGCGGCAGCTCGGATGGGGCGAGCTGCTGACAAAAATGCTGAATTTGCGAGAGTTTACGCCCGCCAATACCATTGGTGAGCCAAAATGGCCACTCGGGTAAGGCCTCTGCCGGCTCAGCCTGACTGGTCGCCGGTAGCGCAAAGAGTTCGGCGAAAAAGGTGCCAAACCGCTGTTGTTGCTGCTCTGGGTTATCTTCCAGTGCCGCCAGCTCAGTAAGCGATAAGCTCTGCAGCAGGCTATTCAGTGCATCATCAAAGGGTAGGGCCGAGCGCGCCATCGGCTGCAACTGCCAATAGCGCTGATAACGGTGCAGGACAGCAGCAACCTGAGTAAACAGCTTACCCAGCTCAGCATCACTGCAGCTAAAGGCACTCAACAAGCGGCCTTAGTACAACAGCGCATAGAGTTTACGCCGGTACTGGCTGGCCAGCGGGTCGCCCTTAGGCAAGGCCGCCAGGATATCTAAAAACAGCTTTTTGCTTTGTCCAAAGTTCAGGTCCTGCTGCAGAATCTGCAGCAGCAACGCCAATGCCTCTTCTGAGCGCAATACGGCCTGGTACTGCACAGCTAATTGCTCTTTTAAACTGTTATCTGCCGGTGCTGCTGCCAGCCGGGCTTCCAGCGCCTGGATCTCCGGTGTATTGCTGGCCTGCTGCGCCAACTCCAGCTTGGCCAGCACGGTTTTATATAAGGCGTCCTGATCAGCCAGCCGCACTTCAGCCAGCAGCTTTTCAGCCTGGGTTAACTGGCCAAGGCCAATAGCGGTATCGGCTAACCAGAGTTTAATTTCTATCCGCTCTGGCGCCAGCGTCAGCGCTTCGGCCAGCAGCGGATAAGCTTCAGCGAGTTGCTGCTGTGCCAAATATTGCTGGGCCTTGGCAATCAGCTCATCTTCCGGTTTTGGCAAATAGGCCGCCAGCCGGGTCAGAATTTGCTGCTCGGTCTCAGCACCGGCAAAACCATCGACCGGCCGGCCATCTTTAATCAGCATGACGGTAGGCAGTGATTGCACACCAAACTGCATCGCCAAGTCCTGCTCCTGATCGCAATTTACTTTGGCCAGACACAATTGCTGTGGGTACTGGCGCACAATTTTTTCCAATACCGGACTTAACTGCTGACAAAGCGCACTGCGCGCCGACCAGAACTGGAAGATCACCAGTTGCTGTAACGAACGGTCTAGCACTTCGCGGGCATTGATCAGGCTGACGTCAACAATAGGGTTTTGCATACTTCACTTCCTTAGCCTTAACTCCCTGTACTATGGTGGCGACGTGCCGCTTTTCAAAGCAGTAAAGAAGTCTAAAAGCATGAAAAAGGCATCGACTTTCCGCGGCCATTACCGTAAATTAATCAGGCGCACTATAAAAGCCTCAGAGCTAACCACTAAAGCGCCGGTAAGGTTCGCCAATACCGTTCAGCCAACCACGTAGCACAAGGTAGCATTTAGGCTGCCAACAGCGTCCTGTACCCAAAAAACAGGCGCTTTGACCTCAGTAAAATGATGAGACCTGACTATGACAAGCCAATCCAAACATGCCGAGATGTTATCGGGTGCAGCAATGGTGATCCGTGCGCTGGCCGATGAAGGGGTAGAATACGTCTATGGCTATCCCGGTGGCGCTGTATTGCATATCTACGATGCGTTATTTCAGCAAAATAAAGTAAAACACGTGCTGGTGCGCCACGAACAGGCCGCGACCCATATGGCCGATGCCTATGCCCGCGCCACCGGTAAGGCCGGCGTGGTACTGGTCACCTCCGGCCCGGGTGCCACTAATGCGGTGACCGGTATCGCCACCGCCTATATGGATTCAATCCCGATGGTGGTGCTGACCGGCCAGGTGATGAGCCATCTGATTGGTGAAGATGCGTTCCAGGAAACCGATATGCTGGGCATTTCCCGCCCTATTGTGAAACACAATATGTCGGTGCGCCGCCCCGAGGATATTCCGTACCTGATTAAGAAGGCGTTTTACATTGCGCAAAGCGGCCGGCCGGGCCCGGTGGTGCTGGATATCCCGAAAGATATGACGATTCCGAGCAATAAGTTTCCGTATCATTATCCGGACGAAATTAAGCTGCGCTCTTATCAGCCAAAACTAAAAGGCCATAGCGGCCAGATTAAAAAAGCGGTTAGCGCGCTGTTGGCAGCGAAAAAGCCGGTGCTGTACTCGGGCGGCGGCGTGATTATGGGTGGCGCTGCTGCCGAGCTGACCGAACTGGCGCAATACCTGAACCTGCCGGTAACCAATACCCTAATGGGGCTGGGGGCCTATCCGGGTGAGGATAAGCAGTTTATCGGTATGCTGGGGATGCATGGCAGCTATGAGGCAAATCAGGCAATGCACCATGCCGATCTGATCCTGGCGGTCGGCGCCCGCTTTGACGACAGGGTCACTAACAACACCAAAAAATTCTGCCCGGATGCCACCATTATCCATATCGATATTGACCCGGCCAGTATCTCAAAAACCATCAATGCCCATATCCCAATTGTTGGCCTGGTACAGCCAGTGCTGGAAGAAATGCTGGCGACTGTGAAGCAGAAAAAGAAAAAGCTGGATAGCAGTGCGCTGGAGCAATGGTGGCAGCAGATTAATGACTGGCGCGCTGTACATGGTGGCCGCTATGACACCACCTCTGCGCTGTTAAAGCCCCAGCATGTGATAGAGCAGGTCAGCAAGATCACTAAAGGCGAAGCCTTTGTCTGCAGTGATGTCGGCCAGCATCAGATGTTTGCCGCCCAGTACTACAAATTTAATAAACCAAACCGCTGGATCAACTCCGGCGGCCTTGGCACCATGGGTTTTGGTTTGCCGGCAGCGATGGGCGTCAAGCTGAATTTCCCGCAGGCGGATGTGGTCTGTGTCACCGGCGAGGGCTCAATTCAGATGAATATTCAGGAGCTGTCGACCTGCAAGCAATATGGTTTGGGGGTGAAGATTATCAACCTGAATAACGGCTATCTGGGCATGGTTAAGCAGTGGCAGGATATGAACTATGAGTCGCGCTACGCCAGCTCCTATATGGACTCGTTACCTGACTTTATCAAACTGGCTGAGGCCTATGGCCACGTCGGCATCCGGGTCACCAAACCGGAAGAGTTGCAACCGGCACTGCAGCGCGCCTTTGTCGAGCTCAAAGATCAGCTGGTGTTTCTGGATATCCATATCGATCCGAAAGAGCACGTTTATCCGATGCAAATTCCGGGCGGTGCGGTCAATGAGATGTTTTTAAGTAAGACAGAGAGGACTTAAGCATGCGGCATATTATTTCTGTATTACTGGAAAACGAATCCGGCGCCCTGGCACGTTTGGTCGGCCTGTTTGCCCAGCGTGGCTATAATATCGACTCGCTGACCGTGGCGCCGACAGAAGATCCGACGCTGTCGCGTTTAACGCTGGTGACCCATGGCAATGATCAGGTGATCGAGCAAATTACCAAGCAACTGCATAAACTGATTGAAGTGGTAAAACTGACGGATTTGAGCGAGGCTGCCCATATCGAGCGCGAGCTGATGCTGGTCAAGGTGAAAGCCGTCGGCGAGCAACGGGATGAAGTAAAACGCAGTGCCGATATCTTCCGCGGCCAGATCGTCGATGTCTCTGCCACTACTTACACCGTGCAACTGGTGGGCACCAGCGACAAACTGGATGCCTTTATTCAGGCGTTAAGCGGTACTCAGATCCTGGAAGTGGTGCGCAGCGGCGTCTCTGGCATCTCCCGCGGCGAAAAGACGCTGGCATTATAAAACAGAGAGGAGCAGTTACAGAATATAACTGCTTTACCCGCTCGGTACTGTTATGACAAGAAGCTACAGGGCCAACTGGTTTTACTGGTAGTAAGTTATCGGCATCAACTGCAGTATCGCTGGCATGTGCGGCAGAATTTGCTGCACTGCCAGCTGCAGCTGGCGCTGTTGCTCGGCACTGCACGCCTGCTTGCGGCAATACAACCAAACCTGTTGCCGGACCTGTAGCTGAGGCTCTGCCATCATCTGCGATGCAACGCCATGACGTTGCAGTAAAAACGTCAAGGCATCAGCCGGCGCTAAAATGGCATCCAACCGCCCCAAAGCCAACATCTCTACCCCTTGTTCATAGTCTGATAACTCGACATAACGATAGGCGGGTAACAAACGATAGACATCTTGATCAAGGCCTCGCAACACACCCAAACGGATATCCTGTGGTGCCAGACGGGACGCGGAATGGTGCAGCCGTAACACCAAATCAACATCGTACAAAGCCAGCAGCGGATCAGCGTGCGCCAACACCGCCTGATTTTGCAGTACTATCATTAAATCGGTCTGCTGTTGCTGTAAGATCCGCAAAGCACGGGCGTAAGGCGCCAGGCTGACGCTGATCTCCAGCCCACTGTAATGCGCCAGTTTGGCGGCGATTTTATTATTTATACAACGCGGCGTCGTTGCCAGATCCTGACAGTTATATGGCGGCAATTCACCCAGCACCAGCTGCAAAGAGGATTGAGCTGGTTCTGTTGCTGCCCAACTTGCAGCAGCTATCAACAAAGCCAGCACCACACCCAATATCCAGCGTACTGCTTGTACTAACATCGCCGCTTCCCCTCTCTGTCTTTACGTCAGTATAACCAACACAACCAGAACTGCGGCAACCTGAGTAAAAATATCCGGCGTTAAACCTTAGCTTGATCTGGCTTATTCTGGATCGCCTTGGTTTGAAAGCGTCCATAGACCAACTGAAATAGCGGCGCGGCCATCAGCGTAGTGACAATCGCCATTACCACCAGCATCGAGAACAGCCCTTGCTCTATCACGCCATAGCTCAGTGCAATATTGATAATAATCAGCTCCATCAGGCCCCGGGCATTCATCAGTGCGCCGATCGCCAGTGCCGTTGGATTATCGGCGCCTTTTAGCCGGGCTGCCGCCCAGCAGGCAACAAATTTGGCCAGAATGGAACACGCCAATACAACCAATGTCACCAACCACAGGCCACCAGCGCCCAGCACATCCAGCCGGGTATTTAGCCCGGAATAGGTAAAAAACATCGGTAACAGCAGCAGTAACACCGGCTTCTCCAGCCGTCGTTGCAGCACGCTCACCAGGGTACCGCGTGGCATCGCCACACCCAGCAAAAAGCCACCAAAGACCGCATGTAAGCCAACAAAATCCATACTCCAGGCCGACAATGCGAACAACAGCAGGATCAGCACAAATTGCCAGGCCGCCAATTGCTCCGTTAGCGCCACCCGATCCGCCAGCGGTTGCAACCAGAGCCGCATTTTGGTCAGCATTAACCAGGCATAGAGGCTACCACCCAGCAGCGCTTTAATCAGCAGCTCACTACCGCCACCGAAACTGGCCAATACCAGCGCCAGGACCAGCCAGGCTGCCGCATCGTCGATAGCGCCGGCCGCCAGCGCCAGAGTACCCAGTTTAGTGCCGGCGAGGCCCCGCTCATAAATAATCCGTGCCAGCATCGGAAAGGCCGTAATGGCAATAGCAGCACCAAGAAAAAGAGCCGCATTGGCATAGCTGATGCCGGGCGCAAACAAACCAGGCATAGGTAATAACCAGAGCGCTAACAAAGCCGCGACGGCAAAGGGCACTAACATGCCCGCCAGCGACACGGTTAACGCACTCTGTGCCTGCTGCCGGAACAGTCGGGTATTAAACTCCAGACCGACCAAAAACATATAGAGCCCAACGCCAAGTTGGGCGCCGAAATACAGCCAGCTGCGGGTTTCCGGAATAAAGATCGCCTGTTGTAACTCCGGCAACCACCAACCCAATAAGGACGGGCCCAGAGTCACGCCGGCAATCATCTCGCCAACAACTTTCGGCTGGCCTACATATCTGGCCAGCCGACCGAACAGCTGCGCCGCCAACAGAATCAACATCAGCTGTATTAAAAACAAGCCAACTAATTGCCACCAGGCCATAGTTACTCCATTAGGAATTAAGCACACCTGAATACCAGGCCAGATAAAGTACGGCAAAGCCAAACAAATAGGCTAATCCCAACCAGCTAAGCACCTGTAGCCAGGGTGCCAGTGGCCGTGCTGTGTTACCGCGCAGTAAACTAAAGTTCAGCCAGGCAAAGATTGGCGTTGTTAAAAACGCCAACGTCATGGCAAAGGTTAGCATCGGCGATAACGCCGAGCGGAAAAACAGGATCAGGGCCATACCTGCCAGGGCCTGCAGCAGCAAACAGACCGACAGCACCCGCCGGTTATCAGCTCGATACCAGCCCAGCAGTCGTCCTGACTCATGCAAGGTGCGGGCATACCCATCTAATACGGTCAGGGTGGTGCCGAACATACAGAGAAAAGCGATCAGTGAAACCAGCGGCTTGGCCCAAGCGCCGATGGTTTGACCATACATTTCAACCAATTGCTGGGCAAAGGCCGCGCCGGCCAGCGCTATCGGCTGGTCACTGCCATATTGCACCAGGGCACCCAAAGCCACAAATACCAGCGCCAGAGCGGCTGTTAACCAATAACCCAGATTAAAATCAAACAGGCCCTGCGCCCGGGTCAGGGGCTGTTGTCGTAGTTTGGCTTTCAGCCACAGCGAACTGATCGCCGAAATCTCAATCGGCGCCGGCATCCAGCCCATCAGCGCCACTAAAAACCCCAGCATTGCCAGTTGCCAGGGTGAGGGCCCCTGAAAATCGACTGGCGCCGCCGCGCCTTTGCTAACGGCAATAGCGGCGGCCAGCAGCGTGGTCAGCGTTAACAGCAGCATAATCAGCTTGGCCACCTGATCCAGTGCCCGGTAATGTCCGAGCAGTAGAATCGCCAGGCAACTGGCCAGGATCAGCCAACACAATAGTGTTAACGATAAGTGCCAGGGTAAGGCATATTGCAGTAGCGCTGCCGTCAGGATCAGCACCCCGGCAGTGTTGACCACCGCGGCCAGCATATTAAGCAACACAAAGCTGTAAAAGTAACCACGGCCTTTGCGCAAATAGCCTTCGACCAAACTTTCGTTTTGCTCCAGCGTATACTGTACCCCAAAGCGGAAAAACGGATACTTCAGCAGGTTTACCAGCAGGATCAGCCACAGCAGTTGCCAGCCAAAGAGCGCGCCCGCCTGGGTTGATGCCACCAAATGCGAGCCACCAATAGCGGCGGTAGCCATAAGAATACCAGGCCCCAGGCTTTGCAGCCGGTAACGCCAGTGTGAAACAACTTGCTGCATAATACGGATTTTTGATTGTTATTTAGTGAGGGCTAGCTTAGCCTAAGCAACACACCAAAGCAGTAGCCCGGCTTGGGCTTTTATCACTATTTTTTGTTTTCAGCTAAGGCTAACCTAATGCAAGACGACGACTTTATTGACCAGAGTACCCTGTTTGAAGTGCTGGAAAACCAGCTCGCCGACAATTACCCCAAAGAAGTGACGGCAACCCTAATGCGGCTGCGGATGACCGGCCATAGCCGTGAAGAAGCGCTGGAACTGATGGCCTGCGCTCTGGCACCGGAAATGTATGCGGTAATTGAACGTCAGGAAAGCTTTAATCTGGAACGTTATGTGGCGCATTTAGCCTTGTTGCCCGCCACACCCTGGCTGGAGGAAGAATAATGCAGCAGCTGAATATTCAGCATGACAGTGCCGGCCAGCGCTTTATTCTGAGCGAGGGTAACGCCAGCGCCTTACTCGACTATCAGCTAAACGGCCAACACATCGATTTTTGCCATACCTATGTGCCACCGGAGTTTCGCGGCAAAGGCCTGGCCGAAAAGCTGGTGCGCCATGCCCTGAGCTGGGCACAAAGCAGTGGGCTGCAAATTCACGCCAGTTGCTCTTACGTGCAGCGTTTTTTATAAGTTGCAGGCATAAAAAAACGCCGGACTGAAGCCGGCGCTTTTACTCAGTGTGATGACTATTACAGCTTCATTTCGATAATCGGCAGCTGCAGTTTTTCCAGCTCAGGCTTCAGCTTATCTGCTTCACCCACTACCACTATCACCATCTCAGACGGCGACAGATACTGGCTGGCTAACGCATTTAACTGCTCGAGTGATGCCTGCTGCAGAATTTGATTGCGCTCGCGGGTAAACTCCGGACCGACGTTAAACTCCAGCATCTGCGCCATAAAACCCAGCTTGGCATTTGGCGTTTCGTAGCGTAGCGCTTCTGACTGATTGACCGCACTGCGCATAAAGCTCAACTCTGCTGCCGTCATACCATTTTGCTGGTAGTTGTTCAGCTCCTTTAAGAACTCTTCGATTGACTCGCGCGTCACGTCAGCGCGAACTGCGGCACTGGCTGTAAACAGCCCCACTAGCTGATCACCACCAAAACCGCTGCGCGCACCATAGGTATAGCCTTTGTCTTCGCGTAAGTTCAGGTTGATGCGGCTATTAAAGTTACCACCCAGCGTAAAGTTCATCAGGCCGGCGCGATAGAAGTCACCGGTCAGATCGCGTGGCATAGCGCGGCGCACAATGCGGATTTCTGACTGTGGCGACTGATCTTTATGTACCAGATAGATCGCACCCTGTTGGATCTGTGGTGCCGGTAAATCCAGCTGCTGCTGTGGCGCCTTACCTTGCCACTGCGGTGCCATGCCAGCCAGCAGCGGTTCTAATTGCTGCTGTGATAAATCCGATACGGTCACCAGCTGGGCACCTTCAGGTTTAACATAGGCCTGATAAAACGCCCGCACCTGCTCCAGCGTCATTGCCTGTAAGCTCTGCTCAGTACCAATGCCGGGTTGGCCGGCAATGCTGTCACCAAACATCAGGGTTCGCACTGCTTGATCCGCCAAAAAGCCGGCATTTTTTTGTGCCTGCGCCAGCGACTGTAAACGCTGCTGCTTCAAGCGGTTAAAATCTTCCTCTTTAAAAGCCGGGCGTAACAGCTTCTCCTGCACTAACTCCAGCGTTTTCGGTAAATTACGGCTCAGGCTGCTAACAAAGACGTTTAACTCATTATCTGAAGCACTGACTGAAACCGAACTACCCAGCAGTTCCAGCGCCATACTCATTTGTTCGGTGCTGAAGTTCTCAGTACTCTCATTCAGCAGTGATGCCATCATCGCGGCCACGCCTGTTTGCTCAACCGAGTTACGGTAACTGCCGGCCGGAATACGCAATAAAATAGAGGTAGTCGGCGTTTCATCACTGCTGGCGCCCAATACCTGAATACCGTTACTTAATTTAGTCGTCCAGGTAGCTGGTAGCAGGATGGCAGGGTTAGCACCAGCCTGAGGTACAGCTTTGCGATCAAAGGTTTGCGCCGCGTAGCGCATCGGCAATGGTTCTGAAGTTTGACTATCCGCCGGGTCAAATTTCTGGGCCGTAAAATTATCCGCGGCAGCAATCAGGGCAGTTTTACCACGCGGTACCACACTGCTGATCACTGCCGGGCTATTTTGCACATATTGCCGGTAAACCCGCATCACGTCGTCAGCGGTTACCGCCTGATAACTTGCCAACACAGCGGCAATACGGTCCGGCTCACCAAAGAAAATTTCGTTATAGGCCAACTGACTGACCTTACCCGCCACGCTCTGCAAACCAAAGATGCTGCGTGCTTCAACCCGCGCTTTAGCCCGTGCCAGGTCTTCCGGCTTAACGCCGCGCTCTGCCACTTGCTGTAAGTTTTGCCGCAATAATTGCTCGATATCGGCCAGATTTTTGCCTGCTGCCGGGTGCGGCAGGGCGTTTAAACTAAAGGTACAGGCTAACTCCATACAACGATGGCCGGCGGAGGCATTTACTGCGATCTGTGGCCGCACCAGGCTTTGGTACAACATAGAATTGTTACCGTTGCCCAGAATATCCGCCAGGATATCGAGCGGCGCTTCATCCGGGTGACCAGCATAGACAGTAGGGAAAGTCATGCTAAGCAGCGGCAGGTGGACATTATCCTCCATCGACACATAGCGATCTGCATCCAGTTTCGCCGGGGCTTTAGCCATTTTCTCTACCGCCGGACCGGCTGGGATGGTGCCGAAATATTTCTGCACCATAGGCAGGATTTCTTCAGCTTTAACTGCGCCGCCGATAGTCAGGGTGGCATTATTAGGACCATACCAACGCAGGAAAAACTGTTTTAAATCTGGCATAGTGGCGCGGTTTAAATCATCCATATGACCAATCACCGGCCAGGAGTACGGATGCCCATAAGGGTATAGTGCGCCTAATAGCTGTTCAAAATAGCGACCATAAGGCTGGTTATCAACGCGCTGACCACGTTCATTCTTCACCGTCGAAAGCTGAATATCAAACTTTTCCTGGGTGACCGAATCAAGGAAGTACCCCATCCGATCCGACTCTAACCACAACATTTTTTCCAGCTGATTGACCGGTACGGTCTGGAAATAGTTAGTGCGATCGCTGTTGGTAGTGCCATTCAGGGTGCCACCGGCTTCGGTCACGTACTTAAAGTGCATCTCAGCGCCCACGTTGTCCGAGCCCTGAAACATCATATGCTCAAAGAAATGCGCAAAACCGGATTTGCCCAACTCTTCGCGCGCTGAGCCAACGTGATAGGTCACGTCGACATGCACCAGCGGATCAGAATGATCTTCGTGGATAATTACCGTTAAGCCATTTTCTAACTGATATTTTTTATACGGCAGACTAATGTGGTCATCCTGTTGCGGATTTACCGCAACTAACTTTACCCCTGCAGGTAAGGTTGTTGCTTGTTGGCTGCTGCAACCAGCTACGCCGAGCGCTACTAGCAGGGCGAGCGAGAGGGCGGAATATTTCAAAATAAGCTCCTGAACATAAATAGATGCTCAAGGATTAAAGCAGCTACAGTTATTAATGAAAACCTTACAGATGTAACAAAATATAACTGTGCTAGATTGACCAGAAAGACAAGGCTAAATATTAAGCTTTGAATTTAAATAATAAATACACCTGAGAATATGAGCTTGCTGCCAAAGCAGCCGACCAAACGACCGCCTAGTGAGACAGATGACTAACGACAAGCCTCCAGTTGCTGCAGCTGTTGCAGCAACTGCTGCGCCTGCTCACGTAACGCCAGCAGCTGGCTTTCCGGTAGTGCCACCTGGCAACGTAAAGCCGGCATCACAGTTGCGACCTCAGTTTCTAAAGCCCGACCTGCCGCGGTTAACAGCACCTTTTTCACCCGCTCGTCACTGGCATCACTCACCCGATTAAGCCAGCCTTTTTGTTCCAGCTTCTTTACCAAAGGCGTTAGGGTACCCGAGTCAAACAACGTCGCCGCACCAAGCTGCCCCAGGCTGATATTATCCTGCTGCCACAGCGCTAGCAGCACCACATATTGCGGATAGGTCAGATCGAAAGGCTGCAATAACGGCCGGTACAGCCGCATCATCGCGTTATTGGCGCTATAGAGTGCAAAGCATACTTGCTGTGGTAGCGGGAGTGTTTTGGCTGTCATCAACCAAGCCTCGGGCGAGTAAAGTAATGAGTGCACTGATTATAACTGAAGCCCGGCGCTATCGCGCAAAAATATTTCACGCAATTATATTGCGCGCAAGGTTAATTGCAGTTAGTATGCTCTGGCAATCAACCTTTAACTGAATGAGGTAACAAAATGGATATTCTGTATAAAGCCGTGGTCACCGCGACCGGCGGTCGTGATGGTCAGGCGCAGTCAAACGATGGCTTACTGCAAACAAAACTGGCGGCCCCAAAAGAGCTGGGCGGTAAGGGCGATGCCACTAACCCGGAACAACTGTTTGCTGCCGGCTACTCAGCTTGCTTTATTGGCGCTTTGAAATTTGTTGCGGGCCAGAGCAAACAAAGCCTGCCTGCCGATGTGTCTATCCGTGCAGAAGTCGGGATTGGCAAAATTGACGGTGGCTTTGGGTTGGATGTCGACCTGTTTATTAGCTTGCCTGGTTTAGCACAGCAAGCAGCTGAGCAACTGGTCGCGGCCGCACACCAGGTTTGCCCCTACTCTAACGCCACTCGCGGCAATATCGAAGTAAGGTTGCATACCAGCGTCTGATTATGCCTGAGCCGGATGCCGCCAACCTCTGTTGACGGTATCCGGTTTAATCGCTCCTCGTTTAAAACCAGTCCGGGTTTAAAAACGGGATTAATGCCAGCGTCAACGCCTGCTGATAAACACCACTGCGACTTAACCGGTTCTGGGTTAATAAGCCGATAGCGCCACCAGCCTGTTTAATATTCTGGGTACCAAATAGCTCATCCATCACATCGCCCAGCTCCTGGCCCTGTTCCAGCGCCTGCAGCGCCGCCTTGGGTAACATTAAACTGGCCGAACGCGCCTTGCCGAGCTTGCCCTGATGTTCAATTAGCATCCAGGCAAAGGTCATCTCACCATCCAAACCGGCCTCTATGGCCACATAAAAATCGGCTGCGCCCTGCTGCTTTAACGCCATTAAGCGGTTTTTCGCTCCGGCATAAGTTTCTTCGCTACTTAGCGGCTGCTCAGCAACACCGGACGGCACGCTAATACCGCGCACCGTAATAGCTTGCTCGGGGAAATTCACCTGAAAACACTGCTCAACCGCCCGGATTTTGGCCGGATTGGCCGAGGCGACTAATATTTGCCAAACCATTTTTAAACCGTCAGACTAAAATTCAATAACACATTCTAACACAATGCCCTAAGCGGAGCAGGACATGCCAATCGCTGTCTACCACGAGCAAAAAAGTATTTATGCCAATCGGAGTTTTCCTGCTTTGAAGTCACTTCACTTAGCGCTTACCACTCTGCTGTTGCTGCTATTTATGCCGGTATCGCAAGCTTGTCAGCTTACGATGCAGGCACAACATTTTCCGCCACGCTTTATTAAAGCGGCTGATGGCAGCTGGACCGGCTACAATATTGAACTTTTTCAAGCACTGGCAAAAGAATTGGGCTGCAGTAGTCAGTTTTTAGAAACCCCTTGGGGGCGCTCTATGCAGTTGCTAGCCAGTGGTGAACTAGACGCGATGAGCAATGTGTCTTATAACGAGCAACGGGCAGAATTTGCCTATTTTATTGGCCCACACCAGCAAGAACAGGTAAAGCTGGTCACTAACCTGGCTCCGGCACCGGATAAAACCTCGCTAACTGATTTAGTTAATGGCAAAGATTTGATTGCCGCTATGCAGGGCATTTACTATGGCGCAGCTTTTGAGCAAGCGTTGGAGACAGCGCCTGCTTTTCGCCAACGCTTAGTCTTTGTTACCCTTAATCAGCAAAAACTGGAGCTGTTTTTAAGCGGCCGGGTGCAATATATGTTGGAAGATCAGCTTAATTTACAACAGCTCTATTTGCATAACACTCTTAATCCATTGCGACATAAAGCGTTGTTTACCTTATATGAAAATCCGGTTTACTTTGCTTTTAGTAAAAAAAGATGGTCAGACAGCCAGCAGCAAGCGCTAAGCAACGCCTGGCAAAAACTGGTTGCGGAGGGCAAGGTACAACAATTACAGCAGCAATATTTTGTGGAGCAGGTAACAGACAAGCAACCCTAAACCCGGTCGTCGTTGCGACTCGGCAATGTGGCCAGGTTTAGTTTTTAATGTAGGCTGGCAGAAACAACAAGGGCGTAATCTTTCGAGTTACGCCCTTTTCTGTTGTAGGAGCCTTTGCCCTTTTTCGCTCTTACCACCCGGGGTTGAAACAGCTTACTGGTCACTAAGGCTTTTAGTGCATTGTCGCGAATTTCCCCGCGGCCATGCTCGGTTGCCGCTTGCTTACTCATTATTGCTCTCCTGTATAAAAACGCGCGCAGTCTAACTGCACGCTTAGGTTAACACAATAGTGATTAGTTCAATTTATATACAGCGCTCTGCTGTACTAAAGGGATCTAGGGCTGAGCAGCGGTTAAAAACGCCTGATAGCTACTATTATCTGTTACCAGCCGGTATTCATAACCGAGATTATCCAGATAGCCGGCGATAGCACTGTGCTCTGCTACTTCAAAACCGGCCAGCACGTCACCGGTGGCGGCACCATGGTTGCGGTAATGAAACAACGTAATATTCCAGTGTTCACCCAGCGTATTCAGAAAGTTCATCAACGCTCCCGGGTATTCCGGGAAGTTAAACTGATACACCTGCTCTTGCAGCTTACGCGGTGGCATGCCACCGACCATATGCCGCACATGCAGTTTGGCCAGTTCATCATCCGACAGATCCAGATACTGATAACCCGCGTCGGTCAGCGCCTTTTTTACCGTATTCAGTTCAGTCTCACCATGGCGCAATTTAATGCCGACAAAGATCTGCGCTTTGTGCTCGCTGGCATAACGGTAGTTAAATTCGGTAATGGCACGGCCACCCAGAGTTTGGCAAAAACGGCGGAAACTGCCTTTTTCCTCCGGGATGGTTACCGCAAACACCGCTTCTTTTTTCTCGCCCAGCTCACAGCGCTCGGAGACATAGCGCAGGGTGTCGAAGTTAAGATTAGCGCCACTAAGCACAGCGGCATAATGCTGCGGCCGTGGTAAGGTGCTGTTTTTTAACAGCTGGCTGTATTTCTTGAGCCCGGCCAGCGCCAAAGCACCGGCCGGCTCGGCCACGGCCCGTAAATCATCAAAGATGTCTTTGATGGCAGCACAGATTTCATCGCTGCTTACCGTGACCACCTCATCGCAAAACCGTTTGGCCAGATTAAAGTTTTCGCTGCCAATCCGCTTTACTGCCACCCCATCGGCAAACAGCCCCACCCGCGGCAAGGTCACCGGCTCACCGGCTGCCAGGGCGGCCTTTAAGCAGGCGGCATCTTCCGGCTCTACACCAATCACTTTGACATGAGGCTGAATGGCTTTGATATAGACCGCCATTCCCGCCATCAGACCACCACCACCCACCGGAATAAAGACGGCATCCAGGCGGTTATGCTGGCTTAGCAGCTCCTTGGCCACGGTGCCCTGGCCGGCTATCACATCAGCATCATCAAAGGGCGGAATATAGATGGCGCCTTCGGTTTGCGCTTTTTGCATCGCAAAGCTGTTGGCTTCATCAAAGGCGGTACCATGTAGCACCACCTTGCCACCCAAGGCCCGCACTGCGGCTACTTTAATTTCCGGCGTAGTGATCGGCATCACTATGGTTGCGTCCAGACCTAATTTCGCGGCGGACAGCGCCACACCCTGGGCATGGTTACCGGCCGACGCGCAAATCACTTTGGCATCAGGCTGCTGTTGCTGCACTTTATGCAGTTTATGAAAGGCGCCGCGCAGTTTAAAGGAATAAACCGGCTGCTTATCTTCCCGCTTTAACAGCACCTGCTGCCCAAGGCGGGCGCTTAACTTATGCATTTCATCCAGCGGCGTTTCTACCGCCGCCTGATACACTGGCGACAACAGAATTTCCCGCAGATAGTGCTGCATCACCTCAGCATCAGTTTGTGCTGTTTGTGCTATTGCCAGGTTAGTCATTGTTAATTTAATGCCTTAAGTTTTTATGCTTGTTCCACCTGTAACGCTTAGTTCGCCAGCGAAGACCAGAAACTGCTAAACAAGGCGTGTACGGCATGGATGCCGGACAGGAGCCTACAAGGATGTATTTACGGCGTCCTTGTGTGCAGTTTGTGGTCAAAGCCATCGATTCGATCTTTGACGTTACTCTTCAAGCTTGGACACATCTCTTACCGCACCTTGGTCGGCACTACTGGCTAATAACGCATAAGCCTTTAACGCGGCGCTGACCACACGCTGGCGGTTTTCCGGTTTCCAGGCTTTACTGCCCTTGGCTTGCATCGCGGCGCGGCGACTGGCCAGCACCTCGTCACTGACGGCAATGGCAATTTTGCGGTTGGGAATATCAATCTCTATCCGATCACCCTCTTCGACCAGCGCGATAGCGCCGCCGCTGGCGGCTTCCGGTGACACATGACCAATCGATAAGCCTGAGGTACCACCCGAGAAACGACCGTCAGTGATCAGCGCACAGGCCTTGCCCAGCCCCATTGATTTTAAATAACTGGTTGGATACAACATTTCCTGCATCCCCGGACCGCCTTTCGGCCCCTCGTAGCGGATAATGACGGCATCACCGGCCACGACCTTGCCGCCCAGAATGGCGGCAACAGCGTCATCCTGACTTTCAAAAACACGGGCACGGCCATTAAAAACCAAACACTCTTCGTCAACACCTGCCGTTTTAACAATACAGCCATTCGGAGCCAAATTACCAAACAGTACGGCTAAGCCCCCATCCTGTGAATAAGCATGCGCCTTATCACGGATACAGCCTCCGGCCCGATCATCATCTAATGACGGGTAACGGCAATTTTGCGAAAACGCCTGAGTAGTGCGGATCCCGGCCGGACCGGCCAGGTAAAACTGTTTTACCTGCTGATCAGTAGTGGTTTTAATATCCCACTTCGCCAACACCTCAGCCAGTGAGCTACCGGCAACATGCGGCGTATTGGGGTTTAGCAAACCGGCACGGTTCAGCTCCGCCAGGATTGCAATCACGCCACCGGCACGATGCACATCTTCCATATGATATTTCTGCGTAGAGGGCGCCACCTTACTCAGGTGCGGCACGACACGCGATAAGCGGTCGATATCAGCCATAGTAAAGTCCACTTCGGCTTCAATAGCGGCAGCCAGTAAATGCAACACCGTATTGGTTGAACCGCCCATCGCGATATCCAGCATCATGGCGTTTTCAAAGGCAACCTTATTGGCAATACTACGCGGTAAGGCGCTGGCATCATCGTCCTGATACCAACGCTTACACAGCTCCATAACCCGGAAACCGGCTTGCACAAATAATTCTTTGCGATCGGCATGGGTTGCCAGTAAAGAGCCATTGCCCGGCTGCGCCAGGCCCAATGCTTCCACCAGACAGTTCATCGAGTTGGCGGTAAACATCCCCGAGCAGCTGCCGCAGGTTGGGCAGGCACTTTTTTCAATTTGCTCGCTTTGGGCATCGCTGACCTTGGGATCGGCCGCCGATACCATGGCATCAACCAGATCCAGCTTGATAATTTGATCCGATAGTTTGGTTTTACCGGCTTCCATTGGCCCGCCGGAAACAAAGATCACCGGAATATTTAACCGCAGCGCGGCCATCAGCATACCCGGGGTGATCTTGTCACAGTTCGAGATACAGACCATGGCATCGGCACAGTGGGCATTCACCATATATTCTACCGAGTCCGCGATCAGCTCCCGCGACGGCAGGCTGTACAGCATACCGCCATGCCCCATGGCAATGCCATCATCAACCGCGATGGTATTAAATTCTTTAGCGATACCGCCGGCTTCGACAATGCTGGCGGCGACCAGCTTACCGAGATCGCGCAAATGCACATGGCCGGGTACAAATTCGACAAAGGAGTTAACCACCGCCACTATCGGCTTGCCGAAGTCGGTATCTTTTACACCGGTGGCCCGCCATAAGGCACGGGCGCCCGCCATATTACGGCCTTCGGTGACGGTAGCGGATCTGAGTTTTGGCATCTTGTTATCCTGTAAAAAACGTAAGTCAATTAAGCACGATTAGGCACGCAGCACAGCAACATCAGCCGAAGCCAATTCCAGTTGCTGTACGTCATATAACTTCACCAGCTGACTGGTCAGTAGCGTAATGGGTTTCTCACTTTGCACTGTCAGGGTAATTTGTAAACCGGCCCGGTCAGTGAGCGGGGTCATTGCCAGACCAGCCAGCTGATAACCACGATAGCGGGTTACCTGCAGTAAACGCTCTACCACGCTGGCTTCATTGCGGGTGGTGATATTCAGGGTATGTTGCATCAGTTCGTCTCCGTCAGCATATCTTCGTTCGCGGCACCTGGCGGTACTAAAGGCCAGACGTTGTCTTTTTCATCGATCCGTACATGTAATAAATAGGGCCCCGGCCAGCTAAACATCGCTTCCAGCGCGCTTGCCACTTCATCTTTGCGGGTAATGGTATGGCCGGGAATGGCGAAGGCCGCTGCCAGCGCCACAAAATCCGGATTATCCGATAAATCGGTTTCGCTATAGCGTTCATTAAAGAACAGTTGCTGCCACTGCTTCACCATGCCCAGCCGTTGGTTATCGATAATGACGATCTTCACCGGCAGCCGGAAGCGCTTGATGGTGCCCAGCTCCTGCACGTTCATCATAAAGGAGCCATCGCCACTGACGGCGATAACCGTGTCCTGTGGCCGTGCCAGCTTGGCACCAATCGCCGCCGGTAAACCAAAGCCCATGGTGCCTAAGCCGCCGCTGGATAAATGATTGCGCGGGCTATTAAAACGCATATGCTGCGCCACCCACATCTGATGCTGGCCTACATCGCAGCACACCACGCTGTTATCCGGCATCCGTTCACTCAGTTGTTTCAGCATAAGAGGAGCAAAAATCCGTTCACCCGGATGATCATAGCGCCAGCCATATTGCTGCTTTAATTGCTGACAATACACCAGCCAGTCAGCGCATTGGGTGGCGGTACTGATCGCCGGCAGAATTTGCTTCATATCGCCCAGCAAGGCACAGTCGGCAAAACGTACCTTATTAATTTCTGCCGGATCGATATCCACATGAATCACTTTGGCGTGCGGCGCAAACTTATCCAGCTTACCGGTTACCCGATCATCAAAGCGGGCACCCAAACAGATCAGTAAGTCAGATTGCTGCACCGCCAAATTAGCGGCCTGGGTGCCATGCATCCCCAGCATGCCCAGATAGTGCGGGTTAGCGCGGGCCACCGAGCCCATGCCTTTTAACGTCGTGACTGATGGCATCTCACTTTCGGCCAGAAAAGCCTGTAACTGTGGCAGCGCATCCGCCATCTGCACACCGCCGCCGATGTAGGCAATCGGCTTCTTCGCCTGTGCGATCAACTGCCGCGCTTTGGCCGCGTTAGCCAGTGAGGTCGCTAAGCGGGCAGCAGGTAGCGTTGGCCACTCGGGTTCACTGACCTCAGCCAGTTGAATATCCTTCGGAATATCAACTAATACCGGGCCAGGGCGGCCACTTTGTGCCAGCCGGAAGGCTTCCTGTAACGTATGCGCCAGCTCATTGACATCGCGGACCATAAAGCTGTGCTTGGTTACGCCCAACGATAAGCCTAAAACATCGACCTCCTGAAAGGCATCGGTGCCCATCACCGCTTGTGATACCTGACCGGTAATGGCGACCAGCGGTACCGAGTCCAGCAGGGCATCAGCCAGAGAGGTAATCAGGTTAGTCGCACCGGGGCCAGATGTTGCTAAACAGACGCCAACCTTGCCAGAGGCGCGGGCATAGCCAATAGCCGAGAAGGCGCCGCCTTGCTCATGCCGGCACAGATAGTGTTTGACCGTGCTGTGATAAATCGCATCGTAAATTGGCATAATAGCGCCGCCCGGGTAACCAAAGATGGTGTCTACCCCCTGCTGCTGTAATACCTTTAATACCAATTCTGCGCCTTTCATTTGCTGTTGCCCTTTTTGCTTGTTGCCCGAATCAATTTTCACCAGCCCTGAAACGACAAAACCCCCGGTCCTTGCGGAGCGGGGGTTTTGCTGGAAGTCGACTTAGTGTGCGCTATCGTTCCAATACACCGCCCCCGCGGAGATTAATAATCACCACGATTACGAGGACAATGATGTTCAGAACGGCTGCTAAACGCATTTAATACTCACTAACTCTTACGGTTAATTGTTGTTGCTTTAATCAAAAAGCAGATTGGCTATATTAATAGACGTCTATCTGTCCGGAGTCAACCGCTTTTTGCTGAAAAAATGACTTTTCCTGAAAATAATTAAAATTTGTATCGCCGGCAGTGAGCCGCTAGAGTATCTGTACAGGTGTAAAACAGCAGGTCGCCACGGCCGTGGACCAACTTGAGTTATTTGAGCTACCGAACCCCTGCATTGGGGTGTGTGAGAGCAATCAACGCGGTTATTGCAAGGGCTGCCTGCGCTCGCGCGAAGAGCGCTTTAACTGGCATCTGAAGCCGGCAGCAGAGCGGGCGCGTATTTTAAAACTGCTGGCGCAGCGCCGGGCGCGCTTACAGCAGAAGGCTAATGCCGGGTCACAACCTGAGCCGCAACCCGGTTCACTGGATTTGTTCTAGGCTTTTTTCACCAGACTAATCAGATATAGCAACACCACAGCACCCACTGTTGCGGTAATCAGTGAGCCAATCAAACCAAAGGCTTTTAACCCCAAGGCACCAAACAGCATACCGCCCAGGAAGGAGCCGACGATCCCGACTACGATATTACCCAGCACACCAAAGCCACGACCTTTCATAATATTGCCGGCCAACCAGCCAGCGACCGCACCGATAATCAGAAACAGAATAAAATTCATAATTGCTTTAACCTATTTTTTGTTAAAAAGCGGATAACTATTTTTTACACAGTATCTTGCCCAGCAATCAAGATAGCTATAAATTCAACAAGCTTCAAACCGGATCTAACAATAACACTACGGAGTCATCTATGAAATTAAAGATTGCAGCTTTAGCTATCACATCTACCCTGGTACTGGCGGGCTGTGAAACAACAAATTCCATTCCTTACAAAGCATCTTCAGCAAATGTGATCTCAATTCAGCAAACACTTCAGGCTGAAAATAAAAAAGTTAAAATGGGTAAGGTACAGATTGCACAAGGTGTAGATGAAAGCCCAATGTGTCGCTTAATGGGGCCGGTAAAAGTAGCTCCGGGCAAAACCATCCCTCAGTATATTGAAGCGGCCTTCCAGGAAGAATTGTTTTTAGCTCAGGTTTATAACCCAAGCGCCAGCACTGAGATCCAAGCTGTAGTAGAGGAGCTGAAATTCAGTTCAGTTACGCCAGCCTTTTGGGAAGTATCAATGACTGTAAAGTCGAATCTTTCTGAAGGCTATAAAGTGTCAGTGAAATATCCGTTCGGTACCAGCTGGAGTGCGCCATCAGCTTGTAAAAACGTCGCGGATGCCTTTGGTCCTGCTGTCCAAGAGCTGTTAAAAGAAGTTGTAAATCACCCTGACTTCAAAAAACTTGTCTAGAGCGATTTTGAGCAGCTTGCCGCGCGCTTGCTGCTCAACTTTCAACTAACGCTAATTCTGGCCCAGTCAGAGCTCGATACTCCCCCTCTGCCAACTCTGGCGGCAGCTGCAAAGCACCGATCCGCTCGCGGTGTAGTCGTTCAACTTTATTGCCGATAGCGGCAAACATTCGTTTTACCTGATGGTAGCGGCCTTCGTGAATGGTGAGCAGGGCTTGATGCGTTGCCACCAGCTCTAATTGTGCTGGCTTGGTCGGCTCTTTTTCGCCACGAAGCATCACGCCAGCAGCAAATTGGGCAATGGCTTCAGCTGGGATAGGATCTGCAGTCCAAACCCGGTAGGTTTTGGCGACATGGTGTTTTGGTGAGCTTAAGCGATGTGACCACTGACCATCGTCAGTCAATAGCAGCAAACCTGTAGTATCCAAATCCAGCCGGCCAACGGTATGTAAGCGTTCAACCAGCGGTTCATCCAGCAAGGTAAAAACAATCGGGTGTTCGGGGTCATCATTGGCACAGACATAGCCGGCAGGCTTATGCAGCATAATATAGCGTGGGCCGATCAGCTGTAGTGGCTCACCGTCGAGCTCCACCTGATCCGTTACACTGACCTGACGGGCAGCTTGCTTAACCGGCTCGCCATTAATACTGACTAAGCCCTGACGGATACTTTTGCCGGCCTGCGAACGGGTCAGACCGGTGCAATCACAAATAAACTTATCTAAACGCATAATTCACCTTAGTTGATGAAGACAGTTTAGCTTTGTCTTAGCGCCGAGACCATAAAATTCGGATTAAGTAGCTGTTCACGCTGATAAACCGGGCCGCTAATGCCATCAAATTGCACGCTGGCCCCCGCTTCCAGCGCAATGATATGTCCGGCGGCGGTATCCCACTGCATAGTCGGGCCAAAGCGCGGATAAACATCGGCCACCCCTTCGGCGACTAAACAAAATTTTAGCGAGCTACCTACTTCAACCAGTTGATACTGTGGCAGCTGGGCTAAATAACCGGCGAGATCCGGGCTGGGGTGGCTGCGACTGCCAACCACCCGAACCCGATCGGAAGTTTGACTAACCTGAATTGACTGGCTACCGGCTGCGGTTTTTAGCCAGGCGCCCTGACCTCTGGCCGCATAATAGGTTTTTGCCAGCACTGGCGCATGCACCACACCCAGCACCGGCTCACCCAGTTCGATCAGCGCAATATTGACGGTAAATTCGCCGTTGCGTTTAATAAATTCTTTCGTGCCATCCAGCGGGTCGACCAGCCAGTAACGTTGCCAGTGTTGCCGCACTGCCCAGCTAATATCGGCGGCTTCTTCCGATAAAATAGGAAGGTCCGGCGTCAACGCCGTCAGGGCATTAACAATCAGCTGGTGCGCGGCCAGATCGGCTGCCGTCAGCGGTGTGGCATCGGCTTTATCGGTAATATTAAACTCTCGCGGATCCCGCTGATAAATTTCTAAGATCGCCTGACCGGCCTGTTCAGCAATCTCAATAATAGCGTTTAATATGTTCATTATATATTCCAGAAAATCATAGCATTGCAGTCAAACACATGCTGTTAAGAATAGCGCTATTGAAAGAAACTGACGACTCAACAACGCTGCTTCAGGACTTGGTAGGGTAGTCTTTTCGTAACAGCAGCAGGGAGGCTGCGCAGGCTGAAAGGGCACAGGGATGTGATCCTTGAAGCCGGTGGAGAAAAGACTACCCTGCCAAGGCCGCTGCACCTATCGGAATACTGTGCCTTACGGCAAGCAACAACTAGGCAATAACCCCTTTACTGGCTAATAGCGCCAGCAATTTATCGACACTTTGTTCCAGCGAACTTTGCGCCGTATTCAGCACCAAATCAGCAGCCAGTGGCGCCTCATAGGGATCGGAAATGCCGGTAAAGTGTGCAATTTCTCCGGCACGCGCCTTTTTATATAAACCTTTTACATCGCGCTGCTCACAGACCTCAAGTGGCGTGGCGATATAAATTTCCAGAAACTTTCCCGGCGGCAGCATACTTTTTACCAACTCGCGTTGCTCGCGCAGTGGCGAAATAAAGGCACTCAGTACCAGCAGGCCGGCATCGACCATCAGGCCAGCAACAGCACCGACCCGGCGTAAATTCTCACGCCGATCCGCTTCGCTAAACCCCAGATCAGCGCACAGGCCATGCCGCACATTATCGCCATCCAGCAAATAGGTGTGCACACCGCGCGCCAGCAATGCCTGCTCCAACGCATTGGCCACGGTCGATTTACCCGAGCCGCTCAGGCCGGTAAACCAGAGCACGGCACTCTGATGCCCCTTTAACCGGGCGCGCGCGGCCGCATCAATCTGGTATTGCTGCCACTGAATATGCGTCACTTTGCTAAGTTCTGTCATACCGCTCACTACTCTCCTGTTTGTTACGGCAAGGCGCTAGGCAAGCCGGGTTAGCGGCTGCTGAAACACCGCAGCGCCGGGACGCTGCCCGAACCAGTGCAACTGCGATTGTAGCGCTACCACTTCACCGATCACCAATAACGCTGGCGAAACCACCTGTTGCTGCTCGACCAATTGCGCTAACTCAGACAAGGTGCCGGTGATCACCCGCTGTTCACGACGGGTACCATTCTCAATAATCGCCAGCGGCGTTGCCGGATCGCGGCCAAAACTAACAAGCTGCTGTTGGATATCCGCTGCTTTTAGAATACCCATATAAATCGCCAGCGTCTGATGTGGCCGGCTCATACTGTGCCAGTCTGGCTCATCGCCGGCTTTACGGCAATGACCGGTCACAAACTGCACACTTTGCGCATAATCACGATGGGTTAACGGAATACCGGCATAGGCGGCGCAACCGGCTGCGGCGGTAATACCCGGCACTACCTGAAACGGGATCTGCTCTGGCAGCAGGGCTTCAATTTCCTCGCCACCGCGGCCAAAAATAAAGGGGTCACCGCCTTTTAAGCGACAGACTTTTTTACCTTGTTTCGCCAGTTGTACCAGCAGCGCATTGGTATCCTGCTGTGGCATGGAATGCGCACCGGCTTTTTTACCAACACAAATTCGTTCCGCATCGCGGCGTACCAACTCCATAATCTGTGGCGACACCAGATAATCGTAAACCACCACATCGGCTTGCTGCATCAGTTGTAAGGCTTTTAACGTTAATAACTCCGGATCGCCCGGGCCGGCCCCAACAATCCATACTTCGCCCTGCCGTGGTAGTTCACTCTGTAGCATCTCTGCCAACTGTTGCTCCGCCTGCTGTGGCCGGTTTGCCTCCAGTTGCCGTACCACATCTGAGTCAAATACCCGCTCCCAGAACTGACGCCGCGCCGCAAAGCCCTGAAATTTCGCTTTGACCTGGTCACGAAAACGCCCAACCAATTCCGCCAGTGGCCCCAGATGTTGCGGTAACAGCGTTTCTAACTTTTCTCTAAGCCGACGGGCTAATACCGGGGCGGTACCAAAGCTGGAAATGGCAATTAAGATCGGGCTGCGATCAATAATCGACGGAAAAATAAAGCCACACTTGGGCTGATCATCAACAGTGTTAACCAGCATATTGCGCTCTGTCGCGGCCTGGTAAACCGCCGCGTTAACCTCGTCATTATCGGTGGCGGCAATCACCAGCAACTTGCCATCCAGCAGCTGAGGAGTAAAAAAACCTGGTAACAACTCGGCTTTGCCCTGCTGTTGCCACTGAAGAAATTCCGGCGCAAAATCCGGCGCTACCACGCTTAAGCGGGCGCCGGCGCTCAATAAGGTACCGGCTTTACGCAGCGCTACACTGCCGCCGCCGACAATCAGCACCGGCTTATCAGTTAGTTTTACAAAAAGTGGCAGATACTGCACAGTCGCCTCGGGTTGCAGCCTTTATCATCAGGCTGACAGCTTACCCAGCAGCGTGGCAAAGCGGAAATAGCAATTTGCGCTCAGTTATAACCAAAGGCTATCAAAAATAGCGTTATTTATACTCAAGCTAATAAGGTAGCGGTATATTTCAGACATAAAAAAGGCGGCAACCAAAGGTGCCGCCAAACAGGGATGAGAGAGTATCCCAGGCTATGTAAAACGGTTGCTTAGTGACGGATCAGGTAATCGAACGCGCCCAAAGACGCATTAGCACCGGCACCCATCGCAATAATAATTTGCTTATAGGGCGCTGTGGTGGCATCACCGGCGGCAAAGACGCCAGGGATCGAGGTTTGACCACGCTCATCCACGATAATCTCGCCACGCGGCGATAATTCCACTGCACCACGTAACCACTCAGTATTAGGTACCAGACCGATCTGCACAAAAATACCTGCCAGTTCAATCCGTTTCGCTTCTCCGGTTTTACGATCGGTATAGTTAATACCGTTCACCCGGGTGCCGTCACCTGTCACTTCAGTGGTCTGGGCTTCGGTGATAATGGTGATATTGCCCATGGAGTTGGCTTTTTTCACCAGAACCGCATCGGCCCGCAGCTCAGCGGCGAATTCCAACACTGTCACGTGCTCAACGATACCTGCCAGATCAATGGCCGCTTCAATACCGGAGTTACCACCACCGATCACAGCGACTTTCTTGCCTTTAAACAGCGGGCCGTCACAGTGCGGACAGTAAGCGACACCTTTACCACGGTATTCCTGTTCACCCGGCACATTCATTTCGCGCCAGCGGGCGCCAGGGCTTAAAATCAGGGTTTTACTTTTCAGTACCGCACCATTGGCTAGTTCCAGCTCAACCTTATCGGTCTTGCGCAGCTTCACCGCACGCTGATTATTCATAATGTCCACATCGTATTCACGCACATGGGCTTCTAAACCGGCTACCAGTTTTGGACCTTCGGTGTACTTCACCGAAATAAAGTTCTCGATGCCGACGGTATCTGCCACCTGGCCACCAAAGCGCTCGGCGACGATCCCGGTATTTAAACCTTTTCGGGCGGCATAGATTGACGCCGCTGCGCCAGCAGGGCCTCCGCCAACTACTAACACATCGAATTCCGCTTTGTTTTTCAGTGCTTCGGCCTGACGTTTTTCGGCGTTAACGTCAATTTTCTGGATAATTTTCTCCAGCGTAATGGCCCCCTGAGAGAACAGCTCACCATTCAGGTATACCGAGGGCACCGCCATAATATTTTTGGCTGCAACTTCGTCCTGGAACATGGCGCCGTCAATCATCACGTTAGTGATGTTCGGGTTAATCGCCGACATAATATTCAGCGCCTGTACCACTTCCGGACAGGTCTGGCAGCTTAATGACACATAGGTCTCAAACTGGAAACTGCCGCTAATATTTTTAATTTGCTCGATCAGATCGGCTTCGATCTTGATCGGGTGACCACCAGAATGCAGTAAGGCCAGTACTAACGACGTAAATTCATGGCCAAGTGGAACACCGGCAAAGGTAATTTGCGTATTTTTGGCCGCAGAGCGCACCAACATAGCGGGTTTACGCTGGGCCTGACTATCGTCGCGACGATAGGTGACTAAATTCGATAATTCGGCAATCTCAGTTGCCAGTTCATTTACCTCGGCTGCTTTGGCGCTATCATCTAAAGATACCACCAGCTCAACCTCGGTTTTCAGGTTTTGCAGATAGGTTTGTAATTGTTGCTTCAGGTTAGTATCTAACATAGAGAATAAGTCCTTAAAAACTGAAAGTCGCGGCGCAGCAAGGCAAGGGAGGATCGGGCCGGTGTTTCCACCGGCCAGACACCAAAGTTTCCTTTGGCAGCGTGAAGCTGGATTACAGCTTCACAGAGGGGCTGTAATCAGCTTACAACACTGCAGTTGCCTGCAAGTTGCATTAAACTTAGATCTTACCAACCAGATCCAGAGAAGGCGCTAACGTCTTCTCACCTGGAGTCCACTTAGCTGGGCACACTTCACCGTCGTGGTTAGCAACGTACTGAGCAGCTTGTACTTTACGGAACAGCTCAGCAGCTGAACGGCCAATACCCAGGTCATGGATTTCACATACCTTGATCACACCCTCTGGGTTGATGACGAAGGTACCACGCAGTGCCAGACCTTCTTCTTCGATCATCACGCCGAAGTTGCGGGTGATAGCGCCAGTTGGGTCAGCCAGCATTGGGTAGTTGATTTTCTTGATTGTTTCTGACGCGTCGTGCCAGGCTTTGTGCGTAAAGTGGGTATCAGTTGATACTGAGTATACTTCAACACCGATTTCCTGGAACTTAGCATAGAAGTCAGCCAGGTCGCCTAATTCTGTTGGGCAAACGAACGTGAAGTCAGCCGGGTAGAAGCAAACAACAGTCCACTTACCTAATAAATCCTGGTCAGTTACTGGTACAAATTTACCCTGATGGTAAGCAGTGGCTTTAAACGGCTTGATTTTGGTATTGATTAATGAAGACATGTGTTGCTCCTTACAGTTAATAAAACAGTTAATGTTTCAACGCTGGCCAGTGTAGCCAAGCCTCACTAGCATTTAAAACGAATAAAACAAATCATACTAATCGTTTTAATTGATAACACTCAGCTTTGATTGATACGTCGTAGCGCCAAAACAGACCACCGGCGCGTCGCAAAGTTCGCCTTAGTCAGCCAGCACAGAGGTTTGGGCTAAGGCTGGCAATTTCAATGTCCTGACAGTGCAGAAAATCTTAACTTAGCGCCAGAACATGACAAAGCCGTGACGCCAATGCCATGCGGCGTTTTACGGATGAGCGGGGATCAGGGAGGGCTTGGGTTGTAAAAAGTGTTGCATCAGTTGCTGATACTCAGCGCTGGCCTTTAACTGGTCCAGCGCTTGTTGTAACCGCTGCACCTGCTCCAACGGCAGTTGTGGGTGTAATGCCAGATAATTATGCCCGACGGCCGATAAATCGATTACCGCTTCCACTGCGCTGGGTTGCTGCTGATGCTGGCCCAGCCATACCGGCAGAATCAGTTCCGAGGCAATCAGCAAGTCAACCTTACCATGCAAAAACGGCAATACGGCATCGGATTTACTATTAAACCGCAATAAATTGACATCGACTTCAAAGCCCATACTTTGCAGGTACAGCTCATAAACATCGCCACGGGCAACAGCAACGATATACTGCTTTGCCTGCTCCAGGGTACGGGGTGGTGCATCAGGGCGGGATTTTAGCCAGTACATATTGGCACTGGCATGGGCCAGCGGCCCAACCCATTGAAAAGCGTCTTCCCGCAATGGATTACGTGAGGTGGAGTACAAACCGGCTTTGGGATCATTTTGCGCTGCTTCGTAAGCACGTAGCCAGGGTAATAACCGGAACTCACACTGGATCTTGGCAATCTGACAACTACGCCGCACCAGTTCAGTGTTAAGGCCAGTAATTTGCTGATTCTGCTCAAAACTATAAGGAGGAAAATGCTCGGTGTACATGATCAGGCTTTCCGCCCTCAGTACCAGACTCGCGCTTAGCAGCAAAGCCCCCAACAACCATTTCATAGCGATTACGTGTATGACTGTAGATAAGGCTTACTATGGCTGATCTTCTGCAGAAACGATAGCCTCAGTGGATAATTTCTGTACTGGCTCAACGTTAATCGTTTCGAAATACTGCGTTAGCCAATCAGCGCCATACTGTCGGAGCTCTGGCCACGGATGATTTAGCGCTTCATGCCACAATTGACTTAAATGCTTATGTTGTAAATGCAGCCTTGCCTCTCCGGTAAAGGCATCAGCAGACAAAACTATGCGAGACTGAAAAGTGATTTCAGCCTCGCAATTCGCAACCTACTAACGATTCGAGCATCGCATAGTTATAGTGCATCTGCCTGTAACATCACAACTCATACTTTGAGTGCATGTTTTCTGTTGCGTTTGATTACTAAACCAATCTCTTAACCATCTATCCAGTTCTGTATTAAACTTAGGACCATAATTGTGTTCCAATTGAACACTTGAGAAACTATCTGAAACAGAAACATAACCATCTAGCGCCGCACAAACATCTCCGGTGATAACGCAGACGTTATGACCACCACTGGTACTAACTGTCATCATAAATTTCATAGAGGCTTGTTGTTGCGCAACAACCTGCTGTCTCAACTCAGCTTCATTGTTACTTGTTCGCACGGCTCTGTCATATAGGTTCAAGGCCGAGTCTGCGATGGGGATATTTTCTTCAATTGGCCTCCGTGTCCCTCTACGACCACTTAACTCTTCAACTTGGAAACTGTCGTTAGAGTTAAACTTTGACTGGGGCTCTGACAGAATCTCCATACATTGGGACCCGTCACAACAAACTTCATATAGAGGATCACAATATCTTATAGTGTAGAATCTATTGTTCAGGTAAGCATCACGGAATGCCCATAGCACGGTGTTAACGGTGGACTCAATATTCGAACCACAGCCGCCCAGACAATTTACTTTGAAATCTAGGTCAGCCTGCACAGGTACGCCACTACTATTGTATATACGATGCACCGTCAACTCTTGCTGTACACCATTTTGATCGCGGAAATAAACGTTTATAGGATGATATCTATAACTGCCACACAAACCTTGATTGAAGTTTAAGTAGTTAAGGCACTGATTAGCCATCACAGGAGCAGCAAATAGGGCGGTCAATAAAATCAGAATTCCGAACACGCGCTTCATACTGCACCTCCTTGGCTAGGGCTAATATGAGTATCTACTGAGTCTCGATTTTCTATTTTCATAACATTCTCCATCTGTTATTCCGACTATAGAAAGCCATCAAAAATGTAGACAAAAAAATTCACATTTGCAACAAAAGTAGCGACAGTTAACTTGGTGACCGAATGTTGGGAGTTTAGCAGATACCGGCGATGCTTTATCTAATCAAATACCATCACCATCGATATGCAAACCACATTCGCGGCCAAAGCCGTTAAAGCGGGTATCTTCTTCACTCATGCCCGGTTCAAATTTTGCGGTGGAATGGGTATCGCCGACCGATAAATAGCCCTGCTCCCACAGCGGATGGTAAGGCAGGTTATGCTGTTTTAAGTAGTAAAAGACGTCCTTATTGCTCCAGTCGATAATAGGCTGCACCTTAACCACACCCCGGCTGATTTCCACTATGGCTTTATCGGCACGGGTGCTGCTCTGGCTGCGGCGCAAGCCGGTAAACCAGGTGCCCACATTGAGCTCGCGTAGCGCTCGCTGCATGGGCTCGACTTTATTAAGCTGATTGTATTGCTTGATACCCTCAGCGCTTAACCAGAGCTGGCCATAGCGGGCTTCCTGCCACTGTGGGCTCAGTGCAGCGCGATAAACCTGCAAATTCAGTCCCAGTCGCTCAGTCAGCTGGTCAATAAACTGATAGGTTTCCGGAAATAAATAGCCGGTGTCAGTCAGCACCACCGGAATATCCGTTTTTTGCACACTGACCAGATGCAGCATCACCGCGGCCTGAATGCCAAAACTGGAGCTGAGCATCGGTTGCTGCGGTAAATGTCGCAGCGCCCAGGCCACCCGCTCAGCCGCCGACAGAGGCGCCAGCAGCGAGTTAATTTCCGTCAGCCAGACTTGCTGCACTGCGGTGCTCTGCTGCAGGATCTGCCGGTAATCATTCAGTACTTGCCCCATGCTGCTTACTCCGGCTCAGGCGTGAAAATCGGTTTTTGACACTTTGACTTCCGCGACCACACCGCTGCGGATCACAAAATCACCAAAGTCTTCGCCGGCCTGCCGTTCGGTGGCCCAACGCCCGATAAGCTGGTCAAGCTGAGCTAAAATCTCTGCTTCCGCGACATTATCTAAAAACAGTTTCGGAATGCGGGTACCGACTTTGTTACCACCCAGAAAGACATTGTATTTACCCGGCGCCCGGCCCACTAAGCCGACCTCGGCCAGCATGGCGCGACCACAGCCATTCGGACAGCCGGTAACCCGCAGCACGATATGATCGTCGGCAACGCCGTTTTTGCTAAGCAAGCCTTCAACTTTCGTCACCAGTTCAGGCAGGTAACGCTCCGCTTCCGCCATCGCCAGCGGGCAGGTCGGGAACGATACACAGGCCATCGAGTTTTTACGCTGCTCACTGTGGCTGTCATCCAGCAAACCGTATTGACGTGCCAGTTGTTCGATTTGCGCTTTTTGCTCGAGCGGCACGCCGGCAATAATCAGGTTCTGGTTTGCAGTCATCCGCAAATCGCCCTGATGGATCTTCGCGATTTCCGCTAAACCGGTTTTTAATGGTTTGCCAGGGAAGTCCAGCACCCGGCCATTTTCGATAAACAGCGTCAGGTGATGCTTGCCATCAATGCCCTCAACCCAGCCAAAGCGATCGCCGCGGCTGGTAAACTCATAAGGGCGCACCGGTTCAAAGGCGACACCGACGCGCTTTTCCACTTCGCTGCGGAAATTGTCGACGCCGATGCGATCGATGGTGTACTTGGTTTTGGCGTTTTTACGATTCACCCGATCACCATAATCGCGCTGCACGGTAACCACATGCTCGGCCACTTTTAGTACATGCTCCAGGCTGATAAAGCCCAGCTCTTCCGCACGGCGCGGATAAGTCGAGGTATCGCCAAAGGTCATCGCCAGGCCGCCACCTACCAGCACGTTAAAGCCAATCAGCTTGCCGTGTTCGGCAATGGCAACAAAGTTCAGATCGTTGGCATGCACATCAACATCATTGTGTGGCGGGATCACCACTGTGGTTTTAAACTTACGTGGCAGGTAGGTATCACCCAGCACCGGCTCGGTCTCGGTGGTTTCAACTTTTTCCTCATCCAGCCAGATCTCAGCATAAGCGCGGGTTTTCGGCAGCAAATGTTCGCTGATCTTTATCGCCCACTGATACGCCTGTTGATGTAACTCGCTCTCGACCGGGTTAGAGGTACACAGCACGTTACGGTTAACATCTCCGGCAGTGGCGATCGAATCAATGCCAATGCTATTCAGGAACTGATGCATCGGTTTAATATTCGGCTTTAACACGCCGTGGAACTGGAAAGTCTGGCGGGTGGTCAGGCGGATACTGCCATATAAGGTGTGCTCGGCCGCGAACTTATCGATGGCCAGCCATTGCGTTGGTGTAATAATGCCGCCGGGCATCCGCGCCCGCAACATCACATTATGCAGCGGCTCCAGCTTTTGCGCCGCGCGTTCCGCGCGGATATCACGGTCATCCTGCTGATACATGCCGTGAAAACGGATCAACATAAAGTTATCGCCGGTAAAGCCACCGGTAATCTCATTCTGCAAGTCGCTGGTGATAGTGCCACGTAGGTGGTCGCTTTCGGCCTTTAAACGCTCGTTGTCCGACAACTTGCCCGCCGCGACAAATTCAGGATTAACAGGATACTGACTCATTAATACACATCCTTCTGATAGCGCTTGGCTATCCGTAACTGATCTAAATACTGTTGCGCGGCCTTTTCATCTTTACCGCCTCGCTGCTGTACTATGGTCAGCAACGCCTGATGCACGTCTTTCGCCATCCTGGCGCCGTCACCACAGATATACAGGTGTGCGCCCTGCTCTAACCATTGCCAGACCTCAGCGCCATGTTTCAGCAGCTTATGCTGCACATAGACTTTTTCCGCCGTATCGCGGCTAAAAGCAACGTCGAGCCGGGTCAGCAAGCCTTGCTTTAAGTAATTCTGCAGCTCCACCTGATACAGGAAATCCTGGGTAAAGTGTGGGTTACCAAAGAATAGCCAGTTTTTACCGCTAGCGGCACGGGCATCCCGCTCCTGTAAAAAGGCGCGGAAAGGCGCAATGCCGGTACCTGGGCCAATCATTATCACCGGGGTGTCATCATTTTCTGGCAAGCGGAAGTTGTTATTGGTTTCAACAAACACCTTAATACTGCCACCCTCTGCTAACCGCTCGGCTAAAAAGCCGGAAGCGCCACCCAGATGCGGTTTGCCATAGGCCTCATAACGTACTACACCCACCGTTAAATGCACCTCGTCTTCCACTTCGGCCTGCGAGGACGCAATAGAATATAAACGAGGCTGCTGCTTACGTAGCGCATCCACCAGTTGCTGCGCGCTAATCAGCGCCGGATGTTCACGCACGATATCAATAATTTGCCGTTCACTCAGGTAGCTGCGTAGCGCGGTTTTATCAGCAACTAAAGCTTGTAACGCCGCGCTGCTGCTGGCTTTGGCATATTTATCGACGAAGGCGGGATAGGACTGGGTCAGCTCCAACTGTTCAGTCAGGGCATCACTAATAGTCAGTCGCTCTGTGCCCACTAACACCGGGGTATTAGCAGCAATACCAGTGAGTAGTAAGAGTTCTTTTACCAGCTGTGGGTCGTTACTGAAATAGACCCCCAGGGCATCACCCGGCTGATAACGCAGCCCGGAGCCCGCCAGCGAAATCTCAATATGCCGCACATCTTTGCTGGAATCACGGCCGGTGATCTTCTGATTGGTATACAGCTCAGCGCTAAACGGTTGTTGTTTGCTGTAACTGCTCTGTGCCGCCGCCGTTTGGCTGGCCCCCGGCCAGCTAATCACATCAGCCGTTGCCGCCGGCGCCTGCGCGAACTCCGGCTCTAAGGTAGTGATGAGCTGCTGCTGCCAGTTCGCGGCGGCAATGCTGTAATCAACATCCAGATCCGCCCGGGCAATAATGGCTTTGCCGCCTAATTCGGCGAGACGCTGATCAAAATCCTGTGCGGTTTTACAGAAAAATTCATAGCTGGTATCGCCCAAGCCCAATACCGCATAACGCAGCTCTGGCAGCTGTGGCGCTTTTTTACTAAACAGGAAGTTATAAAAGCTGATGGCATTTTCCGGCGGCTCTCCCTCACCATAGGTCGAGGTGACAATCACTAAAAAGCGCTCATTTTTCAGATTAGCCGCCTTATATTCGGCCAGATCCTGCACCTTAACCGTAAAGCCTTTGCCGCTGGCGGCCTTGCCCAGATCTTCCGCAACATGCTTGGCATTGCCTGTTTGTGAACCATATAGCACTGTTAGGGTAGCGGCAGGTGCCGCTACCGCGGAGGGAGCAACTGCCACACTCTGACCGGCCAATTGGGCACTGGCCGCCAGATAGCCACTAACCCAGGCTTGCTGGATCGGATTAAGCTGGCTTACCAGCCCCTGTAATTGTTTTACCTGCTGTTCAGACAGCGGGCTGGCCTGAGCGACCAGTGACGATAACAGCATAACAAACCCTGCTTAAGTTAATTATTGGCATTTTAGCCATCCAGATGCTAGCGGGTAAAAGAATGGATCTCTCTTGGTTATTCCAGAAAGTAATTAAAAACTCAGGCTGCCTGAATAAGTTCTTTCTAAAGACAGCGACAACTACTTAGCCAAACTCACTACTTTTTAGCCAATCCAACAATAAACCTTCTCAACCCGTCACTGATATGACAATTTTATTGTTTAAAATCAGTGTGTTAATAGTTGGCATTCACTTTGCTCTACTTACAGGGTCAAATCAGCAAGAAGGATAAAATAATGAAAGCCTTAGTATTAACCGCCACTGTCGTCCTCGCTAACCCGGTTGTCGCAGAGCAAAGCTGCCAGTTTCAACTTGAGCACGATTTAGTTATTTCACCTACGCAGGTGATATTACAACAACAGCAACAGCCGCTGTGGACCATCGACCAACAAGGTCGGCTGTGGTTAGCCGGTAAAGAGCAAAGCACCGATGCCGAGAGCCGCGCTTTACTGCAACAATATCAGGCTGGTGTGCGCGAGCAGGCAATCAACACCGTCGAACTGGTGCAAGCAGGCTTACAACTGGCAGGTACCGCTGTCGAACAAGTGTTAACCGAACTGACCGGTAAATCGCTGGCACAGCATCCACAGATGCGTGATGTGCTTGCGAAAATCCAAAAAAGCACTGACGAGATTATTGTACGGCGCGGCGAGCAACTGGAAGTGCGTGGCAGCGCCCTGTCAAAACTCGATCAAGCCTTTGGTCCGGAATTTGATGCCGCGATAGAAAGCCTGGTCGAAGAAAGCATGGGCAATATTATGCTGCAAATTGGCAAAGCGATGGTCAGCGGCCAGGGCACGTTCGAGCAGCGGATGGAAGCCTTTGGCCAGCGCATGGAGAAGTTTGGCGAACAGTTAGAGCAAAATATGCAGGCCAAAGCCAGTGTGCTGGAGCAGCGCGGTGAAGCCATGTGCCAGCAAGTGCAGCAGTTGGATCAACTGGAAAGCCAAATCCAGCAACGTCTGCCGGCCATGGCTGCCTACGACTTATTTAATAATGTAAAAACCGCTAAAAACTAAGCAACGAGTTCAATTTCCTAACCACGGCTTGGCGTACTGCTTCGCATGACAGTACGCCCTTTTTTATGCCCGCAACTGGCAGTTTTCAATAAAGCGCGTTAGCCTATCATTACTCTTTTCCCGGCTAAGGTAGCAATAAAGATGAGCATCCAACATATTGATCCTACAGTCCGTTATTCAGAAGCCGTTATTACCAATGGCCTGATCTTTTGCGCTGGCATGGTGCCGGATACCACGGCAACCGATATTAAAAGCCAAACCGAAAATGTGCTGTCTCAGATTGACGCCCTGCTGGAGCGTTGCTTTAGTCATAAACGCAAGCTGGTCGACGTCACGATTTTTCTGGCTGATATGGCCGATTATGCCGCGATGAACCAGGTATGGGATGCCTGGTTGGTTGAAGGCGCAGCACCGGCACGCACTACCGTAGCAGCTAAACTGGCCGATCCGCATTGGAAGGTCGAAATCAAAGTGGTCGCAGCGCAGTAAGAACTAGTCGAAAAAACACTACTTTGCCGGACATTATCAGTATGATAACTACATAAACGTAGTTGGCAGCGCGAATTGCTGCCTTGCAGAAACTTATCGATAACTGGACGTTCAGATGTTATTACTGAAAAAATTACGTTGGCCCCTGGCTATCGTAGTCATAGCGCTCTTGGCTTACTATGGTCTGAAACCTTACTGGTTAACGCAGCTAACCCAGCAGGAAAGCGCCAGAATTACTGCGCTAAAACAACAGGCCGTGCCGGCAGCACCACAGCAACGTCTTGATGCGGAGCGGATGATGGCCGACCTTAGCTGGCTGGCCGCGGCAGAGCGGCAAGGGCGCGCCCCGGGTACGCCGGGCGGCATCGCTGCCAGATTATGGATTGCCGAACAATTTGCCGCTATCGGTTTAACCCCCGCCGGCAGCGAGGGTTACCTGCACCCCTATAGCGTAACGGAACATTTTTCATTTAATCGCTGGCTTCGACGCAAAAATGCCGTTATTCCTGGAGTGGAAGATGCAGCCAATGTGCTCGGGTTATTGCCGGGTACTGAGCCGGGTTTAAAGCCACTGATTATTACCGCTCATTATGATCACCTCGGCATGCACGGCGATACCATCTTCTATGGCGCCGACGATAATGCCTCCGGCGTCGCCGCCATGTTAGAACTGGCACGTTACCTTACCAAGCATCCGCTGCGCCATCCGGTACTGTTTGCCGCACTGGACAGTGAGGAAAAAGGCTTGCAGGGTGCGGTAGCACTATTTCGTACCGGCCTGCTCAGTGCCGAGCAGCTAAGGTTTAATATCAATATTGATATGTTAAGCCGCGATACCGAACAGCAGCTGTTTGCCGTTGGCAGTTATCATCATCCCTGGTTACTGCCATTACTGGAACAGTTGCAACAACAGAGCGCTGTTAAGTTAATCGCCGCCCACGATCGCCCCTGGTACAAAGCCGGCCACAGTCAGGACTGGACGCTCAGTTCTGATCATGGCGTCTTTCATCAGCAGGGCGTCCCCTTTATCTACTTTGGCGTGGCCGATCATGCCGATTACCACACGCCAAGAGACACGGCAGATAAAGTCGATGTCGCGTTTTATCATCAGGTGGTGGAAACCGTGCTGAGCTTTTTACAACAGCTTGACCTGGCTCTGGCGAAGACTAAGCTCTAGAACGAGTCCGGCGCAGATTGTTACACCTTTTTACAATTCGTTGTAAATTAACAGTTAGCAAGCTGTCATTTTGGCGCTACACTGCGGCGGTGAGCCTAAAGCTAGTAACAGGAGGTTTAAATGAGTACAGCCATGATTTGGATTATTATCGGTGTGGCATTAATTCTTAGCGAATTACTGGCCACCAGTATTGTCGCAGTGTTTCTGGGCTTAGCCGCCATTGTCGTCGGCGTGTTACTGCAGCTCGGCTGGATTGAATCGGCCAGTACTCAGTACACCGTCTTTGGTATTGTCAGTCTGGTACTGCTATTTACCGCCCGAGGCCGTTTTAAACGCTGGTTTGTTGGTTTCACCGCCGACAAAGGCGAACATCCATCGCGTTTTACTGAAGACATCGGCGACACAGCCACAGTTTTAGCAGACTTTCAGCACGGCCGCGGCCGGGTGGTGTTGAACGGTGTACAGTGGGATGCGCAATCCAGTGACGAGTTAAAAGCCGGCGATCTGGCGCGTGTTGTTGCGAATGAGGGTATTCATCTCACTGTTGTCAAAGTTAACTAACGAAAAAGGAGTCTTAACTTATGGAACAATTAGATATTCAAACCATTCTTACCTTTGGCTTTGCGCTGGCGGTCGTGATCACCATTTTCAAATCAGCCCGGGTTGTACCGCAACGAAGTAATTATGTGATTGAGCGCTTGGGTAAATACTCACGCACGCTTGATTCAGGTTTTCACATTCTGATCCCCTTTGTCGATAAAGTTGCTTATATCCAAACTTTGAAAGAAGAAGTGATCGACGTTAAACGCCAAACCTGTGTTACCCGGGACAACATCCAGGTCGGTATTGATGGCATTTTGTATCTGCAAGTTATCGATCCGATGAAGGCCAGTTACGGCATCAACGATTATCGCTATGCCGCGGCACAATTGGCACAAACGACTATGCGTTCGGTGATTGGTCAGACTGATCTGGATAAAACCTTTGAAGAGCGTGCAAAAATCAATGAAGAAGTAGTACGGGCATTGGACGAAGCAGCAGGTCCTTGGGGCGTTAAAGTGTTACGTTATGAAATTGCCGATATCGAGCTGCCAATTAGCATTAAAGATGCTCTGGAACAACAAATGCGAGCCGAGCGGGAACGGCGGGCAGCCATTGCCAAGTCCGAGGGTGAACGTCAGGCAATGATTAACGTGTCTGAAGGTCAGAAGCAGGAAGTGATTAACCTGTCGGAAGCTGACAAGCAGCGCCAAATTAACGAAGCCGAAGGTCGGGCGCGTGAAATTGAGCTGATTGCCATCGCTACCGCCGAGGGTCTGCGCAAAATCGCTGAGTCCATTAACCAGCCTGGTGGTCAGGACGCCGTTAGCTTGCGGGTTGCCGAGCAATATGTAAAAGAGTTCGGTAATCTGGCCAAAGCCAATAATACGATGATAGTGCCGGCCGAGCTGGCGAATATCGGTGGTGCGGTTGCAGGTTTAACTGAAATTCTGAAATCCGTAAAAAAATAAATGATTAGCTGCGTCGGCCAACACCGGCGCAGCTTTTAGGATTGCATTACTGCTGATCTGAGCTTGGCAGCTCGTTCTGGCGGAAATCCTGAGTTTTTTCAGCCAGTAAGGCTGCCAGTTGCTGCTCCATCGCCTCAACTTTCTCCCGGGTCCGCAGTAGTACCTGACGCTGTACGTCAAATTCTTCCCGACTAACAAAGTCCAGATCGGCCAGCTTCGCTTGCAGTACCTGCTTAACCTTGCTTTCCAACTCATCGGCAAACTGCTTTAGCTGCGGTGGGATCACAGCGCCGATCTGGCGGGCGATCTCTTCAATTTTTTTCGGATCCAGCATCATCTTCTCCGGTGTTTTCGATTGCTCTGCTCTATTCTACGGCCTAAATGGCAGAACGCGAATGAAATTTCTGCCGTCAGGCCTTACAATGCCACCCCGGAACAAAAGGCAGGTCAGATGAAGTTAAATCCACAGCAAGACGCAGCGGTTAAATTTATTGGCGGCCCCTGTCTGGTGCTGGCAGGCGCCGGTAGTGGCAAAACCCGGGTCATAATTAATAAAATCGCCTACTTAATTCAGGAGTGCGAGTTACCCGCGCGACATATCGCGGCGGTGACTTTCACCAATAAAGCGGCGCGAGAGATGCGGGAGCGGATTAACGCCCAGTTACCCAAAAGCGCCACCCGTGGCCTGACCATCTCGACCTTTCATACGCTGGGACTGGAAATTCTGAAAAAAGAATTTCGCCAGCTTGGTTACAAAGCTAACTTCAGTTTGTTTGACGATCAGGACAGCTTTTCGCTGTTAAAAGAACTGACCGATGGCGAGTATAACGGTGATAAAGAACTGATCCGTAAGCTGCAAAACCGGATCAGCAGCTGGAAAAATGACCTGACGCTACCTGAGCTGGCACTGCAACAAACACAGGATGCGGAAACGATCAGCCTGGCGAATTACTATCTGCAGTACAGCAAGATGCTAAAAGCGTGTAATGCCTTTGATTTTGACGATCTTATTCTGCTGCCAACCCTGTTATTTCAACATCAGACCGAAACCCGCGAACGCTGGCAGCAGAAAATCCGCTATCTGCTGGTCGACGAATATCAGGATACCAACACCAGCCAGTATGAACTGGTGAAATGGCTGGTCGGCGAGCGGCGCCGCTTTACCGTGGTTGGCGACGATGACCAGTCAATCTATTCCTGGCGTGGTGCCCGGCCGCAAAATCTGGTGCTGCTGAAAAAAGACTTTCCCGAACTGCAGGTGATCAAGCTGGAGCAGAACTATCGTTCAGCGGAGCGGATCTTAAAAGCGGCGAATATTCTGATCGCCAATAACCCGCATGAGTTTGAGAAAAAGCTGTTTAGCGTCAACGGCTATGGTGTGCCGCTAAAAGTCTTGCCGTGCAAACACGAAGAAGACGAAGCCGACAAGGTAGTAGCCGAAATTATCTCGCACCGCTTTAGTAATCGCAGCCAGTACCGGGATTATGCCATTCTGTACCGCGGCAACCATCAGGCGCGGGTATTTGAAAAAGCACTGATGACTAACCGTATTCCGTATCGTATTTCCGGCGGCACCTCCTTTTTTGCCCGCAGCGAAATCAAGGATGTGATGGCCTATTTGCGCTTGCTGGTGAATCAGGATGACGATAACGCGCTATTGCGGATTATTAATGTGCCGCGGCGGGAAATCGGCCATGCTACCATAGAAAAAATTGGCAATCTGGCTAATCAACTGCATATCAGCCTGTTCGCCGCCTGCTGCCACCCGGAATTAGCGCATATTTTACCGGCGCGCAGTTTGCAGGCAGTACAGCAATTTGCTGACTGGATCAATCAGCTGGCAGATAATGCCCAGCGTGCTGAGGCCAGCGAAGCCATACGTGACCTGATCCGGCAAAGCCATTATGAAGCCTGGCTGTTTGAAACCAGTAACAGCCCGAAAGCAGCGGAAATGGCGCTGAAAAATGTCAACGAGCTGTACCGTTGGATTGTCGAAATGCTTGAAGGCAAAGATGACGAGCCAGCCATGACGATCAATGAAGTGGTCAGTAAACTCTGTCTGCGCGATATGTTAGAACGGCAGGAACAGGAGGATCAGGCCGATCAGGTGCAATTATTAACCCTGCATGCTTCAAAAGGCCTGGAATTTCCATACGTGTTTATGGTTGGGATGGAAGAGGGCATTTTGCCGCACCAAACCAGTATCGACGAAGACAATGTCGAGGAAGAACGCCGGCTGGCCTATGTCGGCATTACCCGGGCTCAGCGCGAACTGATCTTTACCTATGCCCGCGAACGCCGGCAATTTGGTGAAACCATCAGACCTGAACCCAGCCGTTTTTTGCAGGAATTACCGCAGGATGATTTAGAGTGGCAAAAGCCGGATCAGCCAAAAACGGCCGAACAGCGCCAGCAAACTGCCGCAGCGAATATTGCCCGCTTACGGCAATTGTTGAATAAAGGATAAACAACCCCCGATGGGTCGGCGCTTAGTTACTCAGCGCCTTTAACATCTGATCGCGCATCTCGGGCTGGAATACTGCATAGCGTCCACGCCCCAGCGCTTTTGCATGGTACATCGCGGCATCAGCATCACGCAGCAAAGCATCGGCATGATGATATTCCATGGTCAGCGGGGCGATACCGATACTGACCCCAGACTGAGTTTTATGCCCGTCCAACTGATAAGGCTGGCGGAATTTATCAATAATCCGCTGCGCCACCTCTTCGGCATCCTGAAAGCTTTGTAAATTCAGCAGCATTACCACAAACTCATCACCACCAAAACGCGCTGCCACATCATGTTCACGGATGGCACTGAGCAACCGCTTACTACTCTCAATTAAAAAAGCATCACCAATATGATGGCCCAGGGTGTCATTAATCAACTTAAAGCGATCCAGATCGAGAAACAGCAACGCCATACCCGGTTGGCTCTGGCGTTTGATCAATGCAAACTGCTGCTTAAGCTGCTGCAGAAACATTTGCCGGTTGGCGAGGCCGGTTAACACATCATGGTTGGCATCATAAAACAGCTTTTGCTCGGCTTTTTTGCGCTCTTCTACCTGTAAACGTAAAAACAAATTGGTTTGCCGTAATTCCCGCGTACTTTCAAATACCTTACGTTCCAGCTCTTCCTGATGCTGGCGCTGACGCTCCGAGGCTAATTTACGCTGAATGGCAACGGCAATATGTTGTGAAACAAAACGCAGGATAGTTAATTCCTGCTCGGTATACTGATAGCCTGTTTCATAAGATTGCACTGCTATCACGCCCAGTACCCGCTGATCCACTTTTAATGGCGCACCCAGCCAGCTACTGGAGTTACGGTGTGGCTGGTTTAAACTGCCGATACCACGGCGGATCTCACCCCGCTCCACCAACTGCGCCGCTTCCTCGCTATTGATCAAACGCGCTTCAGCACAGCGGATCACATATTCGGTAAAGCCTTTACCCAAGGGCCGGTCACTGGCGGCGGGGCTAAATTGGTCCAGATAAAATGGAAAGGTCAGTTTAGTACCGTCCTGATCCAACAGAGCTATATAGCAATTGTCGGCCGCCATTAAGCCACAAAGTACTTTATGCATAGCCCGGTAAAAGGTTTGCATATCCTGACTACTGGCCGTTAATTCGGATATCTCATATAAGGCGGCCTGCAGCTTTTCGGCATGGATCCGCTCTTTAATTTCTTTTTGCAGCGACTCGTTAGTTTGCCGCAGCTGTAAGGTGCGTTGCCGCACTGTGGTTTCCAGCAATTCGCGGCTCTTTACCCGGTCCAGTGCGATAACGGTATTACTACCGATGCTGTTAAATAGTTTCAGATCGTGTTCGTTATAGCGATACGCCGGATCATAGGACTGAATCGCCATCACACCGATAACTTTGTCTTCGCGCAGCAATGGGATCCCCATCCAGTGCGCTGACGGTGAACCCTGAGACTGGATTTCACCACTGCTGACTAACGTTTCAAACTGTGCTTCATCACAGAGTAAGGGTTGTTGGGTACGCACAACATAGCCGGTCAAACCGCTGGAGAAAGCACTGGATGGCACTGACACGATCAGTTGCTGATCTTTTTCGTCAGAAAAGTACTGCAGGCTATATTCTGTGGTTTCACTGTCATACAGCACGACATAAAAGTTTTCCGCATGCAGCAGCTCCGACACCATCTTATGGATCGCCGGATAAAACTCTGCCATATCGCTGATACTGCTCGCCAGTTCCGACAGCTTCAACAAAGCGCCCTGAATGGTATAGGCTTCTTTATAGCGCGCAATTAAAGCCAATAGCCGTCGCAGTCGGGTATTGGTTTTATTGAGTTGGTGCTGAAGTGTCGATAAATTATTCAAATCCGCCATTCCGTTGCGCAAAAACACTGGTCAGAGCAATAATAACAAAGTGTTATTATGCATAAAGTTTAGACGCATGGAAGAGCGAGTAAAGAAATAAAACTAAATTAGTTTTAAGTGGCTTTAAAACAGCGTGAAGACAAAAAAGCCGCACTATTGCGCGGCTTTTCATGATGCAGCAGTAACTGGTTAAACGCCGTCGGTCATAAAACGGATGGCGGCAGCGATTTCATCTTCCGAACAGTTCATACAGGTACCCATCGCAGGCATATTGTTAAAGCCTTCGATCGAGTGCTTTAACAACACATCAAAACCCTGTGCCATACGCGGCTTCCAGTCTGCTGAATTTGGTTTAGGCGCATCCAGGGCACCTGTACCGTGACAGGCAAAACAAGCCGCCTGATATACTTGCTCACCGCTACGAGGCCCCGAGGCAACGGCAGCAGTTGCGGCAGCTGCGCCAGCAACATAAACCTGGCCAACTGGGGCAATACGCTTGGCAATGGCATCTTTTTCCTGGTCAGTGCTGGCATTGATACCCAGCGTGGTCAGCAGTAATGCCACTGCAAGTGATAATTTCTTCATAGTGATGATCCCATCCTAAAAGCCATACTGATTTTCTGGCATTATAGCCTGCCTTTGCCGCAGAACGGAAGAGTCCCTGTTCAGCCTTTGCACAACAATAACCCAAGATCAAATCGCGATGCTAATCTGCTAAAAGGCCCGTCAAATCTGCTTTATGCTTTTTTGAGTAGAAGCGCATTTTTTTAGGAGCAAAATTTTTTAAAATTAGCTCTGGGCAAAAGCGTCAGTTGTGATAGTCTGTTCAACCTGCGCGGAGTTGCAGGCTGCTGTCGAGAATGGACTCCGGGCGAAAGCTAAAGCGTTTTCCACATTACGCAATGCTAAAAAAATAAGAATCAGGGCACTTGCAGTTAGGCACCTTTCTTTTATAAGACAAACACTTAGAAGTAAAATGTTCCCCATGCTGTCAATTACAGCGTGGTTATCTCCTATTGTTTTGCACAAAGTTATCCACAGCTTATGCCTTAATAAGTCTCTATCCCGGAAACTTGTTCAGCTAGCCTGATCTGGTCTGCTATGGCATGCTATAGCATCAAGTCCGCGCAGGAACAGCATCATGGTTTATATCCCGACAAATCCGTTAATATTGGTTGACGGTTCTTCTTATTTATTTCGCGCCTATCATGCGCCACCGCATCTGACTAACTCCCGCGGCGAAGCGACCGGTGCCATTTATGGCGTCGTCAATATGCTGAAAAGTTTGCTGAAACAGTATCAGCCAACCCAGATGGCGGTAGTATTCGATGCCAAGGGCCCGACTTTTCGCAACGAAATGTATGCTGAATACAAAGCGCACCGGCCACCAATGCCAGACGATCTACGCAGCCAGATTGAGCCGCTGCACAAGATTATTCGCGCTATGGGCCTGCCATTATTATGCATTAGCGGCGTTGAAGCTGACGATGTAATAGGTACCCTGGCCCGCCAGGCCAGTGCCGCTGGCCGCCATACGCTGATTTCAACCGGTGATAAAGATATGGCGCAGCTGGTTGATGAGCATGTCACACTGATCAATACCATGACCAATACGCTGCTCGATCCACCTGCAGTAATAGAAAAATTCGGTATTGGCCCGGAGTTGATTATCGATTATCTGGCGCTGATGGGCGATAAAGTGGATAACATCCCGGGTCTACCAGGGGTGGGGGAGAAAACGGCAGCGGCTCTGCTGCAGGGGCTGGGTTCTATCGCACAGATTTACCAACAGCTGGATCAGGTCGCAGGCCTGAGTTTCCGTGGTGCGAAAACCATGGCCGCTAAGCTGCAGGAATTTGAAGCCCAACTAAAGCTGTCATATGAGCTGGCAACCATTAAGTGTGACGTAGAGCTTCCCTGCACGCTGGACGAATTGCAGATCCAGCCCGCCGACCGGGCACAACTGGCAGAGCTGTACCGGGAGTGCGAATTTAAACGCTGGCTGGCGGAAGTCCTGGCCAACAGTGAGCCGGCGGCGGGAATAGCGAAGACCGAGCAGGCAGACAGTCCAACAACAGAAAGCCCTGAGCAAGTCAGACAAGTGATTGATCGCCAGCAGTATCAGACCATTCTGAGCTCAGCAGATTTGACTGCCTTATTAGCCGAGCTGGAGCAAGCTGAACTGACGGCTTTTGATACCGAAACCACCAGCCTGGATTATATGCAGGCGGAACTGGTCGGGATGTCCTTCGCTACCGCGCCGGGTAAAGCCTGGTACCTGCCGCTGGCACACGACTATCTGGGCGCGCCGGCACAACTGGATCGTAAGGACTGTCTGCAACGCCTAACACCCTGGCTGGAAAATCCAGCCAAAGCCAAGGTAGGCCAAAATCTGAAGTACGACCAAAGTGTGCTGGCGCGTTACGATATTGCACTTAAGGGCGTTAAGTTTGACACTATGCTGGAGTCCTATGTGCTGAACTCGGTGGCCGGCCGCCATGATATGGACAGCCTGGCGCTGAAATATCTGGGACATAGCACCATCAGCTTCGAAGATTTAGCCGGCAAGGGTGCCAAACAGCTGACGTTTAACCAGATTGAACTGGAAAAAGCAGCCGAATACGCAGCCGAAGATGCCGATGTCACCTTGCGGCTGCATCAGACATTGTGGCCACAGTTGCAGCAAAGCCCCGGCCTGGTCAAAGTATTCAATGAGATTGAACTGCCGCTGATTGCTATTCTGTCGGATATCGAGCGGCACGGCGTGCTGATCGATAGCCAGTTACTGGCCGAGCAAAGCCAGCAGTTAAGTCAGCGGATTGCCGAACTGGAGCAACTGGCTTATCAACAAGCCGGCAAAGAGTTTAATCTGGCCTCCCCGAAACAGTTACAAGAAATTCTGTTTGAGCAGATGAAGTTGCCGGTACTGAAAAAGACCCCGAGCGGCACGCCCTCTACAGCGGAAGAGGTACTGGCAGAATTAGCACTGGAATATGAATTTCCCAAACTGATCACGGAGCACCGTGGCCTGAGCAAACTGCGTTCCACCTATACCGAAAAACTGCCGAAAATGATTAACCCGGCAACTGGCAGGGTGCATACCTCTTATCATCAGGCAGTCGCCGCTACCGGCCGCCTGAGTTCCACTGAACCCAACCTGCAGAATATTCCGATCCGCACCGAAGAAGGGCGGCGGATCCGCCAGGCTTTTATTGCACCGCCAGGTAAGCTGATTATGGCCATCGATTACTCGCAGATTGAACTGCGGATTATGGCGCATCTGTCGCAGGATAAAGCCCTACTGGACGCCTTTGCCAAAGGCCTGGACGTACACCGGGCAACCGCGGCTGAGGTATTTGGGGTAAGTCTGGATCAAGTTAGCAGTGAGCAGCGGCGCCGTGCCAAGGCCGTGAACTTCGGATTAATTTATGGCATGTCAGCCTTTGGTCTGGCCAAACAACTCGGCATAGGTCGGGGCGAAGCACAGCATTATGTAGATCGCTATTTTGAGCGCTTCCCCGGTGTGCTTGATTATATGGAGCGCACCCGGAAACACGCTCATGAGCAGGGCTATGTCGAGACACTGTTTGGCCGGCGTTTATACCTGCCCGATATAAATACCAAAAATATCGGCCGGCAAAAGGCCGCCGAGCGGGCGGCAATTAATGCGCCGATGCAAGGTACGGCAGCCGATATTATTAAACTGGCGATGATTAAGGTACAGGCTTGGCTGCAGCAACATGCCGCTGACAAAGCAGCGATGATTATGCAGGTACACGATGAATTGGTGTTCGAAGTGACCACCGCCGATGTCAGTTGGTTAGCGACCGAGTTAAAGCAGCTGATGGCCAGTGCCGCTAAGCTGGATGTACCCTTACTGGCCGAAGTGGGTTATGGCGACAACTGGGATGAAGCCCACTAGGGCGTGGTAATTTAATTACATAAAAAGTCTTAAAAATGCACCATTTAGACTTTTATGTAGTTTTATTACAAAAAATTCTTGCAATCGCTCAGAAAATGACTAGAATTTGAGTCGTAGGGTACAGAGGTAAGATATTCTATCTTTCAACCAGGGTGTTGCACCCCGGATTCTGAAAGTAGGCTTTATTTAGCCGCCCCGCTGCTTGCAGCGGGGCGTTTTTTTTATGCCCGTTTTTCTGATCACAAGCCAATGGCGCAGCAGCCAGTTGCAGTTCACGTAACTGAACAACATTTTTTAGAGCAAATACTTTAAACAGCACAAAATTAGTGCTATATTGTGGCCGTCTTAGCGATAAGACACCCTGTTGATTTGATTTTTATATAGCTTCTCCCCGATTGCTATGACCGACCCTGCTGGGTCGGTTTTTTTTTGGGGATCCTGAAGGGTTTACTTAGGGCGCGTCGACGTCTGCTGTCGACTCGTCGCTAAACCAGCCGTTTAATACCTGCTCAAACTCAGGTAAGCCAAGCTTACTCAGCGAACTGAATACCTGCACCTGCACGTCGCCCATAAAAGCCAGTGCGGCTTCGCGCACTTCCAGCAACACCTTTTTTCGGGCGCCGGGCCCCAACTTGTCTGCTTTGGTCAGCAGGATCAGCACCGGTAACTGGCTCTCCACGGCCCAAAAGATCAACTGCTGATCCAGATCTTTCAAAGGGTGGCGAATATCCATCAACACCACCAAACCTTTCAGGCTTTGCCGCTGCTGCAGGTACTCAGATAACGATTTCTGCCATTTTTCTTTTACCGCCAGCGGTACCTTGGCAAAACCATAGCCGGGTAAATCAATTAATCTTTTTTCCGGCGCCAGCGTAAAGGTATTAATTAGCTGGGTCCGGCCAGGCGTTTTACTGGTTCGGGCCAGATTATTTTGCCGGGTCAGGGTATTCAGCGCACTCGACTTACCCGCATTGGAGCGGCCGGCAAAGGCGACTTCGATACCGGTATCGGCTGGCAAGGCCCTGATATCAGGGGCACTGGTCAGAAAACTGACCTGCTGAAAATTGAACTTAGGTTGTGACACAAGCTGCTCCGGCAGTTAAATTAGGGTTATTGTAACGGATCTGGAGGATCGGAAGAAGCTTTTGACTAAAGGATGGGATTTTACTTTGAGCAGTTTCGTGTAAAATAGGCGAAAAAACACCTTAATACTATTCATTATAGCCAGCTCACTGGCGTTTGAATGCGGACTGAGACGGATCAAAAATGAAAAAACTCGTACTACCTCTGACGCTGTTATTCGGTTTAATCGGTGCAGCAAACGCTTTCGATGGTGATGCCGAGGCTGGCAAAGCAAAATCTGCAACCTGTGCCGCCTGTCATGGCCCGGATGGTAACAGTCCGTTAGCCATCTACCCCAAAATTGCCGGCCAGCATGCTGAGTACCTGTATAAGCAACTGACCGACTACAAACTGGGTATGACTTCAGGTGGTAAAGAAGGTCGTTCGAATGCCATCATGTTTGGTATGGTAGCCGCACTGTCTGATCAGGATATGAAAGATCTGGCCGCCTATTTCTCGTCACAGCGCATGACACCGGGTACGACACCGGAAGATGTGATTGAAGCCGGCCAAAAACTATATCGTGGCGGCGATGCCGAGCGCGGTATTGCAGCCTGTATCGCCTGTCACGGTCCGCGTGGTGCCGGTACCAGCCTGGCGGGCTTCCCACGTATCGGTTTCCAGAATGCCGATTACCTGAAAACCACGCTGGAAGAATTCCGCGCCGGTACCCGCGCTAACGATATGAACGGTATGATGCGCGAAGTAGCGAAAAAGCTGACCGATGAAGATATTCGGGTACTGTCGCAATACCTGGGTGGCTTACACTAAGCTGAACAAAGTCTGAATAAAAAACCGGCTGTCAGGCCGGTTTTTTATTTCCGCTGTGCGAGATCTCTCACAGGCACTGTACGATATCAACCTGATTTTCAATTTTCAGGAACTTTTTTGCTATATTTTATACAGTATAAGTTACTGAAAATATTAAAAGCCTAGACTAAAGTCGAATTTTTTTTGTATTTTTTAGCAGCAAAGACTTGCCATCTGCGCAGAACAGAGTAAATTTAAACCGTTCGCTAAAAGCGATACAACAACAGGGACATGCGGTAAAGGAAGCTATCAGCACCCTTGGGTGCGCTGTGTTTTAAGATGCCCGGATGGTGTCAGGCGCTAAGGCGCACAAGGATGATTACGAAAGTTACCAGGAAGGTCGTGAATAAGAAAAGAGCGCGCACGGACAGCAAACAACAATATATGGATAACTGGCAACACGATGTTGGCTGCGCTTCAGGATGATTTGAGCGATTCGAGAGAAGTGTCCACCACTAGGCACAAATAAACAGGGCGATAAGTTATTCTTATCGCCCTTTGTTTTTTTAGGAAAGTTAGATGGAACCATGTCCACTCTGTCTGCACCCGGACAGTAGCCTGTTTAGCCAGGACCCGCAGCGTCAGTACCGGCAATGTCAGCAATGCGCACTTGTTTTTGTCCCCAGCGCCCAGTTGTTAACTGCAGAACAAGAACAACAACATTATCAGTTGCATAATAATGATGTCAGCGATGCCGGCTACCGGCAGTTCTTAAGCCGTCTGGCCGGGCCCTTATTGGCCGCTTTACCCGCCGGCCGGCTGCAGGGGCTGGATTTTGGTTGTGGCCCCGGCCCGTTATTAGCCCAAATGTTGCAGGAAGCTGGTCATCAGATGCAGCTGTGGGACCCGTTCTTTGCCAATAACCCTGAGGTGCTGACGCAGCGCTATGACTTTATTAGCTGTAGTGAGGCTATTGAGCACTTTGTCAACCCGGCGCAGGAATGGCAATGCTGGTTAAGGTTACTGCAACCCGGTGGCGTGCTGGCCATTATGACCAGCCACTATCCGGCCGTTAGCCAATTTGCCAACTGGCACTATAAACGGGATCCTACCCATATCCGCTTTTTCCACCCGGATACCTTTAACTTTTTAGCCCGTCGCGATCAGTTAAGTCTAAGTTTTCCTGCAAAGGATGTGGTGATCTTACGCAAAGCTGGTTAAAATGTGCGCCCTTTTTTACAGGTATCCAGATCACTATGACGCGTCAAAAAAAATCCCGTAAGGCCAACGACAACGGACAACGCCATTTGCCGGCCAGCGAAATCCGTAAGATCCGTGAGCACAAGGATGAAAGCAAGAAAAAAGGCGCCGGTCTGAAATCAGGTAACCGCAACAGTATGCAGCAAGCCAAGACCGGTCAGGATAGTGCTGGCAGCAAGCAGAAGAAAGATCCGCGCTTAGGCAGTAAAAAACCCATCGCATTGCTGCCAGAAACCAGTCCGGAATTGTTACCTGCATCAACAGCGCCAGCCCCGTTACCCAAGGTACAGCTGAAGCCGGCGAAGGCTGAACCGCTAAGCCCTGAGCAGGAGCTGCTGCAACTGGAAAACGATCCTAAGCTGCAACTCTTACTGGAGCGGGTAGAACGCGATGAGCTGTTAACCGGTAAAGATGCCAAGTATTTTAACCGCCAGACCGCCCGCATCAGCGAACTGTTAGCTCTGTTAGGGCTGGATGATGAGCAACCAGACACACCAACTTCAGAGCAGGATGAGGATCCGCTGAGTCGCTTCGAGCGTACTGACTGGCGTAAAGATTTGTTAGGTGATGAGGATCCGGCGTGACCTGGTGGTTAGTATTACTGCTGATTACAGCAGTGTTGATTGTCGCGGGCTTGGCATTTTATGCCGGCAAGCTGCTGTGGTTACTGCAGCAACAGAAACAACAGCAGCAGCTGGCTGAGCAAAAGGCCCGCCAGCAACAGCAGGAAAAGAGAGCGTACCTGCAGGAGAGCATAGTACTGATCAGCCGCGCCATGCTGGAACAACAATGTGAATTCTCCGAGGGTGCCTTAAGGCTATGGGTGTTACTGGACCACTGGCCGGCCGCTGATAAGCCCGATGCTGTAAGCAGTTACCCCGGGATATATCAGATGTATCTGACGGTTAAAGATATGCCAACCCATCAGGCCCGCAAGGATCAGGACAAAAAACTGACCCGGCAGCAGGATAAAGTTCGTCTGACTGCCGAGAAAGATCTGAAAGCACAAATCGAAGACGATTTGCGACTGATTCTGGCACGGTTTCAGCAGGCCTAGTGCCTGCTGCAATGGCCTTATTGCTTGTAAATCTGACCATCCTTCATCACAAAACTCACCTGGCCCATCAGCTGAATATCCTGTAACGGATTGCCAGGCACCGCAATAATATCGGCCAGTTTACCCACCTTAATTGAGCCCAGCTCCTGCTCCATGCCCAGTAAACGCGCGCCTTCAATAGTAGCAGACTGAATTGCTGCCATGGCCGGCATGCCGGCTTCGGTCATATAAACAAATTCGCGCCAGTTATCACCATGCGCCCCAACACCGGCATCGGTGCCAAATGCAATTTTTACACCTGCTTTATAGGCTTCACTAAAGGTTTGCTGGATCAGGGGCCCTATAGTCGCAGCTTTCGGGCGTACCAAATCCGGGAAAAAGCCGTCTATTTCTGCTTTTTGCTGCACCCATTTGCCGGCACTGATCGTCGGCACATAGTAGGTACCATGCTTTTTCATCAGCGCCATGGTTTCTTTATCCATAAAGGTGCCATGCTCAATCGAATCGACGCCGGCTTTAATGGCGCGCTGCATCCCTTCTTTGCCGTGCGCGTGCACCGCCACTTTAAAACCATAATCACGTGCGGTGCTGACAATGGCTGCCAGCTCCTCGTCGGTGAATTGCGGATTCATACCGCTTTTCGCAACGCTGAGTACCCCGCCGGTGGCCGTTACCTTAATCAGATCCGCACCTTCTTTGTAGCGCTGCCGCACCGCTTTACGGGCCTCATCCGCACCATTAATTACCCCGTCTTTTGGACCCGGATCGCCCTGCAGTAAGTAAGCCAGGCCATTTGTCGGATCGGCATGGCCTCCGGTGGTGGCCAGAGATTTGCCAGCGGCGAAGATCCGCGGTCCACTGACATAGCCCTGGGCAATGGCTTTACGTAGCGCCACACTCACCTGATGACTGTCGCCAAGCTCACGTACTGTGGTAAAACCAGACAACAGAGTTCGCTCAGCGAACACGGCTCCGCGTAATGCAAAATCAGCCTCATTCAGGCGCTGACCCTCACCATAGGAGGTGGCACTCATCTGGGTCGAAAAATGGGTATGCATATCCATCAGCCCCGGCATCACTGTATGCTGGCGTAAATCAATCAAAGTGGCACCCGCTGTTGGCGTTTGGTAGCCACGCTCGACGCCGACAATTTTATTGCCATCAACAATGATGGTGTGCTCGGTCAGCGGCTGGGTATGCTCAGCGGTAATCAGGCGGCCGGCATGAATATAGGTCGTCGCGGCGGCATCAGCCAAGCTGAACGCGGTTAAACAGGCAAGGGTTAGCACGGAGAGTGACGTTTTCATTATTATTATCCTGTGGCAAGTGTTGCTTCACTATCAAACGCGACAGGCTGCCCCGCAATTGGCTTGCGATATCTGACCAGAATTTGCGATAAGCCGCGCTGTCACAGCATTGAACCGCTACCCGGGCAGCTCATCCGAAGATGCCAGCAGATAAGGTTGCCCACCACTGTAGAGTACTGCACGACTACCAGCGCCATCCTGTTGCAGCTGCGCCTGATCTAACAACTGATAATACAGATTTCGGTGTAAACGGGCCGACAGGCCGCGCCATAGCATCAGGTAAGGTAGTTGCTGTCCGCCATGCTGCTGTAACAACAGCGGGTAGTCAGCACAGACCGGAATTTTGTCTTGCAGATTAGTGGTTAACCACAGCTCTGGGCCAGTAGGGCCGCCTTGCCAGTCGCTACTCACTGCGACAAAGGGCGCATCCTCCACCTGGATCCGCACCTTTTCTGCCGGCGTCTGTAAAAAATAATCATCACCCTGGCGGATTAACACTGACGCAAAGAGTTTAATCAGGCCCGGACGGGTAATTTCGCCGTCCTGATACCACCAGCGGCCCTGACTATCAATGCGAAGCGGTAAATCGCCACAAAAAGGCGGATCCCATTGCTCAACCGGAGCCAGTTTGGGTTGCTGTAATTGTTGCTGTAACGAAGTTAAGTCCATGGTTTGCCAGAACAGACTAAATGTTAGTCAAGTATAGCAGGGGGCGCAGCAGGGTTGCAGGCAGAAAAGTGGGGTGACTGATGGGGCTCGAACCCACGACAACCGGAATCACAATCCGGGGCTCTACCAACTGAGCTACAGTCACCACCGCGAAGAGCTATTTTAACCAAAAAGCACACCGGCTACCAAGCGCTTTTTTTAGCTGCTAGCCCCAGTATAGCGGCAAATGCTCACTTGCCAGCCAAAATTGGCGAGATTTTATGATACTATGCCGGTTCGAACCACTTTCACAGGAGTGAACCTATGGAGCAAATTACCGAGTTATTTCAGCAAAACCACGAAGTACTGCTGGGATATTTGCTACAACTTATCGCAGCTATTGTGATTTTCTATGTCGGCCGCATCATCGCCCGTAGTGTGTCTGGGTTGATGGAAAAAGGCTTGTTATCCCGCAAAATAGATAAAGCCGTTGTCTCCTTCCTGTCCAGTATCCTGTATGCGATCCTGATGATCGCCACGGCCTTGATGGCACTGTCACAGATTGGGGTACAAACCACGTCCTTTATTGCCATTTTAGGTGCCGCGGGTCTGGCCGTTGGTTTGGCGCTACAAGGCTCGCTGGCGAACTTTGCTTCCGGCGTACTGATTATTCTGTTCCGGCCATTTAAATCAGGCGACTTTATTGATGCCGGCGGCATTACTGGCACCGTCGATAAGATCGAAATCTTTCAGACCATTATGAAAACGCCGGACAACAAAAGGGTAATAGTGCCGAATGCGAAGATTACCGGCGGCCATATTACCAATTTCTCTGCCGAAAGCACCCGGCGTGTCGATCTGGTGATCGGGATCAGTTACGACTCGGACTTACGCAAAGCCAAAACTATTCTACAGCAGATTATTCAGGACGATCCGCGGGTATTGCCGGAACCGGCGCCAAATATCCGGGTCTCAGAGCTGGCGGACTCCTCGGTCAATATTATTGTCCGGCCCTGGGTAAAAACCGAAGACTACTGGGGCGTGTACTGGGACACGCTGGAAAAAGTGAAATTAACCTTCGACGAGCAAGGTATTGGTATTCCATTCCCGCAAATGGATGTACATATCAAGAAAGACGTAAAGGAAGCTGTATGAAAACATTAACTATCGCGATGCTGGCAGCGCTGGCCGCGACCACTCAGGCGCAGGCCGCCGATAAGAAAGTCTGGACCACCTCTGCTGAGCTGGGTGCCATTACCACTACCGGTAACACCGAGGGTACCTCGATTACCGGTAAGCTGGATGCAAAGCAAGATCTGCGCAAATGGAGCAACCAGTATATTCTGAGTGCATTTTTTAAAGAAGATCAGAAAACCGATGCCGATGGCAACAAGATTAAAGAGCGCTCTGCCGAGCGCTATCTGGTGTCTGCCAAAGGTGCTTATAAGCTGACTGAAGAGCACGATAACTTGTTTGTATTGGGTTCTTACACCGATGATAAGTTTGGTGCCTATACCCGCTACACCACGCTGGCGGCCGGTTATGGTACCCGGCTGTTAAATCTGGAACAGCAGTCACTGGATGTTGAGATCGGTCCCGGTTATTACACCGCTAAACGTGCCAATGATGAAACCGAGAACGGTTTATTGGCCCGTGCTGCTGCATCCTATAAATGGACGCTGAGTGAATCAGCGACCTTTACCCAAACGCTGAGTGTCGAGTACGGTGATGATAATACCCGTACCATTGCCGAAACGGCGCTAAGTGCCCGGATCAACGGTGCCATGCAGATGAAAGCCGCCTTTTTGGTACAAAATGACTCTGATGTACCGGTTGATAAAAAGCGCACTGATACCCAAACCTCTTTAACACTGGTGTATTCGTTCTAATGCTGTCGTAGTCTGCAGCGAGATTTAAAACGGGCGTTAAGCCCGTTTTTTATCACTAGCTCCATACAGTTAGTAAAATTAAGCTATGCTTGATAGCAAAGGGTTCGCAATATCTGTCTGGACAACGCCACACGCTATGAAGCAATTGGACGCTAAACTCAACAAGCTCCGCTATTACCCTCTGTTCGGTGCCTTGATCTACCTGTTATTTGGTGCGCTATGGATCACCTTTAGCGACCAATTACTGTTGACTTTGGCTGACGATCCACAAACGTTGTCCCGTTATCAAAGCTATAAAGGCTATTTTTATATTGCGCTAACCGCCGCACTGGCCTGGCTGCTACTCAAGCAACGCCTGCATTTCTCGCGCTCTCTGACCAAGTCCGAGTATATTCTGGACCAGACCATTGAAAAAGCGGCCGCCGGTATTGCCCATGTCAGCCCCAGCGGTCAGTTCTTGCGCGTTAATCAGGAATTGTGTCGTCTGCTGGGTTACAGCATGGCAGAACTACGGGAACTGAGCTTCCAGCAGTTAACACACCCTATGGATTTAGCCCGTGACCAGGCATTAGTAGAAGAGACCTTAAGTGGCCTGCGTCAGCACTACTCTTTAGAAAAACGCTATTTGCGTAAGGACGGCCAGGTGATCTGGGCCAGATTGTCCGTGTCATTAATTGCCGCCACCGATATCTCCGACACTTTTTTTGTGTCTGTTATTCAGGATATTTCGGATGTGAAGTTGGCGCAGCTAAAACTGGAAGAGAGTGAGCTGCGCTTTCGTACCCTGCTCGATAGCATGCCGACGATCTCGGTGCAGGGCTATGATGAAGATGGTACTACCTTGTTCTGGAATAAAGGCAGTGAGCTGGTGTACGGCTACAGCAGCCAGGAAGCCATCGGCCGTAATTTGCTGGATCTGATTATTCCGGAAAAAATGCAGGATGGTGTCAGGGAGGCAGTAAGCCAGATGGCCAGCAGCGGCGAGGCCCGCCATGCTGAAGAGCTGGTATTAAAACGCAAGGACGGCAGCCCGGTTACCGTGTATTCTTCGCATGCAGTGGTGATCTTGCCGGATAAAAAGCCGCAAATCTATTGTATCGACATTGACCTGACCACCTATAAACAGCAGGAAGCCCAGCTGGCGTTTCTGGCGCAATATGACCCGCTGACCCACCTGCCGAACCGGCACTTCTTTGCCAATCAATTGGAACAGGCATTGAAAGTCGCTCGCCGTGAGCAGTTACAACTGGCGGTACTGATTCTGGATCTGGATAACTTCAAGAATATCAACGACTCTTACGGCCATAATGTTGGTGATCAGCTACTGAAGCAAGTTGCTGAGAAGCTTAGGATTTGCTGCCGCGATACTGATACCCTGGCCCGTCTGGGCGGTGATGAGTTTGCTATTTTGATCGAACATCTGGAGCAACCGGAAGATGCCGCCCGTTTTGCACAGGAACTGCTGCGCACCATGCAGCAAACCCTGATGTTACCGCCGGATTTGGAGCTTAGTGCGGCTGCCTCAATTGGTATCAGCCTGTTTCCGCAACATCACGACAACGTCGAAGCCCTGCTACAGGGTGCCGACGCGGCTCTTTATAAAGCCAAGGCTGAAGGCCGTAATACTTATTATTATTATAGTGACCAGCTAACCGCCCAAGCCAGACAGCGACTGGTTTTGGAAGGCCGGTTACGTAACGCCATTAAAACCGGGCAATTACATTGTTATTATCAGCCGCAACTGGAGGTGGCAACAGGCAGGATAATAGGTGCAGAGCTGTTGCTACGCTGGCGTGATCCTGAACTGGGCTTTGTCAGCCCGGAAATTTTTATTCCACTGGCTGAAAGCTCGGGCCTTATTCATGCTCTGGGGATCCAGGTATTGCAGCAAGCCTGCGTGCAAGGCAAAGCCTGGCTGGACGAGGGTCTGCCCGCCATAAGCCTGGCGGTCAATGTCTCAGCTCACCAATTTAGCCGCGGCGAACTGGGACAACAAGTTAGAACCTTGTTAGCGGAGACCGGCTTTCCGGCTAAGTTCCTGGAACTGGAGGTGACCGAAAGCGCCCTGATGCAGGACGAGGACAAGGTTATCGAAACTATGCAGCAGTTACGGGCTACCGGCGTCAGATTGGCAATTGACGATTTTGGTACCGGCTATTCCTCCCTCGCATATTTGCAGCGCCTGCCGCTGGATATCCTGAAAGTAGACCGGCGTTTTATCTGCAATATGACCACCAACCCGGATAATCAGCAAATTACCAAGGCAATTATTGAGTTAGGGCATACACTGCGGTTTGAAGTGCTGGCAGAAGGTGTTGAAACCGCTGAGCAACTGGTGATGCTACAACAAATGAGCTGTAACTACTATCAGGGTTACTATTTTAGTAAGCCGGTACCCGCCGAAACCTTCCGCCAGTTACTGGCACAACAACAGGGAGTTGGAGTGCGGGCACACTAATGCCGTCGATCACGGCAAGCTTCAGTGGCCAGCTCAATTTCTATCGTAGTATTCAGTAGTGAAAAGTCGCTGAGTAGCTGCTCAACCTGGCTTTTTAACTGCTGATACTGGCTCAGTTCTTCCAGCTCTACTACCAAATGCGCACTGAGCACATGCTGCTCACCATCCAGCGACCATAGGTGTAAATGATGCACTTCACGCACCTGCGGCTGAGTGAGTAAACGTTGTTCGATCTGCGCCAGTAAGGCGGTATCCGGTACCGCCTGAAAAAATAGCCGCGCCGTGCTGCGTAAATTGCGCAGCACATTAAACAGAATAAACAAGGTAAAGGCGATCGATAACAGCGGATCAATGATTGGCCAATCGACAAAATGCATCACCAACGCCGCCAGCAGCACCGCAACCCAACCCAGCACATCTTCCAGTAAATGCCAGTTCAGTACCCGCTCATTCAGGGTTTTACCGCCACTGAGTTTATAGGCGGCGAAACCGTTCACGGTTATGCCGAGCATGGCCAGCGCCATCATGCCTTCGGTCAGCGGCATCACCGGCTCACTGAATCGCGGAATGGCTTCTGCCAGGATCCAGACTGAACCACCAATCAGAATTAAACAATTTAACAAAGCACCAAATAAACTAAGCCGGCGATAACCGTAGGTGTAATGTGCGCTAGGCGCTTTTTTACCCAGCTTATACAACAGCCAGCCACTGCCCAGCGCCAGACTATCGCCAAGATCATGAATCGCATCAGCCATAATGGCTGTGCTATTAGTCAGCCAGCCACCAATAAACTCAATAATGGTAAATCCCAGATTCAGAAAAAACGCCCAACCGAGCCGGCTACCGCTATCCTCTGTCGATACTAAACCATGACCATGCCGATGAGACCCATGACCGTGCTGATGCTGCGATTGCGGGTGCTGCGAATGTGAGTGAGAATGATGATGTGAATGCGGTGGCATAGTGGCGCTTCCTGCTGAGCACTACTCTGACTATAGACACTGACGGTGTTGAATAGCAAGCAGAAAAAAGCCCCGTAGCAGGGGCTTAGTTAACAACCTTAGAACGGGATATCGTCATCAAAGTCGATTGGTGGTTCCATCGGCGGGCGCTGCTGCGCTGGCGGCTGTTGCTGGAAGCCACCTTGTGGCTGTGCCGGCTTTTGATAATTGCCTTGCGGCTGGAAATTCTGTTGTGGTGCGCCCTGATAGGCAGCTTGCTGCGGTGCGGCTTGTTGTGGCGCCCGCGGCTGATAACCTTGCTGGCCACCGCCCATACCACCACCCATGCCGCCACCCTGGCCTTCGCCACGACCGTCCAGCATTTGCAGCTCATTGGCAACGATTTCTGTGGTGTAACGCTCTACGCCTTGCTGATCCTGCCACTTACGGGTTTTCAGCTTGCCTTCGATATACACCTTAGAGCCTTTACGCAGATATTCGCCGGCAATTTCTGCCAGACGCTGGTAAATCACGACCCGGTGCCATTCGGTTTGCTCTTTCATTTCGCCGGTAGCTTTATCTTTCCAGCTTTCAGAGGTCGCAATGCTCAGGTTAGCGACGGCGCCGCCCTGCGGCATATAACGGACTTCCGGATCCTGGCCCAGATTACCGATTAAAATGACTTTGTTAATTCCACGCGCCATGCGTATTTCTCCTGCAAAATTGTTACTGATTGCCAGCGGCAATCAAAGACTGAGCCTGTGCGATGTCAAACTGCTGCGAACTGACTTTCAGGTAGCAGCGCTGATCGGCCAATAAAATAGTGACTTCCTGTACCCCGGCCAGGCTACTGAGCCTGGCTGCCAGCTGGCCGGCTTGCTGCTCAGTGCTGACAGCAACCGGTAGCGATAAGCGCTGGGCACGGGCGGGCACCTGCATGGTGCTGGCTATGATAAGCCATACTAAACCAATTACTGCTAGGGCGCCATACACCGCCATAAAACCAAAGTGCTGGGCGATAGCACCACCCAGCAAGCCGCCTAAAAAGGCACCGAAAAACTGGCTGCTGGAGTAAATCCCCATCGCACTGCCACGCTGGCCGGCGGGTGCCACCCGCGACACCATTGCCGGTAAACTGGCTTCCAGAAAATTAAAGCCGGTAAAAAATACCAGCAGGGCCAGCGCCAACAACCAGAAGCTGTTTGCCTGCCAAGCCATTAACATCGCAATAACTAATAATAGTATATTTATTAAAAAATACCGCTTTTCCTGCTGCCGGCGCATCGCAATAAGCATCATCGGCACCATAAATACAAACGACAGCAATAATACCGGTAAATACAGCTGCCAATGCTGCTCTGCCGCGAACTGCTGCGACGCCAGTAGCGGCGGTAGTGCAACAAACATCGCCGTAAGCATCAGGTGCAACAATAATACGCCTAAGTCCAGCTGTAATAATTGCCGATGCCGGAACATCGCAGCCAAACTTTGCGGTAAAGCTAAGGTTTCGGCAGCCGGTGCCTTACTGACACTTTTCGGCACCACGAAAGCAACCAACAACATGGCCGCCACCGCCATTACCGCAGTAAACCAGAACACGCCACTTAAACCGGCCAGTTTCGCCAATAATGGCCCCAGTACCATTGCCAAGGCAAAGGATAAACCGATGGTGGCGCCGATAATCGCCATCACTTTCGGCCGCTGCTCTTCGCGCGTTAGATCGGCTGCCAGTGCCAACACCGCACCGGAAATCGCCCCGGCACCTTGCAATACTCGGCCCAGCGTCACCAGATAAACGGACTCTGCCAGCGCTGCCACGACCGAACCCAGCACAAACAGCGCTAAGCCCAGCAGCATAACTCTATGCCGGCCAATTTTGTCCGACAGCCAACCAAAAGGAATTTGTAAAATCGCCTGGGTTAAACCATAGGCGCCAATCGCTAACCCGATCCACAGCGGGGAAAAACCGGCCAGCTGTTCGCCGTACAGGGCAAACACCGGCAATAGCATAAAGAGCCCGAGCATACGGGTAGAAAACACCAGCGCCAGCGCTACGGCGGCGCGCTTTTCCAGGGCATTCAAATGATGCATGCGAACAGCTAACACCAGAGGTTCAAAATAAACAGGGCGGCAGTTTAGCATAAAAAAGCCGGCCGGCGGCAGCGCCCGCAGCAATGCCTGCCATTGCGACAGTGAAATTCTGCCGATAGCGGGCCAAAGCCAGATCGGCGGCGTATAAGCAGCTTTAATCCGCTTGCAGCTGGCAATTACTGCACAGCCTAGTGTATATTTGTACAGCATTATCCGGCTAAATGGAACCACCATGGACAAAATTGAGATCCGCGGCGCCCGCACCCACAACCTGAAGAATATTTCGCTGACCCTGCCACGCGACAAACTGATCGTGGTAACAGGTTTATCCGGCTCCGGTAAATCGTCGCTGGCCTTTGATACCCTCTATGCCGAAGGGCAGCGCCGCTATGTCGAATCGCTGTCGGCCTATGCCCGGCAATTTTTAAGCCTGATGGAAAAGCCGGATGTCGATCATATTGAAGGCTTGTCACCGGCGATCTCGATTGAACAAAAGTCGACCTCCCATAACCCGCGCTCTACTGTGGGAACCATTACCGAAATTTACGATTACCTGCGCTTACTATTTGCGCGGGTCGGCGAGCCGCGCTGCCCGGAGCATGATCTGCCACTGGCCGCGCAAACCATTAGCGAGATGGTGGATAAAGCCACCGAATTCCCGGAAGGCACCAAGCTGATGGTATTGGCACCGGTGGTGCAGGAGCGCAAAGGTGAGCATGTTAAAATCCTGGAAAGCCTGGCGGCACAGGGCTATGTGCGAGCGCGGATTGACGGCGAAATTTGCGATCTGTCCGATCCGCCAAAGTTAGATCTGCAGAAAAAGCACACTATTGAAGTGGTAGTGGACCGCATTAAGGTGCGGGATGATATTAAACTGCGGCTGGCCGAGTCGTTCGAAACCGCACTGCAACTGTCGGGCGGCGTGGCGCGGGTGGCACTGATGGACCAGCCTGATGCTGAAGAGCTGGTGTTTTCCGCCAACTATGCCTGCCCGACTTGCGGTTACTCCATGACCGAGCTGGAGCCACGGCTGTTTTCCTTTAATAACCCGGCCGGTGCCTGCCCCAGCTGCGATGGTTTGGGCGTGAAGCAATTCTTCGATCCGAAAAAAGTGGTGGTCAGTGATGAGCTGAGTCTGGCCGGTGGCGCGATCCGCGGTTGGGATAAACGTAACTTCTATTATTTTCAAATGCTAAAGGCGCTGTCTGAGCACTACAATTTTCAGCTGGATGTGCCCTTTAACAGCCTGAGTAAAAAGCAGCAAGACGTGATCCTGTATGGCAGCGGCAATACCATTATCGACTTTAAATACCTGAATGACCGTGGCGATATTGTGCTGCGCAGCCATCCGTTTGAGGGTATTTTGCCGAATATGGAGCGCCGCTACCGCGAAACCGAATCGAACTCGGTACGCGAAGAACTGAGTAAATATCTGGCCAGCCAGCCTTGTCCTAGCTGTCATGGCACCCGGCTACGTACCGAAGCCCGCCATGTCTTTATCGGTAAAACCACCTTACCGCAAGTGGTAGAACTGGCGATTGGCGACTGTCTGGCGTTTTTCCAGCAACTGAGTTTAACCGGCCAGAAAGCCAAAATTGCCGAAAAGGTATTAAAAGAAATTCAGGATCGGCTGCAGTTTCTGGTGAATGTCGGCCTTAACTACCTGAACCTGTCACGCAGCGCCGAAACCCTGTCTGGCGGCGAAGCACAGCGCATCCGGTTAGCCAGCCAGATCGGCGCCGGTTTAGTTGGCGTGATGTATGTGCTGGATGAGCCCTCTATCGGCCTGCACCAGCGTGATAATGATCGCTTACTGGCGACACTGAATCATCTGCGCGATCTGGGTAATACCGTTATCGTGGTTGAACATGACGAAGATGCCGTGCGGGCCGCGGACTATATTATTGATATCGGCCCCGGCGCCGGCGTGCATGGCGGCAATATCGTAGCGCAGGGCACGCTGCAACAGGTGATGGCGGTAGAAGAGTCACTGACCGGCCAGTATATGTCGGGGGCGCGCAAAATCGCGGTGCCAGCGAAGCGTACGCCACTGAATGATAAATGGTTAAAGCTGACCGGCGCCAGCGGCAATAACCTGAAAAACGTCGATCTCGCCATTCCCTTTGGCCTGATGACCTGTGTTACCGGGGTATCCGGCTCCGGGAAGTCGACATTGATCAACGATACGCTGTTCCGCATCGCCCACCGGGTATTAAATAAGGCCGAAGGTGACGATCCGGCGCCCTATAAGGCGGTAAGCGGGCTGGAGCATTTTGATAAAGTAATCGATATCGATCAAAGCCCGATTGGTCGCACGCCGCGTTCTAACGCCGCGACCTACACCGGTATTTTTACCGGCGTACGCGAGCTGTTTGCCGGTACCCAGGAAGCGCGCTCACGCGGCTATCAGGTCGGCCGCTTTAGTTTTAACGTGAAAGGCGGGCGCTGTGAGGCCTGTCAGGGCGACGGTGTGATTAAAGTAGAAATGCATTTTTTACCCGATGTTTATGTGCCCTGCGATGTTTGTAAGGGCAAACGCTATAACCGCGAAACGCTGGAAATTAAATACAAAGGCAAGAATATCCACCAAGTGCTGGATATGACGGTGGAAGATGCGCTGGATTTCTTTGACGCCATCCCGGCGATTAAGCGTAAGGTGCAAACCCTGATGGATGTTGGCCTGTCCTATATAAAGCTCGGGCAGTCGGCGACCACCTTATCCGGCGGTGAAGCGCAACGGGTAAAACTGGCGCGCGAGCTGAGTAAACGCGATACCGGTAAAACCCTGTATATTTTAGATGAGCCGACCACCGGCCTGCATTTTTACGATATCCAGCAGCTGTTGAATGTCTTGCATAGGCTACGCGATCACGGCAATACCATAGTGGTAATTGAACACAATCTGGATGTGATTAAAACTGCCGACTGGATTGTTGACTTAGGCCCGGAAGGTGGCAACGGCGGCGGTGAAATCCTGATTGCCGGCACGCCAGAGCAGGTAGCCGCCTGTGAGAAATCTTACACGGGGAAATATTTAAAGCCGATGTTGGGATAAACCGATTAAGGCAGCACAACAGTGCTGCCTTGGTTTGGCTAACGAGCGAATTAGAAACGGTAATTGATCTTACCGTAAATAAAGCGACCGCGAGGGTTGTGCACTTTAGAGGCATAGCCATAAAGATCGGCATCACCATCACCAATCGCAAATGGCGGATCCTTATCCAGCGCATTGTTCATCCCCAGCATCAGAGTGGTATTGCTGTTCAGACTGTAACGCCCCTGAATATCCAGCAATGCCTGGGCACTAACGGTGCGGGTTTTGGTGCTCATCACTTCGGCCGGAGGTGCATAATCTTCAAAGGCACCCACATAGTTCAGGCTGGTCACCAGACCCCAATCGCCGTAGCTCCAGTCGGCAGTCGCTAACCAGCGATGCTGCGGATAGTTGTACTCGCCGGCGTACTCGATACCGTTCTTCTTAAATGAATCGGTGTAGGAGTAGTCCAGGCTAAGCCGCAAGGCACCATACTGCTGCAGATTGAAGCGGTAAGCCGTTGACAGATCCAAGCCCCGGGCTTCCTGCGAGCTGATATTAATGTAGCTATTGAAGATCCGTGACAGTTCTCCCAGCGTTTGCCCCGGCAAAGGCGCTAACCGCACACAGAGGGTACTGTTTTGACGATTACACTCCGCAGCGTACACGTTTTCATAGTCGTTTTTGTCGATTTTATTATCCTGAGTGATGCTCCACACATCCGCACTGATATCAAACTGATCAGTGACCTGCCAGACAAAGCCGATATTAAAGGTCTCGGACTCTTCCGGTTGTAAGCCCTCACCGCCGACAAAGACGATGGTATAGTCAGTTGCAGCACACGCCGGATTGCTGGCATCGGGGGTAGGGCAACGGAAAGTATCAGTAAAGAATACCGACTCCTGCGACGGCCCTAAACCAATCTGGGCCAGTGATGGCGCCCGGAAACCCTGACCATAGGATGCCCGTACAGTAAAGTTATCCTGTGGCCGCCACTTGATACTAACCTGGGGGTTAGTGGTCGAACCAAAATCGCTGTAATCATCATAGCGACCAGCCAGGGTTAACTCTAACTGGTCGGTCAGTGGTACCAGAAACTCGATATAGGCGGCATACTGATCGCGCTCAGCCTGAGCAGATACCGATTCGGTACCAAAAATCAAACCACGCTGGAACTGATCATCCGGCTGGTCAAAGGCATCTTCTTTACGGTATTCCGCACCGGCTGCGAACGACACCATCTGATCACCCAGCTTGAAGGCATCACCGCTGATACTGGCATCAAAGGCGGTCAGATGTGACTCGCCGCGACGCACCAGACTGGTAGTAATCGCATCAATCACTTCCGGAGAGTTTCTGAAACCACCAAAGGGGTTATAACGGCCAAGGTTGATCTGCTGCTGTAAGAAGTCGGTTCTTACCCAGCCCTGCGACTTGCTGCCGGTTTGCATCGACTCGCTGCGGCCTTTTTGCGCTGAAATATCCCAATCCAATTCATTAAATTGGCCTTTCACACCCAATACCAGGCGTAATGAGTCAGACTCGATATCCCAGGTACGGGGGCCGGCATCAACGGTTCTGAAGCGGTTAATTCTGATATCAGTGCCAAAAGGATTGTTGGGATGAGTACCCGGTACAGTCAGACCTGCATCGCCATCGAGCGGCGTTGCCGCCCCCTGCGCCTTAGACCGGTTATGTTGTACCGATAACTCAGCATAAGCCTGAGTATTGGCACCCAGGTTCTGGCTGGCCATTAATACCGCGCCTACACGCTCAGCAGGAGTGGCAGCCATAATAAAAGGACCATAGTCAAAAACACAGGTCTGGCCAAAAGCCTGATCTGCCGGACAGCCCGGATCGATCCGGGTGACACCGTTGACAATAAAGTTACCCGGATAACCACGCGATGAACGTAAATCATTACCGCCATAAGGTGCCTGATTGGCAGTACCAAAGCGGCCCATCTCCGAGCCCAGAATAGTAGTATTCTTAAAGTAATCCAGAATCAGCGTGGCACTGGCCTCTTTACCCTGAGTCCCCCACACCATGCTGGCCGACGTTTCATCATAGGAAGGCCCTGTAGTACCGCCGTGACTAAAGGAGATTTCGGTGCCTTCAAAATCTTTACGCAGTATCACGTTGACCACGCCGGCAACGGCATCAGAGCCGTACACGGCAGAAGCACCATCTTTCAGGATTTCTACCCGTTCAATGGCGGCCACCGGAATACTATTAATATCGACAAAGGAATTGGCAATATTTTCGGCAAAGGCACTTACTGCAACCCGCCGGCCATTGATCAGCACTAAGGTAGCATCAGCACCAAAGCCACGCAAACTGATGGCAGCGCCGCCATTGGCGGTGGAGTCCTGATTATTACCGCGGGTAGAAAACGTGCCCACACCGGCTACTGGCGTCCGCTCCAGCAGCTGTTGCAGATTAGAAAAACCAGACTTGGAAATGGCATCACGGTCAATCACCGTGATTGGTACGGCGCCTTCCAGATCATTACGCTTGATCCGGGAGCCGGTTACTTCAATACGTTCAACTTGTTGCAGGTCGGAGCTTTCAGTATTTTGTTGTTGTGCGATGGAATCGAGCGGTAAAAGCAGGGAGGCCGTCGCCACAGCGCACAGTGAGAGTTTAAATGGAATGTTCATGGATGTCCTTTTCTTATGTTTATTTACATGGCCACACTTTAGCCAACTAAAAATTAGCATATGAGAAACATGACAACAAGAACGCCATAGGAGTGAAATTGCAAGTAGCTGATAAAAAACGAAAATAGCAAGAAAGGCAAATAGTAGCAAAGCATTATCGCTATAACCATCTCCTTACATTATGTAAATAAACCTGATAATCCTTGCCAAACTTCTGCTGTAAAAAACGCTCCTCGGGTTTTATCTGAAACTGATTTAAGTAAAGTACAAACAGCGGTAAAAAAGCCAAAGCCAGTAGGCTCTGCAAATAACAGGCAAAGGCTGCCAACAACAATAAAAACCCCAGATACATTGGGTTACGGCTATAACGGTATATGCCCACTAGCACCAGACTGGAGCTTTGTTGCGGTAGCCGCGGATCCACTGTGGTTTTAGCACGCCGAAACGCCAATACCCCGGCCAATGCCACCGCTATGCCGGTTACTGCCAGACAAAGTGCCAACACAGTGGTATATAGCGCTAGTTGCGCAGAGAGCGGCGCCGTAAGTGGTGCCAGCAGCCACATCCCAAGCGCGAATAACAACATTAAAAGCAGCGGTGGGATTTTAAGTTCTAAAAATGACATAGTTGGCTCCCTGTAGCGATAACGCGTAACCTTTATGTCAACAGATGCTGAGTAACGGCATGCGCGGTGTAATAAAGTGGGTACACCAGATGTTGCTGTTCCAGCGCTGAAGAGCCCTGAGTTCCCGTTAATTTGATCGTTTTTAGCGGCTGGCATTTTTCAATAAAGGATTGCAGCGATCGGGCACGGGTGCGCTTACCGCTTTTCACTTCCAACGGAACAATATTGCCTGTCGCATCAGTTAGAATAAATTCAATTTCCGCTCTGGCATCATGCCAGGAAAAACATGGATCGATCCCCAAAGCTGCCAACTCCTGCTGTACAAAATTTTCTGCAATATAGCCTTTATACTCAAAATTCTGCTGCTTAAGCTCCAGATAACTTACACCAAGCATGTGGTTTAGCAGACCGACATCAAACAGAAACAGCTTTACCATATTATCCTTTTTATAAGCAGCCAGCGGACTGCGGGGCAACCCTTCAAGCGGATAGTTTTTTAATACCAGACGGCATTTTTCCAGCCAGGCAATGCCGGTTTCCAGATCCTGATAACGTGATTTTCGCGCATAAACATCTTTAAATTTAAAGCGCTTAACCGACTCATCTACCACAGCTGCGAGCTGTGACGGTACAGCTGTAAAAATAGCTTCTATCAGCGCCGCATCGGTTTTACCGGCATATTTACCAAAATCCCGACTATAACCAGCCAGCAGATCCGCCTGTACTTTTGAAACCGCTTTAACCCGCTGCAAGATGCTCTGATCAACCAATTTAAACCACAGGCTCACCGCCTCCGGCATACCACCAGTAAAGTAATAATCAGTTAACTTATCAAACAATCTGCTGTGCGCAGCAGCGGAGTTTTGCGCTGCGTCATACACCTTTAGTAAGGCCGGCTCATTGGCGGCCAACAAAAACTCGCGAAAGGTTAAAGGGCGTAAATTGTATTGTTCCACCTTGCCCACCGGGAAAGTATTCAGTAAACCAATATTAGAGCCACTGGCAGCGATAAACGCCTGCGGCGTTTGCTCGGCAAAGTACTTTAAGGCAGTAACAGCACGCGGGCATTCACCAATTTCATCGAGGATTAATAAGTCGGTTTGCAGATTAAACGGCTGGCCTGTTAATAGCTCTATATTGGTCAGTACATCTTGCGGTACTAAAGAGCCGGCAAAGGCATCAGCCATCTGTGGCGATTCCAGAAAATCGATACGCAGTACCCTAGGGAAATGCTGACCAAACAGAGTTTGCAGTAAGTAGGTTTTACCGGTCTGCCGGGCGCCGTCAATTAGCAGCGGCTTGCGTTCCGGCAAGGCTTTCCAGTTTAGTAAGGTCGTCAATAGCTCACGTTGCATGGCAGGCTCCAGCAAGGGAAACAGCAACAACACTACACTTTTATGCGCATAAAAACAAACAAATCAACATTTTTACGCGCATAAAAGTGTAAAAAATTGCGTTTTTGTGCGCGTAAAAGTGAGGTCGCAGTGCATGGAAACGTCTAATCGCCAAGATGATGACGAAAATAGCAGAAAACAAATTCAGCCTTTACACTGCCTTCTCAAAAATCTGCTCTCGGTGAAAGGCTAGAAATCGCGGCTCTGGTAAAAATTTCTGTGGTAATAGAATCGGCTTCCCGTTAAAGCGTAAAATCGTTTCATCGAAAAACGGATCTGTTGTCGGTTTATACTTTGTCGAAACGATGACTCGATAATCCTCGCTAATAGTAATAAGTCCCAAATCAAAAGCTTTATCGTGGAGAGCTGATAGCGCCAAACCATTACTTGGGTTAAGCCGATTTTGCTCGTCACTACGCCATGGCACGATATGGCTCGCTACCAATAAACGAGGATTTGCTAAGCCGGTAATACAGCAACGATAATCATAAGCGCTTAATACGGCATTACGAAAAAAGCTCTGACCAACCCGCTGTTGAACTTCACTTAGCTTAGTGGTGATTTTAACGTCTTCGGTTTGCTGCATTTGCTCTGATTGGGCACCAATGAAACTTGCCTCTGCCTGCGCCATAGCAAGCACAAAGGTCGGCCAATCTTGCTGCATTTCTTGCCATAATGCTTTATCCATTTTTGATGCGGCTTTTAATCCCGAGCGACCGGTCATCAAAATGGCAGGATCTAAACTGGCAATGTTGGAGAGCTTCATTGCTAACGCCGATGGGGTGCGCTGAATTAAAGCAGCATATTTTATAATTTCGGGATTATTGGAGTGAAAACGCCCGAAAGGTAAACGCCAGTACAAACTAAAAGCGACTAAGCTTTGGTCTCTGCTCCAATTTAGTGGCGCCATCCGTGTCTCCCCAAGTTTATTTTCGCTAGTAAAAGCATATTAACTAAAAAGTCCAAGATCATTGCTTATATCGCAAATACTGAGATGGCGTACAAGATTTGATTGACTCTAGCTGCTGGGCTATTATCAATTTTATAACGGAAAGGAGATCTGAGATGTCAAGCGAAGAGAGCTTAAGAGTGGTGCTGAAACTACAACGGATTCAGCTTATACCTGGTTGGCTCAAGCTGTTAGCGATTTTAGGGCTTGGGTTTCACCTGCTGTCATATTTTTTCTTGGCTTTCTATTGGTTTCAACCACACCTCTCTGACGCTGTTAGCATCAACATTGAACGTTCCCTCGCCAATTTTATCCTTGTCTCTGCTTGCTTTGTTGTTGTAATCAGCAGTATCTGGGGCTTAATTCGAGGCTATAACTGGGGCCTGAATATTTGCATATTGTTAGGTGGGGTTAGCATTCTTAATGATGTTTTTGCACTACTAAACAGTAGTAAATTCGAGCTGATGTTAATTTTTAAACTATTTCTGCTCTGGAAACTGATCAAACTGCATCTCGCTTGGCGCAAGGTGAATTGCTCTGCGCCAAATACCGCTTTAACGTCTCCACCCGCTTGGGGCGGTTAAACAAGCCGTACAGTTCCAGCCAGTCGCTGGCGGGCATAAAGCAGATCTGGTTTTGCCAGTAGCAGCGTTCCGGGTGGAATGTCCATTCGATTAGCTTGCCTTGCTGTAGCACGGCAATGCCGGCCATCAGTTCAATATCACGCTGACCCGGCTGGCTAAAACGGGCAAAGTGGCGGGTAACAAAGTCGGGGTTAAAGGTTACGGCTTCTGGTGAATAATGCTGAGCTAACAGCTGGCAAATGGCGTCGAAATCCTGCTCGCGGCAAACCACGTCGATATCGCCCGGGTTCGCCTCCAGCCCCAATTGCCAGAGCAAACAACTACCACCAATACCAAAGGGGTAGGGTTGCAGTAAAGTCGAAAGCTGCTGTAACTGCGCAGACAGGTTCATTAAAACGTCTCCAACTGCCGAATCAGGCTAACCAGATAATCAATTTTCTCATTATTAAGCTGCCGGTAGTCAAAATACGGGCAAACCAACAGCCGTTGCCGCTTATCAATAGCAAATTCGGCATTTAGCCACTGCAACTGTGCTGCTAATCCCTGTTCCAGCAGCGCTTTGGCAAAGGTGCGGCCGGCAATAATATGGATGCGATCTGTTATCGGCTCAAGCTGTGGTGCGGAAAATAATAGCGCGGTATCACTACCGTTCTGTAACAGCCGGCTATCGCGATAATCTTGCCAGCTGGCGGCATGCTGGTGGAATGTAAACAACGGCGTTTGCGGCAGCGCAAACAGCAGCTTGGCATAAACATTAAACACCTTGCGCCAGCCATTGCCGCAGGCCTGATTGATCAGCGCGATTTCGCCGCGGCATAGCGGCTGAACCTGGGCCAGAGCCTGATATTCCAGCATGGGTGGTCGGTTCGCGACATAAACACAAAAGTGGGCATCGGGATCACCCAAACCATAAGGCTTAATAATTTGTATTTGATTTAGTCTGCTTACCACTGACTGTTCAATATCCGGCTTAAAAAACGTCTGGCAGTATAGCAAAATCAGATCAACCCCATAACCGCCTTTTGTCGCTAAGAATTGGAACTAGCTTGCGCATTAAGCCAGTTACCATAAGGTCAGGTCGTATTTCCGACTAACACGCCAGCTATTGCGGCAAAACGGCTTGGGCCAGTCCACACTTGTGCTAACATCGCAGCGACAATAAAAAACAACCGGAGTCCAAGATGAAAAAACTACAGCAACTCTGGCTGTTACTTCTGTGGTTACCGCTGGCGGCACTGGCCAGCAGCGAACAGGATAACAGCTTAAGTGTCGAGCGGATGTGGCAACTGGAGCGCATAGGCAGCCCGGTAGCCTCCGCTGACGGTAAGTTTATCGTTGCCCCTGTTACCCGCTTTGATGTGAAAGCCGATCAGGGCCATACCCGTTTATGGTTATTTGACGACAAGGGCCAGCAGCGACCGCTGACGGTGGATGGTATGCGCGCCAGCGAAGCGACTTTTTCGCCGGATGGCAAAACCCTGGCCTTTATCAGCCAGCGTAATAAAGATGAAGCCGGCCAGATTTACCTGCTGCCATTAACCACACCGGGTGAAGCCCAGCGCTTAACCGAAGTGCCAACCGGGGTTTATGGCATTAAATGGGTAGGTGAGCATCTGTATTTTATCAGCCGCGTTTGGCCGGGTAAAAACTGGGAAGAGATGGCGGCAGAGTTAAAAGCCAACAAAGACAAAAAAGTCTCGGCCTGGCAGTGGAACGCCTTACCCTATTCCCATTTCGATCACTGGATTGACGAAAACCGCCAGGCTCATGTGTTCCGTATTCCGGCCAAAGGCGGTACTGTTGAGCAGGTAACCCAGAAATTTGGTCTGGAACTGCCTCGCTCCAGCCAGAGCGCCAGCAGCTACGACGTGCACCCGCAAGAGCGCTTTATCGCCTTTAATGCTAACGGTTCAGATAATACCGTTGATCCAAAAATTGATATTTTCTTAGCGGCTATTGGCAGCGATAAAGCAGAAAATATCACCCCGGATAATCAAGCACCGGACAGCAACCCAAGCTTTAGCCCGGATGGCAAAAGCTTAGCCTTTAGCCGGCAGAAAATTCAGGGTTTTTATGGCGATACCGCCCGGCTGATGATTTATGATCTGGCAGCGAAAACCACGCGCGAACTGACGGGCAACTGGGATCGTTCAGTTAGCAACTTTGTCTGGAGCAACGATAGCCGTAGCTTCTTCGCCAGCATTGATGACGCCGGCACCAGCCGCCTGTATCAAATTGATTCCCGCAGCGGTAAAGAAAGAGCCATTACCAAAGACACCAGCTTTAACAGCCCGGCGCTAGCTGGCAATAACGTGCTGGTAGCCACCAACGAAAGCTTTATGTTCCCGGCACGGCTGGTCAAAGTGGATATCCGTAACGGTCGCACTACCCGTCTGGACAGCTTTAATGATGAGTTGCTGGCAAAAACCGAGCTGGGTAGTTACGAGTCGGTTACCTATAAGGGTGCTGATGGTAATGACATCCAGATGTGGGTACATTACCCGGCCGGTTTTGATAAATCGAAAAAGTATCCGTTATTCCTGCTGATCCATGGCGGCCCACATAATGCCATTACCGACAGCTTTAGCTACCGCTGGAATGCGCAAACCTTCGCGTCCTGGGGTTATGTCACCGCCTGGCCTAATTTCCACGGTTCCAGTGGCTTTGGCCAGGACTTTACCGATGCGATTAACCCGGACTGGCGCACCAAGCCACTGGCTGATATTCAGGCCGCCACAGCCTGGTTCCAGAATCAGCCCTGGATTGACAGCGAGCGTATGGTGGCCGGTGGTGCCAGTTATGGCGGCTACTTAACGTCAATTCTGCTGGGTACCGAGCATCCGTTTAAAGCCCTGCTGATCCATGCCGCGGTTTACAATATGTACTCGCAGATGTCGGCTGACTTTGCGGTGCACTCCACCCGCTTTGGTCACTATTGGGATAACCCGGAGATCTATAAGAGCATTTCGCCACACTACTATGCCGGCAACTTTAATACTCCGACTCTGGTGATCCATGGCCAGCTAGACTACCGGGTCCCGGTTGGGCAGGGCTTTGAGCTGTTCCGCACCCTGCAAAGCCGCGGTGTCGAGTCGCGTATGATCTACTTCCCGGACGAGAACCACTGGATCCTGAAGCCAAATAATTCGATTTACTGGTATAACCAGGTGAAGGACTGGATGACACGCTTTGCCGAGCCAGGTGCCCGCTAAGGGTTAAACTAAATATTTAAACGCAGCGCAATGCTGCGTTTTTTTATCCCGGAAAATCGCTTGTATTTCTGCCAGCAGTGCATAACAATCGGGCAACTACATTAGGAGAACGCTATGTTAAAACCTATATTCTGTGCCCTGGGCCTGGCTCTTGCCGGTAACGTGCTAGCTGAAAGCAGCGTTAGCTTTGGTGACGCCGTCAATAAGCAACAAATCACCGCCGTTGCCAGCATTTTGGCTAAACCGGCGGCTTATCTGGAGCAACAGGTTACGGTAGTAGGCGAAGTCACCGGGGTTTGCACTAAGCAACAGTGCTGGATGACGCTGGCCACCGCCGAAAATGAGCCGCGCTTTCGGATCAAGGTGCGGGACGGTGATATGGTGTTTCCGTTAAGCGCCAAGGGCAAAACCGCCTACGCCACTGGCACAGTTAAAGTCTGGCCACAGGGTGAAGGCAAGCCAGACGCGTATCAGCTGGTGCCAACCGCCGTTGAAATCGCCGGCGAATAAAACGACAAAGGCCAGCGTGATGCTGGCCTTTTGATTTGAACTGACTACAGGGTATTAGTCTTTACTCAGCAGGTATTCGACTAACTGCTGCATTTCCTGCTGCATATTACGCTGACTCAGGCTTTCATTCAGGATCTTATATTTGCCATTCACCACCAGCATGGGCACACCGGTCAGCACGCGGCGATCGCTCAGTTCCTGCTGCTCTTTCATCATCTGATTAACTGCACCACGCACGCCAAAGCTGCGCATGGCTTTATCATAGGTTTCGCCATCAATATCACTAATCAGGACCAGATTACGGATATCGTCTTCGCTGCGGAACGGCACCCGGCTGCGGTGGATTTGGTTAAAAATGGCAGTGGACACCTGATCACCTTTACCCAGGTTTTTTGCGACTACATAAGCACGTGCCAGCGCATTCTGAATTTCCGGTGAGGCAGCACGGATAAAGTCGACATGAGATTTCTTAAACTCGACTCCCTCCGGCAAAGACTGCGCCAGGCGCTGAGCAATAGGCTCAAAGGCGTAACAACCACCGCAGAAGAATGAGAAATATTCTTTTACTTCCGGCTTGGCGGTTCTCTGCTCAGCAATCACTTCATAGTGCTTACCAACCTGGAAATTACTGGCAACGGCAGACAGGGGTAACAGCACAGCTGCCGCAGCAGCTACTAACCACTTTTTCATTCTAAAACCTCTGATTAATCGGGACTATTTGGTGCTTAGCTGCAAGCTTAACAAATTCTCAGTAGTCTGGCACCAGACTTAACGGTGGTTGTTGCAACAGCGCCAATTGCTCTTTTAGTGCCAGGCATTGTTGTTCCCAGTATTTGTCTGTGGCAAACCACGGAAAGTTCATTACAAAGGCCTGATCCTGCCAGCGCTGCGCCAGCCAGGCCATATAGTGAATCATACGCATCGCTCGCAGCGGTTCGATCAGTTTCAGCTCGGCCCGGTCGAAATCACAGTATTGCTCATATTCTTCCAGCATCAGCTCCAGCGTATCACGCTGCTGTTGCCGGTCACCGTTTAACATCATCCACAGGTCCTGCATCGCCGGCCCGCTACGACAATCATCCAGATCCACAAAGAACGGACTTTCCCCGTTGTAAAACAAATTACCGGCATGACAATCACCGTGTAAGCGGATCAGGGTTTTCGGTTGGTATTGCCGGCTGGCTTCAGCAATCACCTGCTGCAGCGCCGAATCAAAGGCCGGGCGTAAATAGGATGGGATCAAGGGCAGCGCCGCCAGTACCTGCTGACTGTGCCGCAAATGGCTGTCGATGCTCAGCTGGGGGCGGGCCTGAAACACCTGTTGCCGGCCAACCTGATGCAGCCGCCCTAAAAAACGTGCCAGTAACGCCAGCTGGTCGTCATTGTCGATTTCCAGGGTTCGGCCACCGCGGCTTGGAAAAACCGCAAAATAAAAGCCCTGAAACGGCAACACACTCTCACCGTCAAAGCACAATGGCGCCACCACCGGCACCTCGTTAGCCTGCAATTCAAAGGCAAACTGATGCTCTTCCTGAATTTGCGCCAGACTCCAGCGCTGCGGGCGATAAAACTTCACCACATAGCGCGCGGCGCTGACCGCGTTATCGCGATAAGCACTAAACTGATAGACACGGTTTTCATAGCTGTTCAGTGCCAGCAGGCCTGAACTAACGTCCAGGCCATAGTGGTGTAGCGCATCAAGAATCAGCTCCGGCTGCAGGGTAGAGAAATCAAATTGCTGCACTGGCTTAGCGACCACTGAAGAATTTGTTCCCCTGCTCGGCCCGCACCTCAGGCGCATCTTTGTGATGCACGCTAAAGGTCAGGTCCAGCACCGGGCGTTTCGCCTCATAAGGGTCCAGCGCCAGACTGACTACCACATTGCGACTCTCGCCACCGGCCAGTTCCACCTCGGTTGGCCCCAGCCATTGCAGGTTATCAATACCGGTTACCGTTAATACCAGAGTCTTCGGCTGTTGTGACTTATTGATAATACCCAGGGTATAGGTGTTTTCCACCAGCCCTTCCGGCGTTTCCCGGTACAAGGCGCCGCGATCACGGATAATATCCAGCTCCAGCGGGGAGCGGATTGCCAGATTCACCATAAAGGCACCGCATACCACCACCAACACCAGAAAATAACCAACCAGTTTTGGCCGTAACACCTTGGCCGGCCGGCCTTGCAGCGTATGTTCGGTGGTATAGCTGATCAGGCCTTTCGGATAGCCCATTTTCTCCATAGTATCGTCACAGGCATCGATACAGGCACCACAGTTAATGCACTCATATTGCAAGCCATTGCGAATATCGATGCCGGTTGGGCAAACATGTACACACAGGTTACAGTCGATACAGTCGCCCAGGCCTTTTTCCTTATAGTTCGCATCTTTTTTACTACGCGGGCCACGGTTCTCGCCACGGGCGGCATCATAGGTGACGGTGTAGGTATCTTTATCAAACATCGCCGATTGAAAGCGGGCATAGGGGCAAATGTGTGTACACATAATTTCCCGCATCCAGCCGGCGTTACCATAGGTACAAAGCGTAAAAAACAGCACCGATAAGGTAGCCCAGAAGCCGGCCTGCCAGGTAAAGAACTCCACAAACAGCGGACCGATAGGGGTAAAGTAGCCAACGAAAATTAACGCAGTGAATAAGGCAAATGCCAACCAGCAGAAGTGGGTTAATGCCTTGCGCCAGAACTTATTAAAGCTCATCGGTTCCTGATCCAGCTTCATGCGCTGGTTACGGGTACCCTGGATCTTTTCTTCAAACCACATAAAGATAAAGGTCCAGACCGTTTGCGGGCACATATAACCGCACCACACCCGACCATAGAAGGTTGTCACAAAGAACAGGGCGTAGGCGGCAATCATAAACAGCCAAGCCAGCAGGGTAAAATCCTGTGGCCAGAGCGTCAGGCCGAAGATATTGAATTTTTGCTCAAAGATATCCAGCAAAATTGCCTGGTGGCCATCGAACTGGATCCAGGGCAACACGAAAAACAACGCCATAAACACAAAACCAATATTGCGACGCAGGCTTTGGTGTAACCCCTTTACTGCCCGGACATAGATCCGATCCCGGGAAGCATACTTATTTGGATTGCCCTCGGGCGGGCGGTGAATTTTTACTCCGGTTGGAATATTTTTTACTTCAATTTTTTGCTCGTCCACCATCATTCCCCAGCTATGACTACCAGCCTGCTTAGTATATCAGTAACCCGTACCGAATTATTGATATAAAATAAAAGTACATCAGGAAAGACTGAAGCAGCGGCTGTTGCCGCTAATGCAGTTTAGCCAGGATTCAGGTAAGATCGCGTCTAAGTTGTTGCCGGAGTCAGTACATGAAAACCTTTTTCTGGTTCGTCGTCATTTTTTTGCTGTTGTTAACCTTTTCCGGCGAGCCGCCGCTAAAGCCTTATCGTGACAAAGTGGTTGATTATGCGGTGAGCCTGATCCCGGCTGAATGGCAGTCTGACTCACAGGCGCTGGCCTCGATCCAACGCGAACTTAAGGATTACAGTAAGACACTGGGGCTGCGGCAACAGGAGTTTTTAGCGGCAGCGGCTGAGAATAAAGACTCAGTATTACGCTTCAGACAAAATTACTGTATTAACAAAGATTTTAACCCGATACTTTTTGGTGAGCCCCTGCAGCGCAGCTGTGCCATTATTGAAAAGTACTATGACCGCCTGAGCGGCAACTAAACAGGATACTAAGATGCGCGTATGTGGCGTTGAGATTAAAGGCAGTGAAGCAATTTTATGCTTAATGGAATACCAGGACGGTTTATTTAACCTGCCGGATTGCCGGCAAACCCGGATCGCACTGAGTCAGGATCAACAAACTGAGCAGGTGCGCAAATTTCAGTTTTCACTACGCAAGTTAGTCGAGGATTACAAGATCCAGCATCTGGTGATTAAAGAGCGGCCACAAAAAGGTAAGTTTGCCGGTGGTGCGGTCGGTTTTAAAATTGAGGCGGCGTTACAGCTGCTGGACAATTGTCATGTTAGCCTGTTATCGGCTACTGAACTAAAAGAAAAAATTAAACGCTTTCCGTTACCGGTCGATTTCAAAGCGACCGGATTAAAGGCGTTTCAGGAAACTGCTTTTCTGACCGCTTACGCCTTTTTGGCGCGTTAACGTAAACAGGCTTTCTGCTCGTGCCACCGCGGGATGCTGCGGCACGAGCTCATACTTCAGTTACTAAACCACAGCCTAACTGCCACCCGGCGGTAATTTGGCTTTCGCCGTTTTTACCTTGGCTAAATCAAACTGCACTGACTTGGTCGCACGCAAAATCAGCTTGCGGATCAGTTTGGATTTGGGTTCACCGGTTAATTCACTTAACTCACTCAGGGCGCTAATCGCTTCTTCACTCAGGGTAAAGGTCGCATGGCGCATCGGGAGCCGCGGCGGCTCGTCTTCTTCCGGTAATAATTGCCGTAAGCTGACGATTTGCGGCAGCCCCAAGGCGTAGTTATGTGCATCATCAATAAACTCATCAACGGTAAAGCTGGGTTTATTTGACTGCAAAGACTTTTTCTTCAGGTCGCTTAGCGCCATCTTCTTGAATCGCCTTCATCGACAGGAGTTCTTCAATAATTGCCCGGATTTCGCCGGCGGCCTTGCCATCGTTATCCACATCCATTACCGACAGGCCTTTTTCTTCACTGTCGTCATAGATATTACGGCTGTAAGTGATGTTTTCCAGCACCCGCAAATTAAAACTTTTACACACGTCTTTCGCATCCAGAATGCGGTTGGCCTGATTCGGCAGGGCCGGACATTGCGTCAGCACACAGCCGACGATCATCTCCGGGTTCACCACGTTACAGGCGCTGACTAAATCTTCCAGATGCTCCAGCGTTTTTAAATCACGCCGCTTGGGCCGCAGCGGGAATAGCACATGGCTGGCAACCACCATCGCAGAACGTAAGGCTACGCTATCCTGACCACCGCAGTCTACCACCACCACATCATAATGCATTTCCAGGCTTTTCAGCTCGTAACGGATCTTGCCATACATCTGTACGCAATTGATCCAGGGTAATTCCGGATTCATATGGCGCTCTTGCACCCAATCCGATGTGGTTCGCTGCGGATCGCAGTCAACCAGCATGACATTGGCATTCTTTTCCCGCGAAAAGTAGACGGCTATATTTTGCGCCAGACAGCTTTTGCCACTGCCACCTTTTTCACCACCAACTAACAATATCATTTTATGCACCTTCTCTGTGAAGAAACAGCGTTGGCTGTCCGCTCTGACGACATACCCGCCAGGGCGTGCCACCCCTTGCTCAGAAGAGTGATGGCACGTCATAAGTGTAGGCGAATTTCCTGCTATCTCCAGCCAGTAGCCAAAAAAGCGGCTGCCGGCGGTTTGTTGAGCCTAGTGCAAAATATCGCCAACGCCTATCTCGCCAATATGCATCAGGCGGTACGCTTGGCACGGCGAGGCCTGGCGGCACGTCGCCTTGTTACCGCATAACCCTTTTGGGCTAACCCCTGAAAGGACTGCGGCTGCGCGGCGACATCCTGTAGCAAGCTGGTAAGTTCCTGCTGTAGCGGCTGCATAAAATCACGGTACGCCAGTTTTTTTTCAGCTATCGCTTCTAACTGCGCTTCCCATTGCGCGGTCATATCGGGTAATACCAGCCGTGGCGGCAAGCAACCAATAAACTGCCGGCCTACCGCAGTAGCACGGATCTCTTTACCCTGCTTGTGTAAAAACCGGCGCTTGAACAACAGCTCGATAATGCCGGCGCGGGTCGCTTCAGTACCCAGGCCATCAGTATCCCGCAGGATCTTTTTTAATTCCGGGTCCTGCACATAACGGGCAATACCGGTCATGGCCGCCAGCAAGGTGGCATCGGTAAAGGCTTTGGGCGGACTGGTTTGTTTCTCGTCCAGCTTGCCGGCAACACATTGCAGGACGTCACCGGGCTTTACGTCGGGTAATGGCCTGGCCGCATAATCTGAGTTGGGCTGACTATCCTTGCCGGCGCTGACGCCGCCGGATAACAGCTGCTTCCAGCCCTCGGCAATGACCGACTTTTGCCTGGCAATAAAGAGTCCGCCGGCGACTTCGCTATCGATTTGATGTTCGACATACTGAAAGGAGGGGTAAAACTGCATTAAGTACTGTCTGGCAATCAGTTCGTACAGCTGCTGCTCCTCGCGGCTTAAGCGGCTGGCATCGATACTGGTCGAAGTTGGGATAATAGCATGGTGCGCCCCGACCTGGGCGTCATTCCAGGCTTTGCTATGTAAACTCAGATCAGTAGTCGTCACAGCACTGGCCAGATTTACCGCCGTTTTCGCAATGGCCTGACTCGCGCTGTGACGATCTGCAAAATGTCCTGTTGGCAAATAGCGGCAATCTGAACGGGGGTAGGTGATCAGCTTATGCCGCTCATACAGTTGCTGACAGAGATCCAGCGTACGTTGGGCGCTGAGATTAAAACGCTTGGCTGCATCGATCTGCAGTGCCGATAAGCTGTATGGCAGCGGTGGCGCTTGCTTTTTCGGCTCGCGGATCACGGCTTTCACAACAGCGGCCTGGCCGCTGACTTTCTGCACTACGGTCTCGGCCAGTTTTTTCAGCAGTACCCGGCCCTCTTCGTCCTGATAAGGTGCGCAGGCAGCACTGGGTTGCCATTTGGCCTGAAATTGCTGCTGTTGTGCCGTTTTCAGCGTAACCCACACCTCATAAAAGGGCTTACTGACAAAGTTTTCGATCTCGAGGTCACGCTGCACCACTAAACCCATTACCGGAGTTTGCACCCGACCAATCGACAACACCCCCTGATAACCGGCATCCTGACCCAAAAGTGTACATAAACGCGTCATATTCATGCCGTACAGCCAATCGGCTCTGGCGCGGGCCAGTGCCGAGGTCGCCAGTGGGATAAAGTCACTGTTTGGCCGTAAATCCTGTAGCGCCTTTTTAATGGCTGCCGGGTTCATATCATTAATCAGGCAGCGCCGGGTAGCGGCCAGTTTCGCCTGGCTGACACCGGCATAGTGGATCACTTCATCGACCAGGATCTGTCCCACTCGATCCGGATCCCCCATATTCACCAGTTGTGTTGCCTGCTTGATCAGCTGCTTTACTACCTGAAATTGCTTACTGGTCTGGCGTTTTACCTGTTGCTGCCATTGCTGGGGAATAATGGGCAAATGCGCTTTGCGCCAGCTTTTATATTCCGGCGCGTACTGCTCTGGTTCGGCTAATTCCAATAAGTGACCAATGCACCAGGTCACCACATCACCGGTAGCAACTTTGATAAAGCCGTCACCGGACTGGTGCGGCTTGGGCAAAACAGCGGCCACGGCACGGCCGACACTGGGCTTTTCCGCGATATATAGGATCATCAGGCACAACAGCTGTATAAATAATCAGTTAATTTAGCGGTAAAATTTAGCTTTGGCAAAGTGTATCGCGCAAACCAAGGTTTTACCCCCTAATACCTTCGGGCTATTCCGCTGCTTTTTTACACGCTTTCAGCGCGCAAAATAATGCAGGTTAAAAAAATAATTTATTAAAGATCAATATGATGAATTAAATCCGCAGCTAACACCTTGCGCTGTGCAAATTTTGTGCATTTAGCCTTTGCGCAAGGCTCTGCCATTCCTTAAGCTTTCATTCCGGGCAGCGCATAGCGAACACGCCCATCGGTTGGTAAAAGGTAAAGAATCATGTCGCAATATACTGATGTTAAGAAGATCTGTGATGATTTAGAGAGCTCTGGCAAGGCGGTGTCTCTGGATTACTTGCTGTCTAAAGTATCAGATGCTCAGGCTACCGTGGTGTCGCACTATAAAAAGTGGCGCACCGAGCAGGTGCAACAGCGACAGCAGGACGCTGCAAACTCAGCGTCGGTTTTCAGCGAAGACTTTATGGCAGCCTTTCAGCGGGAAGCCCTGAAGCAGACCCAGTGGCAAACCGACCAGTTAAATAAACAGTTAACCGAAGCACTGCAAGCCGAAGTTAAAGCGGTGGAGCAGGTGCAACTGTTGCAACAAAATTTACGCCAGGCAGAGCAGCGTAAATCCGAACTGGAACAAGCACTGGCTAACCAGCAACAGCAGCTGGCATTGCAAGCTGATAATTTTGCTAATGTCAGCTTTGAGCGTGACCAGTTACAGCTAGAGCAGCAACAGCTGCAACAGCAGTTAACCACCCAACAGCAGGCGCTGGAGCAGGCGCAACGGCAATTAGCCAATGCCGAAGCAGAAGCCGAACTTAATCAGCAGCAACTGCAACAATATCAACAGCAGTTGCAGAAGCAACAACAGCAACTGGAAGATACGACGCAAGAGTTACAGCAGCTGGAACAAAACTATCAGGCAGCGTTAACCCGGCTGGAACAGTTGCAACAGCTGCAGGATGAAACCGCCGCTTATCAGCAACAACTGACGGCCAATGCTGCCCAACTCGCTGCGCTGCAACAGCAACTGCAATTGGCAGAGCAGGAAGCCGACGCGAAACAACAGCAATTAACTCAGTTACAGGCGCAATGGCAGCAAGAACTGGCGGCGCAACAACAGCGCTTTGATAGCCTGAACGATGAGCATGAACAACTGCGCAAGCGCAGCACCGAGCAGCAACGCCAGTACTTCGAAGCGAAGAAACAGATCCATCAACAGTTGGCCGAGTACGCCGATCAGTGCGCTGAACTGACTGCCGAACGCGATGCGGTACTGGAGCAATTGGCTGGTCGCGGCCAGAATGGCGCAGCAGAGTTAACTCAGCAACTGCAACAATTACGGCAGCAAAATCAGCAGTTGCAGCAAGAATTGCAGCAACGGATCAGCGCAGAGACGGTTGCAGACACTGAAGAAGTGGTACAGCTGCGCGAACAACTGGCCAGCCTGCAACAGCAGCATCAGGCCGCTGTAGCAGAACAGACTGCACAACAGGCCATGCAAACGGAAGCGTTACAGCAAGCACAGGCACAGCTTGCCGAGCTGCAACAGCAACAGGCTGCGGTAGCTACCGTTGATACAACCCAGTTGGATAGTCTGATCGCCGAGCGTGATGAAGCCATCGCAGCGGCGGCCCGCCAGGCCGATCAGGTGGCGGATTTAACTCAGGAGCTGGCTCAGTTAAAAGCGATGCTAAACGCACCGGCAACCGAGAACTCTGACAACGTGGAACAATTAAGAGCCACTATCGCGCTGTTAAAACATCAGAGTGCCCTGACGGCGAATCATCAGGCAGAGCAACGTGAAATCATTAAACAGCTGCGGGAAGAGCTGCAGCAGCAACGCGACCAGGCCTCGCAGATCCAGGCTGAGCGTTATCAGTGGTCGAAGCAAAAGCTGCAATTAGAAGAACAGGTTAATTTTGTGAAATCGAATTCCGCGGCCACTATCGAACGGCTAACCCGTTACCGCGAACAAGCGCAGGAGCGGATTGAGCAGTTGGAACGCAAATTACAGGAATGTTGTTAAGGCGGCAGTAGTTTTACTGCCCTTTGCAAGCCGCAGCCGGCGCAGCTAATAACTGCTCCGGTGTGGCGGCAAAGCGCAGCAGCGCTTGACGGCTAGCCTCACTTAGCTGTGGGTTTTCTAGTTTTAGCAGTTGCCGTTGCTCACAGCGCAACTGCTCAATAATGGCGCCATAATGGCGGCGAAAATGCCGCTGCACTACGCCATCGGCATGAGCCTGCTCCAGGCCTTTTTGCAAACGCTCGGCCAGCTGCGGAAAACTCTGCGACACAAAGATCATCGATAGCTGCGGATAATGCAATAACAAGCGCCGCTCAGCCACCAGACCCGTTGCATGTTCACTTTGCAAATCGCGCGCTAACTCATCCGCACTGCGGGCAAAACAATCGAAGCGCTGCTGGCGCACCATCTCAAACAGCAGCGTATATAAGGGGTTGGTGACAACCGTCAGGCTGTTATGCCGTAACACCGCCACGTCCGGCCAGTGAGTGCCTTGTCCGATTGTCAGATCGGCCTTTTGCCAGTCCTGTAACGTCTTAACCGGATCAAACTTATACTGCTGTCCGCTATTGATAATGCAGATCCGATAACCCAATAACCCCTGGCTTAATGGAAAATACACCGGTAGCAGATCGCGTTCGCGTTCCGGCGAAGGCGCAAACACCACCAGATGTAACAGCTTGCCGTCTTTTAGCAGTTGCTCGGCCCGGCCTTGCACCATCTCACCACCGAACGTCAGGGTAACAGGCCCATAATCCGCTTCGGTAACCTTTAACGCATACTCAATCAATTCGCGGTGCGGTGAGGTTTCCAGGTAATCGGCAGCAATAATTGGCGTAGCCGCACCTACCGCCGGAAGCTGCAATGCCAACCAACAGCCCAGTAATAATCCGGAGCAAGCTAAACGCATAGGGTTCCTTCCTCTTAACACTGAGTCCGTTACTGACATTAACACTCAGTAAGCTTAAACCACAACTACGACTTTGGTTGTGCATATAATAGCCGCTGGCAGGAGCAACCATTTCGCTTCAGGAAACCACTGACAACAAACGCAAGCAACTTCAGTTATCGGCGCAACCCTGTATTACAACATGGACCAGCCAAGCACCAGACTTAATGCAAACACCGGTAGCGACCAATAGTGGAACTCACGCCATAAACCGGGTTGTTTGCTAAGCCGCAATGCAATCAGGTTGGCCAGCGAACCTATAGCCAGCCCGAAGCCTCCGACACTGACGCCCCAGCTTAAGGCGCGCCAGTCGTCGGTAAAATGCTGCAAAAAAATCGCTGCCGGCACATTGGAAATCAACTGCGACATCAAAGCAGCTCCGGTATAACTGCCACCAGGCAAGGCCAGCAGCTGGGTCGCCAGCTGTTGCATCAGCGGCAGCTGCGCTAATAACCCGAGATCAATAAACATCAGGCTAAACACCACTAATAATAACCAGTCAATACCGCTGACTACGCTGCGCTTGAACAGTAAAAACGCTAATAGCACCAGCAAGGCGGCCTGAGGCGCCAACTGATGTTCCATCGCCAGAATAAATAACGGATAGCCAAGCAGTGACCAGCCAAATAAGCGCCGGTTGTCCAGGCTGGCCTGATGCGGCACTGTTACCGTTAAGTGGCGGGCGCTGAATGCCGGATAGCTGAGTAGCAGGATCAGCGCCAGCAAACTCAGGGACAGCGGCGCCATCAGTAGTGTAAACTGCCAGAAGCTGTAGCCGGAGGCCTGCCACAGCAGCAGATTCTGCGGATTGCCAATCGGGGTTAAGGCCGAGCCGGCATTCACCGCCAGCGCCAGAAAAATAATCAACCGCCCGGTCGCAATACCAGTTAACCGTCCCAAACTTAGGGTAATGGGGACCAGAATAAAGAGCGCGACATCATTAGTGACAATGGCCGCCAGCAGCGCAGCAAACAGCAGCAGTACGGCCGCCAGCAAACGCTCAACATGACACAGTGCCACCAGCCAGCCGGCAAAACGGGCCAGATAACCGCTTTCCTCGAGCGCTCTACTCAATAACATTAAACCGGCCAGCGCCGAAACCGTTTGCCAGTCGATCAACACCAGCACGCCGCCAGCAGTGGTTGGTTTTAACCACCACAACAACGGCAGCAGGCCAAGCAGTGCCAGCAATAAGTAATCTTCAGTCAGGCGGGACAAAACCCGGCGCATTAATGGCATTTTCGGGACTGTGCTTTAAGGCCTAGTATAGGGCTTTAGCTGGTTGGTAACAGCAGTTGGTACAATAATACCTCTTCCTGCTGCCAGTTAATCACGCCTTGATTGCGAAAACCCAACTTCGCCAGCAACCGCTTTGAGGCATCATTTTCCAGACTGACCACCGCATACAGTTGCGCCAGGTCTAACGCTACCGCCCACTGCACAGCAGCTTTGGCTGCCTCTAGTGCATAGCCCTGGCCAGTATAATCCGGTAACAAGGCATAGCCGAGATCAGGTGCATCCAGCGTCTCTCGCTGAATTAAGCCACAAATCCCGATCAACTGACCGCCTTGTTGCAACTCGATAGCGCGTAAACCAAAACCATACTGCTGGTAGCTGGCTAAGGGGCCGGCTGTCAAATAGGCGGCCGCCTCGGCTTCTGAGCGTACGCCGCGATCGCCGATATTACGGATAAAACTACTGTCGTTTAACAGCTGCAGCATAAAGGGAGCATCGGCCAGGGTTAGCGGCCGCATAATTAAACGGTGGGTATAAATCACGGTGCGTCCTCGGTTAGCCGCTTAACTGCGGCTGCTGCGCCTGATTAAGCACAATAGTATAGTTTACCCGCGCCGGCAATTGCTGATAACTCAGCTGCGTCAGACGCTGGAATGGCAACATAAAGCGCGCTAACTGCTCAGCCGTCATCCCGGTACCACGCTGCTGCCACAGCTGTTGTTCCTGTTTAGCGCGCCAGCGGCAAACACTGTCCCAATCCGGCGCTTTAAGCCAAATCAGCGGCTGCAACAAATCAAAGTAGGGTTGATAGCTTGCCGCCAATTGCTGGTTGACATAACGGCGCCAGGCACCGCTGCTATCTTCGGTGGCCTCCAGTTGATTCACCGGCGATGCCAGCCCGGGTTCTGCTTCTGCCGCCAAACCCAAACACCAGCCTTCGACAATCAGTAGATCCAGCTGCGCAGCAGGCCGGTTTGGCAAAGAATCATCCAGGGCTTTATCAAACCGTGGTAAGGCGACGGCTGCACCGGCCAGTACCTGTCTGGCATCACTAAGCGCCCGACCGATATCGTGTGTACCCGGCACACCACGCTGCGCCAGTAACGGATGTACAGTACCGGCTAGCTGCTGCCGCGTCTGGCGTGTCAGATAGTAGTCATCCAATGAGACCGCAGCACAGCGCATCCCCTGCGCCAGCAACTCAGTAACCAGCAAGCTGGCCAGCGTGCTTTTGCCAGTGCCCTGAGCACCTGTAATACCAATAACAGCGGGAGTGTTCTGTGCCCGCAGTTGCCGGCTGAGCGTGCTTAATATTGCTTGATAGTCTGAAAGTGCAGCTCGATCTATCGGGGTGAGTTCGAGCTGCCTGAGAGTGGATAGCGCCAACATATCGCAGCACCTACGGCAGTCGGGGGACTGACTGCCGCAATAGTTTTACCGGCGGATTTGACGGCGGAACAGAGCCAGCGGTAACAGCAGCAACACTAACCAGTGCATACTGCCAGAGCTTTTCTTCTCTTCTTCCTCTTCGGGTGGTAATACTGTAGCTTCATTCGGGGCAGGTGATAAACCGGCAGCCGTATTCGGGCGGGCATCGACAATCACGACACTTTCAATCATCACCAGATTATCGGTTGTCACCGTTTTACCGGCCGCGGCATCCGCTGCGGTGTAATCGCGCAGCGGGATACTGGTCGCGGCACCGCCCATATTGAAGCGTTTTAACTTGGCAATTTCATCCAGAATTTCCAGCCCTTGCTCTGAGATCTGGCCAAACACAGTGAAACCACCGTTTTGTGCATCTAACTGAGCATTACCGGCATGGTTGTCTTTTAAATTAAAAAACCACTGACTGGTGGCACTGTCTGGCTGGCCGTCCAGTTTGGCCATGGCAATAGTGCCACGACGGTTGGACCACTTTTTCTCGTTCTTCACCGCGGCAAAGGTAGGAATAGCCTTTAATGGCAATTCACCGGGATAGTACAGACCACCACCCTGCACCACAAAGTCAGGCACCATACGATGGATCACCGAATTGTGATAGCGTTCCTGTTCGACATATTTTAAAAAATTCGCTACCGTTTCCGGCGTGGTTTCATCGAACAAGTTGACCTCAAAGGTCCCTAACGAGGTTTTAAATTGTACTATGGTCGCTTGTGTGTAAAAGGGCAGCAGACTACCCACTAAAAGTGCCGCACCGGCAAACATCTTGGTAAATTGCATTGTTGTATCCGTTTCTGACCCAGAGCGCCAAGCATACTGCAAATCGCCCTATCGAAGCCAGCCAAAAAACCGCCAATATCACTGCCAGCTGGTCCTAACAGCGCGAACATCGCAACTTGCGAATTGGCATGGGCTAACTAAATGCTTTAAGGTAAAGCACATCTATCCAGCGATAAGCGAGCCTCCTATGCTAAATACTGCGGCTAAACCCTTTGTAAAACTGGTCGAACGCTATCTGCCCGACCCCTATATTTTTGTGTTGCTGTTAACCCTGGTGGTATTTGCTGCCGCCATGTTATTTGAACAACAAAGCCCGCTGGCGGTTGTCACGCAGTGGGGCGATGGATTTTGGGGCCTGCTGAGCTTCTCGATGCAGATGTTACTGGTGCTGGTAGCAGGTTATATGCTGGCCAGTACGCCACTGGTCACCGGCTTACTGAATCGTTTGGCCGCGCTGGCGAAAAGTCCGGGCCAGGCCATTTTACTGGTGACACTGATTTCACTACTGGCCAGCTGGCTGAACTGGGGCTTTGGTTTGGTGGTTGGCGCCTTATTTGCCAAAGCTCTGGCACGACAGATTCAGGTCGATTACCGCTTGCTGGTAGCCAGTGCCTATTCTGGCTTTATTGTCTGGCATGGCGGCCTAGCCGGCTCAGTGCCGCTGACCATTGCCACACCGGGGCACTTTAGCGAAAACCTGATTGGTCTGATTCCAACGACTGACACCATCTTTGCCAGTTTTAATCTGCTGCTGCTCGCGATCCTGTTTATCGCGGTGCCGCTGGTTAACCGCTTAATGCTACCCAAAGCCGCTGACAGCATCTATGTCGACCCGGCTAAATTGCAGGATCAACCGGCACCGGCCGGCAGTAATGAGCGGCCGGCCGATAAACTGGAAAACAGTATGCTGCTGGCATTGTTAGTGGGATTTGCCGGTATCGCCTATCTGGTGCAGTATTTTGTCAAAGGCGGCAGTTTAAACCTGAATATCGTCAACTATTTGTTTATCTTTCTGGCCATCGTACTACACGGCACGCCGCGGCGGTTACTGCACAGCCTGCAACAGGCGATCCAGGGTGGTGCCGGTATTGTGATCCAATTCCCGTTTTATGCCGGCATTATGGCAGTAATGATTCAATCCGGGCTGGCGCAGAGTATGTCGGAGTGGTTTGTCAGTTTCGCCAGTGCCCAGAGTTTACCGTTCTGGAGTTTTATCAGTGCCGGTATCGTCAATATCTTTGTGCCGTCCGGTGGCGGCCAATGGGCGGTGCAGGCACCGGTAATGCTGCCTGCGGCATTAGAGCTGGGCGCCGATGTCAATCGGGTCGCGATGGCGGTGGCCTGGGGCGATGCCTGGACCAATATGATTCAGCCATTCTGGGCGCTGCCGGTACTGGCAATTGCCGGGTTAAAAGCGAAGGACATTATGGGCTTTTGTCTGCTGCAGCTACTAATCAGTGGTGTCATTATCAGTCTGGTGCTGACCTTTGCCTGATGCTTCAACCGGCGCTTAGCCCTAACCAGCGATTAAATTCGCTGGTGCGGCTCTGACTGGTTTTCAGCTGGATACCTGCCGGCAGATAGAGCGTCAGGGTGTTTTTACAATAACGCTCTAAGCGCTGAATATGTAACCCCTGTACCAGCTCACTACGGTTAATTCGGAAAAAGCGCGCCGGATCCAGTGCCGCCTCAGCTGCCTGTAACGAGGCATAGGGCAGAAAATGCCGTTTCCCGGCCTGATCAAACGCCATCACCAAATTACCATCGGCCTGCAGATACAAAATCTGTGCTATATCAAGAAAGTAGATCTGTTGCTGCTGCCGGATTGGGATCCGTGTAACGTAAGACGCCTGGGGAGTGGGCAAATGTTGTAGCAGCGTTTGTAACTGCTGCGCCAGGGCGTTGTTGCCATGTTCTGGTTTCGCGGTTAACAGCCGGAATTTCTGCCAGGCCTGCTGCAGCTTAGTCAGATCGTAGGGCTTTAGCAGATAGGCAATCCCGAGTGAGTCAAACGCTGCCAACATAAAGTCATCATAAGCAGTGATAAAAATAACCGGGCAGGGCGGCGTCTGCTGTTGATAACATTGAAAGACATTGCCATCGAGCAATTCGATATCTGAAAAGATCAGATCGGCGCGCTCGCCGCTGCTTAGCCAGGCCTGCGTCTCGCTGACGCTGCTAAGCTCAGCTATCACCTGTATCGGATCCGCCATTTGCTGCAGTAAACGCTTCAGCTTACTGCGCGCCAGCGGTTCATCTTCAATAATGACAATATTAAACATGGGCTTGTTCTTCTAATAACGGCAGACTAACGCTGAACTGATTTGTGTCACGACTGATGCGGATATTTTCACCCGATAAAAATAACCACTGCTTCGCCAGATTGGCTAAACCAACACCATTGCCTGTTACCGGCAGCGGCTTGGGTTGCAGCGGATTACTGATCTCCAGCCGGCCATCCTGCACCACCACTTCGACCCTTACCGGCCGTTCAACTGAACCCTGATTATGCAACAGTGCATTTTCTAACAGCAGTTGCAAACTAAAGGGGGGTAGCCAGTAGATTGCGGTCTTGTCATCGGCCCTGATTTCCAGCTGATAGCCGTCGCCCAGCCTCAGCTGCATTAACTGAAAATAATGACGGGCGAAATTAAGCTCATCGCTCAACGGCACTAATGGCTGCTCCGCATAGCGCAATGACATCCGGTATAGACTGGCAAAGTGCTGTAAATAACTGCTGGCCTGTTCCGGCGCCACCGCAATCAACTCATCCAGCGTATTCAGGGCGTTAAACACAAAATGTGGGTTCATTTGCGCTTTTAATTGCTGTAATTGCAGCGCCGCCAGCTGTTGCTGATAGTCGGCCAGTTGCTGACGGTACGCCGCGGCCTGCTGACTATGGTGATAGGCCAGATAAAGCCCAGCATACAATACAAAATCAACGACCTGACTAAGATTGCTATGCAGCAGCGTTTCGGGATTAAAATTACGGGCCAGATTACCAAACAGGGCGGCAACCAGCAGACCCAGAGCATTGGTAAAGAGCAGGTAGGCGCCCAAACCCAGCGCAAAGCTGCGTAGATATACTGCGTGACGGTTGCCGGATGGCGCCGCCTCCGGTTGCTGATTTAACCAAAACCGCAACAGCACAAAAATCAGCAGTGCCGCAGCAAAACTGGCCAGCGGCCCCTCGGGCGTCAGCACATACCAGGACATCATGCCTGCCCGCACCCGGTTACTGATCACCAGCAAATAACTAAATACAAACACCAGCAGCAGAAAAGTGCGATCAACCTGTAAGTATCTGAGAAAAGCTTGCCACATTAGGGGTAACATCCTTGCTTCATTGCCGGCGTCTGGCGCCGGCACAATTTCAGCTTTAGTTGCTGTCGGCACCCGACCAGGTGTGCGTCACCTCGCCTTTGCTATTTAAGAACTGTAACTGTACCTGGTCATGCTCGTCTACATAGAACATGGCACGGGGTGAACCGTCTTTTGCGAATAAAAACAGGCCATTATTTTGTTCTGCTGTTTTCCCCAGCAGGATCCGTGGTGCGCCACCTATCAAACCCTGCTCTTGATATTCGTTAATTTTTTTCCGTCGCTCCGCCCGATCAGTAATTTGCGCCAGCTCGCGCATAATGTCGCGGGTACCTTGCTGGGTTTCGAATTCCGGCCGGTCATTAAACGCTAATCCGGAGCGGATAACACGTTTATCACCGCGCTTCTCATCAACGGTCAGCAGTTGCATCACCTGATCACCGTCGTATTTATCGAAGGTTAACGAGAGACCAGAACTATGACCGTCAGCCGTTTTGCTGCCGTCGTAAATAAAGCCGCCCGCTTCAATCCCCTCCTCGTTAAAAAACAGCATCCCAGCACGCTTTTTACGTTCTTCGTTTAGCACTCTGCCATTGACTTGTTCAGTGGTTGGGAAGCGCGCGGTATTGGTAAGCAACATTCTAACCGTACCATCCGCTTCAATAATATTCAGCCTTTCTACGGACAGAGTTTCAAAACGAGCATCATTATTCGCTTTCATGCCTGTAGTCAGAATAACAGCAGATAAGCTCAGGCTTGCAACAACAGCGATACGCAGTAACTTTAGTTCTTTTTCAATCTTCATCATTATTTTCCTATTAACTGTCTGAACGCGAGCCAGTATTTGCGACAGCAACAGAGCCAGCCACTGAGTTATGACCGGCTAAGGAAAAAATCTGATGAGTTAAGGAAAAAGACTGATTAATCCTCTGCTTTGAATAAACAATGCTTGGCAAAATCTTTCGCTTCGTTGGCGGTCCAGTCGCCTTTCGGCTTGGCCTCCATGGCTTTACACCACTTTTTTGATCCAACTTCCGGGGCGCAACCCACTAACAACAGACCAGTTAACGCCACTAATGCCAATACCTTTTTCATGTTTTCCTCCTAATATGGGCCACTGCCACTGTTCTATCATAACGAACTTTAAGTCATAACCGAAGCCCGGCCGGAACTGCTGGCAAAACCCTGATTTTAAAGCGTGACAAGTAAGATAAAACGCGGCATTCAGCTTTTTTACCCCGAATAGAAAAGTGCTGAAACTAGCACAAAATGTCTATTTCCGTTTAAGTTAAAAATAAGTATGCTGAGCATCCATTTTTGTGAAAAACCAGAGGAAGACATGGCAAATTACAATGAAGTAAAAGCAGCCTGTGAACAATTACAACAAAGCGGTCAGCCGATCACTCTGGAACGCCTTATTAAACAGATCGGTGGCAGCCGCACCAGCATCATGGTGCACTTTGATCAGTGGTGTAGTAAAAATAATTATCAACCGCCTGCCGATCATGAGGACAAGGCCGCGAAAGGTGGCCTGGGCCTGAGCGCACTCTCTTCGCTGTCAGAAAAAGTACCGGGCTCGTTATCAAAATTATTACAACTTGGGAAACGCCAGCAGGTTGAGAAAGATCAGCCAGAACAGCATAGCGGCGCAGATAGCAACACAGAAGACCCACAATTGCAGCAGGCGCTGCATGAGCTGGCGACCGAGGAGCAAACTCCAACCGTTGCTGAGGTAACGGCTGCGGTAACCGAAACACCCGAAGAGACAGCTCATGAGCCAGAAACTGTTAGTCTGAACAATACAGCAACAGAGACTGCGGCGATGGTGGCGGCAGAATCTGCGCCAACTATTGCAGCAGCGCCAATGCCGGTAACAGAGCTTAATGCCGAGCAACTGGCCGAGCACGAACAACAGTATGCGGAATTGCAACAGCAGCTCAATCAGCTAAGACAGCAAATTCAGGAACAAAATGCTGACAACAGTGACCTGCATCAACAGTTTACTGATGCACAAAAGTTAGCAACCCAACGCCAGAAAGCACTGAATGAGTTACAGCAAAACCTGAATCAGCACCAGGCCGATATCAGTCAATTAAAACAACAGTTGCATCAGCTGGAACAACAGAAAACCACGGCTCATGAGGCCGCCAGAGCGGCAACTGAGCAACTGGAGATCCTGACCCAGAAGTTTGACAGCCTGCAGCTTGCCTATAATGAGCTGCACTCCTCATCCAGCTCAAAACAATCTGAGCATGTAACGCAACTGGAGCAACGGCTGGAGCAGATGCAACAGGAGTTGTCGCAGCAGAAACAACAGGTTGCCTTGCTGGAGCAGCAATTACAAAAGGCCGAGCAGGCCTATGACAATCAGCAGAAAAAGCTGCAACAGGAACAGGAAGACGCGGCAAAACAACTGGCAGCCTTTAACCAGGCGCAGGCACAACTGGCCGAGCAGGAGCAGCAACTGGTTAAACTGCAGCAGGCTCAGGAACATTATCTTGAACAGCTGAAAGAAGCGAAAGAAGTGATAGAGGAGCAGGCCGAGCAAATCGCCAACCAAACCCGGCAACTGGAGTCACTGACTGCGCAATTGCCAGAAATGCGCTCTGAACATGAATTCGCCGCGCAAGAGCAGGAATTACAGCGGCTGCGTGCCCAGTTACAGGTGTTTGAAAGCAAACTGGCACATTTACGTGATGCTAACGTGATGCTGAAAGAGCAAAGCGAAGTGACTGCCGCCAATATGACCAGACAGCGCGAGACCATCAAACTGCAACGCGAAGAAACCAACCAACTGCGCGAAGCCCAGCAGCAAGCCTTACTGGAAAAAACTCAGCTGCAGCAACATGTGTTGAAACTGGAAGAGCAGCTAACCTTTGTCAAAGATAACAGCAGTTCGACCATTGAGCGTTTAACTTTCTCCAACAAACAGGCGCAGTTAAAAATTGCCGCCCTGGAGCAGCAACTCAAAAATGCCGGGGTAGAAGCCTAGTCCTGATCCAACTGGCGGCAGCGGTAGCTGCCGCCCATCATTGCTCGTGCGCCAGTAACCAGGCTTTTTTATCCAGCCCGCCGGCATAGCCGGTCAAAGTACCGTTAGCACCAATCACCCGATGACAGGGTACAATAATCGCCAGCGGATTTTTACTGTTGGCCAGCCCGACGGCTCGCACGCCTTTAGGATTCGCAATGGCGATGGCGATATCACGGTAGCAGGCGGTGCGACCATAGGGCACCCCGGTCAGGGCGTGCCAGACCTTTTGCTGAAAGGCGGTACCGGTTGCGGCCAGCGGTAAATCAAATTCGGTCAGCTCTTTGCCAAAATAGGCAGCCAGTTGCGTTTTGGCCGCCAGCAGCAGCGGGTGCTCACTGCAAGGCTGTGTCGCCGCAGTACAAAAGCTGACAGCCGTCAGACCTTGCTCGTTAGCCGCAATTTCAATCAGTCCCAATGGACTGTGCAGATAGTTGTAATACATCTTCACTCTCCTATTCAGCCAGCGGCTGTTTTGCCAGCGACTGCCACAACTGCAGGGTTAAATAGCTACGCCAGGGCCGGCCACTGTCTGCAGTTAACGCCAGCTCAGTTTGCTGCAGAGCGTTCTTAATACCGGCGTCACCGGCCAGCCAGATATCCGGATCGCCCAAACCGCGCATCCGGGCGTATTGGCAGGTCCAAGGGCCAATACCTTTAAGCTGTTGCCAGCGGTCGATATTATCCGGCTCGGTATCATGCAGCATATGTTCACTAAAGCGACGCAAGGTATCCCGCCGCGCCTGTGGCATTTTCAAAAAACCTAATTCACTAGCCGCGATTGCTTGCGCAGTAGGAAAGAAACGCGGCGCCTCCACCATAGCAGCCGCCACGCCACAGGGTTCACCCAGCTGTTTTACCAGCGTATTTAATAGCTGCCGGGCGGCCTGGACGCTAACTTGCTGCCCCAGAATTGCCCGCACTCCAGCTTCAAAAGGGCTCCATAAGCCGGGTAAGCGCAGGCCCTGGCAATAGCCGGGTAGCCGGGCCAACTGCGGGGCCAGATGCTGCTCGACCTGATTAATGTCCACATCCAGATCGAACAAGCGACGGATCTGTTGCAATACGGCCGGCAATACCGGCCATTGATCCAGCTCCAGCTGCAGCCGAAAACGGTGTAAATCGGGCTGATGATACAGCGTAAAATGGCCCTGAGCCTGCCGCAAAGTAAAGGTTCTGCCGTAATAATCATTGCCGGCCCACTCCAACCCCGATAATAACCGTGCCTGCAGAAATTGCCGTAACTGCTGCCAGGCAAAAGGCGGACGATAGGCTAAAAACAAGCTAATTCCGGTTGCGGCGGGCAGCTCGCGCTTGCGAATTTCACCGGGGCTGAGTTTCAGGACCTGTTTACACTGCGCATTAAAACTGCGGATACTCTGAAAACCACTAGCCAGCGCCACTTCAGTCACTGGCAGGGCGGTACTTTGCAGCAGTTGTTTCGCCAGCAGCAGTTGCTGTAATAACGCATAACGCTTGGGTGACAGCCCCAACTGGCGGTTAAACAGTTGCCGTAAGTAACGCTCTGAGACACCCAGTCGTGCGGCCAGTGCCGGCATCGCGCTCTGCTGCAAGGCGCCTTCGTCAATCAAGCACAGTGCCCGCGTCAGGGTGCTGTTTGTGCCACGCCAGGCCGCGGATCCGGGAGCGCTGTCTGGCCGGCAACGCAAGCAGGGACGAAAACCGGCAGCAAGCGCCGCCACGGCAGAGGGGTAATACCGGACATGCTGCTCTTTGGGTGCCGGCGCCGGACAAATATTGCGGCAAAAAATCCCGGTACTGGTTACCGCAACAAAGAAGCTGCCATCAAAGCGTGCATCACGCGCTAATCGGGCCTGCTGGAAAATTTGCAACTCTGTCTCAGAAAAAACCATAACCGGCTCCGGTAACGAATTGGCCTCAGTATAACCAGAACAGGCCAAATAACTGGCAGTTTTCGGCACTGATTAGCTATCGCACCACTGCAAGCACCTCACTGCGGATAACCGGTGATCTCGCGGATTTTCTGATACAGCGGCTTTAACTGACGGTACATTTTTAAATACACCTCGCGATACAGGCGTTGATATTGCGCAGCCACGGCCGGCTCTGGTAAGAAACGCTGCGGGCTTTGACACATCGCCTGCTGCGCCTGCCTGAAATCGGCATAACGCTGTAATCCCACCATGGTAGTGATGGCAGCGCCCAGCGCTGAGGTTTCACTGGTATGCGGCCTTTCCACCGGTAAATTAAACACATTGGCAGTCAGCTGCAGAATTTGCTCGCTTTGCGCGCCGCCTCCCGATACCCGCAGCCGCTGCATCTTTACACCATTGCGACGCTCTAAACGCTCGCGGCCTTCGAGCAAGGCATAGGCCAAACCTTCAATCAGCGCCCGGTAGACATGAGCGCGCTGATGCACATCGCCAAAGCCAATTAAGGCGCCCTTGGCTTCAGGCCCGGGCTCGCGAATACCGGGTGACCAGTACGGCTGCAACATTAGCCCCATACTACCGGGTGGCACAGCTTTGAGTAGTTCATCAAACAGCTGCTCTGGCGCGATGCCCAGCACCGCCGCTTCCTGCTGCTCCTGCAAACCAAACTGGGTTTTAAACCAACTTACCAGCCAGAAGCCACGGTAAATCATCACTTCAGTATTGTAGAAACCGGGTTGAGCCGCCGGGTAAGCCGGCAACCAGGGGCCGGGTTCTATATAGCGCCGATTGGCGGTGCTGATGGTGGCTGTAGTGCCATAGCTGATACAGCCGGTATCAGGCGTTAGACCACCAGAGCCCAAGACTTCGCAAGCCTTATCAGCAGCGGCAGCAAACAGCGGGATCCCGGCTGGCAGTCCCAACGCTTGCGCAGCGGTGCCGGTCAGCTTGCCCAATTCCGTGGCTGGGGGCTTTAATGGCGCCAACTGCGCTGGTTTTAACGATAATGCCTGCCACTTCCAGCTAAAACGGCTGGCCCAGCCCTGTTGTTGAAAGTCAAAGGGCAGGTAACCAACCTGGGCCGCACTGCAATCCACCAGCTCACCGGTGAGTTGTAAGGTCAGGTAACCGGAGAGTAAGACATAATGGGCGGTCTGTTGCCACAGTTGTGGCTGCTGCTCAGCGAGCCAGTTTGACGGCGCCCGGCGCTGAAAGCGCTCGACGATTGCGGTAATACCCATTAGCCAGAACAGACTGCGCCAGCTACCAAGCCGGGGCAACACTGTGGCCGTGCGCTGATCTAACCACAGCATCGCCGGGCGAAGCGGCTGGCGGTCTTTATCCAGACAAATCATGGTGCCGCGTTGGGTGGTCAGCGTAACGGCCGCAATGTCGCTGGCGGCGACCGGACTGCGCTGCCACAAATCGGCACAGGCTGCACTTAAGGTTTGCCAATAAGCATTGACCGGCAACTCCGCCATACCGGGCTCAGGTGAGTGATACGGCGGCATCGCTTGCTGACCTTTGGCGATAATATTGCCGCTGTCGTCGACAATAATGGCGCGGACGCTTTGGGTACCAAAATCCAGCGCCAGGACATAGGTTGGGTTGCTGGCCATAGTTCTCGTTATTATCTGCCTGCTAAAACCTCACTCTAACCACAGATAATCTGAGGGTCAATTCAGCAATTAGACTTGATATTAAGCGATGCTAACCCGATATCGGCAAAGTTGTACCTAATTTATCTAAATGCCTGGTCAGTTGCTGCAGTAGCGCCGCAGACCAGACACCGGAACTGGCAGCAGGAGCGCGAAAATGCAACATATAGTGATCACTGGGGGTAATAAAGGTATTGGGCTGGCGCTGGTAAAACAGCTGCTGGCGCGTGGCAATCTGGTCAGTGTGTTATGCCGCAACAGCTCAGCTGAGCTGGAGCAAAGTGGTGCTACCGTCTATAGCGGCATTGAGCTCAGCGACAACCGGCAACTGCAGCAACTGGCCGGTAAGTTCGCCGCCAATAGTATCGACTTACTGATCAACAACGCCGGGATCTTTAGCAATGAAACGCTGGACGATTTTGATCTGCCCCGGATCCAACAGCAATTTCAGGTTGATGCACTGGCGCCACTGGCGCTCAGTCAGCTGTTACTGCCGGCCATCAAAAACGGCGGCAAAATTGCCATGATCACCAGCCGCATGGGTTCCATCAGCGATAACGGTTCGGGAGCTTACTATGGTTACCGCATGGCAAAGGCCGCACTGAATGCCGGCAGTGTGTCCCTGGCCCGTGATCTAGCGCCACGTAACATTTATGTCGGTATTTACCATCCCGGCTTTGTGCAAACCCAGATGGTTGGTTTTGCCGGTGATATCAGCCCGGATGAAGCCGCCAGCCGGATAATTCAGCGCATCAATGAGCTGGATGCAAGCCGTAGTGGCCGGTTTTTTCACAGCAACGGCAGCGAGTTACCCTGGTAATGCCGGTTTGCCCGGCGCTCCGTAACAAAGTTAATCTGTTGTTCATCTTTGTATGCTAACAATGGTGTTTTATCATCTTGCAAGGGAGCGGTGCCAGCACTGCTCCTGCTTTCCAATTATGGCTTTTTCATGAAATATCTAATTTACCTGGCGTTACTGATTGCACCACCGGCCTTTGCTAAATGGTGGATTGAACCCAGTGAGCTAACCGTTAGGGCTGACTTGCAGCTTCTGGCCGATCACCGCTTATTGTCACAACCCCTGAACACCTATCCGTTAGTATGGTCGGCAATAGTTAACGAATTGCAGACACTGGACCCGCAATTACTGAGTGCCCGGCAACAAGCCGCCAGACAACGTTTGCTGGCAGCATGGCAACAAGATCAGCAGCTCGGCTTTAGTTATCAGGTAGACGCGGCAACCAGCGAAAACCGCTTTTACAGCTTTGGCGACCATTTCCGCGACAAAGCCGCTGTCCAAGTGCGTTATCAGTTCAGCAGCCAACATCTGAGCGGTAAACTTGCCGCCGCAACCACAACCCGGGGCGATGAAGGACAACGCTGGCGTGCCGACGATAGCTACCTCGCTGCCAGGCTGGGTAACTGGATGATCAGTGCCGGCAGTCTGGACCGCTACTGGGGGCCATCCTGGGATACCTCGTTACAACTTAGCCAGAATGCCAGACCTATCCCTATGCTCAGCCTGACCCGCTACAACTCGGAGGCTCTGGATCTGCCGCTACTACGCTGGCTGGGCCCCTGGACCTTTACTACCGGCTTTGGGCAGTTAGAGGGCGAACGGGCCATCCCAAATGCCAGGCTCTGGGCAGCACGGGCTTCCGCCAAGCCGTTGGCAAGTCTGGAAATTGGTACCTCCTGGTCAATGCTGTGGGGGGGCGAAGGTTATGGCAATGGCCTCTCAGATTGGTGGCAAGATTTGTTTCAAGGCGGCAGTGAGCAAGGCACCGAAAATATGCTGGCCGGTTATGATATCCGCTGGTCGGATGTTATCGCAGGCGTGCCTTACGGCATCTATGCTCAGGTCACCGCAGAAGACTTTCACCGCGAAAAACGGCGCCTGATTAACACCGCCTTTCTGCTCGGCGCGGATATCTACCTGGAGGCACTGGATAGCCGCATCTACCTGGAATTTTCCGATACCAAGGTCGGCTGTTCCGCTGAGAGCAGCAAGCTGTATAACTGCCTGTATGAACATAGCTTTCACCTCGATGGCTACCGCTATTACCGACAAAGCCTTGGCAGCACCTATGATAATGACGCCCTGACCTGGGTCGCCGGCATTATTACGCCACTGGCAACTCAAATCAGCTGGCATAACAAAGTTCGCTGGTTACGCCTGAATCTCGATGGTCTCGATCTCAGTGAACCCGGAGGTAACAAGGTGTCACCCGGTAGATACGAACAGGTGCTACAGGCGCAAACGACTTATCAGTATCAGTTGCAGGATGGCAAGCTGAGCATCACCGCCGCGCTAACACATCGCCGCTGGCCGGGCATTGCTAAAGGTGATCGTATCGAGCCGGCGTTAGCGCTAAGCTGGGAAGGCCGGTTCTGACTGGCATCACAGCGGCAACGCTACCGATGCCGGACAAGCCAGTACTGCCGGGTTGGGACGGCAGTGCTGGCCTGCATCTGATCAGTGTTTAGCGTCGAGGATTTTTTGCAGCTCCAGTAGTTGTTCTTTGTTCAACTCCGCGCTTTCCAGCAGCCGTTTAATTGCTTCAAAGCGGTGGCCGGCAGCTTCGGCGCGAATTTTGATGATTTTTTGCTCCAGCGGTTGACCATCCGCATCCAGCACCATTACCCGCCGGACACCATTCTCCTCAATGATTTCGACATTTTTTGGCAACGGCGGCAACGGCGGTAACGGAGCCTTTGCCAGCAGCGCTTCCAGCCGTGCCGCCTGCTCCGGTGCTAACTCTTGCAATAAGGCTTGCCACTCAGCGCTTTCCCGCCAGTTGCTACCGCTAAAACGTAGCTCGCGCTTCTCGCCATCCTGCAGCACCACAATGCGGGTTTCCTGCGCTTTGCTCACTTCCGGGGCCGGCTCTGCCTGAGCTTTTGGCAGGGCACAGCCGGTTAATAGGGCGATCAGGGTCGCCAATAGGGTCTGACGCATAACAATTCCTCCTGTTGATTGGGCCAGCTGCTAATGAAAGTTTAATGCCAGAATTTTTATCTTTTTAATTCAAAATCTTAAAATGAAACCTTTACCGAACATCCCGATATCGGCACATCAGTTTCCCCATATCGGCAGATCCGCAACAGTCTCTTTGACAACACTCTCGCTAAACAGCTGATTAAGCTTATAAATTTCTTGCTGGGCAAAGTGGTATAAGCTTTGTAAGCTAAAGCCATTATCAGAGTAAGCAGGACCTCGTTATGTCAATTCGCTGGGCGCTGAGCCTGGGTATTATTTGTTTGCTGGCGTTAATGGCGCTTGGCCAAATCTGGCTGTTACAGCGGCTGGAAAATCAGCTGGCACAGCAGGTTACAGAACAAAGTACTGAAATCACCCGGGTGGTGTTATCGCAAACTGCTGCTAACCTGGAACTATTGGCAAAGGCGCCACTGCCACCTGAACCGCCGGTTCCCGCTACGCGGCCCAGACTGGAAATTATTGAAATTGAGCATCAGGGTAAACAGCTGGATGTCAGGCTGATCAATGATCAGGTGCGCCAGGCCGAGCTGGCCCGCGAGGCAGCGCAGCGTATTCGCACCCAAATTCAACCTGAACAATTAAAACAACAACTGGAACAGTTGCAACTGCGCCGCCAGCAGGCGAGAAGTACGCCGCTGTTAGCCGAATTTAGCCGCTATGCAGTGCTGCTGATCGTCAGTACCACCTTGCTGGCGATACTGATAGCCTTGCTACTGGGGCATCGTCTGATTAAGCCGTTACAGCATCTGGTACAGGGGTTTCGGGCTTTGCAGCAAGGTCAGCTTGGACAGCAGGTACCGGTCAGCGGCTTAAGCGAGTACCGTTATGTTAGCGACCAGTTTAACCAGATGAGCGTCCGGCTGGCCGAACTGGCCGAACAAAGCCAACGGCTGCAACAGCAACAACATCTGGCGGAGCTGGGCGAAATCAGCCGCGGCATGGTGCATGCGCTGCGCAACCCGCTGCATACCCTGAATCTGTTATTGGAGCAGGTTGCCAGCAGTAATGATCCTGCGTTACGTCAACGTCTGACTGAACAGGCCGAGCGCAAGATGCAGCATATCAACCGCAGCCTGACCGCAATGCTGACACTAAGCTGCGCCGATATTGAGCGCAGTAAGCTGGTGGCGCTAAAGCCGGTACTACAGGACTTACTACTGGAATTTAGCTCAGACCAGAGCCGGATTCACTTAGCTGGCGATCTGGCGGCGCGGCTGCCGGGCGCAGAAACTGAGCTTAGAACCATTTTACATTCCATACTGGCCAACGCCGTTGAGGCCAGCCCGCCTGGCGGCGAGATTACGATTGAGGTCAGGGAGCAGCCAACCGGACTACAAATTCAGATCCGGGATCAGGGCCCAGGGCTGGATCCGGCTATTGCCAGCCGCTTATTTCAGCCACATTGCTCCGGCAAAGCCGAAGGGGCTGGCATGGGGCTGTATCTGTGTAGCCGTTTACTTAAGCTCTATTATCAGGGCGAAGTGCAGTTACAAAATCACCCACAAGGCGGCTGCGTGGCGACACTCACCTTTCACAGGACACAACAGCATGACTGAGCGGCTACTGGTAGTAGAAGATGATGCGCAGCAGCGTCAATTGCTGTGCGAGTTACTGCGCGCTGAGGACTATCAGGTACAGAGCGCTGACAGTGTCGAAACTGCGATTCTGGCCCTTAAGCAACAGCAGCTGGATTTGGTGCTATGTGACTGGAAACTGGGTCAGGGCAGTGGCCTGCAGGTACTGCAGTATCTGCGCCAGCATTATCCGCAGCTGGGTTTTGTGGTTGCGACGGCCTATGGCTCGGTCAGCCATGCGGTAGAAGCCATTCAGGCCGGTGCCGACGACTACCTGACCAAGCCGTTTAAACGGCAGGAGCTGTTGCTGGCAATCAGCAAGGGCCTCAGTGCCTGGCGGTTACGGCAGCAAAATCAACAACTCACCGAACAATTAAGCGAGCAACAGCAACTGGTTGAGCTAATTGGCCATGCGCCCTGTATGCAGCAGTTGTTTCAGCGCATCAATCGTATCAGCGCCAGCCACGCCACTGTGCTGATCAGCGGCGAAAGTGGTACCGGCAAAGAGCTGGCTGCCCGCGCGCTGCATCAGTTGTCGGGGCGCAAGGGTCCCTTTATCGCTATTAACTGCGGTGCGATTCCGGAACAACTGGCCGAGGCTGAGCTGTTCGGTGCCGAAAAAGGCGCCTATACCGGCGCTCATCAGAGTAAAGCCGGGAAATTTGAAGCCGCTAATGGCGGCACCCTGTTTCTGGATGAAGTGGCCGAGCTACCGGCCGCGCTGCAGGCCAAACTGTTGCGACTGTTACAGGAAGGTAAGGTCACCCGGCTGGGTAGTCATCAGGAAATTAGCCTGGATGTGCGACTGATTGCGGCCAGCCATCAGGATCTGGCACAGGCGGTGCAGGAAGGCCGCTTTCGGGAGGATTTGTTTTACCGCTTAAATGTAGTGCCACTGCACATGCCAGCATTGCGCGAACGACGGGAAGATATCCCGCGACTGATCCAGCACTTTTTACAAAAAAGCCAGCAACGCTATCAGCTGCCGGCAGCAGAGCTGAGTAAAGCCGCGCTGCGCCAACTAATGGACTACCCCTGGCCCGGTAATGTGCGTGAACTGGCAAACCGCATTGAGCGTTTTGTGTTACTGGCGGATGAGCGCGAACTATTAGCCGATCTTAACACCGCAGCTACCGTCAGCAGCGGCTTTGTATTACCGGCGGAGGGCCTGAACTGGCAACAACATGAGCGCGACTGCCTGCTGCAGGCGCTATCGCGTAGCAACGGCAACCGCGCCCAGGCAGCCAAACTACTGCAGCTACCCTATAAAGCATTTTTGTACCGGCTGGAGAAATACCAACTGAGTTAGTGCCTAAGGGAAGCGCTAAGCTTAAGTTCTGGTTAGTGCCTGCCACTGCTAGTCTCAACACAGCAGCTCATCCAGGCTATAGATCACCGCTCTCTGCTGGCGGTGATCTTGTCGAACGATACAGATGACATTTGTCATGACAAAGTCCTGACAGCTGACACTGCCCGGCAATCCATTCACAGCAGATACTTTACCTACCAGCAAGATGGAGGGTAATAAAATGCAGCAATACACCTTAGAACAGCAACGAACAGACTTTAGTAACAGACGTTTTCTGGCCATGCCGTTAAGCGGGCTTTTGGTCTGGTTAACTTTGGCACTGACTGGCTGGTTATTACCGCCTTATCAGGCGACGCTTGCCATCTTTCTCGGCACCGGTGGCATTGTTTATCTGGGTATGCTGCTTGCCCGTTTTACCGGCGAAAGTCTCAACTTTAATAAAAAGCAGAAAAACCCGTTTGACGCCTTATTTTTGCATGGTGTCGGTATGGCGTTTTTAGTCTACGCACTGGCAATTCCATTTTTCCTGGCCGATTACCGCTCGCTACCATTCACGGTGGGGGTCTTAACCGGATTAATGTGGCTACCTCTGGGCTGGATTATTCAGCACTGGATTGGCCTCTTCCATGCTGTCGCCCGCACTCTATTGTGCACACTCTGCTGGGTTTTCTTTCCGGAGCATAGTCTGGTAATGATACCGCTGGTGATTGTTGCGATATATTTAATCAGTATTCTTACTCTGGAAAGGCGCTGGCGGCGGTTAAACCGTCAGCAAAGCAACGGACAACTGGAAGTGGCAAGATGAACCTGCGGTTAGAACAAAAAATGAGCTGGGTTTACCTGTTAAATCTGACGCTTTTCCTGGCTCCTTTGCTCTTTGTCCCTTACCAGCTATGGCATTACGCAGCCATGGTTGTGACACTTATCGGCTTTTTGTACTGCTATTTTGTAGCGTACCGACAAAATAGCTCACAGATGTTGTGGCCCGTGCTGGGCATGGTGGTGATTGCAACCCTGATTGCTCCTATAAACCCAGGCGCCATCAGCATGTTTAGCTTTGCCGGATTTTTTATTGGCTTTGCCTGTACATTGCGGCTTTATCTGTTACTGATGGCTGCACTTTGCGCCATCCTGATCACGCTGGATGTGACGGGTCTCATTCTCTGGCCATACTTTTTACTGCTTGGTTTGCCTGTTGTAATAGGCGTTAGCTTGCTGGGCAGAGTTGAGCAACAGCGGCAATTACGCCTACGTCAGGAACAACAAAGTCATGACGAAATCAAGCAACTGGGAGCCATGGTCGAGCGCGAGCGGATTGGCCGTGATCTGCACGATATCTTAGGGCACACCCTGTCGAGCATTATCTTAAAAGCTGATTTGGCGGAAAAACTGCTGGCACGCCAGCAAGCAGAGGCAGCACAGCAGCAACTGACCGAACTTAGCGCTATCGCCCGCGATGCATTAAGTCAGGTGCGGCAAAGTGTCTCCGGTTTTAAACATCAGGGGTTAACTGCCGAAGTGGCGAAACTGCTGTCGCGCTTGCGTGATGCCGGCTTTCAGGTCGAACTGAGCGGTGAGATCCCACAGCTGGATAGCCGCCGTGAAACCACAGTGATTCTGGCGCTGACCGAGCTCGTTACTAATATTATGCGTCACAGCCAGGGCGATAGCTGTCAATTAGGTTTTATGCAAAACAACCATCGCTTACAGCTGCAACTTACCGACAACGGCAAAGCCGCAGCATTCAAAGAAGGCAACGGTTTAACCGGCCTGCGGCAGCGCCTTGCTGCGATTGGCGCACAGTTAACGTTAGAACACGGCTCTGGCTTTAGGGCTATCATTGATTTACCGCTACAGGAGCCGCTATGAATATTTTACTGGCTGAAGATCAGGCAATGGTACGCACTGCCTTAGCTTCTTTACTGCGCTTAGAAGCCAATATGCAGGTGACGGAAGCGGTGGATGGTAACGCAGCCTTACAACAGTTAAAGCAACACAGCTTTGATATGCTGCTCACCGATATTGAAATGCCGGGCGCCAGCGGTATTGAACTGGCGCAGTACGTACAACAGCAAAAGCTGGCTACCAAGGTAGTGATTATTACCACCTTCGGCCGCGCCGGTTATGTCAAAAGGGCGATGGATGCCGGCGTCGGCGGCTTTTTATTAAAAGATGCGCCGGTCGAACAGCTGGTGCAGGCGATGCAACAGGTGATGACAGGCAAAAAAGTGGTCGACAGTGAGCTGTTACTCAATTCACTGGGTGAGCAGGACCCGTTAACCGAAAAAGAGCGCCAGGCACTACAGTTAGCAGCTGAAGGCAAAAGCACCGGCGAAATTGCCAGTGCGCTCTATATTGCCGAAGGCACCGCCCGCAACTATTTGTCGGAAGCTATCAGCAAACTTAACGCGGCTAACCGCATTGATGCCGCGCGCATTGCGCGGCAAAAAGGTTGGTTATAGTTTTGGTTCGATCATCCGCTGCAACGCCTGCAAAATCTGCTCTGGCTGTTGCAGCATCAGTAAATGCTCCTGTTGGGCTACCGCAATATAGTGGCCACCGGAAACCTCAGCTTGGCGCTGTCCCCATTGTGCTGCCTCAGCACGCATCTGCTGATAGCTGGCTGCCTGGTCCGGATTTTTTACTATCTCCGCCAATTCGAATTCGGTATCAATAATAGTTACCGGCACAGATGTCAGTAGCTCCAGTTCGCTGTAAAGCTGTAAATCGTTGGCATAGTTCGCTATTTCGCGAGCCCGGCTTTGCTGGTGCCCTACCAGCAGCCGCTGTTGCTGCACTAAATCGAAGTACTGCCAATCCATCAAATGCTGATACGCTGCCGGTACTAATTGCGCGACCTGCTGCCGCTCTGTTGCTAGTTTGTCGGCGGTACGCTGCGTCCAGCGTCCTTCGGCCAGATGCGGCAGCAAGGCAGCTAAATTTGCCTGATACCAGTCAACCGGATAGCCGCTGTAGCTCGCAACCGATTGGCTCAACGGAATATCCGGATCTATCAGTAATAAACCTTGGGTAGTAAAGCCCGGATTATCCTGCTGTAACAATAGTCTGGCACTGATGCTGCTGCTGGCAAAGGCAACCAGCACTATGTCTTGCTCACCCAGGGCGCTGATAATCGCCGGTAAATCTTTCGCAAAGCGTTGATAGGACAGCTCAGGATCTGCGTCACTCCAGGCATTGCCCAAACGGTCAATGGCATGCACCCGATACTGCTGTGCCAGCATAGGCTGCAGCAGGCTATACCAGGCACTGTCGCTGTGGTAATTCTGATTCGGTCCGGCCAGCAAGATCACAGCGGGTCCCGTTGTGGTTTGCCCCAAGCTGCGCACATGATAACCCTGCCCAGCTACCTCAACCCGCTGCGAGCCCTGCGGCAAGGTCGGCTTATTCAGCTCGGCGAAAAAGCGCAACACTTCGCCTGAGGTATTAAAGCCACTAAACTGCCATTGGTGCCCACCTTTATTTATTGCATACAACTCCGCTTTTTCGACGCCATTGGTATAGGCAGTCAGCTCAACCTGGTTCGACAGGCTCCGTTTTATCGGCTCAGGTAAGCTGCGATTGCGTAGTGAAAATAAGCGTATTGCGGCTTCGGCACTAATCAATGCGAAATTCGGATGGAACATGCCATAGTAAGGCAATACACCATCATCTTTAGCAATCACCATCATCACGGAAACAGGCTGGGTAGGGTAGCAATCCTCAGCAAGTTGTTTCGACATCGGCGCAGCAACGACGGCGACCGCTTTAAACACCGTACTGCGGTTACAGGCCAGGTTTTGGGTAAATAAGCCGCCTTGCGAGAAGCCGGCAGCATAGACTTCGCCCGGTTGCAGCCGGTATTTTTTAGCAATATCGGCGATCACCTGGTCAACAAAGCCAAGGTCATCGGCACCCAGCCGGTGTGCAATATTACAACCGCAGCCCTCATTCCACTCGATTTGCTCTGATTGCGGATACGCCAGAATATAGTCACCGGATAATTTTTCGAAGCCAGCAATTTGCTGCATGCCCGCAGACGAGCCACTTGAACCATGAAAAGCCAATAACAACTTGTATGCTTTATCGGCCTCAAATCCGGCCGGCAAAGCCAGAATATAGCTGCGTGAACCCAAGATCACATTATTGGTGTTGCCGCCGCCGGGGGTAACGACAGTCCCCGTGGTCGATTTACTGCCACCACCACAAGCAGTTAACATTATCGCAAATAAAATGAAAATCGGCCGAAACTGTTGCATAGTAACCTCCTGAACATAAGTCAGTTACCAACTTAGTGAGCATCGGCCTTAGCCGACAGCGGTGTAGCTGATTTTTAGATGATAAAAAGCTTACGGGCGCCGCTTAATGCAGAATATCCGGGCAAAATAATGACCGACGTAAAATTTTTGAATATTGGACAAGTGATCTTTGACCGCTCACGTCGGGAACTCTGTACTGCGCAGCAGCGGATCTATCTGGAGCCGAAACTCTTTGCCTTGCTGGAATTACTGGTAAACGCCGAACAAGGCCAGGTCAGCCGTGACCAATTAATCACAGAGGTGTGGCAGGGACGCGTAGTCAGTGAGGGCGCGATAAACCGGGCTATTTCATTGCTAAGAAAGGCCTTTGCCAATCTCGATCCGTCCACACCTTATATTGAAACTCTACCGAAACTGGGCTATCGCCTGGCCGCACCAGTTAGCCCGGCGGATCACAGCCCTGAGTATCAGCACAAATCCAGAACAGGCGCCGTGATGATTGGCGTGAGCCTGGTATTGGTTTCATTACTTGGTTGGTTAGCCATCAGTTGGTTCCGGGCCGACTCGGCCCCACAGTGGCTAGGCAGTGGTGCGCCGTTAACCCGGCTCACGCATTTGGAGGGGTCAGAGTTTTCAATCAGCGCTAATGCCAAGCAGTTACTGTTTCATCATCTTGATCCGCATAATCACAGTCAAATCTGGCTGTTACAACAGGGGCAGGCAACGCAGTTAACCATGGATAGTCTGCAGCATCAGGGGGCCGCACTGGATCCCAGCGGACGCTGGATCGTCTTTGCGCGCCATCAGCAGCAGCGCTGTGAAGTTAGCTTAATGGATCTGCAACAGCGCACTGAGCGTGTATTGTTTGGCTGCCCGCCGGACAGCGTGTTTCAGGCCAGTTGGCTGGCCAGCAGTGAGGGCTTTTATTTCCGGCAACGCGAGGATAAAACCAAGCCCTATGCGCTGTTTCGCTATCTGTTAGCAACCGGTCAGCGGCAACAACTGACTGCACCGGCCAGTGATAATCTGGCTGGCGAAATCAGCCTGGCGGCGGCACCGGCAAGCGCAGTCGGCTCTGCGCCAGAAGCCCTGGCCAGCGCCCGCTATATCGGACATCAGGCTACCGAGTTGCTGGTAATGCAAGCACCCAACTGGCATAGCACGCATCGGCAAAAACTGCCTTTTGCGATCAGTCATCTACAATGGTTAACCCCGGAATTACTGTTGCTCAGCTCTGACACCACCCTTTATCAGTATCACCTGCCATCCGCACAATGGCAGCCGCTGTATCAGGCTAAGCAGCGTATTCAGTCCTTTGTCGCTGTGGCAAATCAGCTCTACGTGGCAGAGCAACAGGCCGAATCCGGGATCTGGCGCTATCAGCTGGCCAATGGCCAGCAAGACGCTATCATCGCAGCACAGTATCTGAATACCATGCCGCGGATTAGCCGTGACGGCCAGACGCTGTATTTTCTCAGTAACCGCTCCGGCCAGTATCAAATCTGGCAACAAACGGCAGCAGGCGAGCTGGCCGCCATCGCTGAGCTGCCGGCTGGACCGCACTTCACCCGACTCAGTCTGGCTCCAGATCAAACTAAGCTGGTATTTAGCCAGGATGGCGCCGCCTATGAAGTTGACCTTAGTAACAGACGGCCAAACCAACTGCTCGACAATACCAGTGGCGCTAATGTGGTTAACTATACAGATGATTCGGCAGGGCTGGTGTTTAGTAGCGATCGCAGTGGTGATTGGCAGCTCTGGCAGTATCAGCCTGCAGATCAGACCCTGACGCAATTAACCTCAGGCGGCGGCTATAGTGGCATGATCCGGGACGGCCAACTGTACTTTAGCCGCTATCACCAACAGGGCTTGTGGCGCAAAACCCTGCCTGACGGCGATGAAGAACTGCTACTGGCTGATTTTGATCTGATTAACTGGTTAAACTGGCAACTGCTGGACGATAGGTTGTATTTTTACCGTCCGCAATCCGGGATTTGGCAATATTCTTTAACTACTGGCGAGACCCAAATAGTGATGCCGCTGGTTGCCGATTTTGTTCATCAGTTCAGTGTCAATAAAGACAGTATTTATTATGTTAAACGCGGCCGGGTAGCAGGCGATATCTATCAGATCCCACTGCTCAGGCCCTAACCATTGGTATAACGTCGGATGACTATGGCATTTCAGGCAGTAATTTTTGACATGGACGGTGTGCTGATCGACTCTGAGCCACTTTGGCATCAGGCCGAACAGCAAATTCTCGGCGGGCTGGGCGTTGATTTTAGCCGGCCACCACTACTACAAAGTACCGGCCTTACCACGGCTGCGGTCATCGCGCACTGGTATCAGCATCAACCCTGGCCCTTACTTAGCCCGGAGCAGGTACATCAGCAGATTATCGACTTTGTTGCCTCGGGCGTCGCCAGCAGCGGCGAACCGAAAACCGGCTTACTGGCGCTGCTGGCCGAAAATGCACGGCGTCAGCTCAAGATGGCCGTCGCCACCAACTCGCCTAAGCTGCTGCTGGATACCACCTTACAGCGGCTACAAATCCGGCAGTATTTTCAGGCGCACTGCCATTTAGAGCTGGTTAGTCGCGGTAAGCCGGCGCCAGATATTTATCTGCTGGCGGCCAGCCAGCTTGGCGTAGCACCAGAGCAGTGTCTGGTCTTTGAGGATTCCTTTGCTGGCGTAACGGCTGCCAAAGCCGCTGGGATGACAGTGGTCGCAATTCCAGCAGAGCATGAATGGCAACACAGCAAATTTGCCATTGCCGATTATAAAATTCGCTGTTTTACTGAGTTTGACTGGGCCCAGCTGTAACCTGCTGCTAAGCAACAGCTGACTGGCAGAACAATGAAAATTGGTCTAGTCTTGCCATAAATCACTCTACTGCAGGGAGCAACCTGATGCGTATTCGCCTTCTTTTCACCCCGCTGTTACTGGTCAGTATGATGGCCAGTGCCAATATCGAACTCGATCTGGAACCGGGGCTGTGGCAACACAGCTTTAAAGTCAGTAGCCAAAGCGGCAGGCTGGAACAGATGATGCAGGAATTTCAGCAGCAACTGGCCGCCATGCCAGAGGCGCAGCGGCAAATGATGCTGGACATGCTAAAGGCACAGGGTATGAGCTTTGATGGCATGAATGGCAGTATCGAAGTTTGTATGACCGCAGAAGATCTGAAGCAGGGCAAGCTGCCGGAGCAGGAAGGCTGCAAGCAACAACTGACTCAGCAAGATAAAAACCGCTTTAGCTATACCTTCCAGTGTAGCTCGGAGCCGCCAAGCAGTGGCAGTGGTGAAATGCTGATTATCGATCGCAAAACCTATCAGGGCACGGCCAGCTTTAGCAGCGACTTTGATGGTCAACAAGAACAGATGAAAATGAGTCAGCAAGGGCGCTGGTTACGTAGTAACTGCACCTAGTCAAGGGACTAAGTGGCAGCCAGCACCGAATCCCGGCTAATTAGCGCCGGTTCAAATAACTGCTGCACCTCGTTGCTTTCTTGCTGATATACCTCGCGCAGCACCCAGCGGGCAGCCATCTGCCCCATGGCACTGATCGGATAATCGATAGTCGACAGCTTCGGGTAGGTGTAATAGGCAAAATTGACATTGTCATAGCCCATTACCGACAGCTGCTGCGGAATGTTAAGCCCAAGCTCACGCGCGGCAGTAATGGCGCCCGATGCCATCTCATCGTTAGCACACACCAGCGCACTAAAGGCTTTACCCGTTTTCAGCAGGCTCTCTAAGCCCTTGCTACCACCGGTTTCGCGGAAATCACCCTCAAAAAATAGTGCCGGATCAGCAGTAAGCTGATATTCCGCCAGCGCGCGCTGATGGCCATGATAACGATCGCGGGCGTCGGTTTTCCACATCGGGCCGGCAATATAGGCAATCTGCCGGTGCCCTTGCTGCAACAAATGCCGGGTAGCCAAATAGCCACCCAGCTCGTTGTTTAAACTGATACAACGGTCGGCAATGGCCGGAATATGGCGGTTAAGTAACACAAAGGGCGTATCACCGGCGGCTAGCTGCAGTAAATAGTCATCGGATACCGCCTCGACATGCAGGATCAGCGCATCACAATTACGGCTTTGCAGAAAGTCGATGCCGTCTTGCTCGGTGGCCAGATCACTGTGACCTGCGGTAATGATCACATGTTTGCCAGCCGCGCGAAATTCGGCTTCAATACCGGTTAGCATGGCACCATAGAAAGGACCGTGCAGTTCCGATACCAGCACCCCGATACTGTTCGAGCGATTCGAGGCCAGCGACTGCGCAATACTATTTGGCCGGTAATCCAGCTGTGCCATGGCATCGAGCACCTTACGCCGGGTCGACTCCTTAACCGGCGTATTGTTGTTCATCACCCGTGATACGGTGGCCAGTGACACACCAGCCAGCTTGGACACTTCGTAAATCGTCGCCATAGTGCGAACTTATCCTTTCCTCAATCAGATTTTCATTGCGGCTTCCCGCGCCGCCAAATCGGCCGATACCTGCGCCACCCGCTGCCGGTGCAACGGATAAGAGCGCATTACCCAGGCGACCAATACTGAAGCCAGCGCCGGCAGCAACGTAAAGCTCAATAAAATACCCTGTTGCGTCACCGCCGATTGCTCTGCCGCCGGCTGATACTGATAAAACGCCAATAACCAGCCAGCTAAAGCACCACCCACTGCCAGGCCCAGCTTAATAAAAAATACCACCGAAGAGTACACCAGGCCGGTGGTGCGCACACCGGTTAACCACTGACCATAATCTACCACATCAGCCATTTTTGCCCACAACATTGGTGTCGCCATTTGTAAAAAGAAACACCAGGCGATATGCAGGGCAATTGCCAGCTGCCACTGACTGCTACCAACCCAGAAGCCGACAGCACAGAGTACGGCGGCCAGCAGTTGCAAGGCGATATAGGCTTTCACCTTATCTACCCGCGCCGCAACAAACTGGGCACAGGCGCAACCGGCGATATTGCCCAGCATACCCAGTGTCATAAAGGTGGTCACCAGATCCTCGCGCTGCAAAAAATACTTCACATAATAAATAACCAGGGTGTTTTTCAACACCATGCCGATGAGTAGCAGCAAAGCCGCCAGACTCAGCACCCGCCAGGCCGGATTTTGCCACAATGCCTTAAGTCCGGCTTTTAACGTCAGTTGCTGATCGGCAGGTGGCTTAACCCGTTCGCGCGTACCTTTAAAACAGAGTAAAAACAGCAGCACACCCAGCACGCTCATTGCCGCTATCGTCAGCTGATAACCCTTGGCCTGATCGCCCTGCCCAAAAAAACTCACCAAGGGCAGAGTGCAGGCGGTGACCAGCAAGCCCCCCAACATACCAAACACAAAGCGGTAGGATTGCACCGACACCCGCTCATCCGGATCGGCAGTCAGCACGCCGCCCAATGCCGAATAGGGAATATTGATAGCGGTATAGGCCAGCATCAGTAGGGTATAGGTAATAAAGGCATACCAGATTTTGCCGCTGGGCGATAAATCCGGCGTAGTAAAGGCCAATACGCTAATAAAAGCAAAGGGTAGCGCCAGATACAACAGATAAGGCCGGTATTGGCCAAAGCGGCTTTGGGTTTTATCTGCCAGCGCCCCCATCAGCGGATCGGTGATGGCATCGATAATCCGCACCACTAAAAACATGGTGCCGACCACAGCCGGCGAAATGCCAAAAATATCGGTATAAAAAAAGGTTAAAAACAACATCACCGTCTGAAAGATGATGTTGCTGGCAGTATCGCCAAGGCCATAAGCGATTTTTTCTTTTTTGCTCAGCATAATTCTACCCTGTTGCAGTGCGCTGCTTATTATTATTTTCTGCTTTGCCAAAGTTGCTGCAATGCCCGGCCGCTGGCTTTAACAATGCGCTGCTGACTGGCGTAATCGACATAGACTATACCAAAACGCTTGGCATAGCCCTCGGCCCATTCAAAATTATCCAGCAAACTCCAGGCAAAGTATCCGCGCACGTTCACGCCGGCAGCAATGGCCTGCTCGGTTGCCACTAAGTGGCTTTGATAATACGCCAGTCGGTCAGTATCCTGTACTTCGCCCTCTACCAGTTGATCGACCATGGCCGCGCCATTCTCGGTAATGTAGACCGGCGGTAGCGGATAACGCTGATGTAGCTGCAACAGAATTTCCGTTAACCCTTGCGGATAGATTTCCCAGCCCATGTCGGTCAGTGGCGGTTGTGTCGGTTTAATATCATGAAACCAGCCATCTTTGCCGGCAGTAAACACGGTACGGGTATAGTAATTAATGCCGAGAAAATCCAGCGGCTGGGCAATAATTTGTAGATCGCCCTCAGCGATCTGCGGCAATTCAGCTGGCGCCAGGTAGGCGCTCAGATCCGGATAGCTGCCTTCCAGCAAAGGTTGCAGATACCACTGATTATGATACTGATCGGCCAACCAGGCGGCCTGTTGATCGGCTTTGGCTTCGGTCGCAGCAAAGCAAGGGCTGAAATTCAGTACTATGCCGTTCAGCGCTTGCGGGCAGTTGCGGCGCAATACCTGCAGTGCCAGGCCGTGCGCCAGCAATAGATGATGAGCCGCCTGCCGGCCATGCTGGCGGTTTTGTTCACCCGGCGCATGAATACCAGCCTCATAACCCAGATAGGCGCTGCAGAAGGGCTCATTTAAGGTGGCATAAGAGTACACTTTATCACCAAAGGCCTGACTGACCACCTCGGCATATTCGGCAAAACGATAGGCCGTTTCCCGATTTAACCAACCGCCCTTATCTTGCAGATATTGCGGCAAATCCCAATGGTACAGCGTAACAAAGGCTTTGATCTGCCGCGCTTCTAACGCGGCAAGTAAATCCAGATAAAACTGCAGGCCGGCCTGGTTAACGCTGCCATCGGCGCGGATCACCCGGCCCCAGGCCACGGAAAAGCGATAGGCATCCACCCCCAGGCTACTGATGAGTTCGATATCATCACGCCAGCGGTTCAGATGATCGCAGGCTACCAGCCCATCAGAGCCGTCGCGAATCCGGCCAGGCTCGGCGCAAAAGGTATCCCAGATACAGGGCTCGCGACTTTCGGCAGCACCCTCAATCTGAAAGGCGGCGGTGGCGACACCAAAGATAAAATCTGAGCGTAACAGCGGTGAGTTTTCGGCTAAAACAATCTTCTGCATAGAGGCTTCTTCTGTCTGGTTTTTGCACATGCTTTTTACACAATGACGCCAAAAAATATTGCGCTCAGCGGCAGGTGTGCTATAAATGAAAGCGCTTACATTAATACTAGACGCCGCTTTGCCGAACGTCAATTAAAACAGAAACGACAAGGGAACCCTTATGGCTGCCACACCCATTATTACGCCAGACGCTGCGGCGCAGCCCGGCGCGCCAACCAGCTACCGCTTTGCGTTAACGGCTCTCACCTCATTATTTTTTATGTGGGGTTTTATTACCTGCTTAAACGACATCCTGATCCCCTATTTAAAACTGTTGTTCGATCTGAACTATACCCAGGCGATGCTGATCCAGTTCTGCTTTTTTAGCGCATACTTTGTGGTGTCAGTGCCGGCCGGTATGCTGGTCAGCCGCATTGGCTACAAGTCGGGCATTGTCACCGGTTTGTTAATCGCCGGTGCCGGCTGTTTGCTGTTTTTACCGGCAGCACAGATGCATGTCTATGCGATGTTCCTGTTTGCACTCTTTGTATTGGCCTCGGGTATCACTATTTTGCAGGTAGCAGCGAATCCTTATGTCAGCGTAATGGGTAAACCGGAAACCGCCTCCAGCCGCTTGACCATGACGCAGGCCTTTAACTCCTTGGGCACCACAGTCGCGCCCTTCGTCGGTGCCTGGCTGATTTTCGGTGGTATGAGTGCCCCTGAGCCGGTACCGGGTGCCGTTACCGAATCGACCGTACAAGTGCCTTATTTAATCCTGGCCGCCAGTCTGATCGTATTAGCGGTCATTTTTGCCTGGTTAAAACTGCCGGCAATGGGTAAGAAAGATCCGGCAGAGGCTCTGCCACTGGGTGGTAAAGCCTGGCAGCAGCGGCATTTAGTACTGGGCGCTATTGGTATCTTTGTTTATGTTGGCGCCGAAGTCGGTATCGGCAGCTTTTTAGCGATTTATCTGTCGCAACCCGAGATTGGGGGCATGACCACAGCGGCGGCATCGCACTATATTTCCTGGTACTTTGGCGGTGCTATGGTCGGCCGCTTTATTGGTGCGGCCGTGATGCAAAAACTGAATCCGGGTCGGGTACTGGCCTTTAATGCCATTATGGCGGTGCTGCTGCTGGCGATCACTATTCTGTCTTCCGGCAAGCTGGCGATGTGGTCTTTACTGCTGGTTGGCCTGTGTAATTCGATTATGTTTCCGACCATTTTCAGCCTGGCGATCCAGGGTCTGAAACAATATACCAGTCAGGGCTCAGGTATTCTGTGTCTGGCTATCGTGGGTGGTGCCATACTGCCGCTACTGCAAGGTATGTTAGCCGACCAGATCGGGGTGCAACTGGCTTTTGTCTTGCCACTGGTATGTTACCTGTATATTGCCTTCTATGGCCTGAAAGGCTGTATCCCGCAAACTCCCGCTGTAACTAAGGAATAAACGGATGAAGATAAAAAAAACCGCTATGGCTATGTTGATGCTCTCGGCCAGTGGCAGCCTGCTGCTGGGCGCCTGTAGCGAGGCACCGGCGCCGATGGCGCCTGATAATGCAGCCAGCTCTGTCTGGCCACAGCTGAAATTGCCGGTGGCACAGGATCCGGCGATGGAGCAGGCGATCAGTGAGCTGCTGGCGAAGATGACGCTGGAGCAAAAAATTGCCCAGATGATCCAGCCGGAAATCCGCGATATCACTATCGAAGATATGCGCAAATACGGCTTTGGCTCCTACTTAAATGGCGGCGGCGCTTTCCCGAATGACAATAAATACGCCACCCCGGCCGACTGGATTGCCTTAGCCGAAGCCATGTATCAGGCGTCGATGGATACCAGTGGCGATGGCATTGCCATTCCAACCATGTGGGGCACCGATGCCGTGCACGGCCACAATAACGTGATTGGCGCGACCATTTTTCCACACAATATCGGTTTAGGTGCCGCGAATAATCCGGCGCTGATTGAACAGATCGCCGAAGCCACCGCACGCGAAGTGATGGCGACCGGTATCGACTGGGTGTTTGCGCCGACCGTGGCCGTAGTACGCGATGATCGCTGGGGCCGCACCTATGAAAGTTACTCCGAGAATCCGGATATCGTACGCGATTATGCCGCAGCTATCGTGCGGGGGTTACAGGGCGCTGCCGAACAGGATTTTCTCAGTGAGCGGCGGGTGATCAGCACGGTAAAGCACTTTGTCGGCGATGGCGGCACTACCGGCGGTGTTGATCAGGGTAATACCGAAGTCAGCGAAGAAGAACTGTTCCGTATCCATGCCCAGGGCTATGTCGGCGGTTTAGAGGCTGGCGCCCAGACAGTAATGGCGTCTTTTAATAGCTGGAATGGCAGTAAAATTCATGGCGATCGCTACCTGCTGACCGAGGTACTCAAAGAGCGGATGGGTTTTGATGGTTTTGTCGTCGGCGACTGGAATGGTCATGGCCAGATCCCGGGTTGTACTAATGATAACTGCGCCCAGGCAGCAAATGCCGGCCTGGATGTGTATATGGTGCCGACTGCCGCCTGGAAGCCGCTGTATTACAATCTGATTGAGCAGGTAAAAATCGGCGTGATCCCAGAAGCGCGGATTGATGATGCCGTACGGCGTATTCTGCGGGTAAAGAAACGTGCTGGCTTATTTGATAAGCCAAGCCCGGCACAGCGCCCACTGGCCGGTCGTACCGAGTTAATCGGTGCGCCAGAACACCGCGCCGTAGCCCGCGATGCCGTGCGCCAGTCGCTGGTACTGCTCAAAAATAACGAGCAGTTACTGCCGCTGAAACCACAGCAACGTATTCTGGTCACCGGCCCTGGTGCCGATAATATCGGCCAGCAATCCGGCGGTTGGACCATCAGCTGGCAGGGTACCGGTAATACTAACGCAGATTTCCCGGGTGGCACCTCGATCTATGGCGGTATTGCCCGCCAGGTCACGGCCGCCGGTGGGCAGGTTGAATTATCAAGTGATGGTAGCTTTACGGAAAAACCCGATGTCGCTATCGTGGTCTTTGGCGAAGAACCCTATGCCGAAGGCAATGGTGATCTGGATAACCTCGAGTATCAGCGCGGCAATAAAACTGATCTGGCACTGCTGCAACAGTTAAAAGCGCAGGGCATTCCAGTGGTGTCACTCTTTATCAGTGGCCGGCCTATGTGGGTCAATCCGGAGCTCAATGCCTCTGATGCCTTTGTTGTGGTCTGGCTGCCGGGTAGTGAAGGCGAAGGCGTAGCCGATGTGATCCTGCGCAATGCCTCTGGTGAGGTGCAATATGATTTCCACGGCAAGTTATCCTTCTCCTGGCCAGCGACACCACAGCAAAGTACTGTAAATATTGGTGATGCTGACTATCAGCCGCTGCTGCCCTATGGCTTTGGCCTGCGCTATGGCGATGCCAGCACCCTGAGCAATACGCTATCAGAGGATAGTGGTGACGATGCCGCCAATAGCGAGCTGGTGATCTTTGAACGCGCACCACGCTCACCCTGGCAGTTACAGCTACTGAGTGGCGCAGAGCGTATTGGCGTAACCAGTAGTGTGCAGGAGTTTGGTGCTATTCGTAGCCGTACCTTTGATAATCAGGTACAGGAAGATGCCCGTCGCTTTGAATTTAGCGGTAAAGCGAATGCCGGCCTGAACTTCGGTAGCCCTTTCCCACGGGATTTGCGCGCCTTTGCTAGTGCCGACAGTGTGCTGATACTGCAGCTAATGCGCCGTGGTGCCGTACCAAAACAAGTCGCGCTAAGCATGAGTTGTGGCGAAGCCTGCCGTGGTAGTCAGAATATTGCGCCTGCGCTGGCCGCAATGCCGGAAGGCGAATGGCAAACGCTGCAAATCAGTATCAGTTGCTTACAACAGCAAGGGCTGAATCTGGCGCAGGTATTTAATGTGCTGACGATAGAAAGCGCCGGCGAATTAAACCTGAGTTTGGCTGATGCGCGGATCCAGCGGGGTAGCGAAAATACTGCGCAGGCTTGTCAGTAAGATCTAAACACCCACCAACAAAGGCGCCGTTATGGCGCCTTTTTAACTAGAAGGGGAGCGGCGCTAAGCCAGGTACCAGCGTATCCGCATCCAGATAGCCGACGCGGAGCGTTGCACAACCAATGCCGGTATCGGGGTTGACCTGACATTGGTATACCCTTACCCAGTCCACTTCAAGCGTTTGACCGCTCGCAAAGGCATCAGCGTCAATACCGAGGTTATTGACGTTTTCCGGCCAGTTACCACCCACCGCCAGGTTCAAAATAAGGTGAAAGCGTTGATCAAAGGGTGCCGCGTTATACTGGGTTTCCCGTTTGCCGGTGGCACTATTTAAGTACTCGGCAAACCAGCCACGATGACTTAAGCCGATTAACTCACCCTTGCTATTGGTACTAAGGCGCGAAGCTTGCTGTGTTTGGTACAGGTAATTATTGATATACCAGCGAATTTCACCTTGCTGCCATTCAATAGCATAGGTATTAAAGTCATCAGCCGGGTTTGCCTCATTAGGCAGCCGGTACTCTTTGCCGCTATAAACATTGTCCGGCCAATCGCGGCCATAATGTAAAGTACCGTGCACCCGCGATTCGATGTTGCCTTCGGCATCCCGGGTTTTCAGATTGACGGCTTCAACAATATCAATCTCACCGGACTTCGGCCAACCGCCATAAACCTCGTCCGTCGGCAACATCCAAATCGCTGGCCAGGCGCCCTGACCGGCCGGCATCTTAGCGCGGACTTCTATGCGACCATATTTCCAATCGCCCTGATATTTGGTATTCAAGCGGGCTGAAGTGTATGGCAAGGGCGCACCGTCGGCCGCTGGTTTGGCGACAATCTTCAGGGTGCCGTTCGAAACAAAGGCATTTTCCGCCCTGTCGGTGTAACACTGCTGCTCCTGATTACCACCACCACGGCAATCGATCTCAAAGGTCCATTTACGCTGGTCGACACTGCTGCCGTCAAACTCATCACGCCACACCAGCTTCCAGCCACTGACCGGTTTGACGGTGTCGCTAGCGGTAAAATCGGAGCCGTTCTTCAAATCCCCGCTGCAGCCGCTCAGCCAAACGGCCAGTAAAACTGCACCCATTGGTGCCGTTGTTTTTATTTGCATGGTTATACCCTGGATACCTGCTTTCCACTGTTTAAGGTCACCATGCGACAGGGCGTTTTCCGGGCTGTCGCATGGTGCAGAAGATACAGCCGGTTAGACTTTTATTGCCGGACAGTAGCTTTGCAAAAAGGTGTGATGACTCGGCAACTGAGCGACAAAGCGCTGATTTTGCATCCTAATTTGCGACAGGAAGTGATTAAGCTCTTCCTTACTCATCTGCTCAACAATAGGATGATATTGCTGCGGTGTAATGCCTTGTCCGAGCATCACTTGTGTCCAGGAGTTTTCACCAAATAACTCGTTTGGCACCTTAAATACCCGGCCGGTTTCCCTGAACAAGCGGATGCGGTGTGCCAGTGATTCAGGGATCGGCATATTTTGGCAATAACGCCAGAACCCAGTGTCCCGGCGCGCCGTCACATGATAATGCAGAATAATAAAATCCCGGATATTCAGCACTTCATGTTCCGTTTGTTGATTAAATTCATCAATATCAGCCTGACTGATGCCATTTAACGGAAACATTTGCAGCAGCCGGACAATACTGCGTTGGATCAAATGAATGCTGGTTGATTCCAGCGGCTCGATAAAACCACTGGCCAGGCCCAGAGCGACACAATTTTTGTTCCAGTGCTTACGGCGCATTCCGGTACGGAATTTAATAACCCGCGGCTCTGTCAGCAAGTCACCATTGATATTGGCTAGTAATTCGGCTTTTGCCTGATCATCTGACCAATACTTACTGCAATACACCATGCCGTTACCGACACGGTGCTGCAACGGTATTTGCCACTGCCAGCCGGCACCATGGGCGATAGAGCGGGTATAGGGTACCGGCTCACGCGTCGCGCGCGTTTGCACAGCGATAGCTGAATCACAAGGTAACCAGTGGCTCCAGTCGTCAAAGCCGGTATGCAGGGTTTGTTCAATCAGCAGCGCCCGAAAGCCGGTACAGTCAATAAACAGATCGCCGGCAATACGTTCGCCGTCTGCCATCTGTAAAGCGGTGATATTGCCAGTTTGCTCACAGGTTTCTACCCGGGCAATTTTGCCTTCAAGCCGTCTTGCGCCATGCTGCTCTGCCATAGCACGTAAGAATTTGGCATATAAGCCAGCATCAAAATGAAAGGCGTAATTTAAGGAACGACCCGGTAAGTGGGCAAACTTGTTAGCTTTCGCCGCCAGCAGCTCCGGACAATAATCGCCGTAGTCAGCGGCCAGCTCCAGTTGCTGACCTTTTAACCAAAAATGTTGAAAACCCGCCACCCAACAGTCCTGACCGGTACTGCCAAAGGAGTGAATATAATCCAGCCCTTGATCACGCCAGTTTTCAAATTGAATACCCAACTTAAAGGTGGCCTGGGTAGCGGCCATAAATTCCGCTTCGTTAATGCCGAGTAGTTTGTGTAACGTTAATAACGGTGGAATGGTGGCTTCACCCACCCCCACGGTGGCAATCTCATCACTCTCGATCAAACAAATTTGTAAATTTTTGCCCATTAATTTGGCGATAGCAGCAGCCGCCATCCAACCTGCGGTGCCACCACCGGCAATCACCACTCGCTTAACTGCTTGCGATTGCATATGAACCTCGTCGTTATCGGTTTAATTTATTTAATAGCTCAGCCCGTATTTGGCGGGCTAAAGGTTCGGAAAGCGGCCCTTGCACACCACGTAAATGGGCAGGAATATGTTCAGCTTGATCGTCACCAAACACATAGTGTTCAAAATGTGCCCGCCAGGCCGCTTTTTGCTCGTCAGGTAAGGCCTTGATACTCAACATCGCCAGCTTTAACGCCAGTTGCGGGCTGGGTGCATAGCCCGGACTATCCCGCCACCAGTAATTCATTAGCACATTGAGTGAGCTCAGCGCTTCAACATGGTGCCACCACATACTCGGAATGATTAACGCATCGCCAGGCTGTAACTCTATCACCTGCGCCTGTGCCATAGCGGTGGCAAATTTGGGAAATCGCTTCAGATCCGGATTGGTAAAGTCGACCAGACTAATGGCCTGGCCGGCCGGCGTTACATCAAGTGGACCAATATATAAATTGGCTAATTGCTCAGGTGGAAACAAGGTAAAACGCCGGCTCCCAGCCAGCACTACCGCCAGGTTTTGTGGCAGATCAGCATGCGCGGCAACACGACTCTGATTACCTAACCATAGGCTTACCAATGGATTATCGGCATGCTGCGCCAGCGCCGGTACTTGCTGCTGTTGTAACCAATGCGGGAACCAGCGCGGGATAAAGGTCGACCCAACATACCAATGCTGACCACTATCTGACGCAGCCAGCAGTTGTTCAAGGGTGGCATGTACCGGTTGAAAGTTAAAGCCGCTAAAGTCCGTGTTGTAAAATACCCGGCCGCCACTTTCGGCATTACTGGTATAGGCCGTCAGCGGTTCGCCGCTATAGTGGCTTAACAAGTAATCTCTGATTGCGGCCGTGCCTTGTTGAGCGGCGCTGACCGCAGGCCAATGCTCAGCAAAGCCTGGCAAGTACAGTGGTTTGACACTATTCAGGGTGGTGATATCAATGCTATCCGCAGTCACTCCGGACAGTGTCGCGACCGGTTGTGCTGCAGACCACATCTTAGTTCGCTACCCGCTGTTGATTTTTCAGGCCGATCAGGCGTGCGAATTGCGCTTGCGAGGCTAACATCATATAGATTGCCTCTAAATAACCTGTCTGTTGTAACTGCAGTAATTGCTCGCCCCTCAGCTGCGCCAGACGCGGCTCGTTGATGGTGTAAAAGCCATGCAAACTATGCTGCTGACCATTGTTTAAGGTGACATCCAGCACAAAGGATTCAATCAACTCCAGAGCCAGCAGCTGCTGACAGAATTGCCGGGCGTCAGTCATGCCATGGTGCAGGGTTTCCAGTTGCGCCGCGACTTGCTGTAAATACGGGCTATGACCACCTAATTCCAGAAATAACGCCTCTCCCTCGGTACTACTCACTCTGGGGTGCGCCATATCAAGGTGGATAACGCGCTCCCCCTGTTGCAAGCCGATGGTAAACGGCTGCCGTGCCATATCTAATGGCAGATAACTCACCTGCCAGCCTTGCTGGTTAACGAACAGATTTTCCCCAGTTTGAAAACCCAGCAACAGCACCGGCATAAACTGACCAGTATTACCGTCTTTGTAAAACAGAATAGGGTAATAGGCTTGAGCAGTACGAAACTCGGCCGGGAAACTCAAACAAAACATTTGGTTATCGCCAAGCTGCAGACTACGTTCGGTACGGATCTTGACGCCAGGATGGTCAACATTATTGAGTAATTCGATACTAGCCATCTGCTCCCCTTTAAATTTTTTGTAAGCCATGGGCTTTAATTTGCTGTAATAATTCGCGATTACTGACCAGGCCAGCCATAAGTTGCTGGGTTTTCTGTTGTACTTCGGCAAAAGCCTGGTTAGCACGCAAGCTGGCTTTATTAGGCCGTTCGCTGGCAGGGAAATGCCGCATGCCATACAAAATATACTGATAACTGGCAGCAGGAAATAACTCTTCCGCCATCGGCAAATCATAGCGGCTTGGTACAAAGTGTTGCCACATCGCTAACTTTTCCTGTAGCGACGCGGGAATAGACGTTTCTGCACGCTGGGCTAACCAATAATCACTGTCAGAGCGCGTCGACAAGACATAATGTAACTTTAAAAATTCGACAATTTGCTGCCAGCGGTAGCGAAACGTCTGATTAAAGCGCGCACCGACAATGTCAAGTTGCGCCAGGCTGCGCGGTAATTGCTCACTGATAAACTTAGCAGACAGTTCAACCATAACCAGAGCCGACGCCTCCAGTGGCTCAATAAAACCCGCAGCCATGCCCACCGCGACGCAGTTATGCCGCCAGAACTGCTGGCGGTAACCCGGTGTGAAACGGATCGTTCTGGGCTGGTAACGGGCACTGAACTCTTGCTCTGAAAGTTGCAGGTACCGGGCAAGGGTGCTCAACGCCTGCGCTGCATCGGTATGACCACTGTGATGAACAAAGCCGACGCCACGCCGGGTAGGTAAACCGATATCCCAGATCCAGCCTTGAGTTTGCGCAGTAGCCAGCGTTGCCGATGCAATGGGCGCCTGTTCATCACCGTAGGGCACCTGTACAGCCAAAGCACTATCGTTTAGCAAATGCTGCTGTACGCTAAGCAGCGGCGTTTGGTAATGCCGGCCGATTAACAAACTCTGCAAGCCGGAGCAATCCACAAATAAATCACCCGGCAAAGCGCCATGTTGCATGGTTTGTAAGGCGGCAATACGACCATCTGGGTGACTCTGGATCGCCACCACATCATCGATTATCTGCTGCACGCCCAGCCGCTTGGCATGCTGCGTGAGTAAGGCGATAAATTTGCCGGCGTCCAGGTGATAACCGTAATTCTGGATAAAGGCATATTCCGGGGTCGCGATCCGTTTTGGCGCCAGACCTGCAGCTATCACGGCAGGTTGACTGGATACCGCAGCGGCAAACTCGACCTGCTGCTGATAGGCAAACCAGTAATCGGCAATATCCAATTCATTGGTCGCTACCGGAGCGGTAAAGGGGTGGTAATAACAATCTGCTGGTGTATTGCTACGCCATTGCCGAAACACACTGCCTTGCTTAAAACTGGCGTCACAGCTTAGAACGAATTCGGTTTCTGAAATACCAATCCGCGCTAGGGTGGCACGCATTGATGGCCAGGTGCCCTCGCCAACCCCAATGGTCGGTACCGAAGCCGACTCAATTAAGGTCACACTGACCCGCGGATCGGCCTGATGATCTGCCGCCAGTAAAGCAGCCGTAAGCCAGCCGGCACTGCCGCCACCCACCACCACGATACTTAACCGTCCATTGGCAAAGGCTGGCGCTTTTGCCGCCGCGGTTAGCTTATCGGTTGCCTGGGTTTGGGTTGCTTGCATCATGACCACTTCTTGTAAAAAGTAGCCATCTTGCGATGGCTACTGATTCAGGGCAAGAACATCTTAGAAGGTATAGCGGGCTCCAATACCAAAGCGACGTCCGGTTTCAGTATAGTTCACTAATTGCAATGGGTTGCGCTCATGTGAACGTACCGCTTCATTGGTCAGGTTGATGGCTTCAATAAAGAACGTCAGCTGCTCACTATAATCATAGCTGGCACTGGCATCCCACTGACCGTAAGCTTCTACGTAAATCGGGTTTTGTAAGCCCTGAGCGTTAACCGTTGACGCCAGGAACTTACCCCGCCAGTTATAGGCGATACGGGCTTGTATGCCATCCCGATCGTAGAACCCGACCAGGTTGTAGGTATCGCTCATACCCAGTAGCGCGAATTGCTCGCCTAAACTGAAGTTATCGTATTTGAAGTCACCGTTCACGATGGTTGCGTTAGCAATAACCCCAAAGCCGGTTTCACCAATCAGGTGCTGCACTGCCAACTCCCAGCCATCTAACTTCGCATCATCCTGGTTAACCGGAATAGTGATATTAAAGTTAGCCGGTCTGTCACCGGGCACGCCCAGAATAAAGCCGTTAGCATCAACCGTATCCGGATAATTCTGTCTGATATAGTTACGAATGGCGGTCGCATTGTTACCCACTGCAGCTACCGCTTCGGTATAACGGGCACCTTGCGCCGGGTGTGGCAAGTTGAATGTTGGTTCCGCAACAGTGGTACGGCCGATAAAGTTTTTCGCCTTTTTCCGGAAGTATCCCACCGACATGTAGCTGCCTTCACCGTAGTACCACTCCAGTGATAAGTCGAAGTTAGTCGACTCAAATGGATCTAAGTCTGGATTACCACGAGCTCCGGTGCCGCCATCGATACGCACCAGCGCGTCAAGTGTCTGACCACCCTGGATATCGGCGTAACTTGGCCGCGCAATCGTTTTGCTGACCGAGGCACGCAGAATCACATCATCAATAAATTCCACATTGAAGTCGATGTTTGGCAACAGGTTGGTATAACCACCCGTTAACTCAGTAAAGTCACTTTCACCGGTGCTAATCAGGTTGAACTCGTTGTCACCCGCCCAGGCAATACCGCTGTATACCGGCACTAAAGCACTGGAGGTAACATCGGTTTTTTCATAGCGAATGCCGGTAGTTAAGCCATAAGGACGCGAACCCATCTCACCGGCAAAGTTAAACTGCAGGTAAGCTGCTCGCTGCTCTTCAGTAGTACGGCGATCGGTAGTCATATTTGAGGAGGCACAAAATGAGGTACCACAATCGCCAACTGCACCCAGAGCGCCATAAGTGTCATTAGCAATTTGACGCAGCGTATTGAAATCCCAACGGAAGAATTCTTTCAGCATATCGCTGCTGGTTGAGGCATTAAAATTATCTGCTAATTGATCAAGCTTAAAGACTGCCGGGTTGATGTCGCCGGCAGCGCCTAAACCACCCCAGTTGTCTTGTTGCACGTTAGAAAATGCCGAACGATTGCGGGTTTCTGAACTCGACACACCAAAATCGATGCTGTTTAACAGGCCGGTATCAAACACATAGTTACCGCGCAATTGTAATTGCTCGATATCACTACGCATTTGGCTATTGCGGAACGAGCTACCGGTAATGCGCATATCTTCCCCTCTGATGCCGGTAAAACCCGGCGGGTAAGTTATGGCTAAGGTAGGTAATTTACTATCAAAACGCGCAGTTGTTACAGCACGGACGAAAGTTGCTGTACCAATCACATTGTTACTACCAAAAGGACTATTCGGGCGCGACACGGCAGAGGAATCGTGATAATCCAACTCTAATTTCAGGTTATCATTCACTTGCCATTGCGTGTTAAAACCTAATGATTTGTTCTCATTCATGGTCGAGAATTGACCACCGCCCATCGCTAAATCGCCCGGCGCATCGAATCGCTCTGAATAAACAATAGGTGCTGCAACCGGGCCATCACTCCAGAGGCCTGTTGACGGACCAAAGTTAAACCAGGCAGACACATCGTTATAACGATCTGACACCTCATTTTTGGAATAGGTGTAATCTAAACTCGTAGTAACAGCATCAATAGGTTTGTATTGCAAAACTAACTGGCCATTAGTACGGGTTCTTTCCACTTCGTGAAAAGCATAACCCAGGCTTTGTGGCACGGAGTAAATCGAGCTTGCAGCAGGGGCATTTTGATGAGCATTAGGGCCATCCGGAATCAAACCACCCCAGTCTGCATTGCCGCCGTCCCAGTCAAAACCATTAATATTGCCCGGGAAGGTACGCCAGCCGCCGGTATTAGCCTGTTTATTACCACTATCCCGCTTTTGGTAAGAACCACTGATCGCGACACCAAACTTATTATCATTAAAGGTGTTACTGTATAAACCTGATAGCTCAGGGGTAATATTGGAACCTTCGTCAGTAGACTGATCCATTACACCTTTAACACCAAAAGTGGCTTTCATACCTGGCGCGTTCAGCGGTTTGGTGGTCAAAATATTGATGGTTGAACCCAAGCCACCGGTTGCGATACTGGCACGGCCGGTTTTGTATACTTCAACCCCGGCAATCCCCTCGGAGGCCAGGTTGGCGAAGTCAAAAGAGCGTGATGATGACGCTGTCGTGGCTTCCAGTGACGAAGCGGGCATTTGCCGGCCATTTAACATTACCAGGTTAAACTCTGGTCCAAAACCGCGCACTGTAACCCGGCTACCCTCGCCGTTTGAACGATCTATCGCGACACCCGTAATCCGCTGCAGGGACTCAGCTAAGTTAGTATCCGGGAATTTACCGATATCTTCTGCAGAAATGGCATCCACCACGCCTGTAGAACTGCGCTTTACATCCATCGACTTGACTAAACTGCCACGGATGCCAGATACCTGAATAATTTCAAACTCTTCACTGGCTTTCTCTGCTTCCGCTTCCTGAGCATAAGCGGAGGCTAATACGCTCGCGCCGGTGATCAGTGACAAACTGACCGCTAAACGCGATAGTTTGAAACGTTTTTGATTCATAGTGTTCTCCCGGATTACCTTATCTTTGCGTCGTTTTTAATAATACTGTGACGCTCACATTTAAATTACACTGGAAGAAACACAAATGTAAGCGCTTACATAATGTAGAACAAGAATTTTCAGCCGTCAATGCACTGTGTAAAAAAAGCTCAGATTAAGTTGGCAGGTTTTAAAGACAAGAACAGAAAGAGGATAAAAAATAAGGCGGCACCAGATTAGTACCGCCTGACAATATGAAGTCAGAGCTTAGAAAAAATGCTCTAAACTATTCTACTGTAACAGATTTTGCCAAATTACGCGGCTGGTCTACGTCGGTGCCTTTGATAATGGCCACATAGTAGCTCAGCAACTGCAGCGGCAGGGTATAGACGATGGGCGCCAGAATATCAGCCACATGCGGCACATTGATAACGCGCATGGTGGCATCTGATTTAAAGCGGGCGTCGACATCGGCGAACACATACAGAATACCGCCGCGGGCACGCACTTCTTCCACGTTCGACTGCAGTTTCTCCAGCAGATCGTTATTGGGAGCAACGACGATAATTGGCATATCGGCATCGATCAGCGCCAGCGGGCCGTGCTTTAACTCACCGGCGGCATAGGCTTCAGCGTGGATATAGGAAATTTCTTTTAGCTTTAACGCCCCTTCCATCGCGATTGGATACTGATCGCCACGACCGAGGAATAACGCATGGTGCTTGTCAGCAAACTCTTCTGCCAGGGCTTCAATCTGCGGCGCCAGCGTCAGTGTTTCTTCCAGCTTGGCTGGCAGGCTGCGCAGGGCAGCTGTTAGCTCACGCTGTTGCTCTGGCGTTAAACCGTTATATTTACCCACTGCCAACGTTAACATCGCCAGGCCCACTAACTGGGTAGTAAAGGCTTTGGTAGAGGCAACACCGATTTCGGCGCCGGCACGGGTCATAAAAGCCAGATCCGATTCACGCACCAGCGACGAGCCGGCAACGTTACAAATAGTCAGACTGCCCAGATAACCGGCTTCTTTCGCCAAGCGCAGTGCCGCCAGAGTGTCGGCCGTTTCACCGGATTGTGAAATGCTAACCAGCAGGCTGTTTGGCTGCACAAAGGATTTACGGTAGCGGAACTCAGAAGCAATTTCGACATTACAAGACACGCCAGCCAGCGCTTCCAGCCAGTAACGGGCAACCATACCCGAGTGGTAGCTGGTGCCGCAGGCGACGATTTGAATATGTTTTACTTTTTTAAACAGCTCAGCCGCGCCATTGCCAAAGGTTTCATCCAGCACGCTGTCACTGCTCAGCCGGCCTTCCAGCGTGTTGTTGATCGCGCTTGGCTGCTCGTAGATTTCTTTTAGCATAAAGTGGCGGTACTGGCCTTTGTCGCCGGCGTCATAGCTAACGTTCGACTCATGCACTTCACGCTCGACCGCCTGGCCGTTTTTATCAAAAATGCTAACGCTATGGCGGGTAATTTCCGCCACATCGCCTTCTTCTAAAAAGATAAAGCGGCGGGTAACAGGTAACAGCGCCAGCTGATCCGAAGCGATAAAGTTTTCACCAATACCCAGACCAATCACCAGCGGGCTGCCCGAGCGGGCCACTACCACGCGGCTGGCATCGGTTTTATCCAGCAGCACAGTACCATAAGCACCGTGTAATTGTTTTACCGCGGCCTGCACCGCAGTCAGTAATGAACTGTGGCTTTTCAGCTCTTCTTCAACCAGGTGGGCAATCACCTCGGTGTCAGTATCAGAGGTAAAGATATAGCCCTTGGCTTTTAAGGCGTCGCGTAATACGGCGTGGTTCTCGATAATACCGTTATGCACTACAGTAATATTGCTGGAAACATGCGGGTGGGCATTGCGCTCGCTTGGTTCACCATGGGTAGCCCAGCGGGTATGAGCGATACCGGTACCGCCGGGAACCGGCTGCGCGGCAACCGCATCCGCCAGCTCTTTAACCTTACCCAGGCGGCGCAAACGTTGCAGCTCGCCACTGTCGTTAACTACTGCCACACCGGCAGAATCATAGCCGCGATATTCCAGCCGACGTAAACCCTCAACCAGAATATCCACTACATCCCGTTGCGCGACCGCGCCTACAATGCCACACATAGCCTTACTCCAATAAGTTGATAAATAAATTCTACGTTATCGCTCTCAGGTTAATCAGGCCTGAACCCGGATCACCCTTACCCCTTGTGCTGCAATTTCAGCCGCTGCGCTTTCCGGCAAGCCGCTGTCGGTAACCAGTACCTTAACCAGTGACCAGGGCAGCTCCAGATTATGGATTTTGCGCCCCAGCTTGTCGGACTCCAGCATCACGATTACCTCACGCGCAACCTCAGCCATCACCCGGCTTAAACTATACAGCTCGTTATAGGTAGTGGTGCCGCGCGCCAGATCGATACCATCGGCACCGATAAATAGCTGATCAAAATCGTAATTACGCAGCATTTGCTCTGCCAGCTGGCCCTGAAAGGCTTCCGATTGCGGATCCCAGGTACCGCCAGTCATCAGCAGCGTCGGTTCGTTTTCCAGCTCGCGCAGCGCATTGGCAATGGCCAGCGAGTTGGTCATTACCACCAAACCGCGTTTTTGCGCCAGCTCAGGTAACAAGGCCGCCGTGGTGCGGCCACTGTCGATAATAATCCGGTAATGATCTTTAATCAGCGCCGCCGCTGCTTTGGCAATCGCCAACTTTCGCTCTGAAACTTTTTCCAGGCTGCTGTCTGAGACAAAGTCCTGTGGCACCGGCACAGCACCACCATAGCGGCGCAATAACAACCCCGCGGCCTCTAATGCCGTTAAGTCTTTACGAATCGTCACTTCGGAGGTTTGAAATTGCTCGGCTAACTGCTCAACAGTCACTTCGCCCTGTTGTTGCAGGCGGGCGACGATCAGATGGCGGCGTTGCTGGGTATTACGCTTATTCATTTCTTTCGCTTAAGTTTCGAAACGAAACATATTTTAAACGAAGCCAGAATTTTAGCAAGCGTCCAGCGGTAAACTAATTCGGTAATGTAAACCCTGACCCGGCGTGCTCTGCACCTGGATTTGCCCCTTAAAGCGCGCCGTAACCAGATTAAACACGATATGTGCTCCCAAACCGGTGCCGCCGGCAGCTCTTTTAGTGGTAAAAAAGGGCTCGAAAATCAGCGCCAGATTTTGTTCGTCCATACCGCAGCCGTTATCCGCATAATCAAACAACAGCTGCCGCCCTTGCTGTTGCACCTGCAAGCTGATGGCTGGCGCGCTCTGCTCAGCAAAGGCATGTTTCACACTGTTCATTACCAGATTGGTAAGAATTTGTGCCAGAGCACCCGCATCGGTGTACCAGTGGATATCAGCCGGACAAACAAGCTGAAACTGACAGTTCAGCGGCCGCAGTTGCGGCTGCAGCGATAGCATGACGTCCTGCAGGTATGAGGCCAGCTCAATTTGCCTTGGTGCATCAGCCGATTGATCGACCGAGACTTTTTTAAAGCTTTGGATCAGTGCCGCTGAGCGCTCCGTATTTACCGCCAGAATTTTTAAACCATCACCGAGATGACTTAAAAAGCGCTGAAACTGCGATTGCTGCAAACTCTTGTCGGTAAAGGCCTGCTGGATCACGTCATACTCGGCCTGCAAGTGGCTGGTAGCGGTAACACAGATGCCAAGTGGGGTATTAATTTCATGCGCCACACCAGCAACCAGGGCTCCGAGCGACGCCATCTTTTCCTGGATCACCAATTGCTGCTGGGTTTGCTGCAAGCGGGTATAGGTATCAGCATTGACCACAGCTATCGCAATATAGCTCGACAGGGTCCGCAGCAGATTTAGCTGCGACAGACTATAAGCGAAAGCTCTGGGGCTTTGCACCGAGAATACGCCCACGACCTTTTGATTCAACATTAGCGGCAGATAAACCACCGACTCCATAGCCTCACCGCACAGAGGCTGGGGTAACTCATCAAAATAGGTTGCAAAATCACTATGCTGATTAACAATAATCTCCTCGGCACGACAAAAACACAGTGACGCCGGCGCCTTACCATCATTGGCTGCGATGGCAAAGCTGCTGGCAGTCTGGCTATCTTCCAGCCAGAACACAAACTCGATTTCATTGGTAAGAGGCCGGTGCAGGCCTATCACCATCGCATGCACATCAATCAGTTGGCTCAGCATCTGATGGCAACGCGACAACACCTGCCCCAACTGCAGGGAGCCGGTAATTTCCCGGCCAATTTGTTGCAGCAGTAGCAGATCCTGATTCGAGGCCTGCAGAGCATCGTGCTTTTCCTTTAACTCCTGCGTGCGCTCTGCCACCTGTTGCTGCAGTTTCAGCCGCATCTGTCGCTCCGCTTTTACTTTCAGGTGCAACCAGAGCCAGATTGCAAACCCCAGGCTCAGCAACACTAAGCTTCTGAACCACCAGGTCATCCACCAGGGCGGCAGAATACGGATCGCCAGTTGTGGACCCGGTTGCCATTCGCCCTGACGCAACCTTACCTCCAGTTCAAACTGATAGTCACCAGGCGGCAACCGGGTATAGGTCGCCAGGCGCTCCTGATTACTGACCATTAACCAGTCGCGATCAAACCCCAGCAAGCGATAGCGATACTCCAGTTGTGAGGGCAATAAAAAGGTCGGGCTGGCAAAACGCAGGCTAAATACATCTTCTTTATATTTCAGAGTCAGAGCCGACAGGCGATGAATAGCCTGCGGCAACAAGGCGGAACCCACTGGCACCTGTTGATTAAACAACGTAAAAGACGTTAAACGAACTTGCGGGAGCGCCAGGCTGGCTGGCAATTGCTGTGGCCGGAACATATCCAGCCCCTGACTGCCGCCCCGAAACAACCAACCATCAGCGACCGTCCAGGCCCCGATCCAGGTCGCCTCCTGCATCCCATGGCCGGCGCCCAGTTCCAGCATACTCTGCATCTCAGCCAACCACTGCTGGCGGTACATCAGACGAAACCAGGGCGCGGCAATCAGCGCATCGTCAGCCTGCATCGGCTGATAGGAAAAAAATTCGGCGCTGCCTGGCTCAGCATTATCCAACCAGCGGTGATTCAGATTGCCGGCGCGGATCCAGATACGCTGCTGCTCTTCAAATAACAGCTGGATATTGTTAAACAGCAGCCCGTGCTGACTATCCCCACGCTGCAGCCAGTAAGAGGTGCGCCCGCTGCGTTCATCCCAGCGCCATAAACCACTGTCGGGCGAGCCAACCCAGAGGCGGTCTTGCTGGTCAAACAACAGGGTTGAGACACTGCTAAACGGCAAGGCTGGCTCGGTGTCCTGGGCAAATTGACGCAGTAATTGCCGCTCAGGGCTTAGCAGCAATACGCCCTGACCACGGGTACCCAACCAGAGCCGCTGCTGGCGGTCGCTGATTATCACGCCAACACTGAGATCGGCCGCCAGTTCGGGCCCAAGTTCATAACGTTGCCAGTAGCCAGACTCCGGATTTAGTTTAAACAACCCTCGATCTGTACCCACCCAAACCCAACCATTGTCAGCTAAGATCGCCCGCGCCAGAGTCGGACCGTTCTCCAGCTCGGGTAACGGAAAATGCTGCAACTCGCCACTGGCAGGATGAAAACGCACGACGCCGGCTTCGCGGTTAGCTAACCAGACATTGTCAGCCACCACACTGATCCCCAGCACATTAGCCGCCGGCAACAGTTGTGGATCAGAACCCGCAGGCAGGATCCTGACTTCGCGGGCGATCTGATTGAATAAGACAAAACCTGAGGGCGTAATCAGCCACAGGCTTTGCTGTGGGTCCAGATACAGGCTTTGGATCGCATTACTGCGCAAGCTCACCGGTACCTCGGGGTGCGCCCGGTAGTGCCGCCAGGTCGCTGTTTCCGGCTGCCAACTCCAGAGCCCCTGATCATAAGTACTGATCCAGTAAAGCCCCTGTTGATCGCGTTTTAACGCCGTTACCTGAGCATCCTGTAGCTCTGCTGGCTGCTGCAATGCCAACGGACCTGCGGCCGTTATCTGCCACAGACCACTACCATAGCTGCCAACTAGCAAGCCTTGTGCTGTCGGCAGTAAGGAAGTCACAGAATCCACATCTAACGGGCTATTCTGGCGCTGCCAGGCTTCCCCCTGCTGCTGGCTTAGCGACCAGCGGATCAAACCGCCTGTCGCCTGCGCTTTGCTGCGTAACGGGGCGTTGCCTATCGCCAGCCACAGACTGTCGTCCTGCTGCAAAATATCGTTGATATAGACCGTGCTAACACCGTCAATCGTTGCCGGTAGCGCAACGGCTAATAGCTGCTGCTGGCTATCAGACCAGCGAAATAACCCTTCGCCGTAGGCTGCGACCCAAAGCTCACCAGCGCCATCCAAATAAAGCCGGGCGATATTTAACCGGCTGGCGGCTGTTTCACCCGCCACCGATACCCGTTCAAACCGCTCAGTTTGCGGATCAAAGCGATTTAACCCGGCGTAGCGGGTGCCAATCCACAGGTTCCCGGCTCGATCGACTAACAATTCGGTGATCCAATCTGCAGATAATGACCCGGGATCCAGCGCATCGGCGCGAAACTGTCGTAACTCGGCGCCGTCAAACCGGTACAGGCCATGCTGGGTGCCGAGCCAGAAAAAGCCATCCAGGTCCTGCACCACTGTCGTCGCATGATGCGACAGCGCAAGGGTGTCAGCCAGGTGTTGCATCCGGGCAAAATGAGGTTCTGCCTGCGGACTAGCAGCCAGCGGCAACATTACCTGTAAACAAAATAGCCAAAGCAGCAGGACTTTAACGGGCGACCAGCACGGCATAGCGACTTCCCCGAATGGATATTATTTAGTATTACAGCTAATCCAAAAAAGACAATTTGCAAAAACTAATGATAATTGTTTGCATTTAAAAAATATTCGGCTATAGTGAGTGGGTCAACGGATTTTGACTTAGGGTCTAGACCCAGAGAGGGATTTTTCTGGTCGTTGTGAAATTTGTCCTGCATTGACGGGGAGCTCAGGCTCCCCGATTTTTTTCAGCTGTGACCCGCTTCGGAAGACGCAACAAATAATGTACCCCCTGACCAGGCTGGCTACTCACCGAAATAGTCCCCTGCAAGCGCACGGTAACCAGATTATAGACAATATGGGCACCTAAGCCGCTACCGCCCTGATGGCGCTTAGTGGTAAAGAATGGGTCAAATAGCTGTTTCAGCTCCTCTTCTGCCATCCCTTTGCCATTATCGCTAAAATGAAGCATCACTTCACTTGGGGTATCCTCAACCTGTAAGCGGATCTGCGGTGCCGGATGACCATCCAGACCGTGGATCAGGGCATTGAGTACCAGATTGGTCAGCACCTGAGCGATGGCGCCGGGATCTGAGAACATGATAGTCGGCTGCGGGCAATCAAAATATAGCTGGCAATGTTGTTGCTTCAGGCGGGAACGCACTGACAGCAAAACATCGCTAAGATACTGACAAAGCTCAAACTCGCGATAACTGTCATGACTCTGGTCGACAGAGACCTGCTTAAAACTGTTAACCAGATCGGCGGCACGCTGAGTATTGACCTGTAAAATTTTCAAGCCTTCGGTCAGGTGTTGCATAAAGCGATTAAACTGGCTTTGTAGCATAGTCCGGTTAGCAAAGGCGGCCGCGATCTCGGCCTGCTCCGTTTGCAGATGACTGGTGGCTGTTACACAGATCCCTAAAGGGGTATTGATTTCATGCGCGACACCGGCGACCAGGCCACCCAGCGAGGCCATTTTTTCCTGGGTAATCAATTGCTGCTGTGTTTGTTGCAAGCGCTGATACGACAACTCCAGCGCCTGATTCTGCTCTGCCAGCTGCGCCGTTCTTTTCTCAACCAGCAACTCTAATTTCCGGCGTAGTTGATATTCACGCTGCAAACGCCAGCGCAATACAATCATCACCGTCAGCACTAACAGCAATAACATGCCCAGCTTAAACCACCAGGTTAACCACCAGGGCGGCAATACCCGCACCGGCAGTTCAGTGGCCGCGGTCCATTGGCCACCGGGCAGGCGAGCCGCCACCTGAAACAGATAATCGCCCGGTGGCAGGCGGGTATAGGTCGCTATCGGGCTTTGCGCTGAGGTTTGGATCCAGTCCCGGTCGAAGTTCTTTAGCTGGTAACGATACTGGATTTGCTGCTGCTGTTTATATTCCGGCGAGGCAAAGCGGATCCCAAACATATCCTGGTCGTAAGTCAGGGTCAGCAGATCCAGACTGGCCAGTGCCTGCGGTAACACGGCGGAGCCGGCACGCACGGGTTGATTGAATAAGGAAAGTGCGGTCAGTTGAACTTTATTTAAGGCTACTTTCTTCGGTAGCTTACTGATATCAAAGTAGTCAAATCCCCGTGCTCCGCCCCGGTAAATAGTATTCCCGACAATTTCCCAGGCGCCAATCCAGGTGGTACTTTGCATACCATGCATTTCGTTCAGTTCAAGATAGGTTTGCTGTTCGTCCAGCCAGTGTAAGCGGTAGAGCAAACGGAACCTGGCGGCCTGGCGTAACGCATCATCGTCATCCGCGGCTGTTAAATAGGGTTTGAAACCAAGAATGCGGCCCGGATCATCGCTGTCACGCAATACCCGATGATTAATATTGCCTGCACGAACCCATAATTGCTGCTGCTCTTCGAAAATCAGTTGAATGCCATTGAGCTGCAAACCGTGCTGGCTACCGGGGTGTTGCAGCCAATAGTCTACCTGGCCGGTGTCGGGTTGATAACGGGCAACTCCCTGATCCGTTGAACCGATCCAGATCGCTCCCAGATAATCTTCAGCCAGGTTGTTTACATCTTCGAACCGGATTTGAGCGCTATGCTGACCACCCTGGCGGTAATGCTCTACCTGCTGCCTTGATGGACTCAGCCGGAATACCCCCTGACCACGGGTGCCGATCCACAGATTCTGCCGGCTATCACGGTATAGTAATCTGACAAAGGGATCTTCACTGGTCTGAAGACCGATTTTACGCCACTCCGCAGTTGCGGGCTGTAATTGGTAAAGCCCACGATCTGTACCAACATAGAGAGTACCATCGCTGTCCTGATGCACCGCCTGCACAACGGTCGGTTGCTCGGGTCCTTGCGGCAGCAACCAGTGACGTAAGGTTGCAGTAACCGGATTAAAATGCGCCACACCACCTTCGCGATTGGCCAGCCAGATACTGTCATCCGCCGCAGCATCAATGCTCAGAACATTGGGCGCAGCCAACAGACCGCTGCTAAGTTGGCCATTGGGTAAGGTCCGGATGGTGCGGGCAAAACGGCTTAAGCCGCGAAAACCACCCTGGCTGATGGTCCATAAAATGCCCTGCTGATCCTGAAACAGGCCCAGCAAATCAGCCCGCGCCAGCCCCTCACTAAACTCAGCATGAAAGGGGTAATGTAACCAGTTGCCCGCCGGGTCGCGATACCAAAGCCCACCGCGGGAATCTGCATTATAGCTACTGAGCCAGAGGCCGCCGTCTGGATCCAAATGCAGATCAGACAACAGCGCCTGCTGCAGCTGTACGGGTTGTTCTGCCAGTCGGAAGGTCGCACTGACAGGGTCAAACTGATAAAGTCCCTGACCATAGGTTGCGGCCCAAAGTTGACCATCATTCCCCTGATTAACCCGGCTGACCGATACTTTAGCCGTACTCTGATTAATAAAAGTCACTTCCCGCCAGGCACTTTGCAGATCCGGGCGGTACAGGACGCCACCCTGCTGTTGACCATAGGTGCGGATAGGCGCCTCGCCGATTGCCAGCCATTGCCCACCCTTGGCATCAATAAAAAGATGATTAATAAAGTTAACAGCCAGCTCGCTGGTAGCCGCCGGAAGGGGTTCAGCCTGGAGCTGGTCTTGCTGCCACTTAAACAAACCGGCGCCGTAAGTCGTCAGCCATAGCTGCTGCGAGTGATCAAACACCAGGGAAGTTATTTCAGCAGACGAGGAGTCTACTGTCGCCGGTAAATCTACCCGGCTAAAGGATTCGGTTGCAGGATCAAAACGGTTAAGTCCGCCGTAGCGGGTGCCCACCCAGAGCCAACCTTGCGGATCGGCGGCAAGCGCCGAAATCCAACTGACTGACAAACTACCGCTTTGGGCCGGATTAGCTTTAAACTCCAGTACATCGGTACCGTCATAACGGTACAGGCCATGTTGGGTGCCTAACCACAAAAATCCCTGCTGGTCTTGTGTCATGGTGGTGGGGACAGGCAGGGTACGCCCCGGCACGCTCAATTGGATAAAGCGGCTGAATACCCGACCAGGATCCTGCTCAGCAGATTCTGCAGCGCTGGCTGGCGCCACAGCACTATACACAGCCAGACAAAGTATAAGAACTAAACGGATAGCAACCGATAACTGCACGACTCGGATCTGTTAAAGAAAAACTATCCGAAAGTATTAGTGTAAAGCGCCCCTTTGTGCAAGCTGAGCGCTCACTTTATTTAGCGGCTTTTGGGAATAAAGGCGATTTTGCCACGCTGTACCGCCATATCAAAAGGCAGTGCCGTTAACATCCGGATAGCCGGATCAGCGGTATCCAGCCGGTATACCGGTTGCGTCGCCAACATCTGGTTTACCAGCTGCAATAACTCATTGCTGACCGGGGTTAAGTTGCCGCGGTAGCCGGCCGCATCGACCGTTGAGTTTAATAGCTTAACTGAGCGCACAAACACGGCCTTTTGCTCAGCATCATAGTAAGGAACCCCCTCTACCTGTAATTGCAGACTGGCCGGATAGGTTAAACCAAACAGATTTAAACTGGCATTGGCCGCCGTATCGATCCGCACCACATCAGAGTTATCGGGGCCAATCTGCACCGCCATCCGCTCTACCGCCATTTTCAACGGGATACCGGCCACATTAGCCTGTCGGGTTAATTGCGGAATTTGCTGCCGGAGCACCTGCTCCAGCTGCGCTTCTGAGACCGAGTACACCGCGACCTGATTCAGTTGACTACAGGCAACCAATACCAGCGAGAGGATTAAAAGCAAGACATTACGCATCTGAGTTTCCGGATTCTGCTCACCGACAGGTGAGGCTGCTGCTAAAGTTTGCATAAGGTACCGCTCTGACCTTAGCAGAACCTGAACAAGCTGCAGGCTTGTGCTGGATCAACTGTCATGCAAAGCCAATTGAGTTTTAGCAAAAAGCGCGTATTCTTAAATTAGATTAATCAAATTAAGCTTTTTGATGCCAGCCAGTAATCATACCGCTTCGTCGCCATTTCCCATGCGCTCCGTAATATTACTCGGGTTGTTTTTACTGGCATTAACCGCTTTGACGTTTGGACCTCTGTGGCTACAACCAACCCTGCCCAGTATTGCCAGCCATTACTATTTGCCGCTGCACACGACACTGGAAATTATTGCTGTCACCATCAGCGCACTGATTTTTACTGTGGTACGTGAGCAGGCTCGTTACCAACTAAGCCGGCGCAGTGTCGTCCTGGCCGCCGCATTCTTTGCCGTATTTTGGCTCGACCTGGCGCATCTGTTATCCTTTGAAGGTATGCCTGCCTACTTCACAGCGAATTCGCCGGCAAAAGCGATTAATTTTTGGTTAGCCGCCCGCCTGGTTGTGGCCTGCGCCCTGTTGTACGTATTATTACCCCAGGCGGATAAAGCGGCGCGTCGATTTCAGCTCTGGCTGGCAATTAGTGGCAGCGCGTTACTGGTGCTGGCTTGCCACCTGTGGTTTATTGGTTATCCGGAGTCGGTGCCAGCTACCTATCAGCCCGGTGCCGGCCTGACGCCCTTTAAAATCTTGGTCGAGTACCTGGTTATTGCCATTTGTCTGCTTTGTCTCGGTTTTATCTGGCATTATCGGCACCAACCGCGCCCCTATCATGCGCCAGCGCTTATCGCCGCCCTGATCACCACTATACTGTCAGAGTTTTTCTTTACGCTATATCAGAATACCAATGATCTATATAACTTAAGCGGCCATTTGCTTAAGGTACTGTCTTACTTGTTTTTGTATCGCGCGCTGGTTTATGAGAATCTGGCCGAGCCGTTCCGCAAACTCAGTCTTTCCTCAGCAGAACTGACCGCCACCCTGAATGCCGTGCCGGACTTACTATTTGATGTCGACCTGAACGGTCGTTTTTATCAGGCTCATACCGGGCAAAACCAACAGCTGCTGTTCCAGCCTGAACACTTCCTCGGCAAGACCATGGCTGAAGTCTTGCCGGAATCCGCCGCCAGTGCCGGCCAGCAGGCGATTCGGGAAGCCTGGAACAACAAGGGGCTATCCAGCCCCAAACAGTACACTCTAGATTTAAACGGTGAAATCCAATGGTTTCAGGTGATAGCTTCATTAAAACCCGCCAGCCGCGATTCGGTATTACCACGTTTTGTGCTGGCCGCCCGAAATATCACCGAACAAAAGCTGACCCAGGCAACCGAACAGCTTAACGCCTTGGCATTTCATACCCGCGAAGCCATTATGATTACCGATGCCCAGCGGCGGATAGTACGTGTTAATCCGGCCTTTACCGAGATCACCGGCTACAGCGAGCAAGATGTTTGCGGTAAAACGCCGGCGATATTACGCTCAGGGCTTCATGATGAGCAGTTTTACCAGCAAATGTGGCAACAGCTTTATCAGCAAGGTGTTTGGAGTGGTGAGCTGTACAATAAACGCAAAAATGGCGAAATCTATCCGGAACAGATAATCATCAATGCCATTACGGGCAGCGACGGTGAAATCAGCCATTATATTGCCTGTTTTAATGATATCAGCGCCAGTAAATCTGACCAGCAGCGGATCTACAAACTGGCTTATTATGACCCTCTTACCCAGTTACCCAATCGTCGTCTGTTGCTGGAACGGATCACCGACATCCAGCATGAAGCGGATCGTAGAGGCTTTTATGCCGCGCTACTCTTTATCGACCTCGATCACTTTAAACGCCTGAATGATACGCTGGGACATTCCTATGGTGATGAGTTACTGCAACAGCTTTCCACACGTTTACAACATAGTTTGCGCCAAACCGATACTCTGGCACGGCCAGGTGGTGACGAATTTATCCTGCTGGCACCAACCTATAAAGCGACTTTAGATGAAGCTGCAGTCGACGCCCAGCAGCTGGCCGCTAAGTTACTGACCCAGATCCGCGAACCTTTTTTACTGAAAAACCGCCAATATCAGATTACCGCCAGTATCGGCATTGTATTATTTAATAGCAGTAACAAAACCATAGATGAACTGATGTCATCTGCTGATCTGGCAATGTACCACTCGAAAGAGCAAGGACGAAACCAGCTGTATTTCTTCGAACCTGGTATGCAGCAGCGCAGCTTGTTGCGACAACAGTTGGAATCGGAAATGCATCTGGCATTAAGCCAACAGCAGTTCAAATTGTTCTTTCAGCCTAAGGTCAATAACAAAGGCAAGCTGACCGGTTATGAGGCTCTGTTGCGCTGGCTACACCCTGAGCGCGGCATGATCAGTCCGGAGCAGTTTATTCCGGTGGCCGAAACCTCCGGCTTTATTACCGTACTGGGCCAGTGGATACTGGCAGAAGCCTGTAACGCACTTAAACACCTTACCGACCCTCAGCTGACCATAGCCATTAATGTCAGCAAACGACAATTACAAACACCTGATTTTGTCGAAAAAACGCTACTACAAATTAGGACTGCCGGCATCAAGGCTTCACGCCTGGAATTTGAAATTACCGAAAGTATGCTAATGACGGATGTCGAACAAACCCGGCAAAAACTACAGCAACTGCATCAGCAGGGGATCCGCTTTGCACTGGATGACTTTGGTACCGGCTATTCGTCTTTGGCTTTCTTAAAAAATGTTCCGATCCAGGTACTGAAAATAGATCGCTCCTTTGTCCGTGATTTTCTGAGCGACCAAACCGACTACGCTATCGTCGATACCATTATCAGTATGGCTAAAACGCTAAAGCTAACCGTAGTGGCAGAAGGCGTGGAAACCACGGAACAATTTAAGATGCTCTCCTGGCTAAAATGCGACCTGTTTCAAGGGTTTCTGTTCGGTAAACCCGCGCCCGAATTCTGCCTGCCACAGCCTGTTGAGCAGTTGTTAACCTTACCCATAGCAGATCATCCGATATGACTTATCAGACCGAAGAGAGCATGCTGCACCCGGCGATAGCCGCTACACCGCGGCAACACTATGTTGCCGACCGGAGTCGTGAAGCCCTGATCTCCGGACACAGCCTGCCAACCCAGGCAGCTTTACAACGCTTGCTAAATTTACTGCCACCACTCAATCCCGGCAGCGCCATTTTGCACGTCGGTGGGGGCAGTGGCTATGTCGCAGCCGTGCTGGCAAAGCTGGTGCGCCGGGTTTATGTGGTCGAACGCGACCAACAGCGGCTTGATCAGGCGGCACAACGACTGGCTGCTGATGGCCAGGAAAATATTGAACTGATCCATGCCGATGCCAATAGTGCTTTTAGTGTGCGTGAACCCTGCCAGCTGATACTCTGTACCTGCCAGCTAACGGAACTGCAGTATCTGGAGCCCTGGTTAACAGAACACGGTTATTTGGTGCTGCTGGAGCAAGAACAGGCCGCATTTTCCAATCTGGTACTGTATCAAAAGGTCGCCGGCAAACTGGAACGGCGGCAAAATCTGGGCTGGATTGATTTTAGCCGCCGTTTGCAGCAGAGCATTATCGATTTAGGACTGGCCGACGAGCAATTACTGCGTGAAGCCAGCCTGGAAGCCAAAAAACAGCATAAACCGCTGCTGCAGGTGCTAACCAAGAAACTTAATTTGGATGAACGCAAACTCTATGCGTCGCTGGCGGCAGAGCGTCAGTTGGCGTTGCAGGATTTTGACGAGCTGGTAAAGCTGCTCGACTGCCAGTTGTTCAACCAGTTCTCCCATACATACCTCGACAGTCAGCATGTGTTACCTGTTGCCTATCAACAGCAGCAGCTGTTACTGGCCACTGATAATCCTGATATTCAACTGGACGAGTTGTCGGGAATGAATGGCAGCGGTGGCATCCGCTGTGTATTAGTCACGCCAACCGACTTCAAACGTCTTTGGTCACATCTGGATGTCGCTCAGCGCAGCAATTTTGCCCGACCGGCCACTAACCCTGAACCGGCCGAGAACCGTGAAGCCAATGCCGATACGGTAAATCCTTATCTGGTTGCCTTGTATGAAGCCATTCTGCTGGAGGCAGTTAGCGAAAATGCCAGCGATATCCATCTGGAGTTTTATAATAATGCCGCCAGAGTCCGGCTCAGGGTAGACGGCGATTTACATAACGTACCACATTTTCAGTTTAGCCTGGCGGAGATGGCGGGCCTGGTCAACATCATCAAAATCCGGGCAGAACTCAATATTGCCGAGCGCCGCTTACCCCAGGGCGGACGCTCACAATTAAAACATGGTAATAACACCTACGACCTGAGGATCCAGACTCAGCCAGCATTACATGCCGAACATGTGGTGATCCGGCTGCTAAAACACACCGGCCGCGCTCTGACCATGCAGGAGCTGGGCATGTCGCCCAAGGTCGCCAGCTATTATCATCGCTTACTGAACAACCCGGCCGGTTTAGTGCTGGTCGTAGGGCCAACCGGTTCCGGTAAGTCAACCACACTCTATGCCGGTCTACAGGAGCTGGCTGATGACGGCACCCGTAAAGTGATCACGGTGGAAGACCCTATCGAATATTCGATTGATAATATTCAACAAACCCGTATCCGCAGCGATATTGGCTTTGATTTTCCGGAGGCATTACGGGCCTTTGTACGGGAAGATCCCGATGTGATTCTGGTTGGCGAAATTCGCGACCACCCAACCGCCTTAGAAGCGATCCGCGCATCGCAAACCGGCCATTTGGTGCTATCTACACTGCACTGTAATGATGCGGTGGACGCGCTGCAACGGCTGTATGATTTGAATATTCATCCCAATTCGCTGGCCAGCGAATTACTGGCGGTGATTGCCCAGCGTCTGGCCAAACGCATCTGCCCGCACTGTAAAACAGAAGCCAGCCCGGACCCGGCCATTTTACGTGAAGTCTTTCCGCAAGGTGTACCAGCCAGTTTCCGCTGCTACGAGGGTAAAGGCTGCAGCCATTGTCATGACCGCGGGACCAAAGGGCGTACCGCTGTGGTGGAGTTTATGCAGGTTAATACCGATATTCGCAGCGCCATTTCGCGCCAACCCCCGATCACCGAAATTCGCTGGCAAGCCCTCGATGCCGGCTTGATCACCATGCGGGATAGTGCACTGGATCTGGTAATTAACGGCATTATTCCGCTATCTGAACTACCCAAAATTCTGCCGCAAGATCGGATGGCACCTGAAGCCCGCGGCGGCACCCGGAGAAGCTGATGCATACTACCGCAGATAAACAACGCCTGCCGGCTGAGCAGAGCTTTGCCGAAGAATTACAGCGTTTACAGCACTGGGATCCGGCACCCGTGCCGCCGGGTTGGCAGCTATCGCCGATCGCCGCTGAGAAATTTATCCTCGGCGATCCGGCACTCGGGATCCATAAAAAATTTATTGCCGCCCCCAATGTCGTGACGCGGGTCATAATCTCGCTATGTACCCAACGCGGCTGCTTGTTAATTGGTGAACCCGGTACTGCCAAATCCTGGTTATCAGAATTACTGTGTGCCGCTATATCCGGCGACTCTTCACTGATCGTGCAGGGCGGGGCGGTAAATAGCGTCGATCAGTTGCTCTACAGCTGGAATCAGGCCATTTTGCAGCGTGAAGGACCCAGTCTGGCGGCTTTAGTCCCAAGCCCGCTGTACCGGGCAATGCGTGACGGCAAATTTGTGCGCTTTGAGGAGATGTCGCGTTGCCCACAACCACTGCAAGATGCAGTATTGTCGCTGCTATCCGACCGGGTAATTACTATTCCTGAACTCAGCGGCGAGCAGGGCGTGCTGTATGCGAAAAAAGGCTTCAATATTATCGCCACCGCCAACAGTGTCGATGAAGGCTTACATAAAATGAGCGCCGCCCTGAAACGCCGGATGAACTTTGAACATATTAAACCGATCAGCCATATTGACGATGAAATCAGTGTCGTGATGTGGGAAACCGCCAAGCTGAATGCTGCAGCCGGTATCGACATCACGCTCGACCCATTGCTGTTCGAAATGCTGGCGACCATTTTCCATGAACTGCGCAATGGCCAAACACTGGACGGACGCAGCACCGACCGGCTGGCTGCGGCGGCAATGTCGACCGCCGAAGCCGTGGTGGTAGGTCATACGCTTTGCGTACATAGTTACTATTATCAGCAAGGCCAGCTGGAATATGGCCAGTTGCTGCATTTCTTACTGGGTTCGGCCTTAAAAGATAACCCCGAAGATCGACGCCGTTTATTGCACTATTTTGATAGCGAAATCAGTAACAAAGCCGGTAGCCATTGGCAGCAATTGTATCGGCACCGCGAATTAATTTTATAGAAATGTAAATTTTTCTCGTTAACTGCTTGCAGAATCGCCACCACTGTATTAGTGTATTAATACAGTTATGATGGAGACAAGGATATGCCAGCAGTGATCGAAATTAACGCCTTAAGCCGCAACTTTAGCGGCCGTACCGTCCTGCACCAACTGCAGGCCAATGCCAACGAAGGCGATGTGGTCGCGCTATTAGGCAAAAACGGGGCCGGTAAAACGACCTTACTGGAAACGGTACTTGGTTTTGCAGTGCCGCAGCAGGGTGAGGTAAGGTTATTTGGCACGCCAAGCACCGAAATCGGTGCCAGAGAAAAGCAACTGATTGGCTTTGTACCCCAGCAAGACGAACTGCTGGAGCAACTGACCCCGTACGAGCAACTTGAGTTATTCGCCCGCTTTCAACCGAACTGGGACCCACGGCTGGCAGATCGCCTGAGTAGCAGCTGGGAAATCCCTCTGACGACCCGTATTAGCAAGCTGTCACTCGGGCAGCGACAAAAACTGTCTATCATGCTGGCGCTGTGTCACAAACCCCGGTTACTGATTCTGGATGAACCCGTTGCCAGTCTGGATCTGCTGGCACGGCGGCAGTTCCTGACCGAGCTGGTAAATATTGCCGCCGATCAGCAAACAACGATTATCTTTTCCTCCCATATCGTTACCGATATGGAGCGGGTGGCGAATAAAGTCTGGCTATTAAAAGATCAGCAGTTTTTATGGCAGGGTGAACTAGATGAACTAAAAGAGTCCGTGGTACGGTTGCATCTGAGCACCGAACAAAGCTTGCCGGCATCGCTGCCACCACTGCAGATATTACATCAGCAACAACAGGCATCTCAATACACTGTTACCGTAACCAACTGGCAACCAGAATGGCAGGCCGGCTTAGAACAGCAGCTGGCCGCCAGTATCCGGGTTGAACACCTGAATCTGGAAGAAATTTTTCTGGAGCTGCACCGATGAGCGCCTGGTTTGCCTTGCTTGGCCGCCTGTTATGGCCAAGTATCGTGATCAAAGTTGTTTGGGGCCTGCTAGTACTGCTGCTAATTGCTACTTTGCTCAGCCCTTACCCTAAAGCCATGGTAGTACCTCTGGCTTGCCTGATGTTATTGCTGTTTTGTATTCCGTTGCAGTTTATGACGCTCTGCCGACGTGGCAGCTGGCGCTTACTGCCCAATTTCCGCCGCCATAGCCGGCAGCAGTTGTTACTGAGCGCGGTACTATTCGGTTGTTTAGCCGGCACCCTGCTGGGGTTGGTAGAGCAAAGCTTTATGCTGGGGTTGCAATTAGGCGTACTGGCCTTTGCCAACTTGATCCTGCCATGTCTGGTGCTGGGCCATTTGCGGCCACTTTGGTTTGGCAGCAGCTTACTGATCCTGATATTGGCCGCTGAGCTACCGCAACAATTGCCCCTGTTTAGCCTGCCATTGCTGTTAACGCTGCTTGGCCTGCTTAATATGTTGCTACTCGCCTGGTTTGCCCTGAATTGGTTAACCCCGGACAAGCGCTATCAGAGCAGCACTGGTGCCCGTACTCCCTGGCTCGCAATGCAGCGCCTGACCCGCCGCGCAGGTTCACTTTCCGGTACCTTATTACTGGGACAGGGCGATAGCTGGCTTTCGCGCAGCTTACGCTATCTGGCTTATTGCTGGTATCTGCCGGCGGCAATGTGGCTTTGGGGTGCCTTATTTGGCAATAACGGCTTGCCCGAAGATCTGCTGCTTCGAGCCTTATATATTTTCTTACCCGCAGTGTTGCTGCTGGAACAACTGACCCTGATGCTAAAACGCGTCAGACGTGCCTGGTTACAACTGCCGGTCAGCCGGGAGCAACTTTATCCACTGCTGGAACAACAGGCAGCGCAACATATCCTGCTCTGTACCCTGATTTTAGCGCCGCTGGTGCTGCTGTTGGCACCGGATTTGGTCGCTGCCGCCTGCACTTTGCTGCTATGGCCAAGCCTGCTGGCGTGTTCGGTATTACTAAACTGGCGTTTAATCAATCAGCCATTGTGGCAAAGTGGCCTGGTGTTGGTAAGCTTGCAATTTGGCGGTGTCATACTATTGCTGACGCACTGGTCCAGTTCCTGGCTGTTACTGTTGAGCACCGCAGGGCTATGGTTGCTGGCAGCTGCATTGCGCCGCCATGTTAAAGCCCAGCTGCAGCAATTGGACTGGGGACAACTTAAGTTAATCAACCCACATGCTATCAGGAGTGGGTTATGAGTAATAAAGCTGCGCTACCTGTCGCTGTGAGTAATTGTGGCCGGCTACTCACCCTTACCCCCCTGGGAAGCTTCGTCTGGGGGGTGATCGGTTTTTTTTGGTTACTGGGCTTTGCCGCTCCCTTTAGTTTTGTGCTGGCAAACTTACTGTTGCTGCCCTATTACTACGGCAGCCTGTTACCAAAAGCCTTATATTTTATGCGCAGTAGTTATGGCCGGTTATTGCTAAGTCAGACTGAACGTCTGGTCGGTCTGACACTGCTGGCGTCAGTGGTTGTTCTGTTACCTATTCCGGGTCTACTTCACGTCACTGGCGAGCAGTTAAACGCAGTTCCGCTATGGCAACTGATACTGATATTGGCCGGCATCCATGCACTAATGCATATTCTGGCGTTATGGTTAACCAAGCAAAAAGTCGAAGCAGGTATGGTGATGCTGGTTGTAACCCTATACATACTGCCGAACGGATTTTTTCTGCTTTTTTTTGACCATCAACAATGGTTTGGTTTCACTTTGGCGATTGCGAGTCTGAGTGTCGTCGCCGTTGTTAGCAAAACTTTATTGGCATCAGGTAAGCTATCAAAGCCTGACTTTAGATTTTGCTGGCCGCAAAGGATAATTCAGCCATCCTTAGCGCTGAGTCTGCACCTGCAACAAAACGGGCACTGGTTCTCCCGGTTCTGTATCTATTGTTGTTATTGTTTTGCATTACCTGTGATCGAAAGCACTGTTTACCTGCTTACTGCTGGTCAGTGGCAATGGCAGCCGGCTGACAGCTGGACGCTCTTTAAGAATATGCTACTAGTTATCCCATTACTGTGTTGGTTACTTCAAATTCGGCACCAATTAACGAACTTAGGTAAAGCCTGGTTATTTTATCCTTTTAGCCGCCAGCAACTGTTTTACTACCTGGAACGCTACTATCTGCAGCAGCTGCTGTTACTGTTGCTACCGCTATGCCTCTTGCTGCTAAGTTGCGGCCTGACTCAGGCGAAGCTGCTGGTTGCCTTATTACTTAGTCTGGCTTTATTACTCAGTTGTACTTACCTGTTATTAGGGGCCCAAACCAAATCAGGCTTTTATTGGGGTTATGGACTTATCTTTGCTTTCTGCATCGAGATCTGGCCTGTATCTATCCAGGCCAACACCCAAAGTTGGCTGTTAGCCGGCTTATTGCTAACGGCACTGTTATTACGCGGCTGGGCAATTAAAAACTGGCAACAACGGGATTTTACCCAAGCCGCCAAAGCAGTGAGGCAGCAGGATGTTTAGTATTAACCCCAATAGTGGCGAACCCATATATCGACAGCTCACCGAGCAGGTCAAACGTATGGTGGCAGGAGGTCAGTTGCAGCCGGGCGCTGAGCTGCCCTCAGTGCGGGAATTAGCCGCGCAATATGCGATTAACCCGATGACCATCTCCAAAGCCTATAGCCTACTGGAGGCTGAAGGCCTGTTAGAGCGCCAGCGCGGCAAGCCGATGACGATAGCCGCAGCCAGCGCGCCGAGCCAAACCGAAGCCAGCCGCCTGCAGCAACTGTTGCCGCAATTGCAACAACTGGTGCTGGCCGCAGATCAGTTGCAACTTTCCAAAGAGATTGTAATATCCACGTTATCGAACCTACTCGACAGGATGTCAGATGATGCTTAAACACCTCTCGCCACTGCTGAAAATCCGTAACTTTTGCCAACGCCACCCATTACGTGTATTGTTTGCAACTATTTTTGCGATTGCAACAGTACATTATGCCCTGCAGCATGAGGTTATCTTCACGATTGCGGCATTAAATGTCGTGATCCAAAGCCTTTTCGTCGGCCTAAAGCCCAACCCTTCGCACGAGCCAGAATGGGTAGCCGATATTTTTACTCAGCTAAAGCGCGAGCAAGATGTGCTCCACGTGAAACAACGTCAACTTAAAGTGCAGCAGATTAAAAAGGTGGCGCTCAGTAGGCTGGATGAGCAGCAAGCGCTGCTGGACTTCCCGTTTAACCTTTACCGTGTCACCGCAATGCGCTTTCCGGCTGCGCAATTAGCTGCCTTGCAAGCCTGGCTGGCGACGGAACTACCGCAGGCTGAGATTATCGACTAACTGGCTAAACCAGCCAGAGCAGCTAACGCTGACCGGAGTGTGATATGCTCTGCCCTGGGGAACAACCAGGCAGAGCGACCCGTGCTCTGACAAACCAGAATAACGAGAATCACCTATGTTACTGATCCTGAAATTAGTCGCCGGCATAATGCTGGGGATGCTGATGGGGCTGTATGCGCCACATTGGCTAACGCAAATCCTGATCACCTTTAAAGCCTTATTTGGTCAGTTGCTGTTTTTTACTATTCCGCTACTTATCCTGTTTTTTATTACCAGTGGTATTGCCGCCCTGCCGCGTAATTCCGGCAAATTATTGGGCCGCACCCTGGGCATAGCTTACTTATCGACTATCGCGGCCGGTAGCTTCGCGTTTTTAATTGCAGCAGGGGTTATTCCTATGCTGGCGCCAGCGGCGGCCGATCTGGCCAGTACTGCCGGTGTTAACTTAACGCCTTATATCGAACTGAATATCCCACCACTATTTAACGTGATGACGGCGTTAGCACTGGCCTTTATCTTTGGCCTGGGTATCGCCAGTACTCAGGCGACCTCACTAAAGCAACTGTCGGATCAGGGCCGCGATATTATTCAGCTGTTACTAACCCGGATTATTATTCCGTTGTTGCCGTTATACATTGCAGGTGTCTTTGCACAGATGGCTGCCGCTGGTAGTGTTTTTGTTACCTTAAAAACCTTTGGCATAGTGCTGATTATGGCGATAGTACTGCACTGGTTATGGATTATTACGCTCTTTCTGATTGCCGGCCTGAAAGCCGGTAAGTCACCACTGAGCCTAATTAAGAATATGCTGCCAGCTTATTTTACTGCGCTGGGGACTATGTCGAGCGCTGCTACCATTCCGGTCTCGCTGCAAGCCACCAAAAATAATGGTGTAAAAGAAGATGTCGCCAACTTTACCGTGCCGCTGTGTGCGACCACCCATTTAGCCGGCTCAACCATTACCATCGTATCCTGCGCTGTTGCGGTGATAATGATGAAGAGCAATCTCGAAATCCCGTCTCTGCTAACCATGCTGCCCTTTATTCTGACCTTGGGTATCGTGATGCTGGCAGCACCGGGCGTGCCTGGCGGAGCTGTGATGTCGGCCGTCGGATTATTGGGCTCAATGCTGGGCTTTGGCGAAGGCGCCATAGCACTGATGATAGCGCTTTATATGGCGCAGGATAGCTTCGGTACGGCCTGTAATGTTACCGGTGATGGCGCCATAGCAGTGCTGGTAGATAACAGTTAAAGCAGCTGCTGGCCGGCGCTCCCCGGCCAGCTTTTTTGGCTAAAGATAAGCGTAAGATGATAGAATCTCCCTGCGTCGCCTGCTGTAAGTTAGATAGTGCCAAGGTCTGCATTGGCTGCTATCGGCATATCAGTGAAATTGTCGACTGGAACCGTCGCTCAGAAGCTGAGCTGGCTGCTATTATGCAGCAGGTGGCGGCACGTAAAGCAGCTTATCAGCAACAAGATATCTTCAATATCACAACCAGCCCAATAACGCAGGCCGAGTGGCAGGCAGCAAAACAAGCATCAAAACGATCACAAGATTGAGCCTTACACAAAGCCTGTCCCGACATAAAATTAACCCCACGACTTGGTGGGGTTAATAACAGCGATTACTTTTTAATTTTCACCGGCCGTTGCCAGCCTTCGATATGCCGCTGCTTGGCGCGGGCTACCACCAGCTCGCCATCGGCGGCATCGCGGGTTAGCACTGAACCGGCACCGACAGTCGCATTCACGCCTACCGTAACCGGTGCGACCAGTGAGCTGTTAGAGCCAATAAAGGCGCCATCTTTAATGGTGGTAACAAATTTATTCGCACCATCATAGTTACAGGTAATGGTGCCGGCGCCAACATTGACTTTATCGCCAATCACCGCATCGCCTAAATAAGTAAGATGGTTAGCCTTGGAGCCTTTGCCAAGGGTGGTTTTTTTCATCTCAACAAAGTTGCCAACATGGCTGTCGTCCAGCATTACGCTGTCTGGCCGTAAACGGGCATAAGGGCCAACCGAGCAATCACTGCCCACTGTCGCTTGTTCAATCATCGAGTTCGGTTTAATTTCGGTGTTATCACCAATGCTGCAGTCTTTTAGAATACAGTTGGCACCAATGGTCACGCCTTTACCCAGCACGACTTTACCTTCGAAAATCACGTTGATATCGATCATTACATCGTTACCTACTGTAACGGTACCGCGCACATCGATGCGCGCCGGATCGCGCAGATTGGCGCCAGCCAGCATCAGCTCTTCAGCCTTACGCTGCTGATAAGCGCGCTCTAAGGCGGCTAACTGCACCCGATTATTGGCGCCCTCGACTTCCATCGGGTTTTGCGGTTGGGCAGTGGCAATGTCCACACCTTCACTATGCGCCATCGCGATAACATCAGTCAGATAATATTCGCCCTGGGCATTACTATTCGATAACCGGCTCAGCCAGCCTTTTAGCTGTTTACCCGGCAGCGCCATAATGCCGCTATTTACTTCCTGAATTTTCAGTTGCTCTGGCGAAGCATCTTTTTGCTCGACAATGCCGACTACCTTGCCGTTTTCGCGCACAATACGGCCATAGCCGGTTGGGTTCAGCAGATTGACGGTAAGAATGGCTAAACCGTTAGCCGGTTTTGCTGCCAGCAGTTGCTGCAGTGTTTCCAGCCGGGTTAACGGCACATCGCCATACAGCACTAATACGGTATCTTCGTCAGCGATATTCGGGATGGCTTGCGCCACCGCATGGCCGGTGCCCAGCTGCTCCGCCTGTAATACCCAATGCAGTGGCTGCTCGCCCATAGCGGCTTTTAACGCCTCGGCACCATAACCATAAACCAGTTGTGGCTTGTCGGCCCCCAGCGCGCGGGCAGTATCAATCACATGCTGTACCATCGGCCGCTCGGCTACTTTGTGCAATACCTTAGGTAAGTCCGATTTCATCCGTGTGCCTTTACCGGCGGCTAAAATGACGACATTTAAACCCATAATAACGATCCTGTTGTGTAAGATGCCGGTATTTTAACAAGGATAGGCTGCGATGTAAGCCAACCCTCAGAAAAAAGGGAGCCTGGCGGCTCCCTCTGCATCGCAGCTATCGCTGGTTAATTGGCGGCACGGCCGTCACCAATATATTTGTCGAAAAAGGCTAACATTTTTTGCCAACGTTCGACGTTATTTTCCGGCTTGTAAAAGCCATGGCCTTCTTTTTCTTTAACCAACCACTCAAACGGGTGATTGCGCTTTTCCAGCTCGGCCCGTAAACGGTCGGCATGAATAATAGGCACCCGCTGATCTTCCTTACCGTGGATAATAAATACCGGTGCTTTAAGCTTGTCTAAGTGCTTGATCGGTGACTGGGCATCAAGCCGCTCTTTATCACGGCCAATCGCCATTTCCAGATAGTTAATCCCGCTTTTGCGTTGTGGAATATCACCATCGGTGTACATCAGATTCAAATCAAAGACCCCAACAAAACCGACAGTACATTTATATAAGTCCGGCTCCCGCACCGCACTCATTAAAGCAGCATACCCACCGTAAGAGCCACCATAGGCACATACCCGGCTTTGGTCGACGATACCCTCTTTGACCAGATGTAACACGCCATCGGTCATATCATCAATCATTGTCGTGCCCCAATTCAGATAGCCGGCCTGTAAAAAGCTGCGGCCAAAACCACCCGAACCACGGAAGTTAGGCTGTAAAACAGCATAACCGTGTTGCGCTAAAACCTTAGCATCACTGTCGTAATCCAGGTAGTCGCGAGGACCATGCGGGCCACCATGCGGTAACATAATCAGCGGTAGATTTTTGGCTTCTTTGTTGTTGGGTAAGGTTAGGATGGCGTGAATATCCAGGCCGTCACGACTCTTATAAAAAATCGCCTGGGTTTGCGCCAGCTGCTCAGCTTTAAGCCAGGGACTGGCATTAAGCAAATAACTTAATTGCTTATTTTTTAGATCATAGATATAAAATTCCACTGGGTGGTTGGCAGAGCGCACCGAGAGGATTGCCAGACTGTTGTCACGGGTGCCTGACGTTATGCCTATGCGACGACCGGGAAAGGCGGCACGCAATCCTTGCAAATGCGCACTGAACTCCTGACTTTGTACATCAGCAAAAAACACTTCATCATAAATATCATAATCATAGGCAGCACCTATGACTTCATTAACCAGGCCATTTCGGACACTATAAATTGGCGCAACATCGACTTTAGGATGGTGAGCAATGATTTCTTCCTGACCCGTTTCAGGATTGAAAATGCTGATTGCCTGAGTATCAGTCTGAGTGTCACTTAAACCCAGGATGCGGACATTATCAGCCATAAAACGTAGCGGAATAAAACTGCCATCACGTTGACCATAGCGACGTAAGGTTTGCCACTCGCTACGCTCGTCTTTGCGATACATCATTACCATTTCATTATCGTTATTCTGATCAACACCAACCGCAATACGTGCTACACCGTTGCCATCAGTGATCATATCCGACGAACGCATCGGCGCCCGCGCAATCTGCCGGGTACGTCCGTTATCGATATTTAGCCGCTTAATTAAGCTAAAAGAGCCCACCCTATTTGGCGTAGCGCTGACGATCAGCACAAAGTTATCTTCCGCCGGCAGATAGTTAATAACGACCGCCGGATCTTTATCGTTATCCGCCCGATAACCGGTTAACATCCGCGGATTAGAGCCATCAGCATTAACCGCAAAAATTTCACCGGTTGGCACAGGGGTTTCCAGCGAGCCGATGTCCCGTACCAGATTAATCAAAATCCGTTCAGCATTAGCCCAGTTAATGGCGCCAATCGAATCCTTTCCGGTAAAGTGACGAACACTAAGGATTTTATTAGTTTTAATATCGATAACCTGCAGGTAAATATTACCTTCATCGCTGCGCGTGGTTGCAGCCAGATATTTACCGGTTGGCGAGATCTTTATCTCCAGAAACTGAGCCTGTCTGGCGTAATCTTCCAGGGTCAGGGTTTGAGCCGCTACACCAAACTGGCATAGCATAAACAGTGCGGCTATTAGCAGGCGCATGGTGAGTTTTCCTGTGTTGTTATTATCGAATGCGTAGCCGTTTTACTATAAGGAGGTTTACTGCTTGGTACAAGTTGTAACAGGGCCGTTACAAAGAATTTTTTGATATAAAAAAACCACCCGCAGGTGGTTTTTTAAACTCGCAAGACTTATTTCTTCCGCATTTTCTGAATAACGCGCAGCTGGGCAATGGCTTCCGCCAGTTGTGCCGCAGCCTCAGCGTAATTAAAGTCAGCGCTGGCATGCTGCATGGCTTCTTCAGCACGTTTTTGTGCGTCTAAAGCAGCCTGCTCATCTAAGTCTTCGCCACGTACCGCTACATCGGCCAGCACTGTAATGTTGTCGGGTTGTACTTCTAATACACCACCAGCAACATAAATCAGATGCTCTTCGCCAAACTGCTTCACGATACGGACCATGCCAGGTTTCAGGGTGGTCAGTAAAGGGGCGTGAAAGGGTAACACACCCAACTCGCCCTCACTGCCTGTGACCTGCACGGATTCGACAAGGCCGGAGAAGATTTTTTCTTCGGCACTTACTACATCCAGTTGCACTGTCATCGCCATCTCGCTCTCCTAAAGCCTGAACTTACAGTTTCTTCGCTTTTTCGATCGCTTCGTCGATTGAACCAACCATGTAGAAAGCCTGCTCTGGCATATGGTCATATTCACCGGCCAGGATGCCTTTAAAGCCACGGATAGTTTCTTTCAGCGGCACGTACTTACCTGGTGAGCCAGTGAATACTTCAGCAACGAAGAATGGCTGTGACAGGAAGCGCTGAATTTTACGCGCCCGGTATACAGTAGTACGGTCTTCATCAGACAGTTCATCCATACCCAGAATGGCGATAATATCTTTCAGCTCTTTGTAACGCTGCAGTACTGTTTGTACGCCACGCGCCACTTCATAGTGCTCTTTACCGATAACCAGTGGGTCTAACTGACGAGAGGTAGAGTCCAGTGGGTCGATCGCCGGGTAAATACCCAGTGACGCAATGTTACGGCTTAATACAACGGTCGCATCTAAGTGCGAGAACGTCGTTGCCGGTGACGGGTCAGTTAAGTCATCCGCAGGTACGTAAACGGCCTGGATTGACGTGATAGAACCGGTCTTAGTTGAGGTGATACGCTCTTGCAGTACACCCATCTCTTCCGCCAGGGTTGGCTGATAACCTACTGCTGAAGGCATACGGCCTAACAGTGCAGATACTTCAGTACCGGCCAGAGTATAACGGTAGATGTTGTCAACGAAGAACAGAACATCACGGCCTTCATCCCGGAACTTTTCTGCCATGGTTAAGCCGGTTAAGGCTACGCGCAGACGGTTTCCTGGTGGCTCGTTCATCTGACCATACACTAACGATACTTTATCCAGTACGTTAGAGTCTTTCATCTCGTGATAGAAGTCGTTACCTTCACGGGTACGCTCACCTACACCGGCGAATACTGAATAGCCGCTGTGCTCGATCGCGATGTTCCGGATCAGCTCCATCATGTTTACAGTTTTACCTACACCGGCACCACCGAACAGACCAACTTTACCACCCTTGGCGAACGGACATACCAAGTCGATAACCTTGATACCCGTTTCCAGCAGGGCGTTTGAAGCTGCCTGATCTTCGTAGCTTGGTGCAGCGCGGTGGATTGACCAACGCTCTTCTTCACCGATTGGGCCAGCTTCGTCGATTGGCTCACCCAGAACGTTCATAATACGGCCCAGCGTGGCTTTACCCACCGGAACCTGAATTGCTTTACCAGTATTGGTAACTGAAGTGCCACGACGTAAACCGTCAGTAGAACCCAGCGCGATTGCACGCACCGTACCGCCACCCAGCTGCTGCTGAACTTCCAGCACCAGACCTTGCAGGTCACCGTCGGTAACGTTTAACGCGTCATAGATACCAGGTACCGCGTCTTGTGGAAAATCGATATCCACAACGGCGCCAATGATTTGGACGACCTTACCTTGACTCATGATGTTTCCTCAATTTTGCAAAACTCTTTACCTTAGCCTACAGCAGCCGCGCCCGCGACGATTTCACTGAGCTCTTGGGTAATCGCAGCCTGACGTGCCTTGTTGTAAACCAACTTCAGGTCATCCATCAGGTTTCCGGCGTTATCGGTTGCGGCCTTCATCGCCACCATCCGTGCTGCCTGTTCACTGGCAGAATTTTCTACAACGCCTTGGTACACTTGCGATTCAATATAACGAGACAGCAACATATCCAGGATAGGTTTTGGATCCGGCTCGTAAATATAATCCCAGCTGTGCTCACGCTTCGCGAGGTCTGTTTTTGGCAGAGGTAACAGTTGATCGATCACTGGCTCTTGCTTCATGGTGTTAACAAACTTGTTGTACACCAGGAATAAGCGGTCAATCCGGCCTTCGTCAAATGCTTTCAGCATGACCTGTACCGAACCAATCACGTCCGCCAGCCGTGGTACATCACCTGAACCGGCCTGGGCAGCTACTACCTTACCACCAAACCGCTTAAAGAACGCCGCAGCCTTGTTACCAATGATGGCAAACTCGGTATCCACGCCTTTTTCTTTCCAGCTTTTCAGCTCAATAGCAACTTTCTTAAACTCGTTGGTGTTCAGGCCACCGCAAAGACCACGGTCGGTTGAAATAACGATGTAACCAACCCGCTTAACTTCGCGCTCCGCTAAATACGGATGGCGATATTCCAGCGAGCCTTGTGCCACGTTACCGATCACTTTGCGCATACCTTCAGCGTATGGGCGAGTTGCAGCCACGCGGTCCTGCGCTTTGCGCATTTTACTGACCGCAACTTTTTCCATAGCACTGGTGATCTTGCGAGTATTGTTAATACTCCCGATCTTACTTTTTATCTCTTTACCACCGGCCATGACTGTATCTCCGATTTATTCAACGAATGGGGTGGCACAGGCCACCCACATTGCTTACCAGGTCTGCGTTGCCTTGAATTTCTCAATAGCGGCTTTAAACGTAGACTCGATTTGGTCGTTGTAGTTACCGGTTTTGTCGATCTCAGCCATCAGCTCAGCGTGTTCGGCTTTCATAAAGGCAATCAAACCGGCTTCAAAGTCCAGGACTTTAGCCACGTCGACGTCTTTCATAAAACCTTTTTCGATAGCGAAAATAGACACGCCCATCTCAGCAACTGACATCGGGCTGTACTGCAGCTGTTTCATCAGCTCAGTAACCTTCTGACCGTGCTCTAACTGGGCACGGGTTGCATCATCCAGGTCAGAGGCGAACTGCGCGAACGCAGCCAGTTCTGAGTACTGGGCCAGGGCCAGACGGATACCGCCACCCAGCTTTTTGATGATCTTAGTTTGGGCTGCACCACCTACCCGTGATACCGAAATACCGGCGTTAACCGCTGGACGGATACCGGCGTTGAACAAGTCAGTTTCTAAGAAGATCTGACCGTCAGTAATCGAAATTACGTTAGTAGGTACGAACGCAGAAACGTCACCGGCTTGGGTTTCGATAATTGGCAGCGCGGTTAATGAACCGGTTTTACCTGTTACCGTACCTTTGGTGTAGCGCTCTACGTAGTCAGCATTAACGCGTGATGCGCGCTCCAGCAGACGAGAGTGAAGATAGAATACGTCACCTGGGTAAGCTTCACGGCCTGGTGGACGACGTAACAGTAACGAGATCTGACGGTAAGCTACAGCTTGCTTCGACAGGTCATCGTATACGATCAGAGCGTCTTGACCGTTGTCACGGAAGTATTCACCCATGGTACAGCCAGAGTAGGGTGCCAGGAACTGCAGGGCAGCAGCTTCAGACGCTGATGCAACCACAACGATAGTGTGGGCCAGGGCGCCGTGCTCTTCCAGCTTACGTACTACGTTAGCGATGGTAGAAGCCTTTTGACCTACAGCGACATAAACACACTTAACGCCAGTACCTTTCTGGTTGATGATGGCATCGATCGCCAGTGCAGTTTTACCGGTCTGACGGTCACCGATCAACAATTCACGTTGACCACGGCCGATTGGAATCATCGCATCAACCGATTTGTAACCGGTTTGCATTGGTTGGTCTACCGATTGACGGTCGATTACGCCCGGTGCAATCTTTTCTACCGGCTCATAGCCAGCAGCATCGATTGGGCCTTTACCATCAATAGGAGCACCCAGCGTATTTACTACGCGGCCTAACAGACCAGGACCTACTGGAACTTCCAGGATCCGGCCAGTGCTTTTAACTTTAGTGCCTTCCGTCAGATCCGCATACGGACCCATTACTACCGCGCCCACTGAGTTACGTTCTAAGTTCAGTGCGATAGCATAACGGCTGCCAGGAAGCTCAATCATCTCGCCTTGCATACAGTCTGCCAGGCCATTGATGCGAATGATACCGTCAGTTACCTGAACGATGGTACCTTCGTTGCGAGCTTCACTGACCACGTTGAACTGAGCAATACGACTTTTGATCAGTTCAGATATTTCTGTGGAATTCAGTTGCATTCTCTGTTCCCCATTAAGACTGCAGCGCAGTTGCCAGGCGATCCAATTTACCGCGGACCGAGCCATCTATTACCATGTCACCGGCTTTAATCAGCATACCGCCGACGACTTCCGGGTTGACGCTACAGTTCAATTTAACCTTGCGTTGCAAACGTTGCGACAATGCAGCAATCAGCTTGTCCTGTTGAGCGGCGTTCAGCGCTGTAGCAGAAGTTACATCAACAGTAACTTCTTTTTCATACGCGGCTTTGTGTTCAACAAAAGCGGCTAATACTTCCGGCAACGCCAACAAGCGGTGATTTTCAGCCATCACTTTAATCAAGTTCTGGCCCTGCTCATTGAGTTGCTCACCACATACCTGGATAAACAGGTGGGCTTGCTGTTCAGCAATGCCCGTAGTACGAAGCAAGGCTGCAACCTGCTCATGCTTTGCTACTTCCGCAGCAAAACCCAGCATTTGCAGCCAGGCGTCCAAGGCATTTTGCTCAACCGCAAAATCAAAGGCCGCCTTTGCATACGGACGAGCAATATTCGTCAAATCAGACATAGCTCATCCTCTTTACAGTTCTTGTACCAGTTTTTCCAGAATGTCTGCGTGAGCAGTTTCATCAATAGAGCGTTGCAGGATCTTTTCTGCACCGGCTACCGCTAATGCAGCAACTTGTTTGCGTAAATCTTCACGTAAACGGTTGCGCTCAGCTTCAACTTCAGCCTTTGCCTGAGCCAGGATGTGATCACGCTCAGCATTTGCCTTAGCAACTGCTTCGTCGATCATCTTAGCTTCACGCTTTTTGGCTTGCTCAATGATGGCGGCAGCTTGCGCTTTAGCATCTTTCAGCTGATCTTTAGCTTTGTCTTGCGCCAGTGCCAGATCTTTTTCAGCTCTGTCAGTGGCAGCCAGACCGTCGGCAATTTTCTTCTGGCGCGCTTCGATGGCATTCATCAAAGGTGGCCAGACAAACTTCATACAGAACAAGACGAAAACTGCAAAAGCAATCATCTGTCCGATAATAGTCAGAGTCAGATTCACGTCCGCTCCTCCTTAGTTAATTAGTTCTTGGTTTAAGAAAACGTCAGATAATTAACCAACGAACAGGATGTACATTGCGATACCAACAGCGATCATCGAGATAGCATCGATCAGACCTGCCAGGATGAACATTTTAACTTGCAGAGAAGGTGCCAGCTCTGGTTGACGGGCACATGATTCCAGGAACTTACCGCCCATGTTGGCGAAGCCCAGTGCAGTACCGATAGCACCAAAACCGATTAACAGGGCTACGGCGATCAGTTTTACCGCTTCAACCACTGCTTCTGGCATAGTTAAGATATTTTCCATTTTTTTACTCCGATAGTTAAAGTTAAGTTAAAGATAAAGGTAAAAATTAATGATTGTCTGCACTGGCCATGCTCAGGTAAACAATGGTCAGCATCATAAACACGAAGGCCTGCAGCACGATAACCAGAATATGGAATACCGCCCAGATAAAGTGCAGAGGCAACTGTAACAAGCCAATAATACCGATCAGGATAAAGATCATCTCACCGGCATAGAGGTTTCCGTACAAACGCAGTGCCAGCGAAAACGGCTTAGTAATCAGCGCCAGCACTTCCAATAACAGGTTGAACGGCACAAGCAGGGCTTGTACAAACACATTTTTGGTGTGGAACGGGTGCAGCGTCAGCTCTTTAATAAAGCCGATAACGCCTTTGATTTTAATTGAATACCCGATCATCAATACAAAGACACCCAGCGCCAGTGCGGCAGTGGTATTGATATCAGTGGTCGGTACGATCTTCATGTAAACATCATGCGAGTCCATACCAAAGAAGGTTGCGCCAATCCAACCGGCAAGCGCAGGCAGCACATCTACCGGTACCAGATCCATCAGGTTCATCAGGAATACCCAAACGAAAATGGTCAGTGCCAGTGGTGCAATCAGCTTGCTACGGCCATGGAAGGTGCTTTTGACGTTGCTTTCAACGAATTCGACCAGCATTTCTACGAAACACTGGAACTTGCCCGGCACAGCCAGCTCATTTTTAGTGGCTTTTACCGCGGCAGTGCGGAACAACCAAAGAAATAACACACCTAAGCCAATAGACCATGCTAAGGAGTCGATGTGTAATACCCAGAACCCAGCCTCACTACATGCTTTGTTAAATGCGACACTGCCATCGACAGTACACATTTTGGCATTTGTTAGGTGGTGCTGAATATGACTTGAAATGCTAGTTTCACCTGCAGCCATGTTTCATCCCAATTATCAATGTTTAAAGAAAATTGCTGTTGTCCATTGTGCCAGTAACGTCAGAACAAAGCCGACCATCAGCGGGCCAGCGGCGATATCCTGTTGCATTACGACGACAAAAAGCACTATGGTCAAAATAATTTTCAGCGCATGACCGCGCATCATGGCGGCCTTCGCTTGCTCTGCCGTGCCCTGACCCAAGGTCCAGAAAGCAATTAAGGCAAAGACGAAATTCGGTACTGCGGCAATCAGGCCGCCTTTCAGGGCTGACTTGGCTGCCAGCTCGCCTGAGATCACAGCAAACACCAGGGCCGTTATTACCGCCACCACAACCTGAAAAGCGACTAATTTATAGGCTGAAATTCGAACCTGTCGCGGATTCGGTTGCATTACATCTCCGGTTTCATTTGCTGCCTGGGATCCGAGGCAAAAAACTGCGGCAAGTATACTGAACTGGCCTTGTTTTGCAACAAAAAGCGGCTACAACTATAGTCCTGTCGCTGATTTGTAAACAGAACGCCACTAGTCGTTTTGCTGGGCTTTCAGTTTCTGCAAAATGCCGTCCAGTTCATCCAGACTGTTATAGCTGATCAGTAAACTGCCTTTACCTTTCTTGTTGTAATCAATTTGTACCGGTGCCGCAAAATGTTCACTCAGTTTCAGCTCCAGCGCGGCAACATCCGGATCCTTTTCACGCGGCGTTTTCGCCGGTGCCGGCTCCAGAATGCGGCGCACCAGATTTTCGGTATCGCGCACTGTCAGCTGCTTTGCTGCCACCAATCTGGCAGCGTCAGACTGGGCATCACCGTCCAGTGCTAACAGCGCACGGGCATGCCCCATCTCGATATCGCCATGCTCCAGCAGTAGTTTCACATCGTCGTTTAACTGATTTAGCCGTAACAGATTACTCACTGCGGCGCGGGATTTACCGACCGCATCAGCGACTTGTTGGTGGGTTAATTCAAATTCGGTCAGTAAGCGCTGCAGCGCCACGGCTTCTTCCATGGCGTTCAGATCTTCACGCTGGATATTTTCAATCAGCGCTATGGCGACTGCGGCTTCATCCGGCACATCCTTGATCAAACAAGGCACCTCGGCCAGTTGCGCCAGCTGCGATGCCCGCCAGCGGCGTTCACCGGCAATAATTTCATAGCGGTTTTCAGCCAAGGGCCGCACCACTATCGGTTGGATAACACCCTGGGCTTTAATTGAATTGGCCAGATCTTCCAGCGCATCCTGCGACATATCTTTGCGAGGCTGATATTTACCGGGCTGTAAAAACTCAACCGGGATCTTTTGAAGCTCCGAATGTTCGCGGGCAGGGGCGGCAGCGGCAGGTTTACTGGCAGTCAGCAGCGCATCAAGTCCACGACCTAAACCACGTTTTTTCAAAGACATGCGATTAAATAATCCTTATATGCTGTTACTGAGCGACCGCACCGGCAACAGGCTTTTTCTTTTCGGAACGACGCAGAATTTCACCGGCCAGCGCCAGATATGCTTTGGCACCGGTAGAGCTTTTATCGTAATACATCACCGGCGCGCCAAAACTGGGCGCCTCGGCCAGCCGCACATTACGCGGGATCACCGCGCGGTAGACTTTGTCACCAAAATGCTGCTTTAACTGCTCGGAAACATCGTTGGCGAGCCGGTTGCGCGGATCGTACATGGTGCGCAGTATGCCTTCGATTTTCAGTTCCGGATTAACCACTGAGGCCAGTTTGTTGATGGTATCGACCAGCGCCGTTAAGCCTTCCAGTGCAAAGTATTCGCATTGCATCGGTACTAACACACTGTCAGCGGCTGACATTGCATTCACGGTTAACATATTCAGCGAGGGCGGACAGTCGATAAAAATATAGTCGTAACTGTTTTTGTAAGCTTTCAGGGCGTTACGCAAACGTAATTCGCGGGCAAACACATCCATTAGCCGGACTTCAGCCGCAGTGACATCGGAGTTAGCGCCAACCAGGTGATAGCCGCCGCTGGTGTCTTTTACCACGACTTCCGCCAGCGGTTTTTCATCAATCAGTAATTCATAAGCGGTGGCAGCCAGTTCGTACTTATCAACACCACTGCCCATGGTGGCGTTACCCTGCGGATCCAGATCGATCAACAACACCCGGCGCTTGGTGGCCGCCATTGAGGCAGCCAGATTCACCGCAGTGGTTGTTTTACCCACTCCACCTTTTTGGTTTGCGATTGCGATGACTTTGCCCACGGCTTCCCTCTTGCTGTTCAGACTTTGCTTGCTAGGCTTTGCTCAGCACCACCAGATGCCGCTGCGCATCCAGTTGCGGTACCTGCAACGGATGGATGGCGTCTACTTTAACAAAATCCGGCAAAGCTGCAATTTCTTCTTGCACCGCTGCCCCTTTCATGGCGAAAAAGCGGCCGTCTGGTGCTGGTAAATGCCGGCACCAATTCAGCATATCATTCAAAGAGGCAAAAGCCCGGCTGATCACACCGTCATAACCCTGCAGCGGGTGATGATCTTCAACCCGGCTTTGCAGCGGGTGGATATTTTGCAGCTGTAACTGCATTTTCACCTGATTTAAAAATCGGATCCGCTTACCCAGACTATCCAGCAAGGTAAACTGCTTTTCCGGGTAGTAGATCGCCAATAACACCCCGGGTAACCCCGGTCCGGTACCGACATCGATAAAATGCTGGCCAATCAGAAAAGGGGCTACTACCAGACTATCCAACACATGCTTGATCAGCATCTCTTCCGGATCCCGGACTGATGTCAGGTTATAGGCGCTATTCCACTTATCTAATAGCGTAACATACTGAATACATTGCGCTAACTGTGTCTCTGATAAGGTTAAATCACTTTGCGCGACCAGAGTGCGCAACCTAGATAACAACTCAGCCATAGATCCTTAATTCCGCTTAAGCGGTTTTACGCAGTAAACCCTGCTTTTTCAGATAAACCAGTAATAACGAAATCGCCGCCGGGGTAATACCGGAGATCCGTGATGCTTGCCCTACCGTTTCCGGCTGGGTTTGATTTAATTTGGTGACCACTTCGTTTGATAACCCTTTTACCTGGCTGTAATCAAACTTAGCCGGTAGCCGCGTTTCTTCATTACGCTGTTGTTTGGCGATCTCATCCTGTTGCCGGTTGATATAGCCTTCGTACTTGATCTGGATCTCAACCTGCTCTGCCGCTACCGGATCCGCCAGTACCGGGCCTAAGCTATCAATGGCCAGTAGCTGCTGATAGGTGACTTCCGGGCGACGGATCAATTCTTCCAGGCTGGCTTCTCGGGTCAGAGGTGTTTTCAGTAACGTATTAACCTCTGCTAAGGCTGGATGTTGCGGATGGATCCAACTTTGCCGTAAGCGCTGCCGCTCCAGTTCGATCTGTTCCATTTTCTGGTTAAAGGCTGTCCAGCGGATATCATCAACCAAGCCCAGTTCGCGGCCCTTGGCAGTTAAGCGGGCATCGGCATTATCTTCACGTAACATCAGCCGGTACTCAGCACGGCTGGTAAACATCCGGTACGGTTCTTTGGTACCCAAGGTGGTCAGATCGTCAACTAGTACGCCGAGATACGCCTGATCGCGGCTGGGTGACCAACCCTCCTGTTCTTTGGCATAGAGGGCTGCATTAACACCAGCCAGCAGACCCTGCGCGCCAGCTTCTTCATAGCCGGTTGTGCCATTGATCTGGCCGGCAAAGAATAATCCTTTAATAAATTTGGTTTCCAGCGTCGCTTTCAGATCGCGTGGATCAAAGAAGTCATACTCAATGGCATAGCCTGGCCGGGTAATGTAGGCATTTTCCATACCCTTGATTGAACGCACGATCGACAGCTGTACATCAAAAGGCAAACTGGTGGAGATACCGTTTGGATACAATTCGTGGGTCGTCAGGCCCTCTGGCTCGATAAAGATCTGATGTTTATCTTTATCAGCAAAACGCATGACCTTATCTTCAATCGATGGGCAATAACGTGGCCCTATGCCTTCAATGACACCGGTATACATCGGTGAGCGATCCAGATTATCGCGGATCACCTGATGCGTCTGTTCGTTGGTGTAAGTAATAAAACAAGGGATCTGTATCGGATGATCGCTTTGCTTGCCTAAAAATGAGAATACTGGTGTAGGGGTATCACCAGGTTGCGCCTGCATCACGGAAAAATCCACGGAACGGGCATCAATTCTGGGTGGGGTACCGGTTTTCAGGCGATCTACCCGAAATGGCAGTTCCCGTAAACGTCTAGCCAGGGCGATCGACGGTGGATCACCGGCACGGCCACCGGCAAACTGCTCTAAACCAATATGGATCTGACCACCTAAAAAGGTGCCGACTGTCAGTACTACTGACTTGGCTTCAAAGCGTAAACCCATTTGGGTGACCACGCCTTTGACCTGATCCTGTTCTACGATCAGATCATCACAGGCTTGCTGGAAGATTTTCAGATTGGGCTGGTTTTCCAGCATTTGACGAATTGCAGCACGGTATAACTGGCGATCAGCTTGGGCACGGGTGGCTCTGACTGCCGGGCCTTTTGAGCTGTTCAGGGTACGAAACTGGATCCCGCCTTTATCTGCTGCAATGGCCATAGCGCCACCTAAGGCATCAATCTCTTTTACCAGATGGCCTTTACCAATACCGCCAATGGCCGGATTACAGGACATCTGACCCAGTGTTTCAATATTGTGTGTCAGCAATAAGGTAGACAAACCGGTGCGAGCTGCAGCCAGCGCGGCTTCAGTACCTGCATGGCCACCGCCAACGACGATCACATCGAAAGATTCCTGATAGAGCATGCTTGCCTCGATCTGTTACCAATAAAAAATAGGGCACATATTGTAGCCTGATCCGCATCGGAGTGAAATGGCTAAAACCGGATCGGGATCCCGATTAATATATATAGGATCTTTTTAGATCTTTTCTGTTATTACTCTTATTAGCTAAGGGCTTTGCGGTGGATAAGGCATTTTTTATAAAAAGGATCAGTAGCTTGTTAAGGATCAGATCCTGTGATCAAGCTTGGATCTGAGCGGATCTAACCCTTGGATAAGATCCTTATTTATCCACATAGTCGCTTTTAAATAAAGTTATATTTTGGATAAACACAGCTTGTTAGGCAGTAAACAGCACGGTTATCAACAGGTGGCTAGCGAATTGGTATTCTTTGTGGGTAATTTGAGGATAACAGGATCATAAGATCGGCAAAGCCAGGGCTGATAGGGTTTTGCCGGATCCTAAGTTGGGATCGTCAGGCGTTTTCTGCGCCTGTGGATCCGGATAAGCTGTTGATAAATTGTGGAAGCCAGACCAAGGCTTGATCTTCTGGTAGCTCTGGATCCTGAGCATCAATATCCAGCCCCGGTAACAGACAGCGTGCGCCCTTTAGTTGCAGTAGCGCGGCGATTTTCGCCCCCGCCAGACAAAAAGTATCGTAACTGGAATCACCTAAAGTGATCACAGCATAAGAAAGTGTGGTAAGATCGCCCTGATCTTGTGCTAATTGATCCGCAAAGGGTTGAATATTATCAGGCAGATCTCCTGCGCCATAGGTGGATGTAATCACTAACCAGATAGCATGCTGGTTTAGCTGATTGAGTTCGGGTTTCAGATGCGTTGTAACGTCATAGCCCGCTTGTACCAGTGTTTCAGCAACTTGTTCTGCCACATATTCCGCTGCGCCCATTTGGCTGCCGACGAGGATTTCGATCATTTGTGCCTCTTGCCAGTGAAATGATTGGCTATACTACTGGAATAAAATTGAATAACGCTAGCGCTGTTTATTCGATTTCGCGTTTTTACTGCATTGCAGGCATAGTAGAAACGACAATTGCACGACCACTGAGCCTGCGTGTTATTGAGGTTAAAACAAAGTATGTCTGACTCTATGTCATTTTCCCAGCTAATGCTGCCGGAGCCCCTGGTACGTGCTGTCACCGAACTTGGATATGAAACCGCATCGCCAATTCAGGCGGCTGCCATCCCCAAATTATTAGCTGGCGAGGATGTCCTTGGCCAGGCGCAAACCGGTACCGGTAAAACTGCCGCCTTTGCCCTGCCATTATTAGCCCGGTTAGATCCGGCGCAGAATGATCCACAAATTCTGGTACTGGCGCCAACCCGCGAGCTGGCGATCCAGGTCGCCGAAGCCTTTCAGGCTTATGCCCGCTATATGCCAGCCTTTCATGTGTTGCCGTTATACGGTGGCCAGAGCTATACCAATCAGTTGAAATCGCTGAAACGCGGTTCACAAGTTATTGTCGGTACACCGGGCCGGATCCTGGATCACCTGGATCGCGGCACCCTGAAACTGGATAAGCTACGCGCTATCGTGCTGGATGAAGCCGATGAGATGTTGCGGATGGGCTTTATCGATGATGTGCAAACCATTATGGATGCGACGCCTGCCGGTCGTCAGGTGGCGATGTTCTCTGCGACAATGCCAGCCCCGATCCGCGCTATTGCCCAGAAGCATCTAACCAATGCCGAAGAAATTAAGATCGCCTCGAAAACCAGCACCGTGGAGCGGATTGAACAACGCTTTGTGATGCTGGATGCCAACCAGAAGCTGGATGCGTTAACCCGGCTGCTGGAAGGTGAAGAGTATGATGCCAGTATTGTCTTTGTGCGTACCAAAAGTGCTACCGAAGAAATTGCTGAAAAACTGGGTGCCCGCGGTTATGCGGTAGCCTGTTTAAATGGTGATATGAATCAGGCACACCGTGAGCAAACCATCCGCCGCATGAAAGCCGGTCAGCTGGATATTATCGTCGCCACTGACGTTGCCGCCCGTGGTTTAGATGTAGAGCGTATCAGCCTGGTAGTGAACTACGATATTCCTTATGACAGCGAAGCCTATGTACACCGTATCGGCCGTACCGGTCGTGCCGGCCGTGAAGGTAAGGCGATTTTGTTTGTGTCGCCACGCGAGCGTCGTTTACTGCGCACTATTGAATATGCGACCAAGCAGCCGATCGAGCAAATGAACCTGCCAACTGGTCAGGTGATTGAGCAAAAACGGATTGAAAGCTTCCGTGCCCAACTGGCGCAAACCATTGAAACCCAGAATCTGAGTTTCTTTGTTGATTTAATTAACGACTGGCGTGACAAGCTGGAAACCACTGATGCTGATATGGCGGCCGCACTGTTATATCTGGCACAGAAAGATCAGCCGTTAAATGTGGCTAAACAGTTCCCGGAATTACGTCAGCCGCATGCCCGCGCTGAACGCAATGATCGTGGTGGTGAGCGCCGTGATCGTCCGGAGCGTAGCTTTGGCGACCGTCCGGCCGGTGATCGGCCAGAGCGCGGTCCGCGTCAGCGTCGAGAGCTGCAGGGTGATTACAACACTTACCGCATTGAAGTAGGTAAAGAGCACGGTGTGCGCGCCGGTGATATCGTGGGTGCTATCGCCAACGAAGCCAATATTGATAGCCAGTTTATCGGTAATATCAAATTGTTTGACCATTTCAGTACTGTTGAGCTGCCGGCGAATATCCCGAATGAGATTTTCCAGCATCTGAAAAAGGTGTATGTGCGTAAGCAAAAACTGAATATTACCGTCGATACCGGTGCTGCACCGGCTGGTGAACGCCGTTCCGGCCCTGGCCCGCGTCCGGGTGCCGCGCCACGGGCTCCACGCAAACCGCGTGAATAATCCCTTTGCGATAACTTAACTGTTCAAGCCCCGCCTGCCGGGGCTTTTTTCTGCCTGTTGTAGGTTATCGCGTCTTTAAATTTGTGTCCGATCACCTTATATCTGCACTATCACCTGTTGCGGAGACTGCCGATGATTATTGCCTGCCCCCATTGCCATGCGCTCAACCGCTTACCTGCCGATCGCCCGCTGCAGGACGGCCGTTGTGGTAAATGTAAACATGCCTTGTTCAGCGGCCAGCCGCTGGAACTGACGGCAGCGAATTTTGCCGCCCATGCTGAAAAGTCTGAGCTGCCGTTGGTGCTGGATTTCTGGGCCAGCTGGTGTGGTCCGTGCCGCAGTTTTGCACCGGTATTTGCTTCTGCCGCTGCAGAGTTGGAGCCGCGCTTTCGTTTCGGCAAGGTCGATACCGAACAACAGCAAAGTCTGGCAGCGCGCTTTGCCATTCGTTCGATCCCGACCATTATGCTGATCCACCAGGGGAAGGTGCTGGCACAGCAAGCTGGTGCTTTACCTAAGGCGCAATTCTATCAATGGCTACAGCGTTACAGTTGAAAGTAAGTGGCCACTTACTACCGGCGTTGGCCGGATCTCTTGATCTGCGTCTTGTCGCGGCGTAAGGTAAGGCCAGCCTCTAAACCTGGGAGAGAATGATGAGTAACATCCGTTTTAGTCTGAGTAGTCCGGATCTGCAAGAAGGCCATTTTATGGCAAAAGATCAGGAATTTGATGGTTTTGGTTGTAGCGGCGCCAATATTTCGCCGGCATTGAACTGGCAGAATGCACCTGAAGGTACCAAGAGTTTTGCGGTAACGGTGTTTGATCCGGATGCGCCGACCTGTTCGGGTTTTTGGCATTGGCTGGTTACCGATATTCCGGCGGCCGCTACCGGTTTGCCGCGTGGTGCCGGTAAAGGCAGCTTACCGCCGGGTAGCCGCAGTTTTACCAACGATTATGGTAGTAAAGACTTTGGTGGCGCCTGCCCACCGGAAGGTCATGGTATGCACCGCTATCAGTTTACGGTCTGGGCCTTACCGGAAGAAACCTTACCCGCCCCGGATGGCGCCAGTGCGGCGGTTGTCGGCTTTATGCTAAATGCGATGGCATTGGCTAAAGCGACCCTTACCGCGACCTATGCGCGTTAATTCGATACCGCACTAAGACTATCGGCGCATAGCCAGCGGATCTTGGATCGCCTAAGCTAAGATCCTGTTTACCAGGATCTTAGCGACTTCCTTTTGCTGCCATTACGCCTGAAAGTTCTGCTGGCCGGCTTTTTCAGTCAGTTACTCTGTCTCGGAGTGGCACGTTTCGCCTATACCCCCTTACTGCCACTGATGCAGCAACAAAGTATGCTGGATGACGCCAGTGGCGGTTATCTGGCCGCGGTAAATTACCTTGGTTATATGAGCGGTGCCTTATTGGCGGCCAGCCTGAACTCACTGGCACTAAAAGACCGCCTGTATCGCTTTGGTTTGCTGTTAGCGATTATCAGCACCTTGGGTATGGCACTAACGGAAAATATCTGGCTCTGGGCATTCTGGCGCTATCTGGCCGGGCTTAGCAGTGCCGGTTCGATGCTGATTGCCTCCGGCTTGATCCTGCACTGGTTATTGCAGCATAAGCTAAGAGCCGAGCTTGGGGTTCATTTTGCCGGGTTGGGGCTGGGGATTGCTCTTGCTGCACTGGCGGTTGAGCTGATGCTCTGGCTGGATTTTGACTGGCGGCAGCAGTGGTATTTATTAGCCTTACTCGGCGTAGCGCTGGCGGTACCGGCCTGGCGCTGGTTACCGCCGCCGGTTTTGACCGATACCAGTCAGCAACAGACTGCTATGCAGCCTGAGCCGGGCAGTCGTTTTATCCGTCTGATGTTATTCAGTTATTTTGGTGCCGGCTATGGCTATGTTGTCACTGCAACCTTTATTGTTACTATCGTTGAACGACTGCCGGGACTCACAGGCAGCGGCAATCTGGCTTTTGTGCTGTTGGGCTTGGCGGCGGCGCCAGCGGTATTAGTGTGGGATTTACTGGCCAGAGGTCTCGGTTTTCTGAATGCAATTATTCTGGCGCTGCTATTACAAACCCTTGCTATCGTTTTGCCGCTGACTGTGCCCGGACTTTGGCCCGTACTATTTAGTGCTGCGCTGTTTGGCGCGACCTTTATCGGGGTCGTCAGCTTAGTACTGACCATGGCCGGGCGTTTATACCCGACCAAGCCAGCGCGGTTAATGGGAAAATTAACGCTGGCCTATGGCTTAGCCCAGGTTATTGCACCGGCCATTACCGGCGTTCTGGCCAAAGCCACTGGTTCCTATCAACCCGGTTTGCTGCTGGCGGCTGGTTTTGTTGCGCTGTCTGCACTCTTGCTGTATTGGTTAAAACGCACTGACCAGACCTTAGCGCAGCTGCAGTAGTGGCTTAATGCTATTTACCGTACTATTTTCCGATACAAAAACTGGAAAATATCCGCCCCAGTAAATCATCCGAGCTAAATTCGCCGGTAATTTCATTCAGGTGCTGTTGGCTTAGCCGCAGCTCTTCGGCCAGAATTTCGCCGGCGATAAAGCTATGCAGTTGCTCCTGGCCTATTGCCAGATGCTCAGCGGCGCGGTCCAGCGCATCTAAATGGCGACGGCGGGCCAGAAAGCTGCCTTCGGTACTGGCATCAAAGCCAATACAACGTTTCAGATGTTCACGCAGCGCATCGATACCGGCACCGGTTTTCGCGGATAGCGGATAGACAGGCACGGCGGCCTGTTCGTCCGGTTGCAGACTTTCGCCGGTCAGATCGGCCTTGTTGCGGATCACGGTAATGCCTAAGCCTGGCGGCAGGCGATCGATAAACTCCGGCCAGATAACATGAGGATCGGTATCAGCAGTGGTGGTGCTGTCGACCATAAACAGCACCCGATCCGCCTTGGCAATTTCCTGCCAGGCGCGGGCAATGCCGATTTGCTCTACCTGATCCTCGGTATCACGTAAGCCGGCGGTATCGATAATATGCAGCGGCATACCGTCGATATGAATATGTTCGCGCAGTACATCGCGGGTGGTGCCGGCAATCTCTGTCACTATAGCCGCTTCGCGGCCGGCGAGGGCATTCAGTAAGCTGGACTTACCGGCATTGGGTCGCCCGGCGATAACCACTTTCATGCCTTCGCGTAGAATACTGCCCTGAGTGGCTTGTTTTCTGACCTGTGCCAAATCGTCGATAATCTCGGCCAGATCGGCGGCAACCTTGCCGTCAGACAAGAAATCGATTTCTTCATCCGGGAAGTCAATGGCGGCTTCGACATACATCCGCAGGTGAATCACTTTTTCGACCAGCTGATGAATGCGCTTGGAAAACTCACCCTGTAACGATTGCATGGCGCTGCGTGCGGCCTGCTCGCTGCTGGCGTCAATCAGATCGGCGATGGCTTCGGCTTGTGCCAAATCCAGCTTGTCATTTAAAAAGGCGCGCTCAGAAAATTCACCCGGGCGGGCGATCCGCACATTGGGCGTCTGCAATACCTGGCGCAGTAACATATCCAGCAATACCGGACCACCATGGCCCTGCAGCTCCAGCACATCTTCACCGGTAAAGGAATTCGGGCCGGGGAAGTACAGGGCGATGCCCTGGTCCAGTACCTGGTCTGTTGCGAAAAACGGCAGATATTCTGCATAACGCGGTTTAGGCAGGCGTTTTAGGATAGCAGCGGCCACGGTTTTACAGTCCGGGCCGGAGATCCGGATAATGCCAACACCGGCCCGACCGGGGGCGGTGGCGATTGCGGCAATGGTATCGGTACTAAACATCTTGACCTCGGTTAAACAAAAAAGCCTGTCAGACATAGCTAACAGGCTCTAGGATTACTGATACTGTGGAAGCAGATTAGGCTTTACGGGTATGTATGCCTTTCTTTTCCATACCTTTATAGATATACAGCATCTGAGCCAGCGAAATCAGGTTACTGACTAACCAGTACAGTACCAGACCACTTGGGAACCAGAAGAAGAAGATTGAGAACGCTACCGGCATCCACATCATCAGCTTCTGTTGCAGCGGATCTGTTACCTGCATCGGCGTCAGCTTTTGCATCAGGAACATACTGATACCAAAGAGTACCGGCAACACATACAGTGGGTCTTTTGCCGACAGGTCAGTGATCCACAGCATAAAGGGGGCGTGACGTAACTCGACACTCTCGACAAATACCCAGTATAACGCCAGGAAAATTGGCATCTGGATCAGCATCGGTAAGCAACCGCCCATCGGGTTTACTTTTTCTTTGCGATACAGTTCCATCATCGCCGGGCCCATCTTCTGGCGATCATCTTTGTAGCGCGCCTGCAGCTCTTCAATCTTCGGCTTCAGGTTGCGCATCTTGGCCATGGACTCGTATTGGATCTTGGTCAGCGGATACATCAGGCCCTTCACAATCAGGGTGATGATGATAATCGCGACACCCCAGTTGCCAACAAAGCCCTGGATAAAGGTCAGTAACCAGAACAGTGGTTGTGAAATAAACCACAGGAAACCGTAGTCGACAGTCAGATCCAGACCATTCGCCAGCTGTGCCAGATTATCCTGATCTTTCGGGCCGGCATAGAACACGGCGCTAAGGGTCAGCGTTTGACCCGGATCGATATCCACGGCTTCACCGCGGGCACCAATCACGCCCTTGTTGCCACCATGCACCAGGCTGTATAGCTGGTTATTGCTATTGGCATCGGGGATCCAGGCAGAAACGAAATAGTGTTCCAGCATGGCAACCCAACCACCCTGGGTGCTAATTGCCAGGTTGGTCTTTTGCATATCGCTGAAATCATACTTTTTGTAGCGCTCGCTGCTGCTGCCATAGGCGGCGCCGCGGTATATCGGCATAAACATGCTGCTGCTTTCACCGTTATCGATGTTTTGCAGCAGGTGTTGGTAAGGTTGTACCGTTTTCACTTCATGGCTGTTGTTCACCAGCAAATATTCTACCCGGACATCATAACGGCCAGCGGTAAAAATAAAGCGTTTTTCAATTTGCAGGCCATTGTGGTCCAGATATAAAGGCACCACCAGGGTATCACCGCTTAAGGTAAACTCAGTGGCATCAGTACGGTACAGGGCGCGGCTACCGCTACGATCCGGACCATCACGGGCGGTTAAACCAGATTGGGCCACATATTCAAAGCCACCAAGCTGGCGCATTAACACGTAAGGTTCTGCGCTGCCTTTAGTCAGGGCATATTGTGGTAAAGTCAGGCCAACAATATCGCCGCCACGGGTGTCGATTTCCAGCTCCAGCACGTCGGTACGCACTTTCACCCGACGGGCAGTGGCTTCCGGTTGCACGGTCTGGCGTGGTCCTTCGTTGCTATCAACAAATAACGACGCAGAACTGCTGTCAGCGGCGGCTTGTTGCTGCTGTTGTACCTGCGGGACAGCCGGTTTAGGGCCATAATCTTTTTGCCATTCCTGCCAGAGGAAAAAACTGACGATTGCCAGGGCAATTATTAGAAAACTGCGTTGTGAATCCATGTGTTAGCTTTTCTCATTATGCTTATCAGGAACGGGATCTTCACCGCCCGGGTGAAGCGGATGGCATTTTAATATGCGTTTACCGGCTAACCAAGCCCCTTTCACGGCACCAAAGCGTTGAATCGCCTCGATCGCATAGTGCGAACAGGTGGGGTGAAAACGACAGCGTGGCCCCAGTAACGGGCTGATCACTAACTGATAGCCACGCACTAAACCCAGCATTAACCAGATGACAAAGCGGTGTATTGGCGAGCGATCTTCTGCCATAGCCGTTCCAGTTGTTTTAGTAATTCATCATTCGGGGTGTTACTGATATCCCCCTTTACCATGAGTACCAGATCAACAGCAGGAAGCTGGTGCTGATGCAAACGAAAGCTATTCCGCACACAACGTTTGATACGGTTGCGCTGTACGGCTAATTTAACACGTTTTTTAGCGATAGTAAGGCCAATTCGCGGCTGCGTTAACTGATTTGGCTTAGCAAGGATGGTAAACAGGGGAGAAGCAACCCGAAATGGGTTCTGGAAGACATTATCAAACTGACTGGGAGTTAACAGTCTTAACTCCCGGCCGAATTTGTAGCTGACCACGCAGCGTTTAACCGCCAGCTTAGGCAGTTAAACGTTTGCGGCCTTTAGCACGACGACGTGCTAATACCTGACGACCATTTTTAGTGGCCATACGGGCACGGAAACCGTGGTTGCGCTTGCGTTTTAACACGCTTGGTTGAAACGTTCTTTTACTCATAATTTCATCCGTCCGGTCGAAATATTTACTAAGGTTACCTGTGTTTTAGCAAATACACCAAAACGCAGCTGACAAAAATGAGCGCGAATTTTAAGTAGTTCGGTGGTGAAAGTCAATGCGATCCTCAGTTAAATATCCGATCTTCGGCTGATAGATCCTTGGCGATCCAAAGTTTTCCACAGGCTGCTGTCGTTAAATAGAACAAATTGTGAGTTACTTTTATTTTTAACCAGAAATCACAGCTGTCTATGCGATCTATTCTGAAATAGAATAAGGCTAATAAATTTATAAAATACAGTTGTTTAGGTTTGTTTTCTTTTTCTCGCGGCTTTTTTTAAAAAGTCAATATTGCAGTTGTGGATAAGATAGTACGATAATGCGGTTTTGGCGTTTTACACCAGCCTATATCATTAATCATAATTCAGGCTTCAGGAGAGACGGTGTACCAGTCCGTTTGGCAAAATTGTTTGCAGGCATTGCAGGCAGAGCTACCCGCGCAGCACTTTAGTATGTGGATCCGCCCACTACAGGCCGACAGTTCAGCTGATGCGCTGACCCTTTACGCACCTAACCGTTTTGTGCTGGATTGGGTTCGGGAAAAGTACCTGAACCGGATCCTGGAGCTGATCCGCGATTATTGCGGTGATAATGCACCGCGGCTACGCTTCGATGTTGGCAGCAGCAATCAACAGCATAAAGTCACCGCGCCTGGCCCGGCTCTACAGAAAGTGGTAGCCGAAACGCCGTTTGCTGAGCCAGAGGTGCCTGAACCCGCCCCGAAAAGCATAGTGCGCTCTAATGTGCGCACTAACTATACTTTTGCCAACTTCGTTGAAGGTAAGTCGAACCAACTCGCCCGTGCCGCTGCGTCGCAGGTGGCAGATAATCCCGGTACAGCCTATAACCCGCTGTTTATTTATGGCGGTACTGGTTTGGGTAAGACCCACTTATTACATGCGGTAGGTAACGGTATTCTGGCGAAAAAGCCTGATGCCAAGGTGATCTATATGCATTCTGAGCGCTTTGTGCAGGATATGGTGAAAGCGCTGCAGAATAACGCTATCGAAGAATTTAAGCGTTACTATCGCTCAGTTGATGCCTTACTGATTGACGATATCCAGTTTTTTGCCAATAAAGAGCGCTCGCAGGAAGAATTCTTCCATACCTTTAATGCCCTGCTAGAAGGTAATCAGCAGATCATTCTGACCAGCGATCGTTATCCAAAAGAGATCGACGGGGTGGAAGATCGGCTGAAATCCCGTTTTGGCTGGGGTTTGACGATTGCGATCGAGCCGCCAGAGCTGGAAACCCGGGTCGCGATCCTGATGCGAAAAGCGCAGGAAAACCAGATCCGCTTGCCGGAAGAAGTGGCGTTCTTTGTCGCGAAACGGCTTCGTTCCAATGTTAGGGAATTGGAAGGCGCCTTAAACCGGGTGATAGCCAATGCCAACTTTACCGGCCGGCCCATTACCATTGATTTTGTGCGCGAAGCGCTGCGTGATTTGCTGGCATTGCAGGACAAGCTGGTCACCATTGAAAATATTCAGAAAACGGTAGCCGAGTATTATAAAATCCGGGTGGCGGATTTATTATCCAAGCGCCGTTCCCGCTCGGTTGCCCGGCCGCGGCAAATGGCGATGGCGTTGGCGAAAGAGCTGACTAACCATAGCTTACCGGAAATTGGCGATGCCTTTGGTGGCCGTGACCATACTACGGTATTACATGCTTGCCGCAAGATTGAGTCTTTGAAAGAAGAAACTCATGAAATTAAAGAAGATTTCCAAAATTTAATTCGTACTTTGTCCTCTTAACAGGGTGTTGTTATGCAATTTCTGATCAACCGTGACGCTTTACTTAAACCATTACAAATGGTCTCTGGTGCCATTGAGCGGCGGCATAACCTGCCGATCTTATCCAATGTGCTGCTGGACGTTACGGCTGATACTTTGTCGCTGACCGGAACCGATCTGGAAGTCGAGTTGGTGGCCAGCACCGAGCAGCTACAGATCCAAAGTCCGGGCCGGATTACCGTGCCGGCAAAAAAGCTGCTGGATATTTGTCGCAGCTTGCCGGAGCAAAGTGATATTCAGGTCGCGGTACAAGGCGAGAACTGTGTTCTGACCAGTGGTAAAAGTAAGTTTACCCTGTCGACCCTGAGTGCTGCCGAGTACCCGAATTTAGAGAGTTGGCAAGGCGAGGTTGAGATTAACCTCAGCCGGCAGCAATTGCGCAAGTTATTAGAAGACACCGCGTTCTCGATGGCGAATCAGGACGTACGCTACTATTTAAATGGCTTGTTGTTTGAAGTCGACAACGGCACCCTGACCGCAGTGGCAACCGATGGTCACCGGCTGGCGATGAGCACGCTGGCGTTACCTGCTGTTAGCGGGCAACAGAAGCAAATTATTATCCCACGCAAAGGTGTGTTGGAGATTATGCGCTTGCTGGCCAATGACGAGCAGCAAGTCAGCCTCAGTTTAGGGCAGAATCATATCCGTTTAACCGACAGCAGCTTTAGTTTTAGCAGTAAGCTGATCGATGGCCGCTTCCCGGACTACCGCCGCGTCTTGCCACGTAACAGCACTAAGCTGGTGACAGCACATCGCGCGGTGTTAAAAGATGCCTGTATCCGGGCGTCCATTTTATCGAATGAAAAGTACCGTGGTGTGCGTTTTACGCTCAGTAATCACGAAGTCCAGATCGTTGCCAATAACCCTGAACATGAGCAAGCGGAAGAAGTAATCGAAGTCGAGTATCAGGGCGACACTCTCGAGATTGGCTTTAACGTCGGCTATTTGCTGGATGTATTAAATACTCTGGCGACCGATTTGGTGATCTTGCATCTGAACGATTCTAATTCCAGTGCTCTGATTGAAGGGGTCGGCAACAATGGCGCGGCCTATGTTGTGATGCCGATGCGTCTCTGATTTTTACTCCGTTATGTCGCTGCTATTGCTGCAGGCGCAACAATTTCGCAATTTTGCGGAACTCAGTTTGCAGCCACATCCACAATTTAACCTGTTGGTTGGTGAAAACGGCAGCGGTAAAACCAGCTTGCTGGAAGCGATTTATTATCTGGCACATGGCCGCTCTTTTCGCACCAGCCGGCATCAGCGCTTAATTCAGCATGATGAGCCGGCCTTTGTGTTGCATGCCAAAGTCAGCAGTGCGGAGCAAGTACATAGTATCGGTATTCAACGAGAGCGGACTGCTGATTTACAGCTGCGCTTAAATGGCTCTGCCCAGTGTCGTCTGGCGGATATTGCTGAGTTGTTGCCGGTGCAGTTATTAACGCCGGACAGTTTTAAGTTGTTTTTTGGCGGACCCAAGGAGCGGCGGCAGTTTTTTGATATGGGTGTGTTCCACGTGGAACAACATTTTTTTGCCGTCTGGCTGCAGTTTAGTCGGGTACTTAAACAACGTAACGCGCTGCTAAAGCAAAGTCGGCAGTATAACCAGCAATTTGAATACTGGGATGCGCAGTTTGTGCAACTGGCCTGGCAACTGCAGGCGCTGCGGCAACATTATATTAGCTTGTTGCAAAATGCTTTTGCGGCATTAACCGATCAGGATAGCTTGCTGTCGACAGTAAGTTTACAGCTTTACGCCGGCTGGCCGGAGAAGCTGAAGACTAGTGCTGAGTTGCAGGAGTTGTTAAGCCAAAGTTTTCAGCAAGATTTGCGGTTGGGTTTTACCCAGTATGGGCCGCAGAAAGCCGATCTGCGACTGCGTAGCGCCGGCCACTCAGTTGAAGAAGTATTATCCCGCGGCCAGCTAAAAGTGTTATTATTTGCGCTTAAAGTTGCCCAAAATAACCTGATCGCAGGGAGTGGGCTAAAGCAGCCGATACTATTGATTGATGATCTGGCGTCGGAACTCGACCCCGGTTCAACAAAAAAGATTTTTGATTTTTTAACTAATATTAATTCACAGGTTTTTATAACTGCAATTAATGCTGACCAGGTGACACCCTTTATTGCTGCCGATTGCCGGCAAGTGTTTCACGTGGAACATGGTCAGATAACCAGCACGGACAGATAACGATGGCCGAAGAGCATAACTACGATTCCTCCAGTATTAAAGTATTAAAAGGTCTGGACGCCGTCCGGAAAAGACCAGGGATGTACATCGGTGACACCGACGATGGTACCGGTTTACACCATATGGTGTTCGAGGTAGTGGATAACTCTATCGACGAAGCCCTGGCTGGCTACTGCACCGATATCTGGGTTACCATCCACAGTGATAACTCGGTCTCGGTACGTGATAACGGCCGTGGCATTCCTACTGATATGCACGAAGAAGGCGTGTCTGCGGCTGAAGTTATTATGACGGTACTGCATGCTGGCGGTAAGTTTGATGACAACTCCTATAAAGTGTCTGGCGGCTTACACGGTGTCGGTGTTTCAGTGGTTAACGCCCTATCGGATGTGTTGGAACTGACTATCCGTCGTAAAGGGCAGGTACACAGCCAGATCTATCATCTGGGTGTACCGCAGGCACCATTAGCCGTAATTGGCGAAACGGAAGGTAGTGGCACGGCAATTCGGTTCTGGCCCAGCCCGACCATCTTTTCTGATATCAATTTCCACTATGACATTCTGGCAAAGCGGTTACGGGAGCTGTCATTCCTGAATTCTGGCGTCAGCATAATTCTGACCGACGAGCGCACAGATAAGACGGATCACTTTAAGTACGACGGCGGTATTGAAGCCTTTGTGCAGTACTTAAACCGCAGCAAGACCAGTATTCACCCTAAGGCGTTCTATTTTACTGATCAGCGTGAGGACGGCATTGCGGTTGAAGTGGCGATGCAGTGGAACGATAGCTATCAGGAAAATGTATTCTGTTTTACTAACAATATTCCACAGCGTGACGGTGGTACTCACTTAGCCGGTTTCCGCGGTGCCTTGACGCGGGTATTGAATACCTATATCGATCAGGAAGGCTACGCTAAGAAAATGAAGGTACAGGCCTCGGGCGACGATGCCCGCGAAGGCTTAACCGCAGTAATTAGCGTTAAGGTACCGGATCCAAAATTCAGCTCACAAACCAAAGATAAACTGGTATCCAGTGAAGTCCGCTCGGCAGTAGAAAGCGTGATGGCGGAAAAGCTGAACGAATATCTGCTGGAAAACCCGGGTGATGCCAAGATTATCGTGGGTAAAATAGTGGATGCGGCCCGTGCCCGTGAAGCGGCCCGTAAGGCCCGCGAAATGACGCGTCGTAAAGGCGCGCTGGATATTGCTGGTTTACCCGGCAAACTGGCCGACTGTCAGGAAAAAGACCCAGCCTTATCTGAACTCTATATCGTCGAGGGTGACTCTGCGGGTGGTTCTGCCAAGCAGGGCCGTAACCGGAAAAACCAGGCCATCCTGCCACTGAAAGGTAAGATCCTTAACGTGGAAAAGGCTCGCTTCGATAAGATGCTATCGTCGCAGGAAGTCGGCACCTTGATTACGGCCTTAGGCTGTGGCATTGGCCGCGAAGAATATAACCCGGATAAAACCCGTTATCACAGTATCGTACTGATGACCGATGCCGACGTCGACGGTTCACACATCCGTACCCTGTTACTGACCTTCTTCTATCGCCAAATGCCCGAACTGATTGAGCGTGGCTATATCTATATTGCGCAGCCACCACTGTATAAAGTTAAAAAAGGCAAGCAAGAGCAATATATCAAAGACGAACCGGCGCTGGTGCAGTATCTGACCACGCTGGCACTGGATGAAGCGTCATTACATGTGAACGAGAATGCGCCGGGGATCAGTGGCGAAGCGCTGGAGAAACTGGTGCAGCAGTATCATAAGGTGATGGCGGTCATCGATCGCTTAAGCCGCAAGATCCCGGTTAACCTGTTAACCGAGCTGATCTACGTTACCGGTTTAACTGCCGAACTGATGAAAGACCAAACCGCCGTTGAAGCCTGGGTAAAAACTCTGGCCAAGCGTCTGGATGATAAAGAAGGTGACGGTTCAATTTACAAGTACGATGTGATTGAAGATCGTGAGCGCCATTTATTCCAGCCGAAGGTGATTATCCGTCAGCATGGCATCGATAATGAATACCTGCTGCATCACGACTTTATTAGCTCACGGGATTACCTGAGTCTGGCTGCACTGGGTGATGAAATTCGTGACCTGATTGAAGAGGGTGGCTATATCCGCCGCGGTGAAAAGGTGAAGCCGGTTGAAACCTTTAAAGACGCCCTGGATTGGTTAATGACCGAGTCCAAGCGTGGTCTCTACATTCAACGCTATAAAGGGCTGGGTGAAATGAATCCGGAACAACTGTGGGAAACCACCATGGATCCACAAAACCGCCGTATGTTGCAGGTAACCATTGAAGATGCCATTGGCGCCGATCAATTGTTTGCCACCCTGATGGGGGATCATGTTGAACCAAGGCGCGCCTTTATCGAAGAGAATGCGCTGTACGTCGCTAACCTCGACGTCTGATAAAAATTAAACGGGGGCAGCTTTGCCCCCTTAGTCATTTAAAGTGAGTCTGTTGCGCCATGCATAAGTACGATATTAAAACCTTTCAGGGGCTAATTTTAGCCCTGCAGGATTACTGGGCACGCCAGGGCTGCGTTATCGTGCAGCCGCTGGATTTAGAAGTTGGCGCCGGTACTTTCCATCCGATGACCTTTTTACGTTCTCTGGGGCCAGAGCCGACTAACGTCGCTTACGTGCAGCCATGTCGCCGGCCAACTGATGGCCGTTATGGCGAGAATCCAAACCGGCTGCAGCATTACTACCAGTTTCAGGTGATCTTAAAGCCGTCACCAGACAATATTCAGGAGCTGTATCTGGGCTCGCTGCGCGAACTGGGGATCGATACCCTGGTACACGATATCCGCTTTGTGGAAGATAACTGGGAATCACCGACACTGGGTGCTTGGGGCCTGGGTTGGGAAGTGTGGTTAAATGGCATGGAAGTAACGCAGTTTACCTACTTCCAGCAAGTGGGTGGCCTGGAGTGCCGTCCGGTAACCGGCGAAATTACCTATGGCTTAGAGCGCCTGGCGATGTATATCCAAGGTGTGGATTCGATCTATGATCTGGTATGGACCGACGGCCCCTTGGGGCGGGTAACCTATGGCGATGTGTTCCATCAGAATGAGGTCGAGCAATCGACCTACAATTTTGAGCATGCCGATGTAGCCGCCTTGTTTGCCTACTTCGACCAGTGTGAAAAGGAAAGCCAGTATCTGATTGAACAAGGCCTGGCGTTGCCAGCCTATGAAAAAGTGATGAAAGCCTCACATGCTTTTAACTTGCTGGATGCTCGTCATGCCATCTCGGTAACTGAGCGTCAGCGCTATATTCTGCGGGTTCGCACCCTGGCCAAGGCCTGTGCGCAGGCTTACTATGATGCCCGCGAAAAACTGGGTTTCCCGCTTTGCAAGAATCAGAGCGCCAAGCAGTCGGAGGCGAACTAATGCGTTCACAAGATTTTCTGGTTGAAATTGGTACCGAAGAGTTACCACCAAAATCGCTAACCACTTTGGCACAAGCCTTTGCCAACAATCTGCAAGCCGAACTAGCCAAGCAGGAGCTCAGCCATGCTGAAATCAGCTGGTATGCGGCACCACGCCGCTTAGCAGTGCGGATTAATCAGTTAGCCGCAGCCCAGGCCGATAAAGTGGTAGAAAAGCGCGGGCCAGCACTTAGTGCCGCCTTTGATGCCAATGGCAATCCGACTAAGGCTGCCGAGGGTTGGGCCGCTGGCTGTGGCATTACGGTGGCACAGGCTGAGCGTTTAGAAACCGATAAGGGCGCCTGGTTATTATGCCGGCAACAGCAACAAGGGCAGGCGACGGTCAGCTTGCTGCCGGAAATGGTCAGCACAGCTCTGGCAAAATTACCTATTGCCAAGCCAATGCGCTGGGGTAGCTCAGATGCCGAATTTATCCGGCCGGTGCATACCATTATTATGCTGTATGGCGAGCAGGTAGTGCCTGCCACTATTCTTGGCCGGCAGAGTGGCAACCAGACCTATGGCCATCGTTTTCATGCGCCGGCGCTGGTTAGTATCAAAGATGCCGATGCCTACCTGCCAACGCTGGAACAAGCCTATGTAGTGGCTGATTTCGCTAAGCGCAAAGCCTATATCGCGGAGCAGGTGCAAGCGACCGCTCAGCAGTTACAAGCACAGCCGCAATGGGATGACGCCCTGCTGGAAGAAGTCACTGCGCTGGTCGAATGGCCGGTAATACTGGTAGGTAGCTTTGAAGAGAGCTTCCTGCAGGTGCCGGCTGAGCCGCTGATCTCGACGATGAAGGATAATCAGAAGTACTTCCCGCTGCGGGATAGTCAGGGCCAGTTACTGAACAAGTTTATCTTTGTGGCCAATATCAGCAGCAAGGATCCACAGCAAATTATCTCCGGAAATGAGAAGGTGGTACGGCCGCGGTTATCAGATGCGCAGTTCTTCTTTAATACAGACCGCAAGGTCAAACTCGCTGAGCGGTTAGACAGTTTAAAGACGGTACTGTTTCAGCAGCAGCTGGGTACGTTGTTTGAAAAATCGGAACGCATTAGCCAGGTAGCCGGCTTTATTGCCGCTAAAATTGGTGCCGATCAGGCCGCCGCTGCCCGTGCCGGCTTATTATCCAAAACCGATCTGATGACCAATATGGTCGGCGAATTCCCGGAAGTGCAAGGCATTATGGGTATGCACTATGCCCGGCTGGATGGCGAAGCGGAAGCAGTAGCCTTGGCGCTGAACGAGCAATATATGCCGCGTTTTGCCGGTGACCAGTTACCCAGCCGTCTGGAAGGGGCGGCGGTGGCTATCGCGGACAAACTGGACTCACTGGTCGGTATTTTCGGCATTGGTCAGATCCCGAAAGGTGATAAGGACCCGTTTGCGCTGCGTCGCGCTGCTATCGGTGCCTTACGCATTATGGTGGAGCAACAGCTACCCTTGGATTTAACCGACCTGATTGCCGTTAGTCAGCAAAGCTTTGGCAGCAAACTGACCAACCCGCAGGTAGCCAGCGAAGTATTGGACTTTATGCTGGGCCGCTTCCGCGCCTGGTATCAGGACGAAGGCTATAGCGTCGATGTGATTCAGGCGGTACTGGCGCGCCGGCCAACTAATCCGGCAGACTTTGATCGCCGGGTTAAGGCTGTAGCCGAGTTCCGGCAGTTAGAAGCCGCAACAGCTTTAGCTGCAGCCAATAAGCGGGTGGCAAATATTCTGGCCAAGGTTGAAGGTGAAATTGCCAATACGGTTAATCCGGCACTGTTGCAGGAAGCGGCCGAGCAGGCACTGTATCAGGCCCTGACTGCTGAGCAGGCTTATCAAGCAGGCGTAAGTGATTATAGCCAGGGTTTAACCCATCTGGCGGCACTGCGTGACGTTATCGATGCCTTCTTTGAACAGGTGATGGTAAACGCCGAGGATGCAGCAGTGCGGGCTAACCGTCAGGCGCTGTTAAAACAATTACGGGAACTGTTCTTACAGGTTGCCGATATCTCTGTGCTGCAGTAACAGCTTAGCAAGCAAAATGGCCGGCATCATGCCGGCTATTTTTTTGCCTGCAATACCAGTTCAGGCAAGCAACTGATGATGTCCGGCTGGCCTAGTTGGCTGGCGCCGTAATATCGCTGATAGTGACTTTCCGCTCTGGTAGTCTTTCATAGGGTTGTAGCATCGCAACGACCCGCTGTGCATTGTTATTGCGGGCAAAGGTCAGGAGTTGTTGCTTATTACACATTACTTTATCAACGGCGCTTTGTTTGCTGATCCGATACTCGCGTAGCGTATTAAACAGCTTGGCGGGCTGATCGTTTCTGGTATGGGTGCACACCTCAACCAGCGCAGTATGCAAGTAACTACCTTCTTTAATAAAACGGGAATCAGCAGCAGCGGGCACAGCGAGAAGCGCTGCAGCTAAGATGGAAGTCAGAGTAAGATAACGTTTCATAATATCAATCCTTTTGATGGTGGCGGCATAATTGCTGCCATCACCAGTGTAGAAGCTTTGCTGCCGGATGAAATCGCAGTTGGGGTCAACTGCAATGGCTTGTGGTAACGGGTTAAAGATTACTAAAACAATCCTGAAAGGTCGGAACCGTCCAGTAGCCGGGCGTTGGGATGAATGGTCGCAAAATGCAGTTTAGCGGTTAGGCAGATTGAGCAGGGCGTCAAGTTGTGGTTTACAGCGGCGGGATAGCTTTACCTGTTTGTTGTTAGATAGCATCAGATAGAGACCGGCAGTAGTGACGACCTGCTTAATATGCAGAATATTGACAATAGCAGAGCGATGCACCTGGACAAACAACGGCGGTAGTCTCGCCGTTAACTCCTTTAAGGTATTGCGGATAATGTAATTATCATACCGGGTATGTAAGCAGAGATAATTACCGGCCGCTTCAATCAAGATAATTTCCTGCTCCTGAAAGATCAATTCACTGCTCCCGGTCTGAAATACCAGCTGTGGCTTAGCCTGACGATTAAACGGACTCTCAGGTCTGAGGAGGGTACTGGCATCCTGCAATACTTGCTCCAGATGCTGTGGCGTGACAGGCTTGGTTAAATAGGCGAAAGCATGAAAGTGATAGGCGGCACAGGCAAACTGCTCGTAAGCTGTCAGCATGATAAAAAGTGGTGGCGTCAGAGATGAGGTTTTGTTGAACTGACGCAGAATATCAATACCGCTGAGATCCGGCATTACCACATCGAGAAAAATCAGGTCCAGATGATTCTGGTGCAGGAATTTCAGGGTTTCCCGGCCCGTGGTGGTGGTACCGATCAATAACAAATTAGGAAAGCGCTGTAACAGGATCTTCAGATACTGACTGGTAATAGGTTCATCATCGGCGATTAAAACCCTTAGCGGTTTCATCTGAAAAGTACAGTTTAGATAAGAGTAATAGAGTATAGTCAGCCGCCCCCGAACTGCAAGAAAGCGGAGCGGCCTGCCGCAGCTTTATTAAGTCGTCGGCGTAAAGCGCCAGGCTAGAATGGTGCTGGTTTTTTGACCATGCTGCATTTTAATTTGCCGCACTTCAGCTACTGCCAGACGCCGCAATTGTGCGACTAATGCCGGCAAGTGTTTTTGCTGCGAAACCAGACTGCTAAACCAGCCAACCTGGCTGGCGAACAGACTGCTGTCTGCGATCAATTTTTTGATAAAGGCGAGTTCGCCACCCTCACACCAGAGCTCATTGACGGTACCGGCAAAATTACGGCCATGATCGGCCTTACCTAACTTCTGCCATTTCTGCTGATTAGCTGCCGCTGCCTCTGCCGCCGATGCATAGAACGGCGGGTTACAGACACTGATATCATAGTATTCACCGGGTTGGATAATACCAAATAGCAGTTCAGTGGCCTTCGGCTGCAACCTAAGTTCGATTAAACCTTTAAGATTGGCGTTGGCTTTGACAATAGCGCCGGCGACTTTCAGCGCGGTGTTGTCAATATCACTACCGACAGCACGCCAGCCAAAACTGCGGCTAGCCAGGATCGGATAAATGCAGTTCGCACCGCACCCCAGGTCCAGCAACCGAAATTGCTTACCCTGTGCTTTAGCCACGCCGGTCAGTTCTGCAACCAGATCGGCGGCATAATGCAAATAATCGGCGCGGCCCGGGATCGGCGGGCAGAGATAACCCGGTGGTAATTGCCAGAATGTCACCTGATAATCGCTGGCCAGAATAGCCGCGTTCAGTGCCTGTACTGCTGAGGCCTGGCTAAAATCAATACTACTGTCACCAGCGGCTGTGGTAATCACAAAAGCCTGTAATGCAGGGTAGTGCCGGCATAGCCGGGTGAAATCATAGCGGCCCTGATGTGGGTTATTGGGGTGTAATGACATGAATTTTCAGGCATGATAAATCAGGAATCGAACAGACAGTGTAACGGAAAAGGACCTTCAGTGATATGTCAAAGCCTCTGAAAATTACCGCACTGCTCCTGCTGCTCTTAGCTGGCGGCTATGGCCTGACCCAATGTCAGAACCGGGCAACAGCCCCTGTTGTGCCGTCATTAGCAGACTCTCCGTATCGGCCTGCCGCCGATGCCAGAGATGAAAGGGTACTGGCTGCGCCAGAGGTAACGCCTGAGCAGTATGCGGCGTTGCAACAGCAGGTCGTCGCCTGCGCGCCGCAGTTACAGCAGCAACAACAACAGCATGAGCAGGAGCGGGCACAAAAGCTTACTACAGCCTTGCGCGAGCTGTTGCAGCAGGGGCAGCGCCTTGACAGACTATATCAGGAGTTGCAGGCATCTTCCGAGCTGCGCCCCTATCTGCAATTGCTATTGGATGAGGCTGCACAACAACAGGCAGCACAGCAGGGCTTTAACGTGCTGGATGCCAGCGAAGCCAGCTATGAAACCCTGTTCAGCGATGTAATGCCGCCGCAATTTGAACCGCAAACAGAAGCCGATTGGCTGCAGGTATTGAACAGCCTGGCAAACAGTAGTCGCTTCTATGATATGGCGTTATTGGGTCATCAGCATCAATGGCAGAGCAGTCGGGTATTATCACCGGGGCTGGCCTTTGTCAGTAATCTGGATGCGGTACCGTTGTCGCAAGCCCGTCAGCTGGTTGCTAACCTAAACCTGTATCCGACACATATCGCTCATGCTATCGAGCAGCAACTGCCGGATGAACTGATCATGCTATTACTGGAGCGCGGGGTAGAGCTGCAGGGCATGCCGCTATTCCGGCGTCTGGCTGAGGATAACAAAGCCGTATTTAACCTTGCTGATGCTGCGCTACTCGCTGGTCGGGCTAACCTGCTGCCGGTACTGGCGCAATATGGTATTGAACCCAGTCAGCTCAATGGCACCGTCAGTGCGTTGGATTATCTGATTTCGGGCCTGACAGCACAGAACCGCAATCGCCAATTAAACCGGCAATGTCAGGACAATTGCTATCAACTCAGCGCAGTACAGGTCCGGCAGCTGCAGCAGCTGGCTAACCAGGGGCATCTGCTACATCCATTGCCAGCCCTCAGTAGTCCCTATTTACGCCTTACCTGGCTAAATAGCCGGAATGAGCTTGCCAGTGGTCAATGGCTGGAGCCAGCAGCAGAGCAACCAGAGTCAGCGCTGGTATCGGCGCTGCGCCAGCAATTAGCGGTACAGCCGGTCGATGACGCTACGGCTGCTTGCTTGACGGCGCAGCAGCAGCTAAGGCAATCCCGGGCGCTGTGGAGTGACGAGCAGGTATCGGCCATTCTGGAGCAGTTTCAGCAGCACTATAGCGGTGACGCTTTGTTGGCGGCACTGAATGACTATGAGCCAGCGCTGTTAGTAGCGTTACAGCACCGGCAACGGCAAAACATTGAGCAAGATATTGCACTCGAGGAGACGGAGCTCTATCTGGAGCTGATGCGGGTCTGGCGCTCGGCTGAGCGGATGCAGCAATTGGTGTTCAGTACACCTTTGTCGCCTTTCCTGACCAGCGAACTGCTAGCCTGGGTGTTACTGCAGCCGGAATATATCAGTATCTGGGACGGGCGAACCTTACCGGTCGCCCCTCTGACCATGGCCTGGTTTAGTTTTGCCAGCATCGAGAACTGGCAACAGCTGGCTGCCGGCCGTTTTGACTTCCGGCTAACCGACCAGTTTGGCATGTCGCTATACCGGCCAGCCTTTGCGCACGAACAGGCGGAGCAGGTAGTGCAATTATTGTTAGAGCAGGGGGTAATGCCGCAACAAAACCGTTTTGGGCCGGATGCGCTGCATTTAGCACTGGACTGGAGTTTCCAGCAGGGGCGCTTGTTCCCACTCTTACCAGAGATCCTCCGTCAGCCGCTACAAATAAAGCCCACACATCTTAGCCGCGCCAAACGTTTACAGCTGTATTACCCAGCGCTCTATACTGAGCTGGTGGCACTGGCGCCGGCACTGCGTGTCTCTGAGGAACATTCAGCTAACTTATTGTTGGCATTAGAGCCTAACTAAGGGCTAAGCTGGTTTCTAAGTTAGTCGCCGGCAGATGTTGTTGTAGCCAAAGCCGCAACGGCTGATATTGCTCCAGCGGAAATTTATAGCGTACCTGCAGCTGCTGACCGAGTGCAAAATCAATAAAACCATATTGCTGGTCTTGCCACAGTTTGATCTTATCAATATTGCGGATATTCGTCGTATCCATACCAACCCGTAGCTGCCCGCCATCACAACTGAACAGGCGCAGGATATTCTTGCTGTAAACAAAATCCTGACTGGCATAGGTCGCGCTATTGCGCCACATTATCACTTCCAGCGCCAGAAAGAGTGCGACACCAAGCAAGGTATGAAAGCCGGCAAACCAGAACAATACGGCCAACGCTAGTAAAAGCAGGCTTTTTGCCGGCAGCGATGCCTTAATCAGTGGCCATAACATAACAAATCCTCCCTGAAACATACTGCTTAGACTAATGTGAGCTTTCGTATGGGTCAAGAGAGGATTGTAACAAGTTGTTTACCAGATGTTAGTGACTGTCAGTGTCCAGCTCGAACGCTAACTGAATGGTCAGATTGCTGCCGGCGTGATCGGGATGGTAACGCCATTTGGCGACGGCCTGTAACGCCTCGTCGTTAAAAACGGCTCTTGGGTTGGCATCCAGTACTCGCAAATTTTCGACCTTACCCTGTGCATCAATGTTAAAACTGAGCTGTACCCAGCCGTTGATCCCTTCTGCTGCGGCCTTAACCGGATAACGCGGGTTAATTCTGACGATGGGGGTTATTTCCGTTTTCGTCTGTGCTGCCGTAGTTTGGCTTTCTGTTACTGCGACAGTGGTTTGAAGTAGTGATGCAGCGCAAAGGAGTGCCAGGGCGCAGCTTAGCGCCGGATATTTTAACAGCGGGCGGCGCTGCTTTAATTGGGTTAGACGTTCGGTCATCGTAGCCAAAGCTCCATAATGTTGAGTAATCAGATTTAAGTTCACTGTGGGTGGTGCCGACTGCATTGCTGCCAGCAGTGTTCTGGCGTAGCAAACTAAAGTGGTGTTGTCTTGTTGTTGCAAAACTCTGGCGTCGCAAGCTAATTCCTGATCGGCGCGGTAACGACGATAAGCCAGCCAACTCAGTGGGTTAAACCAGAACAGCGCAACCAGTATTAAGGCCAGTAGGTTGCACTGTGGGTCCGCACTCTGCCAGTGGGCGCGCTCATGTTGTAAGATCAATTTCCGCTGTTGCCGGTCAAAACGTTGCAGAAAGTTGTCGGGTAAAATCAGTTGTGGTGTTAGTAAGCCAAAAATTGCCGGGCCCAGGGCGCTGTCCGTACGGTAACAGACCAGGGTGCCGCTACGGTAATGGCGGCCGGCATTGAGTTGGCGTTGTAGTCTGAGCTGACTGAGCAGGGCATAGCCAAACACCAGCAAAGTGCCGGTAGCCCAAAGCAGCAACACAACAAAGGTCACAGCATTGGCTTGTGGTACAAAGCCAGGCTCGTCGGGTAATACCAGCCAGAATTCAGGCAGCAGATTGGCCGGGCTCTGAGCCGGTAACGCTGGTACCAACGGTAACAGCAGTGCAACAGGTAGCAGTAACCATAGTGAATACAGGGTGCGGGCTCCGTACCACTTGAGCAGTAAGGGGTGTAAGCTAAGCAAGAGCACACTCAGGATACTTAGCCAGATATTGGCTTGCCATAGCCAGTTAATCATTATCCGTTGTCCTTATCCTGCTCCAGGCGGTTAACCAGTTCCTTTAACGCCGCCAAATCGGTTGCTGACACCTGATGCCGTGCGGTAAAGCTGGCAACAAGAGGTGTCAATTGGCCAGAGAACAGCTTCTTAATAAAGCTGCTACTTGCTTGCTGCTGATAGAGACTGCAGTCGATAGCGGGTGAGTAAAGATAGGCTTTGCCCTGCTTTTGATAGCTGAGGGCACCCTTGCTAACCAAGCGGTTGAGTAGGGTTTTAATGGTTTTCTCATGCCAGTCTTTATGTTGCAACCGGGCAATTACCTCTGCCGCCGTGCTAGGATGTTGCTGCCAGAGTATCTGCATCACCGTCAGTTCGGCATCACTAATCTCAATCATTATTTAACAGAAGATTACACTTGTAGTCTTTAAAGGATTACACATGTAATCCAATTTGGCAAGCTTGCGGCTAAATTATTTTCGATAGCGGGAATCCGGCGCGCAGAGCGCACCGGAATAGCCTGATTTAGGGTTGTTGCTCTGCCGCCTTGGCCTGCTGCACTAGAGTCCGTACGTCGGCCAGTAAGCGCTGCGCATCGTAGATAATGCCGTCTTTGATGGTATAGCGCACGCCCTTGGTGCGCTCCGGTTGATTGTCGGCATTGAGCCGGTAATGGCCGGTGCCATACAATACTTTAAAGTTGGCAAGCGGGTTTTCTGCCACTATCACCAAATCTGCCTTTTTACCGGCGACCACGCTGCCAATTTCCTGATCTAAACCAAGCGCAGTGGCGCCATTTAGGGTGGCGGCCTGTATCACCTCCAGCGCATTAAAGCCAGCTTCACGCAGCAGCTCCAACTCCTGAATATAGGCAAAGCCATAAATTTTATAGATATAACCAGCGTCGGAGCCAACAGTCACGCGACCGCCATGATTTTTAAAGTCATTTAAAAACTGCATCCAGAGCCGGTAGTTTTCCCGCCACTGAATCTCATGCTCGGTCGTCCAGTCAAACCAGTAGGAACCATGGGCATAGCGGTTAGGTGTAAAAAAGCGCTGTAGTGTGGGCAGGGTATAGTCCTGATGCCATTCGGCATTCCGCTGTGCAGCGGCATCGCGGCTGGCTTCGTAGATGGTCAGGGTGGGGTTGATGGTAAAATCCAGTTGGATCAGCTCATCCCGTACCGCCTGCCATTTGGCAGAGCCCGGCTTCGCCGCCTGTGCCCACAGCTGGCCAGCAGCGGCAAACCGGTCCTGTTCATTCTGATAGTTATAATTAGCCGGATACTGCTGAATCGTCTGGCCATCAAACAAGGCCTCAGGCAGACCATACCAGTGCTCCATCGAGGTCAGGCCCATGCGGGCACTGTGCAGCACATTGGTGCGGTACACATTCAGCTGGGCGTGATGCATCATGGTACCGAGCTGTTGTTGCTTGGCTTCGGCCAGCGCGGCGGCCATAATTTGCGGAGTAGCACCAAAAAACTTAATCCCGGCGGCACCGGCTTTCTTAATATCCTGCACCCATTTTTTGGCCTGGTTTGGGTTAAAAACCGGCTCCGCCAGGCCCTGACCGAAGCCAACATAGGGTACGATCCGTGGCGCGACAATCTGATTGGCGGCCGCCGCCTGCATATGGCGCAAGGTCCAGGCCAGGCCGTTAAAACTGCCCGGCTCGCGAATAGTGGTAATGCCATGCGCTAACCAGAGTTTAAACACATATTCGGCCGGTATTCCGTTGGCAGAGCCGCCGATATGGCCATGCATATCGACAAAACCCGGCAGGATATACATGCCACTGACATCTAATTCCTGATCGCCGGGTTTAGCTTGTGGCCGGCTTTGCGCCAGTACCGGCACCTCCGGATAACCGACAATGGCCACCTGACGAATACGATCCTGCTCAATCACGATATCCACCGGGCCGACCGGTGGCGCCCCTTCGCCGCTAATCAAAATGCCACCACGCAGGATTAAACGCGGATAGGGGCCGTCACCTTCCGTTCGCGTCGGTGCCGACGTCGTGCGTTCAGGGGTTTGGCTGTAAGCCATTGGTAAGGATAACGCGAGGCAAAGAATTAGCAGTAGCAGCGGGTGCATAGGTAAACCTGTTTTGTTGTTATTATTGCCGGGTGAGCAATAAACAGGCTAAGCCGAAATTCGGGAAAATACAATGCAATAAGCCGGCTGGTGGCGTATCTGCGATAGCTGGAGCAGAGTCGAATTTTAGCTACTGATTTTTTTAACCAGGTAGCGGTAGGGTAAGGCTGCGGTATCACTACCGACCAGCTGATGATCCATAAAGCGGCAAAACGCCGGGATATCGCGGGTGGTGGCAGGGTCGTCGGCGATAATCAGCAAGGTTTCACCTGCCTGCATTTTGCGGATCTGCAACCGTACCAGCATCACCGGCTCCGGGCAGCGCAGCCCAAGGGCATCCAGCGTATGATCGGCTTGCTGAAATAAGGTTTCCATAATGGCAACTGCTCCGCGAATTGATAACAAGGGTAACAAAAAAGGGCCGTAAACGGCCCTATTTTAAGCTATCTGCGCTGTTACGGCTAGGTTAAGGCCGTTCAAACACCGTAGCGATACCCTGGCCTAAGCCGATACACATGGTTGCCAGGCCAAACTTACCGCCCTTAGCTTCCATCACATTAATCAGCGTGGTGCTGATGCGTGAGCCGGAGCAGCCCAGTGGGTGGCCTAAAGCAATGGCGCCACCGTTCAGGTTCACTTTCTGCTCAGCTACTTCCAGCAGACCCAGGTCTTTCATAACCGGCAAGGCTTGTGCCGCGAAGGCTTCGTTCAGCTCGGCATAATCGATATCGGCAATGCTGATACCGGCAGCCTTTAACGCTTTCTTCGAGGCTGGCACCGGGCCATAACCCATAATAGACGGATCACAACCAGCCACACCCATACCACGGACATAAGCGCGGATCGGTAAACCGAGCGCCTTCGCTTTGTCTTCGCTCATCACCAGCATACCTGAGGCGCCATCGGATAAGGCGGAAGAGGTGCCGGCGGTCACAGTACCGTTAGCCGGGTCAAATACCGGCCGCAGCTGGCTTAGTGCTTCAACCGTGGTTTCCGGGCGGATCACTTCGTCGTAATCGAACAGGCGCAGTACGCCATCGGCGTCATGGCCTTCAGTCGGAATAATTTCATTTTTAAAGCGGCCCTGCAGGGTGGCTTCGTGCGCCAGGCGATGCGAGCGGGCACCAAACTCATCCTGCTGCTGCCGGCTGATGCCATGCAGCTTGCCCAGTAATTCGGCGGTCAGGCCCATCATACCGGCGGCCTTGGCCACTGAGGTGGCTAAGCCAGGGTGGAAGTCGACGCCGTGGTTCATTGGTACATGACCCATATGCTCGACGCCACCAATCAGATAGACCTCACCCATGCCGGTTTGGATGGCGCGCACGGCATCATGCAATGCCTGCATTGAAGAGCCGCAGAGGCGGTTTACGGTGACACCCGGTACTGAGTGCGGGATACCCGCCAGTAAAGAAGCATTGCGGGCGATATTAAAGCCTTGTTCCAGCGTTTGCTGCACACAGCCCCAGATCACATCATCAATATCTGCCGGGTTTAAAGCCGGGTTGCGCTCCAGCAGGCTGGCCATAACATGGGCTGACAGCTGTTCAGCGCGAACATTGCGGTACATGCCAGCTTTAGAGCGGCCCATCGGGGTACGGATACAATCTACAATAACGGGGTTTTTCATATTCTGCTGCTCCTGCGCTTAAACCGGGAAGAAACGCTGGCCATTAGCGGCCATGGCGCGGGTTTGTTCGGTTACCTGGTAAATCTCGCCCAGGTGGGCGTACTTGTCGGCCAGTGCGACAAAGTTAGCCAGACCCAGGGTATCGACATAACGCAGTGGACCACCACGGAACGGAGGGAAGCCCAGGCCATAAACCAGACCCATATCCGCTTCGGCCGCACTGGCAACAATGCCTTCTTCCAGACAGCGGATTGTTTCATTAATCATGGGTACCATCAGGCGGGCAATAATGTCCTCGGCACTGAAGTCCTGTTTGGCGGCAGCAATACCGGACAGTAAGTTAAGGCTGGCGGCATCAATATCCTTTTTCGGCTTGCCTTTGGCATCTTTGCTGTAAGCATAGAAACCGAGGCCATTTTTCTGACCGTAACGGTTAGCCTGATACATGGCGGCAACAGGATCATTGTCCAGTTTGGCCATCCGGGTTGGGAAGCCGGCTGCCATCACGTCCGTGCAGTGATAAGCGGTATCTAAACCGACGACGTCCAGCAGATACGCCGGGCCCATCGGCCAGCCAAACTGCTTTTCCATCACCTTATCAACCTGAGCGAAGTCGGCGCCGTCTAACACCAGTTTGCTAAAACCGGCGAAGTAGGGGAACAGTACCCGGTTGACAAAGAAGCCCGGACAGTCGTTAACGACGATCGGTGATTTGCCCATTTTTGCCGCGTAAGCGACAACAGCGGCCACGGTTTCTTCACTGGTGTCTTTGCCGCGGATCACCTCTACCAATGGCATCTTCGGTACCGGGTTAAAGAAGTGCATACCACAGAAATTCTGTGGCCGGCTCAGATTCGCTGCCAGCTGGTTGATTGAGATGGTCGAAGTATTTGACGTCAGGATGGCATCATCGGCCAGCAAGGCCTCAACCTCTTTTAATACTGCGCCCTTGATTTTCGGGTTTTCGACCACGGCTTCCACCACGATATCGACGCCTTTCACCTGCTCGTTGCTTAGTGTCGGTGTAATAGCAGAGATCACTTTCGCCATACCCACTGCATCCAGCTTGTTACGCTCCACCTGTTTACCCAGCAGCTTGGTGGCTTCGCCCATCCCCAATTCCAACGCTTTATCGGCAATGTCTTTCATCACTACCGGTACACCCTTTAACGCGGATTGGTAGGCAATGCCGCCGCCCATAATGCCGGCGCCCAGCACAGCCGCTTTTTTCACGGCCTTGGTGGCAACTTTTGCGGCTTTTTTCGCTTTACCCTTAATCACCTGATCATTCAGGAACAGGCCAATTTGCGCCGTTGCGGCATCGGTTTTAGCCAGTTTGGCAAAGCCGCTGTTTTCCAGTGCGACGGCGGCGTCACGACCTAAAGTCGCAGCGGCTTCAATAGTCTGCACGGCTACCATGGGTGCCGGGTAGTGTTTGCCGGCGGTAGCGAACACCATACCTTTGGCGGTGTTAAAGCTCATGGTGGCTTCGGTTTTGTTCAGTTTCAGCGGTTGCAGTTTCACCGCACGTTTTTTCTGCCAGTTCAGCTTACCGGCGATGGCATCTTCCAGCATGCTCAGGGCTGCTGCTTCCAGTTTCTCGGGTGCCACCACCGCATCAATTAAGCCTTCTTTCTGCGCTTGCTCTGCACCACGCTCTTTGCCGGTGGTGATCCATTCCATCGCATTATCGGCACCGATAATCCGTGGTAAACGCACAGTACCGCCAAAACCTGGCATCAAACCCAGTTTTACTTCCGGTAAACCGATACGGGTTGTAGTATCCGCCACCCGGTAATCACAGGCCAGGGTCCACTCACAGCCACCGCCCAGTGCAAAACCCTTAATCGCAACCACCGAAGGCACAGATAAATCTTCACAGTAATCAAATACATCAGAAGCGGTTTTAATCCAGGGAACCAGTTCGGCTTCCGGACGCTCGAATACAGGTAAGAACTCGGTGATATCGGCGCCGACAATAAAGTTGTCTTTGCCGCTGACAAACAGCACGCCTTTTAATTCAGGATCCGCGTGCAGCTTGGCCAGCGCTGCCTTACAATCGGCCAGCGTCTGTTGATCAAATTTGTTGACCGAACCTTGGGCGTTAAACGTAAACCTGGCAATACCAGGTTTCAGATACTCCACCTGGATGCTGTTACTTTGGTAAATCATAAATATGCTCCTTGGTCGCGTTTGCTATAGGGTTATTCGCAACTGGTACGATGAGGTTATCCCATCCAGTGTGTCGTGCTTTAATGAAAATATCAATAGTTATTTAAACAGGTGTTTGAATTCCGGGTAGGTGCAAAGTCTGAAGGACCCCACCTATTTCTCATCCGATCGTTAGTTAGCATTTTGGAGCCTTTGTTGTGAAACGCCTGCTTGTTTTATGCTGTACCCTGCTACCGGGCTGGTTATTGGCCAGCACCGCGGATCTTGCGGTGTTGCAACAGCAACGCCAGCTGTTTTTACAGGCTGAGCGGCAGCTGGGATCGGCGCCGGCACCGCAGATTGAAAGCTGGCTGACCGAATTACGCGATTATCCGTTACGTCCTTACCTGCAACAGCGCTGGTTGCAGCGACGCCTTAGTGCCCACGATGAGATAGCTGGTTTTTTGCAACAGCATCAGGGTTCGCCGCTGGATTGGCCGTTACGCCGACCCTGGTTGATGAGTTTAGCAAATAGCCAGCAGGCCGAGCGCTTTTTACAGCATTTTCCCGGCTCGAATGATGCAGAGCTAAGCTGCATTGCCTTGTTACAACGTCTGAAAGCCGAGCCTGCCGCCAAGGCCGCCATCTGGCAGGAAACGACATCACTCTGGACTGTAGGTAAGTCGCAACCTAAAGCCTGCGACCCTTTATTCAGCCAATGGCGTCAGGCCGGGCAATTAAAGCCGGAAATTGTGCTGCGCCGCATCCAGCTAGCCGCAGATGGTGGCGACGTTGGCCTGATCCGCTATCTGAAAACCCTGTTACCGGCCGACCGGCAATATCTGGCTGATCTGTGGCAGCAGGTACGTCAGGACCCGCAGGTGATCAGCCGGCCACGTTTTTTCCCCGGCCGTCACGTAGTGGAGCGCGATATTCTGACCTACGGTTTAAAACGTCTGGTATGGCGCTCGCCTGATTTAGCATTACAAACCTGGCAGCGTTTTACCAGTGACCCTTATTTCACTGCAGCGCAGCGGTTGGACGTGCAGCGCCAGTTTGCGATTGCTCTGGCGCACCGCGGCGATAGCCGGGCAACGGACTGGATGCGCAAACTCGCACCGGAGCAATTGGATAGCACCCTGGCGCAGTGGCAGGTTGGGCATGCCCTGCGTGAGCTGGATTGGCCTCGGGTACAGCAGGTGATTGAGAATTTTCCAGCGGAGCTGGCCGCGGATATTAACTGGCGTTACTGGCGGGCCCGGGCGCTGGAAGAGCAGGGTAAGCAGGCTGAAGCCGACAGTATCTTCCGTGAGCTAGCGCAACGGCGGCATTTTTATGGTTTTATGGCCGCTGCCAAGCTGGGGTTGCCGCCCAGTCTGACGCATAACCCGGTACCCGTGAGTGCAGAGGATTTAACTTTGATCCAACAGCATCCGGCAGTGCAACGGGCCAAGGAATGGCTGGCGCTGGGCCGTTTAACCGAAGCGCGGCGGGAGTGGAATTTCTTGCAGCGCTCTGCCAATGGCCAGCAGAAACTGGCGGCGGCCAAGTTAGCCAATGACATAGAGTGGCATGAAAGGGCCATTTTTACACTGGCCGATGCCGGTTACTGGGATGATGTGGAGCTGCGGTTCCCTCTGGCCTTTAAAGAAGAAATTCAACGCTTTGCCAAGAATGCGCAGGTGGACTCCGGCTGGGCCATGGCCATTGCCCGCCGCGAGAGTTCTTTTATGCCGGATGCGAACTCGCCGGTTGGTGCCCGTGGTCTTATGCAAATTATGCCGGATACGGCCAATTATATTGCCAAAAAGAAAGTACAGGTGAGCCAGCTGTATAACCCGGTCACCAATATTGATTTTGGTACTGACTATCTGAACTACCTGATGCGCCGTAACGACGGCAACCTGATTATGGCCACGGCAGCTTACAATGCCGGCTACAGCCGGGTCAGACAGTGGATCCCGCGTGACCGGGCCGTGCCGGTCGATGTCTGGGTAGAAACCATTCCGTTTCGCGAAACCCGCGAGTATGTGAAAGCAGTAATGGCGTATTATCAGATCTATAATATTCGTTTAAATGAACCGAACGATGTGTTCCTGCCGTTAGTCGCCATGCAGATTGGGAGCACAGCTAAATGATGCTATTATCGGTTTTCCCTTTACAGCAATGCATAAGGTATTTATGAACCCGAATTATCCTCAACTGTATCAGGCGCATGTGCAGGAACTGCAGCAACGGACCCGAAACGTGCTGGCGCGCGAAAATCTGGATGCGCTGGTTATTCATTCTGGCCAGGCCAAGCGTAAGTTTCTGGACGATATGGACTATCCGTTTCAGGTCAATCCGCATTTTAAAGCCTGGTTGCCGGTGGTTGATAATCCGCATTGCTGGTTGTTGGTAGACGGCGTTAATAAGCCGAAACTGATTTTTTACCGGGCAAAGGATTTCTGGCATAAGGTACCGCCGGTACCAACAGATTTCTGGGCTGAATACTTTGATATTCAGCTGTTGGAAAAAGCCAATATGGTAGAAAGTTTGCTGCCGTACGATAAGGCCCGCTTGGCTTATATCGGGGAGTATCTGGAAGTAGCCCGCGCTTTGGGCTTTACCGAAATTAACCCGGAGCCGGTACTAAACTATCTGCATTATCATCGGGCCTATAAAACGGCTTATGAGCTGGCTTCGATGCGCGAAGCAAACCGGCTGGCCGTTGCCGGGCACCGCGCTGCCGCTGATACCTTTTACGCTGGTGGCAGTGAATTTGAGATCCAGCTGGCCTATCTCTCAGCAGTAGGTCAGGGCGAAAATGAAGTGCCTTACGGCAATATCATCGCCCTGAATGAACATGCGGCCATTTTACATTACACCGCACTGGAGCGTGCTAAGCCGGCGCAGCATAAGTCGTTTTTGATTGATGCCGGCGCTTCCTGTCATGGCTATGCCGCGGATATTACCCGTACCTACAGCTTTAACCGGCAAGACGAATTTGCCGAGCTGATTAAGGCGGTGAATACCGTACATCTGCAGGTGGTTGATACTATTAAACCCGGTATCAAATATACTGAGCTACAGCTGTTGACACACCGTTTACTGGCGCAGGTGTTATTGGACTTTGATTTTGTGCGCGGCAGTGTTGACAGCCTTGTTGAAACTGCCATTAGCCGGACTTTCTTCCCGCATGGTGTTGGGCACCATTTGGGGTTACAGGTGCATGATGTCGGTGGCTTTATGGCCGATGAGCGCGGCACCCATGTTGCGGCGCCGGCTGAGCATCCGTTTTTACGTTGTACCCGCCTGATTGAGCCGGGAATGGTGTTTACCATTGAGCCAGGGCTGTATTTTATCGAGTCGTTGCTGGCCGATCTGCAGGCAACACCAGAGGCAAAACAGCTCAACTGGCAAAAGGTTGACCAATTCCGTGTTTACGGTGGTATCCGGATTGAGGACAATATTATTGTCCATCGCGAACGTAATGAAAATATGACCCGCGAGCTGCAGCTGCCATAAGCAGTGGCAAGGGCGCATTAAGGACCCTATGCAATATCGTTCGATAATCCGGATCCTGGGGATGCTGATTGCCATTTTCAGCATCACCATGGTGCCGCCGGCACTGGTCGCATACTGGTACCAGGATGGTGCCGGTGTGCCCTTTATCCTGTCTTTTATTCTCTGTTTGTTCAGTGGTTTTTTAATCTGGTATCCAAACCGGCAATATCGGGCTGAGTTAAAGGTCCGTGACGGCTTCCTGATCGTGGTGTTGTTCTGGATCGTGCTGGGTGCGGTAGGGGGCATCCCGCTGGTACTGGCAGAGCGGCCCAATATGAACCTGGCCTCGGCAATGTTTGAGGCTTTTTCCGGCCTGACGACTACCGGTGCGACGGTATTAACCGGCATTGAACTACTGCCAAAGGCAATTCTTTACTACCGGCAGCAGCTGCAATGGTTAGGTGGTATGGGGATCATCGTATTAGCGGTTGCGATTCTGCCGCTGTTAGGTGTCGGTGGTATGCAGCTGTACCGCGCGGAAACGCCGGGGCCGGTAAAAGATAACAAGATGACGCCGCGGATTGCCGATACCGCCAAACATCTGTGGTATATCTACCTGGCGCTAACGTTGGCCTGTGCGTTGGCGTTTTATGTAGCGGGGATGTCCTGGTTTGATGCGATTTGTCATGCTTTCTCAACAGTAGCTATCGGCGGCTTTTCAACCTATGATGCCAGCATTGGTCATTTTGACAGTGGCTTGATTAATACCATCTGTATTGTGTTTCTGTTGATCAGTGCGGTGAACTTTCCGCTGCACTTTGCTGCTATCCGAGGTAAGAGTGTCACGACCTATTTCCGCGATCCGGAGTTTAAAACCTTTCTTGGCATTCAGGCGGCGCTGATTCTGATTTGTTTTCTGGTGTTATTACACACCAGTGTTTATCCGGACGCTCTGACAGCACTTAACCATGCCGCCTTTCAGGCAGTGTCGATTTCCACCACGGCAGGCTTTGCTACCGACGGCTTTGCTGCCTGGCCATTGTTTTTACCGATCTTGCTGATTTTCTCCAGTTTTATCGGTGGCTGTGCCGGTTCTACCGGCGGCGGGATGAAGGTGGTACGGGTGTTACTGCTGTTTAAGCAGGGGGTGCGCGAGTTAAACCGGCTGGTGCATCCAAGAGCTATCTATGCCATTAAACTTGGTCGGCGGCCGGTTGAAGATCGTATTGTACAGGCGGTTTGGGGCTTTTTTGCCGCCTATGCGCTGGTGTTTGTGGTGATTATGCTGGCGCTGATCTTTACCGGGCTGGATAATATTACCGCCTTTTCGGCCACAGCGGCTTGCCTGAATAACCTGGGACCGGGCCTGGGCGAAGTGGCCGCCCATTTTGGCAATATTCCGGATGCCAGCAAGTGGATCCTGATTATTGCTATGGTGTTTGGCCGGCTGGAGATCTTTACCTTGCTGGTGCTCTTTACGCCGGCATTCTGGAAAGATTAGACACCCTAAATAAAGATAGCGCTGACCTGGAATAGCTTTTCCACTTCAACGATATGCTTTTTATCCACCATAAACAGGATAATGTGGTCGTCGGTTTCAATCCGCGTATTATCGTGAGCGATCAACACCTCGTCACCACGCACTATGGCGCCGATGGTTGTGCCCGGCGGCAGCCGGATCTCACCTATGGTTTTGCCAACAACCTTACTGGTGCTGCTGTCGCCATGCGCTATTGCTTCGATGGCTTCGGCAGCACCACGGCGCAGAGAGTAAACGTTAACAATATCGCCACGGCGGATATGGGTCAGCAGTGCTGAGATGGTGGCTTGCTGCGGGGAGATGGCGATATCGACTTCGCCACCTTGTAACAGATCGACATAGGCGCCACGTTTAATCAGCACCATGGTTTTCTGCGCACCCATCCGCTTGGCCAACATTGCCGACATAATATTGGCTTCATCATCGTTAGTTACCGCGATAAAGACATCGATTTGCTCGATATTTTCTTCTTCCAGCAATTCGGGATCCGAGGCGTCACCAACATAAACCACCGTATTATCCAGACCGCTGGATAAAAATTCAGCCCGCTCTTTGCCACGCTCGATCAGTTTCACACTGTGGGTTTTCTCCAGCGCCCGTGCCAGACCAAAGCCGACATTGCCGCCGCCGGCAATCATAATGCGGCGGTAGCTGCGCTCCAGTTTTTGCAGCTCGCTCATCACCGCCCGGATATGTTTGGTTGCCGCGACGAAAAACACTTCGTCGTCGGCTTCGATAATGGTGGTGCCTAAAGGCTTAATCGCCGTGCCGCGACGATAAATGGCCGCTACCCGGGTTTCAATATGCGGCATATGTTCTTTTAATGCCGACAGGGCGTGCCCGACCAATAAGCCACCATAATAAGCCCGTACTGCCACCAGGCTGACTTTGCCTTCAGCAAACTCTACCACCTGCAGGGCGCCCGGATAGTCAATCAGGCGGCGGATATAGTTGGTAACCAGGGCTTCCGGCGCAATAAAGTGGTCTACCGGCATATCGTCTTTATGAAACAGCTCATCGCGGTATTTCAGATACTGGTTGGTACGGATGCGGGCAATTTTCAGCGGCGTATTAAACATACTGTATGCCACCTGACAGGCCACGATATTCACTTCATCGCTGCTGGTTACCGCTACCACCATGTCGGCATCCTCAGCACCGGCTTTGCGCAAGATATCCGGATGCGAGCCATGACCAAACACCACCTGTAAGTCAAAGCGGTCTTGTAATGCCCGCAGCTTATCGAGGTTGGTATCGACAATGGTAATGTCGTTTTGCTCGCCTACCAGGTTTTCTGCCAGGGTTGCACCCACTTGTCCGGCGCCGAGAATGATAATTTTCATACGGGTACTCTGTTAGGCCGCTTTATGTAGCAAGGCATAGAAAAAGCCGTCCATATCCTGCTCTCCCGGTAAAATCTGCCAGCTGCTGCTGCCCAGTTCCGGTAACGGCAGCAAGCTGGCGTCGTTTTGCTGCGCCAGAAACTGTGTTAGTTGTTCGCTGTTTTCGGCCGGTAACACGCTACAGGTGGCATAGAGCAGGGTGCCGCCGGGTTTAAGTAAGCGCCAGGCACACTGCAGGATCTGCTGCTGTAATTCGGTTAGTGGCGCAATATCGGTTTTTTTGCGTAGCCAGCGGATATCGGGATGACGGCGGATCACTCCGGTTGCAGAGCAGGGCACATCCAGTAAAATCCGGTCAAATAATTCGCCTTGCCACCAACTGGCGGTATCCAGCACATCGGCTGCTACCACCCTTGCCTGTAGCTGCAAACGCTGCAAATTTTCCGTTACCCGCTGTAAACGCTGCGCATCACGATCCAGTGCTGTTAGCTGTAAGCCTGGTGTTTGCTCCAGTAAATGGCAGCTTTTACCGCCGGGCGCACTGCAGGCATCCAATACCTGCTCACCGGGCTCTGGCGCCAGAAAGAGCGCGGCATGCTGCGCCGCAGCGTCCTGCACTGAAAACCAGCCTGCGGCATAACCTGGCAGGGTGGTGATATCGCAGGCCTGGTCCAGCTTGATCGCCACTGGCAAATAGGCAAAAGGCTGGCTGGCGCTGATACCGGCCTGTTGTAATGCCTGCAGATAGTCAGCGGCACTGATTTGCTGTTGGTTAACTCTAAGCCACAGTGGCGCCTTTTGCTGGTTTGCCGTTAACACCGCCTGCCACTGCTGTGGGTAGGCTTGTTGCAGCTCGCTGATCAGCCAGCCCGGATGGTTAAACTGTACTGCGCTGCTGGTCTGGCTAAAATCAAACAGCTCCGGCTTGCGCTGCACATTACGCAGCACGGCATTAATCAGCTTGGTCAGGTTCTGACCCTTTAATAATCTGGCCGCCTCTACAGTTTCGCTGATGGCGGCATGGTCCGGGATGCGTAAAAATTTGAGCTGATAGATGCCGACATAGATCAGAAACTGTAGCGGCCTTAACTGTTTAATCAGTGGCTTATCCATCAGTTGCTGACAGACGGTTTCAAGTTGAGGTAGCTGGCGCATCACGCCAAAACAAATTTCCTGCAGCAGGGCTTTGTCCGGCGCAAACGGCAGTTTTTGCTGGCCTTTCGGCAGGGCATCGGATAACGACTTGCCCTGATCAATCACCTGATAACAGATCTCTGCTGCCAGGGCGCGTAACTGAGCACTCATAATTGCTGGCCCACGGTCAGCCACTCGGCCCGGCCATTCAGAAAATCAGCCGAACTCATCGGTTTTTTACCCGGTGGCTGTAACTGGGTGATTTGTAGCACCTGTTGCTGACAGCCAATATAGATGCCGGTTTTATCGGCTCTTAAAATGTGACCCACTGGTCCTGACAGGCTGCTGGCTACCTGAGCCTGCCAGACCTTTACTGTGCCTTGAGGCAGTTCCAGGTAACTGACTGGCCAGGGATTAAAGGCGCGAATTTCACGCTCCAGCGCGGCGGCATCTTTGTTAAAGTCGAGCCGGGCTTCGTCTTTGCTGAGTTTTTCGGCATAGTTCGCCAGTTGCTCATTTTGTGCCTCGGCCTGCTGTTGCAGAGCCGGTAAATCCGCTACGGCTGCTACCAGCGCTTGCGGCCCCAGCTGCGCCAACTTTTGATAGAGGCTGGCGCTGGTGTCGGTGGCTAAAATCGGGCAACTGACTTTGCTGAGCATAGCGCCGGTATCTAAACCTTCATCCATCTGCATAATGGTGATGCCGGTTTCACTGTCGCCAGCCCAGAGTGCGCGCTGGATTGGCGCTGCACCCCGCCAGCGCGGTAATAACGAACCGTGCACGTTAATACAGCCCAGTCTTGGCATATCTAACACCGCTTTAGGCAGGATCAGGCCGTAGGCAACGACAACCATCAAATCGGCGTCTATTGCTGCCAGCTGTTGTTGCGCTGCAGCTTTTTTCAGCGATTTAGGTTGATAAACCGGAATATCATGTTGTAGAGCAAGTTGTTTGACCGGGCTTGGCTGCAGCTTTTGGCCACGTCCCGCCGGGCGATCAGGTTGGGTATAAACCGCCACCACCTGGTGTGGGCCAGTTAATAAAGCCTGTAAATGACAGGCAGCAAAATCCGGCGTACCGGCAAAGATAATACGTAAAGGCGTGGTCACATTAAATCCTGTTTACAGCGCGTGGCGCTCAGCCAGTTTGGCTTCTTTTTCCAGTTTCTTGCGGATCCGATCACGTTTTAGCGGCGACAAATAATCGATAAACAGCTTACCGATTAAATGATCCAGTTCATGCTGCAAACAGATCGCCAATAAGCCGTCGGCTTGTAACTCAAACCAGTTACCATCGATATCCTGCGCCTTTACCGTGACATTTTTCGCCCGGGATACCGAAGCATAGTTCTGCGGTACTGATAAACAGCCCTCTTCGTAGCTGGTCTCGCCATCATGGGCGATGATTTCCGGGTTGATAAAGACCTGCGGTTGATTGCGCTCTTCCGACAAATCGATCACCACCACCCGCAGGTGGACGTTAACCTGAGTTGCGGCCAGACCAATGCCATTTTCGTCATACATGGTCTCCAGCATGTCTTTGACCAGCTGACGAATTTCGGCGTTTACTTCCGCCACTGGCTTAGCAATGGTGCGTAAACGCTCATCGGGAAAATGTAATACTTTTAAAACTGCCATAACACCTACAAAATATGCTTTAATTAGTTCGCTGTGGTATGTTTTAATTTTAGCCATTATTGCGCTTTAATAACAGCTTAGCGTGTAATTAATAAAAATGAGTATAGGGTTAAGGATGCGGGCATGCTGAAAAAAATAACACTGACACTGGCGGCCTTGTTATGCTGGTTTTCTGCGGCGGTAACAGCGGATGTATTGCAAGTGCGCCCAGATGCGCCTGCAACCTATGTGGTAAAACCGGGAGATACCCTTTGGGATATCTCGGGTTTATATCTGAATCAACCCTGGCGTTGGCCAGAACTCTGGCAAATGAATCCGCAGGTGGATAATCCACACCTGATCTATCCCGGCGATGTTTTGTCTCTCACCTTTGACAGTGAAGGGCGGCCGCGTTTGGGGCTCAGCAGTAAAAGAGCTATGCGGTTAACCCCTCAGGGGCGGACAATTCACAAGAACCCTGATGCTATTGCTACCTTACCTTTGGGCATTATCCGGCCATTTCTCAGTTACGATCAGGCGATGTCACAACAGCAAATCGATGCCTTGCCTTATATTCTTGGCAGTAACTCGGCAGCGAAGAGTGCCAATGAGACCAATACACTTTATGTGAAAGGTGAACTGGTAGAGGGTGCGGCCTACGCAGTTTACCGGCCGGGCCGTGCTTATGTCGACCCGGATAGTGGCGAAGTGCTGGGCTATGAGACGCGTTTAATTGCGACCACCCGTGCTTTCCGATCAGGTCAGGCGGGCAGCGACGGCACAAGTTTTGAACCAGCTGCGCTGCGGGTGTTGTCGGTGACCCGCGAAATCCGGCAGGGTGATAAGGTGATCCCGGCGTATGATCAGCAGGCATTACCGGCTCAGTTTGTGATGACGAAACCCGAGCAGGCGGTCAGCGGCAAGATTATTGCCAGCTCGTCAGATTTGCGGGAGTTTGCGCGGATGGACGTGGTGGTATTAAATCTGGGTCAGAGCGCGCTACGCGCCGGCCATATGCTGGGCATTTACCGGCAATCGCCAACTGTGGTTGACGGTGGTGGCAAGCCGGTTTATCTGGAAGATGCTTCCAGACTACAAAAAGTGATGCGCGACTTTGGCGGTGAAGTGCTAGAGATGCCAAAAGAAAAAGTGGGCGAGCTGATGGTATTTAAAACATCAGATAACGTCAGTTTCGCTGTGGTGACGCAAACCGATAAACCGATCCGGGTTGGAGACATTATTACCAACCTGTAAGCGGTAGTTCAGGGATGATGCGACAAAATGGAACTGCTACAACACTGGCTGGCCGCAGCCGTTGTACATGGCTTAGATGGCCATCGCATCCGGCAGCTGTGCCAACATCTGGAACTGGCAGCCTTAGTCAGGCTGCCGGCCAGTACCCTGCAACAACTGGGCTTAACAGCGAAACAAGCTCAGCTGCTTTGTTATCAAAGCCAACCCTGGGTCGAACAAGCACTGCAGTGGCAAGCTGAAAGCCCACAGCATCACTTACTTAGCTTCGATGATCCCCGTTATCCTCTGCTGTTAAAAGAAACGCCGCATCCGCCGGCTGTGCTCTTTGTTAAGGGCGATCCGCAGCTGTTACAACAGGCACAAATTGCTATGGTCGGCAGTCGTTCCCCGACACCGGGTGGCCGGCAAATTGCCCGCCAGTTTGCGGCTGAACTCAGTACGCAGGGGATGGTGATTACCAGCGGCATGGCACAGGGAATTGATAGTGAAAGTCATCTGGGGGCACTGGAAGCGGGTGGCAAGACCATAGCGGTGCTGGGTCATGGCCTGCGGCAAATCTATCCGGTGGGAAATCGGGCGCTGGCCGGAAGAATAGTGCAGCAAGGTGCCTTAGTCAGTGAGTATTTTCCGGATGTACGTGCCCGGGCAGAGTTTTTTCCGCAGCGTAACCGCATTGTCGTCGGGCTAAGTACCGGTACCCTGGTGGTGGAGGCGGCGCTGCGCAGTGGTTCCTTAATCAGTGCCCATCTGGCGGTACAGTACAACCGCGAAGTCTTTGCCGTGCCTGGCGCCCTGTTTAATACTCAGGCCGCTGGTTGCCATTATCTGATCCAACAGGGCGCTAAACTTGTCACCTCCGTGGCCGATATCCTGGAAGAGCGGGCGCTGTTTGCCGATAACGGTTTAGCCAAAACGGAAAAAAATCCTGAAATCAGCTTGTCTGAACAGCAGTTGTTAGCTAACGTAGGAGATGAGCCTATTGCCACTGATCAGTTGGCAGAACGCTCCGGCATGTCAGTAACAGACGTATCCATTGCCTTGCTGCAACTAGAACTTGCAGGCAGGGTAGCAGTAGTCCCCGGTGGTTACATAAGAGTGAGGAGTGCCTGAAGATGTTTGATATCCTCGTTTATCTGTTCGAAAATTACATCCACAACGAAGCCGATGTTTATGTGAACCATGCGGACCTGACCAAAGAGCTCAGTAAAGCCGGTTTTCACGATGATGATATTTTCCGTGCTCTGAAGTGGCTGGACCGCCTGTCAGCGTTGCAGGAAAATCATATCAAGCCCTATCTGACCAAGGCGGTCAGTAGTGCTACCCGGATTTATACGGTAGAAGAATATCGGAAAATCGATACTGCCGGTCAGGGTTTCCTGATGTTTCTGGAGCAAATCAATGTGCTGGATGCGACCACCCGGGAAATGGTGATCGATCGGGTCATGGATTTGGATGCCGCCAGCATCAGTCTGGAAGATTTAAAGTGGGTAGTGCTGATGGTGCTGTTCAATGTACCAGGTAAAGAAACCGCCTACGCCCAGATGGAAGATTTAATCTTTGACGAAGTGGACGGCCCGCTGCATTAAGCTAAGGCACCACTTTACGCTTATCTAGAGATCATATAGACGGATGTCTGATCATAACCCGCTGTTTCAGTTACCACAGCACGCCGAACCCTGCCCGCAATGCGGGCAGCCTTTAGTTATTCGCTCCGGTAAAAGCGGCCCCTTTCTGGGTTGTAGCAGTTATCCGGCCTGCGACTATCTGAAGCCACTACATCAACATGATAATACGGTGGTCAAGATCCTGCAGGATGAACCCTGCCCGGAATGTGCCGCACCGCTGGCGGTGAAGCACGGCCGTTATGGCATGTTTATCGGTTGTACCCGTTACCCGGATTGCCATTTTGTGGTGCACGAAGAAGCGTCAGCCAGTAGCAGCATTGCTTGTCCGCAGTGCCAGCAAGGTCAGCTAACAGAGCGGCTGAGCAAGTTTGGTAAAACCTTCTGGGGCTGTAACCGTTATCCGGATTGCCGCTTTCTGGTCAATGATGCGCCGCAGCTTGGAACTTGTCAGTTCTGTCAGTTTCCACTGTTACTGCAAAAGAAAAGCGGCCTGTATTGTGCCGCTAAAGCTTGTCAGAAAAAGCAGCCGGCAAAGGCTGACTAGAGCACCAGATGGTGCTCTCGGTTATAGCTGCTGTAGCATCTGTTCCAGTTCGGGGAAGGTGGCGGCGGGTAACAGGTCAATCAGCTGGGCAAAGCGGGCCTTTAACTCTGCGGTGCTGTTGGCAGATAAATTAATATGTCCCATTTTACGCCCGGCGCGCTTGGTTTTACCGTACCAGTGTAAGCCCAGCGCCGGTAGTTCGAGGATACTTTTCGGGACCTGATCTTCGCCAAGGATATTAACCATCAGCGTAGGCCGGATCAAAGCCGTACTGCCCAATGGCAAACCACACACAGCCCGTAAATGATTCGCAAACTGGCAGCAGTCAGCGCCTTGCTGTGTCCAGTGGCCGGAGTTATGCACCCGCGGTGCCAGTTCATTGACCAGCAGCTTACCCTGTACATCGAAGAACTCGATAGCCAACACCCCAACATAGTCCAGCTGCTCGGCGACGGCGGTAAACATTTGTTCCGCTTGCTGTTGTAGTGCGGTTTCAACCGGGCGAGCCAGCGACACACTGAGTACGCCATTAACATGGTGGTTCTCTGTCAAAGGATAAACCTTGATCTCGCCATGGCGGTTACGGGCACCGACCAGTGAGACTTCACGGTCAAAACGAATAAACTGCTCGGCAACTATAGCCTGCTGGGGATCCGCTGCTAAGAAAGCCGCCAATTCTTGCCATAATGCCGGCGCGGCTGCCGCGTCTTTTAACCGCCACTGTCCCTTGCCATCGTAGCCAGCCAGCGCACTTTTAAACACCAGTGGCAAACCCAATTGCGCGATAGCGGCGTTAAAGTCCGTTTCGTTATTGATCACAGTAAAGGCACTGGTTGCGACACCCGCGGTTTGTAACAGGCTTTTTTCCAGCCGGCGATCACCGCCAACCTGAATGGCCTGCGCACCGGGTAAAAACTTACCGCTTTGCTGGCATTGTGCTAACACCGGCAGTGGAATATGCTCAAATTCAGCCGTCACGACATCGGCATCGGCCAGCGCTTGCGCCAAACCGTTACCCAGTAATTGCTGGGTTAATGGATGCACGATATTGTCGCTGTTCACATCATAAGCACTGATGCTGATATTCAGCGGCGCACCGGCCAGCGCCATCATCCGGGCCAGCTGCCCGGCGCCTAAAACTAATACTTTCATAGTGGAACCTGTGCTGGATCCGGTTGGCTTAATACGCTTTCGGTTTGGGCGGCGCGGAAGGCATCAATTTGCTGCATTAAGGCCGCGTCTGAGGTGGCAAGAATTTGCGCCGCTAGCAAGCCAGCATTGGCAGCACCGGCTTCGCCGATGGCCAGGGTGCCGACTGCAACACCTTTGGGCATCTGGACTATTGATAGCAGCGAATCAATGCCTTTTAAGGCTTTCGATTGTACCGGCACACCCAGTACCGGCAGGCTGGTAAAAGCAGCGGCCATACCCGGCAGATGTGCCGCGCCGCCGGCACCGGCAATAATCACTTTTAAACCGCGGCTGGCGGCTGAGCTGGCATACTCGGCCAGCAGTTGTGGTGTACGGTGTGCGGAAACCACCCGGGTTTCATAGGCAATACCAAACCGGTCCAGCATATCTGCTGCGAGTTTCATGGTAGGCCAATCAGACGTTGAACCCATGATAATACCAACCTGCATAGTGGTTTCCTTCTCTGTACGTAATGAACATCGGGCCGTAAAGCGGTATTATACCCGTCATCGGCAACTGAAGAAAATTTTTAGTACAGCAGCGCTGCCAGACGGCCCGCTGACTCAGACAGTCAGGAGTATTGATGCAACCCTATCAAACCCAGTTAGCGCAGGTGCAGGCATTCTTAATGGCGCTGCAGGATCAGATTTGCCAACAATTACAGCAGGCTGACGGTGGCGCGGCCTTTGTAGAAGATGCCTGGCAGCGGGCAGAGGGGGGCGGTGGTCGCAGCCGGGTCCTCACCGGAGGCAAGGTCTTTGAGCAGGCAGGGGTGAATTACTCGCACGTCTTTGGCGCGCAGATGCCCGCCTCGGCCACAGCGCACCGACCGGAGCTGGCCGGGCGTAATTTCAATGCCTGCGGCGTATCCTTGGTGATCCACCCGCATAACCCTTATCTGCCAACCACGCATGCCAATGTCAGGTTTTTTATTGCCGAAAAGGAAGGCGCTGAGCCAGTGTGGTGGTTCGGCGGGGGCTTTGACCTGACGCCATATTATCCATTTGAAGAAGATGTGATCCATTGGCATCAAACGGCGAAACAGGCCGTAGATCCCTTTGGCACTAATTACTACCCAGACTATAAGAAATGGTGTGATGACTATTTCTATCTCAAACACCGCGGCGAAACCCGTGGTGTCGGTGGTTTGTTTTTTGATGATTTAAATGCGCCGGGTTTTGAGCAAAGCTTTGCGTTAATGCGAGCAGTAGGTGAAGCCTTTACTCAAGCTTACTTACCAATAGTAGCTAAGCGCAAAAGCCTACCTTATGGCGAGCGCGAGCGGCAGTTCCAGCTATACCGGCGTGGCCGTTACGTCGAATTTAATCTGGTATATGACCGTGGCACCTTGTTTGGCTTACAAAGTGGTGGCCGTACCGAGTCGATTTTAATGTCGATGCCGCCACTGGTACGTTGGCAATATGGTTATCAGCCGGAGCCGGGCAGCCCGGAAGCCTTACTCTACGAACGCTATTTAAAACCGCAGGATTGGTTAGGCGAGCTTAAGCGATAAATGTAATCTGGGCTGTGATCAACAAAGCTGCAGCAGTGTGCGGAGTTTGACTGCAGCTAAACTGGTTTGGTCCGACTTTAAATATCGTTAAATCTACAGGCCCTGAGTACTGCAAAAGCTAACACTGTACTCAGGTATTACTGCACTTCATAAAATCAATGTCACATTTTGCAAAGTAAAGCCGTCTTATTCTTACAGTTGAAGCAAAATTTCCTAATGGACACCCAGAAATCGTGACCGATGACCTAGTCAGATCCGCGCAGCGCGGGCACTTACCTGCTTTGAAATTGCTGTACCAACAACATGCAAGTGGTGTTTTAAGGCAGGTAACCGGGATCTTGGGCTCGGTTGAAGATGGCCGCGATCTCACGCAGGAGATCTTTATAAAAGCTTTTGAGAAGTTACCAGAGTTGCAAAACGTCGCTGCCTTTGCTGCCTGGTTGAAGCAACTTAGTTCAAGAATGGCAATTGACCAGTTGCGGCGAAAGTCTGATTGGGCGCAGCCGGAGATTTTGGAGCTGATAGAAGCGCCGGATGACTGGGTACAAGCCTGTGATTTACTCACCCAACTGGATGATGTAGAGGAATTACTGCGTGTTTTAAGTACAAGTGAGCGAGCACTGGTGTGGCTATTTGCGGTTGAAGGTTATCGACATGATGAGTTAGCCGCGTTGATGGCAACGTCTGAGGTAGCCGTCAGACAGCGCTATCGCAGAGCAATTGTGAAGTTACAAGCAACATTAATCAATAAGGTCGGTCATGAAACAGCAAGAAGACTTTAGTAAGTTGCTCGCGGATAAACTCCGGGCAGCACATGAACCACTTGTGGCTGATGAAGCGCTTTGGCAGGACATAGCCGCTAAAGTGACGACGCAATCAAAGCGCAGGGCATGGCCATGGTATGGCTTAGCGGCAAGTTTGGCAGTAATTGCGTTCTGGGCATATCTTGGCGCAAACCCTGCGCAAAACATGTCAGGCCATACACCGCCAATAGCGCTTATTAGTCTGGATGCTGAATTGCAACATCTGCTGTTAACTGAGCCTGATTCGGCAGAAGTTGCACTCTTGCTGGAAAAACGTAAAGCCCTGCAAATTAACTTACCCGGGAGCATTGAATTATGAAAAATCATCTGACAGCAATACTACTTTTACCTGTTATGTTCTCGGCGGTAGCTGAACAGACTATCGATTATCAAAAGCAGGTTGAGTTATTGCAGCAAGTACAAAAAGTGCTGTTGAGTTCAGGTATAACAAACAAAGACGGTGCTCTGCTGATAGAAGAGCCATCAAGAAGTATCTATCACTTTGGCGCAATATTAGATGCTAAGTTTGTAGTTGTGGCTGTAACACCGGAGTCCGATGCAGCAAAGTTAGGGCTTAAAGAAGGGGATAAATTGCTCGCTATTAATCAGCAGCAGGTGTCCGATAGTAATCTGGCCGATATGTTGGCACAAATGAATGATTGGGCCGATGGTGACGCAATTAGCTTGCAACTTTTGAGGGCTGGCAAACAGCTTCACCTAAAAGGCATCGTTAGCAGACATGCACTTCCCGGATGGCGCCTGGAGTTACTTGCGGCTGAGCAGCAACACGAGTTGCCTGCTGCTACAAGCTGTGGCTATGTTTCAGTGTTCTATAACACCCCGGCAAGCTTACGACGTCATCCGGTAAAAATAACTGAAATTGACACTATTGGCTTCAAAGCCGGTTCTTATTACAAACGAACCCATGAAGTGATTAAGGTTCCGGTAGGAGAAACACAAATCACATTAGAGGAACATATCCCCAGTAATATCTTGTCGCGTTATCGCGGCGATATACGAGTGCGTAACTTTGGTGCTTTAAAAACGCTCACGTTAAAGGTGGAACCCGACACCGTCTATCACTTGGCGGCAGAATATTTTCCAAATCTTATTGAGCGCAGCAGCAGAAGTAACTATTGGCAACCCGTTGTCTGGAAAACTACAGCGCGCGCTTGCAACTAAGATTCGATTCAGCAGTTAATCATATGACTCGCCAGTTGCCCAATCGACTGGCGGATACCATCACGCAGCATTTTGTTTTCTACCACCTCATCTAACGCCTGCTCCATACAGAACATCCACTGATCTCTGAGTTGCTGATTTACAGCAAAGGGTAGGTGGCGGGCACGCAGCCGCGGATGGCCATATTTCTGCTCGAATAGGGCAGGGCCGCCAAGCCAGCCGGATAAGAATTCAAAAAACTTTTGCCGGATACCATCCAGCGGCAGTGGGTGGATGGCGTACAACTCTTTGGCTTCCGGTGCGGTTGCCATAATATCGTAAAAGCGATTTGCCAGCGCCCGCACTGCCGCTTCCCCTCCTATTAGCTGGTAAGGGGTTTGCCCGGGTGTCGGATGTGCCGTATTATCCTGATTGCTGGTTTTTTTACTGAACATTTGGACTAACTTTTTAAAAGGCATAAATAAAGTGGACCGTTACGCTGTGTTTGGAAATCCGATAGGGCATTCAAAATCACCCTTTATCCACCGCCTGTTCGCACAGCAAACGGCAGAGTCGATGCAATACGAGGCCATTCTAGCACCAGTTGACGGCTTTGCCGAACACTGGCACGCTTTTGTGGCGGCTGGCGGAAAGGGCGGCAATGTCACCGTACCTTTTAAAGAACAAGCATTTCATCTGGCTGAACAGTTAACCGCAAGAGCCAGCGCAGCCGGCGCCGTCAATACCCTATACTTTGACGCAAGTGGCCAACTATGGGGCGACAATACCGATGGTATTGGTCTGGTGACGGATCTGCAGCGGCTTGGCATAACGCTAAAGGCAAAGCGGGTGCTGTTACTGGGCGCCGGTGGTGCCAGTCGTGGTGTAATAGGTCCGCTATTGGCGGCCGGTGTGAGTGAGGTGATCCTCGCCAACCGTACAGTCGAAAAAGCGCAGGCTATCGCAGCGAGTTTCCCAGGAAAGGTCATAGCTTGTGCCTTAACGGCGATCCCAGACCTTGCGTATCAACTAATCATTAATGCCACCTCATCTGGGTTAACCGGTGCACGTCCTGAGTTAGCTGCGCAGCACCTGGCCAGCTGTGAGTTGGCTTATGATATGTTGTACGGTAAGACGCCGACCCCGTTCTTAGTTTGGTGTCAGCAGCAGGGCGTACCAAAGATTGCTGATGGCCTGGGTATGTTGGTCGGGCAAGCAGCGGAAGCGTTTCGGATCTGGCGTGGCAAGCTACCGGAGGTGGCGCCGGTACTGCAGGCGTTAAGCGCGGAACTCGGGCGATGAATCAACAGTTAATTTTCAACAATGACTTTGCGATTGCCAGCAACGCAGCGGCTATCAGCTTTAGTTGCCTGGTGGCGGGACTAAAAGTCCGCTGCTTTATTCCGATACCTGCGACACTGAGCGCTACGGATTTTTTGCAGCAAGTGCAGGCCGATAGCTTTTATTGGGAAGATGTAGCAGAGGCCGCGATTGCTGCAGATACATATAATAGTGCCGGTGAGATCTGGCTAACCGGCAACGATTAATCTTGGTATGAGCTAGCCAGTCAGGTACTCGTTTTTTAGTTGCACATAATTGCTGGCAGATTCTTTTAAAAAGGCTTTCTCACTATCATTAAGCGGACGTGCCTGTTTAGCAGGGCTGCCTACATACAGATAACCACTTTGTAGTCTTTTACCTGGTGGTACTAAACTACCGGCACCGATAATGACATCATCTTCGACAATAACGTCATCCATCACGATAGCACCCATACCAATCAAGATGCGGTTACCCAGGGTACAGCCGTGCAGCATCACCTTATGGCCTACGGTAACATCTTCACCAATAATAAGCGGCGAACCTTCCGGCTTGCCGTTGCTAGGCCTGGATAAATGTAATACTGAACCGTCCTGCACATTAGTGCGGGCGCCAATCCGAATATAGTTAACATCCCCCCGCGCAACAACTAAGGGCCAGATACTGACATCTTTAGCCAACACGATATCGCCAACCAGTACGCTTGACTCATCCACATAAACGCCTTCTGCCTGAGTCGGCAATACACCTTTATAAGCTCTTATCGTCATCATTTCCTCCAGTGCTGCGTTATTATGCAGTAAATGTTCTAAAAAAGCGCTTTTCGCTGCATTTTTCTGCGAACGATCTAAAAACCCTAAGTTTTCTATAAACTCTGCTTGCAGCCTTGTTAAAACGCTCTATAATGCGCGCCATGCCACGGGGTGCTGCGCTAAACGAGTTTAGTTGGCAAGCCGGGTGAGAAAATGAAGCGCTCAAAAATCTTGAAAAAGACGCTTGACAGCAACGTTTAAATCACTAAAATGGCCGCCTCGCTTCAGGGTGTTGATGAAAGCCCCGAAAAACAAAGTGAGGTAAAAAAAGAATCAAACGTGACGATGAGTCTTAAAAAGAATCCTCCTCACGCTTGACTTAAAATCTGGGAAGTGTAACATACGCCTCCCGCTTTGAAAGTTCAAAGCACGCTCTTTAACAATAAGCAATCAATTA